>Ga0080064_1001270_pt1 | contig 53206 bp, 62 predicted proteins | sample Subgrocontami54m_FD_69260 | JGI IMG/M metagenome (GOLD analysis project Ga0080064, IMG submission 69260) | Subsurface groundwater microbial communities from S. Glens Falls, New York, USA - GMW46 contaminated, 5.4 m (SPADES assembly) (version 2) ...
ATTCTTCGATGCGCAGCGCCTGCTCCTTTCGGATGTCGTCGGCCAAAAGCACCGGCGCGAACGCGCCGCGCTTGCGCTTCAAGTACCGGTCCTCGAGCTTCGATCCGGGTTCCCCGAGAATTTCCGAAAGCCGGACCACCGTCGCCTCGAGATAGGCTTTCCCCTCCTGCGGGATGATGTAGCAGTCGAACGCGAGCCGGTTCGAGACGATTTCGAGGCCGTTGCGGTCGAGGATCACGCCGCGCGGGGCCTCGATGACGACCGGACGGATGCGGTTCCGCTCGCTGCGGTCGCGGTAATGCGCGTAATCGATGATCTGCATCTCTCCGAAGATGCCGTAGCCGGCGGCCACGTTGTGCGCGCAGAGCACGCGCGCCACGACGGTCCCGTCACCCGCCGCGACACTCACGGCGACGGTGTACTCGTCGACGATGGCGGTGGCGGCGGTCAGGGGTTCGCGCCATACGGCCATGCGGCTCCACGCTCCTGCAACTTGACAAGCCGGCGGCCGATTGCTCGCCCGGCATCGCTTCGAGGCGTACCATCGCCCGGTACGAGGACGAACTCCAAGCCGGTGGGATCACCCGCCCGGTTGAGGGCAGCGAACAGGGGTCTATGGGAGTGATACAGGCGCGCGCCGGGGCCGTTCGATCAGGTGTGATAGCTCTTTCGACGCCGAACCATCCGTTCCGGCTCGCTGGATTCTTCGCCGCCAGCCTGGCGTTCTTCGCCATCGTCGGCGGCGCGGCGTACGCCGTGACCTACATCGTGCAGGACCAGCGTGCGGCGCGCGTGAGCGAGGTCCTGGGCGCCGAGGCGGTGCCGAAGCAGTCGGACCTCGACCTGCCGGACGGCGTCATCGCCGTGCAGCGCGTGAGCACCGAAGAGGAGTTCGAGGCGCTCGCCGGCTTCAAGCCCTTCATCCCGAACGAGCTGCCCGAGCAGACGGAGCACGACCTCGTCCTCGCCGTGGCGCTGCCCAACGACTACGGCGTCCGCACGGGCCGCATCGGCTACTCGTCGAAGGCGGGCGCGGACACCGGCGGCATCACGGGCCCGATGGTGGTGCTGATGGAGGTGCGCGGGCTGCCCGACGACAGCATCGACGGCGAGCTGAGGCGCGTGACGAGCGGCAACGGCCGCACGCTCGTGGCGACGATCGGCTGCGGCGACCTCGTGATCGGCGTGGAGCTCTACTTCGGCCCGGACCCGCAGGACGGCGAAGCGTTCCTGACGCCCTACATGACCGACACCGCGCAGAAGTTCCTCGACAGCCTGCAGCAGCAGTGCCGGTGAGCCTGCGGCTCGGCTGTTAGCTGTCAGCGGTCAGCAGAGACGTGGCATCGACTGTTCTAACGTCGATGAAGTGGCGTGGCGCTTCAACAACCGCGATAAGCCCTAACCTGTTTTGTGAAACCATCGTTAAGGTCACTCGGTCCGAAAATCTTCCATGTCAGGACTTGATTTCGGAACCGTAGTGAGTTTCGTCGGTGCGACTCCGAGCCGCTGCTGAACACGCCTTATGTGGCGGCGCATCAGAATCTGCGTCAGCATCATGGCTGCCGATACTCTCACGACGCGCTCCATGAACGCGGATTTTGTCAAAGTATCCGTTGCAAGCATCGGATGTTGAACCAGAAAGCCCTGCCCGAGAAGATCGAGCCCGCTAAACGATAGCGGGAGGGGCGAACGCGCTAGTTCGACACCGAGATCACCACGCAGATCCTCCATCTCATCGTCCGTCATCTCCTTCACGGCATCTGTGTGGGCAGCATCGACCATGATGATGCCCGTTAAGAGGAATCCAGGGGCGTTGGGAGCCTTCGAGACATTGACCGGCCGCGACGTGTTTGGCCCAGTTGCGGAGAAATTGAAAGCTGCACCTGTGGAGGGAAGATCTTGAAGTTGGTAGCCACTCTCGCGCAGCCAGCCATGTAACTCATCGCCAAGCTCTTGATCGGTGTGCCAACGTCGGCCACCGAGAAATCGCTGAATGGGCTCGGAGTTTGCCCACAGGAAGACTGCGATGCTGACGGCAAGCGCGGCGGCAGCGATCGGATTATCGCCGGCCATCTCGCCGACGCTACGAATCCTTTCCCACGAACGGCCTAGATCGTCTGGCAGCACAATGGCGCTGATTGCGCCTGTTATGATCGTCACCACGGTGACGACTCTCCGCTTCGTCGCGCTCAACATTGGCAACATGAGGCACTTCCTCCTGTGGGCGTGCCTAGTCTAGCATCATGTCCGCATGAGAGAGATAACGGCCACAGCTCGCGGCGCGCTACGCGCGCGCGCGGAACCACTCGACCGTCCGCTCTAGGCCCTCGCGCAGCGAGACTTGCGCGCGCCAGCCGGTGGCGGCGGCGAGCTTCTCGGACCAGGCGTACGTCGCCGCGACGTCGCCGGGGCGCTCGCCCAGGTCATCGATCGGCACGTCGTAGCCGGCGATGTCGATGATCTGCTTCACGACGTCGATGATCTTCGTGCCCGTCTCGGAGCCGACGTTGAAGTAGTCGAGCCCGCTCAGCCCGAGCACGGCGGTGTGCGCGCGCGCCAGGTCGTCGACGTAGATGAAGTCGCGGATCTGCTCGCCCTTCCAGTAGAGCGGGATCGTGCGCTTTTCGAGCGCGGCGCGGATGAAGTTCGGGATGGCGTGCGTCTCCGGCTCGTGCAGCTCGTTCGGGCCGTACGGGTTGAAGTAACGCATGATGATCGCGTCCATCGCGTAGAGCTGGTTGTAGGTCGCGACGAACGCCTCCGTCGAGACCTTCGACGCGCCGTACGGGTTCGACTGCACGCCCAGCGGGTCCGTCTCGCGGATCGGCAGCGACTTCGGCGTGCCGTAGACGGTCGCGCTCGATGAGAAGACGATCTTCGGCACGCCCGCGCGGTGCATCGCTTCCAGCAGCCGCACCGAGTTGAGGATGTTGTTCTCAGCGAACACCAGCGGCTCCTGCACGGAGCGGCCGACCTCAATGAACGCGGCCATGTGGATCACGGCGTCGTGGCCGCGCAGCCAGCCCGGCAGGCGCTCCTCGTCGTGCAGGTCGCCTTCGATGAAGCGCGCCGCCGCCGGCACGAGCGTGCGGAAGCCCTTCGACAGATTGTCGAGGACGGTGACCTCATGGTTCTCGTCGAGGAGGACGCGCGTGACGGCCGAGCCGATGAAGCCTGCGCCGCCGGTTACGAGCACGCGCATTTAGTCTTCGAACTTCCTGAACACCAGGCAGGCGTTCTGTCCGCCAAAGCCGAAGCTGTTCTTCAGCACGACGTTCACGTCTGCCTGGCGCGCCTTGTTGGGGACGTAGTCCAGGTCGCAGTCGGGGTCGGGGTACTCCTGGTTGATCGTGGGGTGCACCCAGCCGGTGAGGATCGACTGCACGCAGGCGACGGCCTCGATCGCGGCCGACGCGCCGAGCGTGTGCCCGACCATCGACTTCGTCGAGCTGATCGGGATCTGGTATGCGACCTCGCCGAGCGCGCGCTTCATCGCGATCGTCTCGTACTTGTCGTTCATCTGCGTCGACGTGCCGTGCGCGTTCACGTAGTCGACGTCGGCCGGCGTCACACCGGCATCGGCGAGCGCCAGCGACATGCACATCGCCGTCGTCTCGCCGTCTTCGACCGGCACCACGACGTGGTGTGCGTCCGACGTGCAGCCATAGCCCGCCAGTTCCGCGAGGATCGGCGCGCCGCGCTGCTTTGCATGCTCCAGCGACTCGATCACGAAGACCGCCGCGCCCTCGGACGACACGAAACCGTCGCGATTCGCGTCGAACGGGCGGCTGGCGCCCTCGGGCGGGTCGTTGTTGGTGGAGAGCGCCTTCATCACCTGGAACGCCGCCAGGCCAAGCTCGGTCAGGCCGGCCTCGGTGCCGCCGGTGAGCATCACGTCGGCGCGGCCCGTGCGGATCATCTCCGCCGCCTCGCCCATGGCGTTGCCGGCCGAGGCGCAGGCGGTGGAGATGGTCGCGTTGTAGCCCTTCGTGCCGTATCGCATCGCAACCTGCGCGGCGGCCATGTTCGGCAGCATCTTCACCATGTAGAAGGGGTCCATGCGCCGCGCGCCCTTCTGCACGATGTCCTTGACCGCGCGGTCGGTGTCGGGGTAGCCGCCCATGCCGTTGCCGAAGAGCACGCCGACGCGGTACGGGTCCTCGCGCGCGATGTCGAGCCCGGAGGTGGCCATCGCCTCGTGCGCCGCGCCGAGCGCGAGTTGCGAGAAGCGCGCCATGCGACGCGCCTCCTTGCGGTCGATGAAGTCCTCCGGCACGAAGTCCTTGACCTCGCCGGCGATGTGGATGTCGTAGCCGGTGGAATCGACCTGCGTCAGGTAGCCCACGCCGGACTTGCCGGCGAGCGCCGCTTCCCAGAACGCGGCGACGGTGTGGCCGAGCGGGTTGATCGTGCCCATGCCGGTGATCACGACGCGCCGCCGCGGGGCGCCGTTGCTGCCGTTGCTCATGCGTTGTTCCCGCTCACGATGCGTCCGGCCGGGCCGCCGGCGGCTGCTGCGTTTGTAGCCGGATCATATCTGATTCGATACCGAGAAGGTACTCGCGCAGCGCCGCCACGAACGCGATCGAACCGAACGCCACGATGGCGCCGCGTGCTCCCACATCGGCCGCCGCAGCTTCAAACGCGTCCGCCACGCTGCCGAAGACGGTGACCGGCACGCCGTGCGGGCGAAACGCCTCGGCGAGCGTGCGGGGGTCGGCGGCGCGGGCGTGCTGCCACGCCGTGACGTAGACGTGATCCGCGATCGGCGCGGCGGCATCGGCCATCGCCTGCGCGTCCTTGCCGGCGAGCGTGCCGAACAAGAACGTCGCGTGCAGCAGGCCGAAGTACTCGCGCAGCGCGGCGACCAGCCGCTTCACCGAGTCGCCGTTGTGCGCGCCATCGATGATCACCAGCGGGTTGCGCCTCAACACTTCGAGCCGGCCCGGCCACGACACCGCGGCGAGTCCGGCCCGCACGTGCTGCGGCGTCAGCTCGAATCCGCGGCGCAGCGCCAGCTCCTCGCACGCCACGACCGCCGTGGCCGCGTTGTCGAGCTGATGCCTTCCGGCGAGCGGCAGCTTCGCCGCGTACGTCGCGCGCGGCGTGCGCAGCCTGAACTCCTGCCCCTCGGCCGAGGCGCTCGTGCGCGTCATCTGGCACGCCGCCGCTACCTCGATCATAGATGCGCCGCGCGCGGCAGCCGCCGCACGGAAGACATCGAGCGCGGACTCGCGCTGGGGCGCGACGACGACCGCCGCGCCGGGCGTGATGATGCCCGCCTTCTGCGACGCGATCTCCGGAATCGTGCTGCCGAGGATCGCCGTGTGCTCCAGGCTGATCGGCGTCAGCACCACAACGTCCGTCGCGTCGAAGACGTTGGTGGAGTCGAGCAGCCCGCCGAGCCCGACCTCGATCACCTGCACGGCGACGCCGGCATCGCGGAAGGCGACGAACGCCGCGGCGGTCAGCGCGTCGAACGCGAGGAAGCGGCGCCCGGGAAAGCGCGGCGCGACGGCGTCCATCGCCTCGCGCACCGCCGTCATCGCGGCCGCGACGACGTCGCGTTCCACAGGCTTGCCGTCGATGCGGACGCGCTCGTTGTAGCGATGCAGGTGCGGGCTGACGTAGCAGCCGGTGCGCAGGCCGCCAGCGTGCAGGATCGCCTCGGCCATGACGGCCGTGCTGCCCTTGCCCTTCGACCCGGCGACATGCAGCGTCGGACGGCCGAGGTGCGGGTCGCCGAGCGCGGCGAGCAGCGCCCGCATCGGCGCCAGGTCGGCGCGGTCCGCGAACTCGCCCGTGCGCTCGAAGTCGGGCAGCGTAAGCAGCCAGCGGAGCGCGTCGTCGTACTCCATGCGATGAGGGTACCCTGCTGGTCGCCTCGTCGCTGGTCGCTGGTCGCTGGTTGCTGGTTACTCGTGATTGGTTTCTCGGTGCCGAATGCTGGCGCGCGACCCGCATGGAACGTGATCCCGCTTTGCGGGATCGGCAGCCGGGGGCGGCCGCCCTACATGGGCCGGTCGCGCGGGGCGACCAGCGACCAGCAACCAGCAACCAGTTGACAGGCTCGGAGCGCGCGCCATATGATGCCCCTCAAGGCCCGTAGCCCGAAACGAGATCGACTTGGCAGGCACACAGGGATGAACAACACCGGCATCGGCATCAACGTCCGCCTGGGGCGCCCGCGCGCCGCAGGTTTGGCGTACGTGGGTCGGATGAGTGTGCCCAACGCGAGGCGAGAGTATTGAGTAGGTAAGCCCCGCGGTCCAGGCGAGATCATCCGCCCACTACGAGGACGAAGCGTAGTGGGTTTTTTGTCGCCCGGGCCGCATGCGGCAGCCGGCGCGACCGCAGCAAGGGAGCGAACAGTGGTGACCGAGATCGATCGCGAAACAGCAGGACACGCAGTGACGAACGAACTGCCGCTGCGTGTCACCAACGTCGTCAAGTCATTCGGCGGCGGCTTCGACGTCGCCCGGCTGCTGCCGTGGCATCGCAACGGCGCCACGGAGGGGCCGCGCCGTGTCGTCGACAACGTCTCGTTCGAGATCCGCCGCGGCGAGATCTTCGGCGTCATCGGCGCCAACGGCTCCGGCAAGTCGACGCTGATCCGGATTATCAGCACGCTGCTGCTGCCGGACGCCGGCGACGTGCGCGTCTTCGGCCTCGACGCCGTGCGCGATGCCATGGCGGTGCGGTCGCTGATCAACCGCGTGTCGGCGGACCCGTCGTTCTTCCGGACCATGACGGCGCTGGAGAACCTGATGTTCTTCGGCCGCGTCTACGGGCTGACGCCGCACGAAGTGAAGCAGCGGACGCCGGAGATCCTGCGCCGCCTCGGATTCGAGTGGCAGCGCGCGCTGGAGCCGATGAGCCACCTGTCGCGCGGTCAGCAGCAGAAGGTGGCGGTCGCACGCGCGTTCCTCACCTCGCCGTTGCTGATGCTGCTCGACGAGCCGACGACGGGCCTCGACCCGCGGAGCAAGCGCGACGTCCAGGCGTTCATCCGCGAGGTGCAGCGCGAGCACGGCGCATCGATCCTGCTGACGACACACGACATGGAGGAGGCGGAGCTGCTCTGCGACCGCATCTCCTTCCTGTCGGGCGGGCGGATCGTCGCCGAAGGGACGCCGCTGGAGCTGCGGCGCATGGTCGCGGGCGGCCGGCCGATCGAAGACATCAACATGGAAACGGTGTTCATGGAGTTGACCGGCCGCCGCGTCGAAGAGGACGAGGAGCCGGTGGAGGTGATGGTACATGGCTAGCATGTCACAGCCGTTGCGCTTACCCGGCCGCGCCGGGCGGCCCGCCCTGGCGTGGGCGTTCATCGAGCGGCAGACGAACCTGTGGAAGCGCTACTGGGCGTGGGAGCTCGTGTGGCTGGTGTATGGCGTCGTCAACACGCTCGCCGTCACGCTGATCGCGAACCAGGTCGGCGAGGCCGGCATCGCCGACAAGGCCGACATATCGAAGCTCGTGCTGTTCCTGCTGATCGGGACGCTCGTCTGGGCGTACCTGTCGGCAGTGCTCGACGACATTAGCCTCGTCGTCTCGTGGGAGCGCTGGGAGGGCACCATCGAGCACACGCTGATGGCGCCGGTCGAGCGCTGGTTGCACCTCTCCGGCATGGTGCTGTTCGGCATCCTGCACGCGGTGCTGCGGACGCTGCTGATCTTCGCGATCGCCGCGCCGTTTTTCACCATCGACTTCGGGCAGGCCGACTGGTTCGCCGCCGGCGTCGTCCTTTTGGTCGGCAGCTTCAGCGTCGCCGGACTGGCGATCTTTGCCGGCATCCTGCCGATGCTCTACCCGGAGCGCGGCCAGCAGATGTCAATGATGATCCAGGCGTTCGTGCTGCTCGTCTCCGGCGTGTACTACCAGGTCGAGGTGCTGCCGTCGTGGCTGCGGGCGTTCTCATACGTCTCGCCCGCCACGTACATCCTCGATGGCATCCGCGGCGCGATTATCGACGGCAACGGCGTGGCCGACGTGTGGACGGAGCTGGCGTCACTGGTGGTATTCGGCGTCGTGCTCATTCCCGGCGGCATGGCGACCTTCGCCGTCGCCGAGCGCTGGGCGAAGAAAACCGGCAGGCTCAAGCGCCAGGGGTAGGCTGCCGGAGGCGGGAGGCTGGAGGTTGGAAGTTAGATGGCGGGTGAGGCACACATGCGTCTCACCCGCTGGTACAATGGTGATGCTATGGCGATACGAAAACCAGCGCGGCGCAAGACGGCCAAGGCGGCGGTCAAGCGGCAACCACAACACGAGGCCAGCGTCTTTGAACGGCTCGCTGCGATCGGTCGCGAAGTCCCGGCGAAAGACTGGGATAAACTCCCGCGCGATGCTGCGAAGAACTTCGATCACTACGCCCACGGCTCGCCGCGGGAAGTGTAGTTGCGAACGGTCTTCGTCGACACGTCCTACCACGTCGCCGTCATCGACGCGCGCGATCAGCATCATGTCTTAGCACTGGCGGCCGGCGAATCGCTCAGCCGCGAGAACGTCACGTTCGTGACCACGGATTCCGTGCTGGTGGAGTTCTCACGTTCTTATCGGGACACGGAGACAGGATCCGCCTCGCGGCGGCGAAATGCCCCGACAAGAGTTACAGCATGACCGACTGCATGTCGATGGTCGTGTGCACCGAGCGCGGGATCACGGACGTCCTGACGTACGATCACGACTTCGTTCAGGAAGGCTTCCGCGCCCTCATGCGCGGCGACAACGCCACCTAAGCCCGGGGTTCAAGGTGCGCGCACCGCGACCGACCTCGTCCGTCTAGCGTCACCCTCACGCCCGCCGCCAGCGCAGCGTGAACGCCGCGGCCAGCGCGCCCACGGCGGAGCCCATGCCGTCGGCTGCGAGATCGTGCAGATCGGGGTCGCGGCCGGGGACGAAGCGCTGGTGGAGTTCGTCGGTCGCGCCGTAGAGCGTCGCCAGGGCGACGGCTGCCGCTGCCAGCACCACGCCCGCTCTCACACCTCGCGCGTGCGCCCGGCCGATGCCAAAGAGCAGGAAGCCGAGGACGGCGTATTCGCTGCCGTGCGCCATCTTGTCGAACGGGATGCGTTGCGGCGCAACGTTCACCACCTCGTTCGGAATCGACGACAGGGCGAAGATCAGCGCCATCCAGGCGAGCAGGACGGGCCAGCGGCAGAGGCGTTCGGCGCGGCGGCGGAAGTCAGGCAACGCGCCCATCTGAACACGCCGGGGCGCAGCGGGCAAACATCGCCGAGGCGCATACTGGCGACGGTGGTTTAGCTATTGACAACTATTCTGGCGGGCGTATGATCGCGTGTAACGCCGCACTCGCCCGCGGCGAACGATCTCCCTCCCGCCGGCCGTGCCTCGGCGCGGCAAGCCCCCCGGCGCAGACGGAGACCTTCTTCCCGCACGGACGCGGGAGACCAGGCTGGAGGCGCGGCCGGAACGGCGGGCCCTAAAGGAGCCACCAGTTCCTCCACCACCGCTGCGCCCGCCCCGCCTCCAGCCGCCACCATTACGACCTATCATCACGCCCCCGGCGTCAGGCGCGCGGCGTCGCGCTGCTCCGTGAGCCAGCGCCGGAACTCCGACTCCGGGTCCTCGACGCCCAGTTCGTCCGCCGCCCGGCGCCGGCTGTGGATGCCCGCCGCCACCAGCGCCCGCTCCTCATCGACCAGCCGGCCACGGTCAAGCGGCAGCACGCTCCCCCAGACGACGCGCGACCGGTACGGCGCATAGCTCACGGACGGCTGCCCGTACTGCTCCAGGACGCGCAGGACCATCTCGTTGCGGCGCCGGTACGCGGCCGAGCGGATCAGCCGCTTCCGCGCCACCTTCTTCAGCAGCGGGTCCAGCTCGACGTTGAGCGCGATGCCGGAGAGGCCCGCGCGGTTCTCGCCGAAGGCCGTGCGCGGCGACTCGCCAAGGTCGTGCAGCGTGCGGTAGATCAGGTCGACGTAGTCCGCGTGCAGCTTGACGCCGCCGCCCTGCAACAGGTCCAGCAGGTAGGCGCGGGCGCGCTCCGGCAGCTCCCACACCGCGCCCGGCATCACCGCGATATCGGCGGACTCGCTGACGTTCTCCAGCACGGCGATCGGGTTGCCGCTCAGCTCCAGGATCATCGAGAGCTGCGTCAAGGCGCGGTTCAGCTCGCGCACCGGCTCCTTGATCACCGGCAGGTCGGACACGCCCCAGAACTGCTTCGGCTCGCGGATGTTCGGGTACAGCACGAACGGGATGAAGCCGTACGGGTTTTCGCGCTGATCGACGCGCACGCCGTCGGCCCAGATCTCCAGCTGCTGCGCCGTCCATGCCTCGACGATCTCGACGCCGGGCTGCTTTGCTGCCGAGCGCACGCGCGCGCCCTTCGGCTGCGCGACGCCGTACATCGCCTTCGCCGATTCGGCATCGATGGTGTAGCGGCTGGCGACGCGCCAGATGCGCGAGACGTCGTCTCCCGCCCACCAGGCGAACAGCCCCTGCACGTCTGGCGCCGAGACGCGGACGCGCTGCTCCTCCGCGTCCCACGTCACCTTGTAGGCGCCGTCGCCGAGTACCGCCGCATCGATCTCGGTGTCGAAGTCGAGCTGGTCGAGCTGGTTCGCGTCGTACACCTGCGCCAGCGCCCGTTCGGTCGCGCGGGCGCGCTCGGCGGCCTCCGGCGTGTCGTCGGCGGGGTCGACCGCGAAGTTGAGGCCGGACACGAGGTACGACGTCGTTTTGTCGACGATCGCCTTCGCGTAGTTGAAGACGAGGCGGCGGTTCTTCTGCCGCAGCGCCGACGCCGGCCACTGGTCGCCGCCGTAGAACGCCAGGTTCTCGCCGTAGCGGCGCAGCCGGTCCGCGTCCATCTGTCGGATGAGCTGGGGGATGGTGGCAGCGTCGGTCATGGTCGTCCTCCCTTGCGTGCGGCGTGCGTCATCGGGTGTCGCGAAGAATGCGGAAGATGCTGCGGCGCGTGAGGCCGTACGTGCCCGCCAGCATGTCGATCGGGATGCGGTGGCGCCGCCGCAGCGCCGCGATCTCGCGGTCGCGGGCCAGCGTGGCGCCGGTGCCCGGCCGCGCTTCGTCGTACTGGCAGTGGGTGCGCGGGCAGTGCAGACAGCTCGGCGCGAGCTCGCAGCCGGTATCACGATAATCGGCGTGTTCCGGCAGCGTGTCGCGCCGCACCAGCGGCAGCGGCGCATCCGCATCGTCCGCGCGCACCAGCCGCAGCCAGCGCGTGCGCCCGCCGCGGCGATCGGGTTCCTGTCGCAGGGCCACCATCGTCATCCACCTCCCATCCCGCCATCTGCGTTCTCAGACGCGCACGCGGCCGGTCGCGACGCGCCGCTTCTGCCCGAGCGAGGCGCGTACGAGCAGCGCCGCGCTCACCAGGTAGTCGTCGTGCCCCTCCGCCGGGTCGACGAAGAAGTTCATGGTGCGGTTCGCGCGATACGCCACGCGGCCGGCCTCCATCTGCCGCCAGAACTCGCGATGCTCCGGCGAGCCATCGCCGCGATACGCCTTCAAGCGGCCGCCGTTGACCGCCGCGAGCAGCGCGAAGCCGAGCTGCGACTTGCTCTCGGCCGTAAACTTCACCCGCTCGACGCGGGCGTCGCCGAGCGCGGCGGCCAGCATCGCCGCGACGGTCTCGCCGAGGCCGGTGGCATCGACCGCCACGCGATGCACGCGCCACGTGTTCCGCAGCAGGTCGATCAGCCGCGGCAGCAGCGCCTCGTGCGGCTCGCCCGTCCAGGCGATGTGCTCCACGATCTCGACCAGCGGCTCGGCGACGAGCGCGCCGGACACCGGATAGACGAGGCGGCCGATCGTCAGCACCGTCGCATCGCGGCCCGATGCGCGCGTGTCCGCTGCGGCCTCGCTGTCGCCGCCCGCGAGGTCGAGGCCGGCGACGTACGCCTCGGCGGCCGCGGGCTGCGACTGTCGCTCGTGGCCGCCGGCGAGCTGCGCCCGCTGCGCGGCGGTGAGCAGGCGTCCGCCGCCCGACACCGGCTTGAGGCAGTACTGCGTCAGGAACAGCGGATGCGTCTCCCCGAGCCGCTCCCGCTCGGCTTCGACGAAGCGCGCGTAGGCGGGGTTGCAGCGCGCCACCTCCTGCCAGTCGTACTCGAAGTGGCGGCGCACGCCGTCGCGGCGCTCCGCCTCCAGGTGCGCCTGCTTCGCGCGCTCCAGCAACGTCGAGTCGTCCCAGGCGGTGCCGTAGTAGACGGTGGTCGTGTTACCGGTCGCCGCCATCGGCCGGAACTCGCGGTCGAACTTGTCGATGTCGACGTCCTGCGCCTCATCGACCTCGAGCAGCAACCCCGCCGTGTGGCCGACGACGCTGGCGCTGGCCTCGGCCGACAGGAAGAGCGCCCGCGCGCGGCCGATGCTCACGCTGTTGGCCTGCATCTTCGCCACCGGCGCCAGCCCCGACTCGACGATGCGGCTCCAGAGGCGGCGCATGCTCACCTGCAGCTGCGGCCGGAACGTCGGAGCGCACTTGATCGCGTCGATGTCACGCGAGGAGGCGAGCGTAAGCAGCAGCAGTTCGATCTGCGCCGACAGCTCGTTCTTGCCGCCCTGCCGCGCGATTTCGATGCTGATGCTGCGGCCGAGGCGGCCGCGCACCGACGCCAGCACCGCGCGACCCGCCTCGCGCTGGTACGGGCGCAGGACCGGCACGGCCGGCGGCGCCGCTCGCTCGATGCCGCTGTCGATCGTGATCATCGCTGCCTCATCATCGTTTCCATGCTCAGGCGAACAGCCGCAGCACGACCTGCGTCACGACCGCGCCCGCGACGACGAACAGCAGCCCGTTGACGCGCGCGCGCACCTCCGCCACGTCGCGTTCCAGGCTGCGCAGCCGCTCGGCGACGACGGAGCGGAAGGCCGGCGCGGTCATCGATTCCAGCGGCTCGGCCGTATCGCGCGATGCGCGGCGGCGGCGCAGCGCGAAGCGCCCGAGCGCGCGCTCGATGTCGCCGGTCCCCTGCGTGTCGCGTGTCTCAGGCATCAGACTCCTCCGGGAACAGCGCGGCGCCCGTGCCTTCGACCAGCGCGGCCAGCGTGTGCGCGAGGTCTTCCTTGCTCTTCGCGCTCATGCGGTAGCGCGCGCCGGCGGCGCGGACGATCATCTGCGCGCCCTTGAGCATCAGCTCGAAGTCCTCCGGCCGCTCGTCCACCAGCGCCTTGAACTTCATCCGCAGGATCGCCAGTTCGTCGTCGACGCCTTCGACCTCGAGCGCGCTCGCCAGCTCCGCTTCGTCCAGGACGGAGGCGTAGAAGCTCGACACCGGCTTCGGCGCGCTATCGCGCGTCCGCGCGCTAGCGCTTCGTCGCGGCATCGCCGTCCTCCTCTGCCGAGAGCAGCGCCAGCAGGTCGTCGATCGTGCCGGGCGGCGCTTTGCGTGCCGCAGCGGCGACGCCGATCAGCAGCAGCAGCGCCACGCGCTCCCACTCGTTGCGGCGGATCGATGCGGCGATCGTGCGCGGCTGCGTCATCGCACCCTCCGGAGGATCAGCGCGGACAGCAGCAGCGTGCCTGCCAGCAGCGGCAGCCGCGCCGCCAGCCAGGGCGCGGTGCCGAAGAACGGCTCCACGCTGAAGCCGAAGCGGTGCGCCGAGAACATCGCCTGCGCGAACGTGGCCTGCGCCGCGATGCCGGCGTTGACGAGCGCCAGCGTGACCGCGGCCAGCCGCCGCACCGGCGCAGCGCCGCGCAGCCAGTGGCCGGCGAGCCATGCGGTGTTGAACGCGCCGGCCGCCGCCGTGGCGGCATCGGCGAAGAAGATGAGCGCGGGTGCGGCGTCCACGTGGTGGTGCCTTTCGTGTGAAACCGTGCCGTGTGGCGGATACGAGCAGAGTAGAACATCTGTTCGCTTTTCGCAAGCGGGGGATGTCACCCCCCTGCGGAGAACAGGGAGCAGAAAGCAGAGAGCAGAGTGCAAAAGGGACGAGCGGCCTTCGGCCGCAGTGCGGAGAGCAGCGAGCAGTGCCGCCCTCCCATCACCTCTTGCTGTTTGAGCCTGTACACAGCGGCGAGCGATGCGGCATGATCGTCAAGAAGCAAGCAGTCCGGGAAACCGGGTCATGCTCACAAACCGAAGTCTCCCTGAGGTGGATTCTGGCGAACGCCTGTGTGAGGGTCCAACATGGATGACGAATTCGAAGCTGGGCTTCTCCGCATCGTGGACGACGCGCTGTCGTCCCCACCCACCACTGACACGTTCAGGTACTTTAGACGGACCTGTCCGAGTTTCTTCAGCGACGGCTCGCACAAGGCAACGGCGCAAGTGGACCACTTGCTGACGGGCCGCGATCTGCTTGACTTCCCCCCCGAATATTCGGCCGCTCTTGACGAGTGGTTACCGAGGGAAAGAAGAGGCCCGATCATCGACCTAATCGAACGCATCGGGTGGACGGTATGGAATGGACCTGAACTGACGAAACGAGATCGCGCTGACGGATACGAATCGGTCGGGGAGTTCTTCGAGTTCCTGAAGACCTGGCGTGCTCGTTACCGGACCGCGTTCGGTCGATAGGTGCCCTAGAACCTACAACCTAAAACCTATAACCTCCCCCACAGAGACCACACACAAAAAGGAGCCCCCAGCCATGACCTACCGCGACCTGCTTTACGACGTCTCCGACAGCATCGCCACGATCACGCTCAACCGGCCCGAGCGGCTCAACGCGATCAGCGGCGGCATGCTCGCCTCGTTCTCCGATGCCTTCCGCGAGGCCGACCACGACCGCGGCGTGCGCGTGATCATCCTCACCGGCGCGGGCCGCGGCTTCTGCGCCGGGCTGGACCTGAAGGAACAGGGCGCGAACGCCAACGACAACAGCATCAACGGCGCCGGCGGCCTGCCCGCGAAGTTCGATATCGCCAACAGCCCGCCCGTCGTGCTGCACCAGACCGACAAGCCCGTGATCTGCGCGCTCAACGGCGCGGCCGCCGGCTACGGCCTCGACCTGGCGCTCGGCTGCGACATCCGCATCGCGGCCGATACGGCCAAGCTCGCCGCCGTGTTCACGAAGCGAGGCGTGTTGCCGGAGAGCGGCGGCACGTGGCTGCTGCCGCGCCTCATCGGCTGGTCGAAGGCCGCCGAGCTGGCGTTCACCGGCCGCACGCTGAGCGCGCAGCAGTCGCTGGAGCTGGGCCTCGTCAGCAGCGTCGTGCCGGCAGCCGAGCTTACCGAGGCGTCGCGCGCGCTCGCCGCCGAGATCGCGGCCAACGCGCCGATGGCGGTGCAGGCGACGAAGCGCATGATGCGCCTGTCGCTCGACGAGACGTTCGAGGCGAACGTCCACCACGTCTACCTGCAGCTGCTGCCGCTCTTCGGCTCCCGCGACTTCGCCGAGGGCGTCAAAGCCTTCATCGAACGCCGCCAGCCGGTGTTTGAAGGACGCTGAGCGGGAGTTTGTAGTTCGTAGTTAGTAGTTGGTAGTTCGACGGAAACGCGAAGCGCCGAGGCCCAATGGCCTCGGCGCTTCCCTATTCCACGTCACGAGTACGATGTCACCTACTGAGCGAGTCGGAAGAGCCCCCATAGCCCGAACAAACTGAGGCCGCCAAGCACGGCAAGCATGAGGAGCCGATCTTCGCCAGTGCGTGCGGTGCGCCAGAATGCAGCGATCAAGCAGCTTACGCCAACCGCGTACGCGGGCAGTCCGTAGAGCCTAAACCCGAGCCAGGGGAATAGGCAGCCTTCATCCTCGTTGCTGCATGTGCGCAAAGAGAAGGCCAGAAGGATCGCTAGGCCGAGTGCCACCAGCCCCGTCAAAGCACATCCGAGATTGATGCCCCCGCCGTTTGATGAAGAATCATCCATTCATTTCTCAAGCAGGCGTTGATAAAGAACCCTCACGATCTTCATGCCTGCGAGTGTAAGACGAAGGCTCTCGGCGGATCAAACGGTACCGAATCGCGATGGCGCGTCGAGACCGCGCCGCCGCGCTGACGAAAGACACGCAGAAGCGCCGAGGCCACTGACCTCGGCGCTTCCCTATTCCCTAAACCCTGGTCCCTGATCCCTAAACCCTATTTCTCAAACGCGCTGCAGACCGTCTCCGTGATCAGCCGGGTCACGACGTACGGGTCCATGTTCGCGTTCGGGCGGCGGTCTTCGATGTAGCCCTTGCGGTCCACGGCCACCTGCCACGGGATGCGAACTGAGGCGCCGCGGTCCGACACGCCGTAGCGGAACTCCTTGTACGAGCACGTCTCGTGCAGCCCCGTGAGGCGCTCCTCGATCGCGTAGCCGTAGTTGGCGATGTGCAGGTCGTGCTTCTTGCCCAGCGCCTGCGCCGCCTTCACGCACGGGTCGTACGAGGTGCGCATCTCCTTCGTCGAGAAGTTGGTGTGCGCGCCCGCGCCGTTCCAGTCGCCCTTCACCGGCTTCGGGTACAGCGTGGCCGTCGCGCCGAAATCCTCGGCGATGCGGTAGAGCAGCCAGCGCGCGACCCACAGCTCGTCCGACGCGGCGACCGGGCCCACCGGGCCGATCTGGAACTCCCACTGCCCCGGCATCACTTCGCCGTTCGTGCCGGAGATGGCCAGCCCGGCCATCAGGCACGCGTCCGTGTGCGCCTCGACGATCTCGCGGCCGAACACCTCATCGGCGCCGACGCCGCAGTAGTAGCCGCCCTGCGGTGCCGGGAAGCCGTTGTCCGGCCAACCCAGCGGCTTCGCGCCCTCGAAGAACGTGTACTCCTGCTCGATGCCGAACCACATATCGTGCTTGGCATACCGCTTCGCCGTCTTCGCGCACGCCGCGCGCGTGTTCGTCGGGTGCGGCTTCATGTCGGTCAGCAGCACCTCGGTCATCACCAGCTTGTGGTCGCCGCCGCGGATGGGATCCGGACAGACGAACACCGGCTTCAGCACGCAGTCCGAGTTCGATCCGGGTGCCTGGTTCGTGCTCGAACCGTCGAATCCCCAAATCGGCGGCTCCTGCCCCTCGTGGACGATCTTGGTCTTGGACCGCAGCTTAGCCGTCGGCTTCGAGCCATCGATCCAGATGTATTCCGCCTTGTACGCACCCATGATTCGCTGCTCCAGTTTCTGCGGCGGTCCGCCCGCCATCCTCCCCGATCTGTCTGCGCGGGCAGCGTACAGGATCGATGTTACAGGCACATTTCGTACCGCGGATTTTTCGCGAAGCGCGGCCGATGTCCACTGCCCCGCCGATATCCAGCGGTTGCACCGGCGTCCATTCCATCGTAATCTGACGATGCTATGAGCGATGCTTGGATTGACGTACATCGGCTTGCGGCGATGTCGCACGCGCTCTCGAACTCCGCCCGCATCGAGATGCTTCGCACGCTCGCGGTCGCCGGCGAGAGCAGTTGCGTCGACCTCACGCGCCAGGCCGGCCTCGCGCAATCGACCATCTCCGAGCACCTGCGCGTGTTGAAGGAAGCCGGCCTCATCGCACAGTGCGGCCCCGGCCCGCGCTCCGGCTACTGCATCAACCGCGAGGGCCTGCTCTGGCTCAAGCAGATGATCGTCGCGCTGTGAACGCTGCAACTCTCCCCGGCGACGAATTCGAAGGCTCGGTCCTCGGCCGGCTTTCCACGCTCGACCGCTTCCTGCCGGTGTGGATCGGCCTCGCGATGGCCGCGGGCCTCGCCCTGGGGCGCATCTTCCCCGGCCTCAACGACCAGCTCGACCGCGTGAAGATCGACACGACCTCGCTGCCGATCGCGATCGGCCTGCTCGGCATGATGTACCCCGTGCTGGCGAAGGTACGCTACGACCGGATTCGCAACGTCACAGCGGACCGGCCGCTTGTGCTCTCCTCGCTGCTGTTGAACTGGCTCGTCGGGCCGGCGTTGATGTTCGCGTTGGCGTGGATCTTCCTCGCCGACCTGCCGGAGTTCCGGACGGGCATCATCCTCGTCGGCCTCGCCCGCTGCATCGCCATGGTGCTTATCTGGAACACCCTCGCCTGCGGCGATGGCGAAGCCGCGGCCGTCCTCGTTGTGCTGAACTCCGTCTTCCAGGTCGCCGCATACGCAGTGCTCGGCTACTTCTATCTCGAACTGCTGCCGGGCTGGCTCGGCCTGGACAGGACAGCGGTCGATTTCGCCCTGTGGGACATAGCCAAGTCAGTGCTCATCTTCCTCGGCGTGCCGCTGGTGCTGGGCTTTCTGACGAGCCTGATCGGACGCAAGCGCAAGGGCGACGACTGGTACGAGCAGCGGTTTCTTCCGCGCATCGGACCGTGGGCGCTCTACAGCCTGCTGTTCACGGTGGTCATCCTCTTTGCCATCCAGGGCGACGCGATCACGTCGCAGCCGTTTGACGTCGTCAGGATCGCCGTGCCGCTGATCTGCTACTTCGCGCTCATGTGGACGCTCGCGTTCGCCTGGGGCCGCGCGCAGGGTCTCGCCTATCCCCGGACGGCGACGCTGGCCTTCACGGCGGCCGGCAACAACTTCGAGCTGGCGATCGCCGTCGCCATCGCCACCTTCGGCGTGAGTTCCGGCCAGGCGCTCGCCGGCGTCGTCGGGCCGCTGATCGAGGTTCCCGCGCTCGTCGCGCTTGTGTACGTCTCACTCTGGGCCGGCCGGCGCTTCTTCGGCGCCGGTGCTCTCGCAAGCGATCCGGGTGTCGCGTGAATCCGATCCGCGTGCTGTTCCTCTGCACCGGCAACTCCGCGCGCAGCATCATCGGCGCGGCGCTGCTGCGCCAGATCGGCGGCACTGCGTTCGACGTGCACAGCGCGGGCACGGCGCCGAAGGGCATCAACCCGTACACGGTGCGCGTCCTGGCCGCCGCCGACATCGACGCCTCGGGCGAGCGCTCGAAGCACGTCGCCGAGTACGACGGCCAGGCGTTCGACTACGTCATCACCGTCTGCGACGACGCCGCCGAGCAGTGCCCCGTCTTCCCCGGCGCGCCGCATCGCCTCCACTGGAGCCTCCCCGATCCGGTCGCCGTCGACGGCGCAGACGCCGACAAGCTCGCCGCCTTCGAGCGCACCCTGCACGATCTGCGCGAGCGCATCGAGGCATTCGCCGCCGCGGGGCTGCGCCGGGTGTAGCGGATCGCCGCCCGCCGGCCCTGATTTCGCCGGCCGCAACCCCTTATCGTGCCGCGCGCGATCCCCACTATCCCGGCGGGCGGGTGGCAGCACCTTGTTCTGTGTGTGCGCTAGCTCCGATACGGATGCGAGGACTGCTATGCAAGGAGCGCACTCGCATCATCGTCGCGCGCGCGGACTCGCGCGTCTCGCGTTCACGGGCGCGGCGCTGCTCGTCCTCGCTGCCCTCGCGCTGCCCGCGCCGCGCGCCGCCGCCGCGCCTTCCGGCGTCATCGGCATGAACCCCTCGAACAACTCGCTCGCCATCGACGACACCGTCGCCGTGACGCTCGACGTCAGCGGCGGCAACAACATCCACGAAGTGCACATCGGCATCAGCTACAACGCCTCCGTCGTGCAGGTGCTCGATGCCGACGCCGGCACGGGCGGCGTGCAGATCCTGCCGGGCTCGTTCCCGGGAGAGGATGGCGTCGAAGGCAGCGTGCTGCAGAATACGGTGAGCGGCGGCATCATCAACTACCAGTTCGCACTCAACAACGCCGATGAGGTCGCCGGCAGCGGCACGGTGGCCACCGTGACCTTCAAGGCGATCGCCAACGGCAATGCCAACCTGTCCTGGACCACGAAGCAGTTCATCGACGGCAGCATGAGCACGACGACCGCCAACGGCTCGGCGGCGATCATTGTCGTGGGCGGCCCCGCGCCGACGAACACCGCCGCCGCCACCGCGACACCGGCCGACACGGCCACGCCGACGGACACGCCGTCGGCGACGGAAACGGCGACGAGTACCGCCACCGGCACGGCCACCGCCGAGGGCACGAGCACGCCCACGCCGACCGGCTCCGCCACCGCAACCCGGACGGCGACCCGCACGCCATCGCCCACACCGTCGGCGACGACCACGACGGGCACGCCTACATCGACCCCGAGGGTCACGGTGATCCAGAACAGCAACGTGGCCACGCCGGCGGCCGGCCGCGGACTGCCGCCCGCCAGCGGCGTCGAAGGCGCGGCGAGCGGTCTGCCCTCCGCCGGTAACGACGGCCCGGGCATCATCTGGTGGAAGTGGACCTTCTTCGGCGGCGCGATGATGCTGGCGGTCGCCGGCTGGTTCTTCACCTTCGCGCTGCACGCCGGCGACAAGGAAGTCGTGCTGATGGACCGCCACGACCGCCGCAAACGCCGCAAGTACTAGCTGGCGCTGACGTCACGCGGCGCTATCGCGCGGCCCTTTGCTGTTTGCTGTTTGCTGCCGCGCGCCCGCCGCGCCCTCCCCTAAGAAAGGGAGAACATCTCGATCGGCCGGATCAGCCCGCTCCGGTCCTGCGGCGGCTTGCCCTGCTGCGCCAGGCGCAGGTCGAAGCGGTTCAGGCAGTCCTCCGCGTTCATGTTTTGCACGCCGCAGACGTTGCACGGCTGCTTGTGGCAGTCCGGCGTCTGTTGTCCCTTCAGCGTCCGCATCCACTCGCCCCGCAGGTACGACTCGCTGACGCCGATGTTGATGTGCGACCACGGGAACGGCTCCCGCAACCCACGCGGCCGGTACGCGTAGAACTCCGCGTCCAGGCCTGATTCGTCGAGCGCGCGCTGCCAGCGCGGCCAGTTGTAGTGCTCGTGCCACGCATCGAAGCGCGCCCCCGCCTGCCACGCCTTGTGGATCGCGCTGCCGAGGCGGCGGTCGCCACGCGACAGCACCGCTTCGAGCAGGCTATGCTCCGGGTCCTCCCACGTAAACGCCACCCCCGATTTCTTCAGCGCATCGCGCAGGTACATGTGCCGCTGATGCAGCACGTCCGGACGCGCCTGCGCCGCCCACTGGAACGGCGTGTGTGCCTTCGGGATGAAGTTCGACGTGCTGACGCGCACGCGCGCCCGGCCGCCGTGATGCTTGCGGCCGATCTCCCGCACCTTCCGCGCCAGCGTCACGATGCCTTCGATGTCCTCGTGCGTCTCCGTCGGCTGGCCGCACATGAAGTACATCTTTACGTTCGTCCAGCCCTGCGCGAACGCGTTTTCGGCCGCCGTGTAGAGGTCGTCGTCGGTGACGATCTTGTTGATCGTCATGCGGAGGCGCTCGGTGCCCGCCTCGGGCGCGAAGGTGATGCTGTGCTTGCCGCGCGTGGCCACCGCCTCGGCGACGCGCACGGAAAAGCTGTCGACGCGCATCGAAGGCAGGGAGATGGTCAGGCGGTCGCCGAACTCCCCCCGCAGCGCATCGACGATCGGGACGATGCGCGAGTGGTCCGTCGTGCTCAGCGAGACGAGCGACAGCTCGTCGTAGCCGGTGCTGGTGACGAGCGCCTTCGCCGCTTCGAGCACCTCCTCCGGCCCGCGCTCCAGCCGCGGCCGGTAGATCATGCCGGCCTGGCAGAACCGGCAGCCCTGCGTGCAGCCGCGCTGGATCTCGATGGCAGCGCGGTCGTGCACCGTCTGCAGAAACGGCACGATCGGCGACGTAAGCGGTGGTGGCAGCTCCTGCACGAAACGCTTGGCGACGCGCGCCGGCAACCCTTCCATCGTGGGAGCGACGGACTTGATGCTGCCGTCGGCGTTGTACTCCGGCCGGTAGAAGCGCGGGACGTAGACGCCCCAGATCTTCGCCAGCCGCATCAGCATGTCGTCGCGTGTTCCGCGGCCCTGCCGCTTCCACTCGCGCACGAAGTCGACGATATCGACGATGGTCTCCTCGCCATCGCCGAGCGCGAACGCGTCGACGAAGTCCGCCAGCGCGTCCGGGTTGAGCGCGCCGGAACCGCCGCAGATGACGAGCGGGTGGGCGTCGGTCCGCTCCCCGGCAAGCACGGGCAGGCCGCCCAGGTCGAGCATGTTGAGGATGTTGGTGTAGGTGCCCTCGTAGCTCAGCGAGAAGCCGATGACGTCGAACTCGCTCAGTGGGTGGCGCGTCTCCAGGCTCCACAGCGGGATGCCTTCGGCGCGCATGATCTGCTCCAGGTCGGACCACGGCGCGAAGGCCCGCTCGGCCAGCATCCCCTCCCGCCGGTTGACGATGTCGTAGAGGATGCCAAGCCCCATGTTCGACATGCCGATGTCGTAGAGGTCGGGGTACGCCAGCACGACGCGGACGTCGCAGGCGTCCCAGTCGGGGACGGCGCTGTTCCACTCGCCGCCCGTGTACCGGGCCGGCTTCGTGACGCGCGAGAATACGGACTCAAGGTTGTGGAGTACTGGCACGGTATGTCACCTCCCGGCGCCGCTCATGGTACCGGGAGCTGCCATCTCTTAGCAATTTGCACTGTGAAAAGTCGCTAAACAGGCCACGGCGCCGCCGCATCCGTGCGGGCGGCACCGTGGTCCGGGACGGGGTCGGGCAGCGTCAGCCGACGAGACGGTCGCGCGCCGTGGCGGGCGCGCGCGGAGCATCCGTGCTCGGTCCGGCCGCCGGCGATGCCAGCATGTACCCGGCTCCCTGGAACGTCTTGATGATCGACGGGTTGGCGGGGTCGGTCTCGATCTTCTTCCGCAGGCGCGACACCCAGACGCGCAGGTACTGCAGATCGTCGCGATACTCAGGCCCCCACACGCGGGACAGCAACTCCGAATTGAGGATGATCCGGCCGGGGTGCGCCGCCAGGTGCTGCAACAGCAGCCACTCCGTGCGCGTCAGCACCACGATCGTGCCGTCGCGCGTGACGACGCGGCGGTGCAAGTCGATCACGATCGGCCCGAGCCGCAACTCCCGGGCCCCTGTGGGTGCGGTGGTGCACCGGCGCAGCACGGCGCGGACGCGTGCGCTCAGCTCAAACGGGCTGAATGGCTTGGCAAGGTAGTCATCCGCACCCGCCTCCAGCGCGCGCACCTTGTCGGAGTCGGCGGCCAGCGCCGTGAGCATGATGATCGGGACGTCGCCGCGCGCGCGCAGCAGCCGCATCACTTCGATGCCGTCCATCCCCGGCATCATGGTGTCAAGCAGCACCACATCGGGGTGATGTTCCTCCTCCACCCGTAAGGCCTCCTCACCGCTCTCCGCAGTCATGACGCGGAAGCGCTGAGACGCCAATTCGAGCTTGATGAGGCGAAGAATGCCCGGCTCGTCATCGACGGCCAGCACCAGCGGTTCGGCCTGCATACACGTCCCCCCGTACTAATCCCGCATCCAGGACCGATATCCAATATGCACGACGGGGTGTGCTGGAGCCGCGACAGGCGGCACCGCCGCCGTAACAAAACCGTGGCAGCGGGCGCGTGATTGACGAAGTGCGGCTGCCGGGGCCTACGCGCCGCCGCCCCGCAGCGCGATCATCGCCGCGTCCCCGTGACAGTGGCGCGGGCTTTTCAGCCCGCGCGAGGCGGCTTCACGGTAGTCCACATCGCACCCAACTCAACAGTGGTCTTCGAGTCTCTCAGGACCCTGTTATGCGCCGCAGCGCCGCCAGCGCCGCGTCCTCGGCCGCGAAATCGAGCCACTTCGGGTCGATGCGGGCGGGCGGGTTAGCGCGCTCCCACGCGATCGCCCGCGCGATGCCCCCGTCCTGTGGGACGCGTTCGGTATAGCCGAGTTCACGGCGGATGCGCGTGCTGTCGGCCACCATGTCCTGCGCGTAGTTGTTGGACGACCGGAGGTGCGGCGGCAGCAGGTCCGGCGGCATGGCGACGATCTCGCCTTCCCACCCCGCCAAGCGCGCGACGCCGCGCAGCCACGCCTCCTGCGTCAGCGTCTCCGGCTCAGCGACGTTGTAGACGCGGCCGGCGGCCCGATCGTCGGTGACGGCGAGGACGATCGCATCGGCGACGTTGCCGGCGTACGACCGGCACCAGCGCCACTGCATCATGTCCTGCTGCACCAGGATCGCCGGACGGCGCGCGTCCATGCGCGCGAGCTCCATGAACAGGCGGTGCTGGTAGTCGCGCTCGCCGTGCACCGCGGGCAGCCGCAGCACCGTGCCCGCGATGTCCGCATCGGACATGACGGCGCGCTCGGCCGGGATCTTGTCGTAGGCATCCAGGCGGCCGCCGCGCTCGCCCCGGTAGGGATAGAGCTTCTCGCGCAGCGGCGCTTCCTCGGTGAGCGGCAGCGGCTCGAGCGGCCCGGGCTCGGAGCCGTGCAGCCGGCCGTACGCGCGGTACACGTCGACGCTGCTGATCATGACGACGCGCCGCGTGAGGCCGCGGCAGGCGCGCATGACCGTCGCCGCGTCGTCGCCCGACATCGGCGCCATGTCGAGCACGACGTCGGGCGCGACCCGCTCGATGTCCGCGCGAAACGCATCGAGTTCGTTGCGGTCGCCGTGGATGTGCGCGACGCCGGCCGGCGTCTCGTGCTCGCTCTTGCCGCGATGGAATACTGTGACGCCGTGGCCGCCGCCGGCCAGCCGCTCGACGACCGCCGGTCCGATGAACCTGGTGCCGCCGATGACAAGGACGCGCATCGCCCCTCCGTGCATGCTGCATCGCTCCGCACGATCGCGCTGCCATCGTACCGTCACATCAAGCGCCGCGCGCCGACAACGCGAGAGGGACGCGCGGTGCGTCCCTCTCGCGTTGCTATTCTATTGTCTGCCGCAGTCTAGTACCGGCGGCCGCCGCCGCCACCACCGCCACCACGGCCGCCACCACCACCGCCGCCGTAGCCGCCGCCACCACCGCTCGGCTGCTGCTGCTGGAAGCAGTCGCGGCAGTACACCGGGCGGTCGCCACGCGGCTGGAAGGGTACTTCCGTCTCGCGGCCGCATTGGGCGCACTTGGCGGGGTACATCTGGCGCGGGCCCGACGAGTAGCCGCCGCCGCCACCGCCGCCACCGCCGTAGCCGCCGCCACCACCACCGCCGTCACCGCGCGCGGATTTGCGTGCACGGCGGCAGTCGGGGCAGCGCTTCGGCTCGTTCGTGAAACCACGACTGGCGTGGAATTCCTGGTCATCGGCGGAGAAGATGAAGTCCACTCCGCAGTCGACGCAGGCCAATGTTTTGTCGGTGAATGGCACCTGACGACCTCCTCATGAACGTTTCCGTGTCGTCAGGGCGGAGCGAAGCGTGGGACGTTCGCGGCGTTCTCGGACGGGAAACTTACTGTTAGACGGCTAACAGTAGCAGAGTCCACAACTCCCTTGCAATGAGTTTCACAAGGAGAAACTTCAGCTTCGGCCAGCTACGTAAAGGCCGCCACCACCTCGTCGTTGATGCGCTGGTACACCTCTCGCTTCCAAGGCCCCTGGCTCATCATGATGATGCCGCTGACCCCTGCCGCGGCGTACTCCTCGACCACCGACCGCACGTGGGCGGCGTTGCCGATGGGCAGCACCTTCTTCGCCTCCTCCGGCTGCAACCCCATGCCGGCGCCGAACATGCCCGCCAGGCGGTCGATCAGCCCCCGGTTGTCGCTGACGACGACGCTCGCGGACACGGTCCTCTGGATCTCGGCCGGGTCGCGCCCGACGGCCTGGCAGTGCGCTTCCAGCGCCGAAATCTTCTGGCGGACGGTGGCCGGCGTACCGAACACGTTCATCACGTCGCCGTACCGCGCCAGCGTGCGCAGCGTGCGCTTCTCGCCACCGCCGGCCACCATGATCGGCGGATGCGGCTTCTGCACGCACTTTGGCACGAAGACCGCGTCGTGCAGGCTGTAGTACTTGCCCTCGAAGTCCACGCGGCCCTCGGCGTCGAACAGCAGCCGCGTCAGTTGCACCGCCTCTTCCAGCCGGTCCTCCCGCTCCTTGATCGGCGGGAAGTCGATGCCGTACATGCGGTGCTCCGGCTCGTGCCACGCCGCGCCGATGCCGAACGAGAGCCGGCCGTTGCTGATGTGGTCGACCGTGGCCGCCATCTTCGCCAGCACCGACGGGTGCCGGTACGTCACACCGGTGACGAGACAGCCGAGGCGCACGCGGCTGGTCATGCTGGCCAGCGCGGCCAGCGCCGTCCAGCCCTCGAAGCAGTTCGCGTTCGCGTCCTGCCCCGGTCCCGGCGGCACGAAGTGGTCGAACGTCCACGCCGACTGGAACTGCGTGTCGCGGTCGAGGAACTTCCACATGTCCTCGATCTCGCGCCACTCGACATTGTTGAGGCTCGTCTGGATGCCGAAACGCATCTTCGTCGTCATGGGAGCGCGTCCTTTCGTGCGGTGAACCGTGCCGTAGCGTAAGACACGATACGGCGTCCGGGCCGTAGGGGCACGGTGCGTCGTGCCCGTCTGAGGCGCGAACCCGCAGCCGTTGTCGTAGGGGCACGGCGCGCCGTGCCCTTACCCGCGCACCGACTCCAACATGCGTTGCGCTATGAGGTCGAGCTGGTCCGGGCGCTGGCAGAAGGCGTTGTAGGCCAGCGCGTCGAGCCCGATGTGGATCTCGTAGCAGCGCAGGCGCTCGCGCATCGCGGGCACATCGAGGCCGATAGCATCGTAGTGGCGCTCCGCCTCCGCCGCGAAATCGATGCCGCGCCACGCGGGAAACCAGCACGTCGAGAACGTCAGGTGCGCCACGTCGTAGAGAAAGTCGCCGTACATGCCGCAGCCCCAGTCGAGTAGAGCGGTGATCCTCCCGTCGGCGACCAGGATGTTGCGGTTGAGCGGATCGCTGTGGATCAGGTGGCGGCCGGGTGGACAGACCGCAACCATGCCGCGCAGGCGGTCGGATCCCTCATCGAAGGCGGCGCGTGCCGCGGGATATGCCGCCATGCGATCGCGCCAGCCGTGGATGCGGCTCGATGGCGCGTCGCCCGGGAGGGCCAGCAGCGCCTGCTGCCACGTGGCGTGCGGCGCGTTGCCGCTCGCATCCCACATGCCGTAGCCGCTGGTGCGAGAAACGTCCGCGAGGCGCATGCCATCGAGCGCCGCGAAGAGGCTCGCGAGGACCGCGCGCATGCCCGCAGCATCGAGCGCGTCGAGATAGCTGCCGTAGGCGCGCTCGGAGATCGCGTAGAAGCCGCCCGGCGCCTCGCCGATCTCGAGGATGCGCGGAATCGGAAGCCCCGGTGCGGCGTACGCGGCGGCGAGCTGGTCCTTGGCGAAATCGTCCGACTGCGCGGCGAAGCGCGCGACGCAGGCCTCACCATCAAGCATGAAGCCGTAGGCCGCCGCCCACGCGCCGCGGCCGATCTCGACGGCGCCGGACGCCCGGTCACCGTATCGGCGCGCGAGGAAGTCCGTTGCCGCGGCGCCATCCAGCGGGGCGTCACCGATCATGGAGCCATCCTCACGGTCCCGTCACTCAAGCGGCGAAGCTCGACCGTCCCCGTCGGTAGGACCGCCGCCGGGCCGCCAGCATTAGCGAGGCGATCGCCGCTGCTGCAAGAGCGAGTGAGAAGCCGAATATCGCGCACCCTGCTGACCGCGGTGTTGATTCATCGCCGTAGCCGGTGCTCGGCAATTTCGCTGCGCTTGGCACGGAAGTCGGCGGGATGAGGCCACCTTCCAACGCGCGCGCGACTCTTGCGGCAGGTGAATCACCCACGCTGTTAAATGCAACGACGATTACTAGAACCGAGTCTCCAGTGGAGATACTGGCAGCTGATGACGCGCGTACCGATGTCACGTTAGAACCAGTTACATGGTCTTCGCGATAGACCTCGCTTTCACTGCCCGATTCGTACGTGGAAATCGTGACTTTGAATCCGTCCTCGTCTGTTGAGTTGTCGCTCCAGCTAACCAGTCCCTGACCGAGGTTGATCTGGATGTCCGTCGGCGCAGCTGGCACGGATCGTGAAGGAGCCGTTGTCGATGGTGTCGGCGTTTCTTGTGCCGCAGACGGGAGAGCGCTGGATGCTGAGAGACACGCGCCGAACAGGAGCACGGATCCGACACGCCAGGCTGAGACCTTCATCGACTGCACCTCCAGTGTCCCAATAACATCGATTCGTTCCCGTCCGCTCAGCGAAGGAGGTCAGCCGCAGCGCCCGCCCCCGGCGATTCGGATCCCGTCACTCAAGCGGCGAAGCTCGACCGGCCCTGCACGCCCCAGTGGCCGTCCTGCTTGCTCACGATGTAGAGCGAGTCGTAGTGGCCGATGACGCTGCCATCCGCGCGGTGGCGCGTGAACTGCGTGTCGAAATGCACCTTGTCCTCGCCGCTGTGGATGATCGTGCGACGGGTCCACGCGCTGTGGTGCCAGCCCGCGGCCGCCATGCGCTCGAAGGTGTCCGGCCGGTGCGACGCCGCGCTCTCGATCAGCACGACGCGCCCGCTGGCGATCCGCACCGACGGGTAGTTGAACGTCGCCGCCCACGCGGTGAGGTCACGCGCGTTCCACGCCGCCATGAAGTCTTCGAGGCATTGCATCGCCCCGCGCTCGCTCTCCGTCACGACTGAACCTCCTTGTTGAACGCACCAGATACGACGGGCGCTCCACGCTACCGCGCACTGCCCTGCGCCACGAAGAAGCTCCAGATCTCGTCGGTGGCGTTGACCTCGTGCGTCGTGGCGCCCAGGCGCGGCACATCGATCGCGCCCGGCCAGGTGTGGCCGCCGCCCTCGATCACGTACAGCACCACGGCGGCGTTGCCGTCGCACTCGCTGTAGGCCACGGTGCGCACGTGCTCGCTGAAGCGCTGGCGGGCGGGTTCCGCGTTGCATCCGTCGTGCTTCGCCCAGTCAGCCGCCGCTGCCTCCACCGCCGGCACGGGGAGGCGCTGGCCGCACTGCGACGTACCGCCCTGAAACGGCACGCAGGCGTCCTCCGTGCCGTTGAACGCGATGACCGCTATCGGCCGGTCCGTCCCGCACCGCGCGGGGAAGACCAGCGCACCGACAGCCGCCACTGCGGCGATGCGCTCCGGCATCTTGCACGCGAGCTGCTGCGCGAACGCCGAGCCGTTGGACATGCCGGCCACGTACACGCGCTTCTCGTCGACGCAGAGATCGGCGGCAGCGCGATCCAGCAGCGCGCCCAGGAAGCCGGCGTCGTCCACGTCGCCGAGGCCGGGGTACGTCCAGTGCTGCGGCGCGCCCGTGCCGTCCGGCGTGATCACGATGAATCCCACCCGGTCGCCCTTCGCGGGCAGGCCGGAGTAGATGGCCTGCTGCCGCGCGTTCGAGCTGAACCCGTGCAGGTTGAGCACCAGCGGCGTCCGGCGCGTGCCGTCGTACGACGGCGGCACGTGGAGAATGTACGTCCGGCGCAGCCCGCCGAACTCGATCGCGCCGTCCTGGCTGCCGGCGGCGTGCGGCTTCGCAACGGCGCATGTGGTGCGGGCGTGCACGTCGGGCGTGGCATTGGCGCTCGTCGGAGTCGGTGGCTGCGTCCCATCGAGCGAGTCGAGCGCATCCAGCGTGTCAGCGCTGGCAGTCTTCGCGGCGGAGGCGTCGCCGGCGTTCCCGCGCCCGCACGCCACGGTCGCCACGGTCGCCACGGGCAACGCAACAGCGAACAGCAGCAGCGCTGCCATGCGCGTCAGGCGGCGCCGCGTCACGTCCACAGGTCGGGGTGGCGCGCGCGATGCTCAGCGCGCCGCTCGTCGAACAGCGCGCGATAACCGGACGAAGTGATCTCCGGCGTCGTCATCAGCACCGCGTCCTCGTTGTTGTCGGTGTAGTAGCGTTTGCGCAGGCCCACGCGCGCGAAGCCGTACTTTTCGTACATCCGCTGCGCCGCCTCGTTGGAGTCTCGCACTTCGAGCGTCACCTCCGCCTGTTGGAATTCGCGCGCCAGCTCGATCGCCGCGATGAGCAACCGCTCGCCGATGCCCATGCGGCGATACTCGTTTCGCACGGCGACGGTAACGACGTGCGCTTCGCCGGCCATCAGCCAAACGCCGATGAAGCCCAGCACGTACTCGTCCGCCTCCGGCGCGGCGTCGCTGCCAACGATGCGCCGCAGCGTGCTCCAGAGCCCGGCGGGCGGCGGCGCGGCGGGCACGTTGCGCACCTCCGTCATCACCAGGTAGCGGGCGATCTTATTGGTCAGCTCGCGCCGATACGCCGTCTGCGGCCACATCGAAATGAAGGACTCGCGTTCGATATCGGCGATCTGCGTGATGTCGTCGGCCGACATCGGGCGGAGGCGGGTTCGCAGAAGCGTGCGCATGTGCCTCAGTCTAACATCGCCAGCGAACATGAGAGAGCGCGCGCCGCCCGCAAGACGGCGCCGTCACCGCGGCAGCGACGGCCGGTCGAGGCCCTCGTACAACTGGCGATAGCGCGCGTAGTTCTCCATCACGCGTCGGATGTACTGCTGCGTCTCGTCGAACTCCAGGTCCTCCACGAAGAGATCCTCGTCCGCGCCCGCCGACTTCAGCGCGTTCGAGGCGGTGCCCGGGCCGCCGTTATACGCCGCGAGCGCGTGGTAGGCGTTGCCGTCGAATTCGCGCAACTGGCCGGCCAGGTAGCTCGCGCCGAAGCGCAGGCTCATCCGCGGCCGATACAGGTCGCCGGCAGTGAACGGATCGACGCCGAGTACACTCGCGATCGCCTCGCCCGTCGCCGGGATCACCTGCGTCAGTCCCAGCGCGCCCGCGGGTGAGCCGGCGTCGGGGTCGTAGAAGCTCTCCTGCCGCACGAGGGCCAGCAGCAGCAAGGGCGAGATCTTCTCCTCCTTCGAGGCGGTCGATGCGAGGTCGCGGAACGCGAGCGGATATGCGACGCGCAGCAGGTCGTCGGGCGGCTGCGCCCCTGTCGTGCCAAAGTGAACCGCCAGCGTCGCGGCCGCGCGCGATGCGAGGCTGGTGCGGCCCTCGTGCTCAAGGCGGCGAGCGGCCTGGAACAGATCAGTTACGTTCTCGCCGCCGCTGTCCGCCAGCATCGATCGGTACACGGCGTCGGACTGCGGATGCAGGCCGGCGTCTTCGAGCGCGGCGGCAACATCCCACCGGCGGTCGGACACAAGCGGCGAAGCCGCCGCCTCCGGGTCGAAGCCCAGGTTGTCGTTGATGAATTTCGCGATCTTGCGCCAGTCGGTCTTCTGCTCCTTGAGGTTCGGAGCGCGCTCCTTGCCGTCGTTCTTGCCGAGCGCGACTTCCGCGCGCAGCGCGTAGTAGCTGCCGGTCGCGCCCATCGGCGTGTCGGCGATCAGTTGCGCGAACCCCGGCTCGGCGAGCGGATCGTCCTGTGCCTGCAGCGCGCGGCCCTGCCAGTAACGCGCGCGTGCGGCGTCCTCGCCGCTCGCCACTGGCACGATGGCCGACCACACGAGCGCCGCTGCCGCGTAGTTGCCGGCCCGGTACAGCACCAGGCCGCGCCGGAACGCCGCATCGCCCGCCCACTTTGACGACGCCTGCGTGTCGGCCAGGGTGGTGTAGGCCGCGCCCGCTTCGCCGTAGCGTCCTGCCGATTCCAGCAGCCTGCCTCCCCACCACAGCGCGTCGTCCGCAAGCGGCGACGCCGGGTCGAGGTCGTGCGCGCGCCGGTAGCCCGCGATCGCGGCCTCGTAGCCGCCCGCGCGCTCGTCGAGCGCCGCGAGGTAGTACGTGGCCTCGGCCGCGTTGTCGCCCGTCGCGATCGCGCGGGTCAGCGCCGCGCGCGCTTCATCGTTACGATGCGCTCGGTAATCGACGACGCCGCGCACGTAGTCGCTGACGGGTACCGCCGCGGCGTCGAGCGCGTCGAGCAGTTCGCTCGCGACGGCGGACTCGGGGTAGGCGGCGATCGCTTGCAGGTAGTCCGCGCTCCACGCCGGGTCGCCCGTGCGCTTCTTGATGCCGCCTGTCCGTGCCAGCGCCGATGCCGCATCGCCGCCCTCCCCACGCGCGCGGTCGTACCACTCGATCGCCAGCGCATCGGCCTGCCCGGCGTCGAGCGCGCTCGCGAAGCTGAACGTGAACGACGAGCGAAACGCCGGCAGCAGCGACGCATTGGCGCGCACGGCCTCGGCGGCGGCGAGCGCGTCCGGCACGCGGCCCAGGCGCGCCAGCAGCTTCGCCCGCTCGATGCCGGCGAAGTCGATCAGCACGCCGTTCGCGGCGATGTAGCGCTCGTAGTTAGCGAGCGCGCCTTGCGCATCGCCCAGGTCATCGAGCACCGAGGCGAGCATGTAGCGGGCGATGCTCGCGTCGCCGTCGGCGCCTGCGGCAGCCACGTACGCATCGAGCACCGGACGCGCGCCGTCCGCATCGCCCATGCGCACGAGCAACTGCGCTTGCGCCAGCCGCGCCTGCTGCTGCTCCTCGCCCTCCCCCTGTGCCGCCACCGCTGCGTAGACGCCGATCGCGCCCTCGAAATCGCCCTCGTATCGCAGCGTGTCACCGAGTTTCGGATCGGCCGGCGCAGGCGTCGGCGTGACGGTGATGCCCGGCGTCGCCGTGGCGGCAGCCGTGGGCGTCGATTTCGCCTTCGAGTCGCTGCATGCCGCGGCCATCAGGCCGATGACTGATATGAGGAAGGTGCAGCGCACTGCGAAGCAGATGCGGGGTGCTGCCATGATCAAACCCACCCGGGACGCGCTTTTGACAGGCTTTCGGGCCGAATGGTACCTTCGAAAACGAAGGCCTCGCAATTCAGGCAAGCGCAATGAACCTGCTCCGGCTCACGATCATCGACCCCCACGGCGGCATCAGCTTCGTCGCGCCCGGCGAGGCGCTGCCCGCGCTGTTGAAGGCGTGCGCCACTGACCCGCCCGCCACGGATGAGTTGATCGCGCGCGCCGAGCAGTTCTACAGTGGGCTACGCGAGCGCATCGACAACGGCCTCGCGATGTTCGACGAACGCAACGCGCCTGGCCGCTACGCAGCGATCCACGCGGCGCTGGAGCATGCGCGGCCCGACGAATCGCCACTGTTCCGCGTCGTCGACGAGGTGACACGCGAGGCCAGCCTGCGGCCCGTGAAGGCCGGCGCGGTCGTGTTCAACCTGCGCGACCGTCGCATCATCACGCTCCAGAACGGCTACCAGGAGATCACCCGCACGGGCTACGGCGAGGTCTTCGACGGCGAGCGCATGACCGGCACGCGCTTCACCTACCGCCTCCCCAAGAGCTGGGCGCTCGTCCCATAGCGCCGCGTCCCGCCGCCCCCGCGCTTCCCGTATCCTGACGGCATGGACGCTCCGAAGCACCGCTGGCAGGGCCGCCCCGTCTGGGCCGAGATCGACCTCGATGCACTGGCTCACAACGTGCGCGCGCTTACGGCACGCGCCGCTCCGGCGCGGCTCTACGCCATCGTCAAGGCCAACGCCTACGGCCACGGCGCCGTCGCCGTCGCTGAGGCGGCGATCGACGCCGGAGCAGCCGGACTCGGCGTCGTCTGCGTGGACGAGGGCGAGGAGCTGCGGCGCGCGGGCATCAATGCGCCGGTGCTCGTGCTCGGCTTCACCGGTGCCTCCGAGGCGGAGCGCATCGTCGGCCTCCGCCTGACCCCCACGGTGGATTCGATGCAGACGGCGCTGGCGCTGTCGCGCTTCGCGGCGGCGCGCGGCGTCACGCAGCCGATCCACGTCGAGTTGGAAAGCGGCCTGAACCGACACGGGCTCGAGATCGATGCGCTTGTGCGGTTCGCCGAGAGCGTGCGCGCGCTGCCGAATATCGAGGTCGAAGGCCTGTTCACGCACTTCGCCGCCGCCGAGGAAGGCGACAAGACGTTCACCCGCAACCAGTACGACGCGCTGCTCGAGGCCTCGAAGCGGCTGCCGTGGATCCCCATGCGGCACTGCTCCGCCTCCGCGAGCATCCTTATCGACCCGGCGATGTCGCTGGAGATGGTACGGGCGGGTCTCGGCATCTACGGCTACGAACCGGCGCCGGGCTGCGCCGGCGGCGTCGAGTTGAAGCGCGTGCTGTCGTTGAAGAGCCGCGTCGCCCGCGTGCTCGATGTCGAGCCGGGCGCCACGGTCGGCTACGGCCGCACCTGGCGCGCGGAGCGGCCATCCACCATCGCGCTCGTGATGTGCGGCTACGCCGACGGGCTGCGGCGCGCGCTCTCGAACAAGGCGCACCTGCTGATCCGCGGCCGCCGCGTGCCGATCGCCGGGCGCATCGCCATGGACATGTGCATGGCCGACGTGACGGACGTGCCCGGCGTTGCGCCGGACGATGAGGCCGTTATCATTGGTGCGCAGGGCGGCGAACTCATCGACGCCGACGAGCTTGCGGGCCTTGCCGACACCATCTCGTGGGAGATCCTGGCCGGGATCAGCGCCCGCGTGCCGCGGCTGTACCTGCGGAACGGCACCGCTGTCGCGGAGACGACGCTGAATCAGCGAACGCCGGCCCCCCTCGCGCAAGAGGCCGCTTCTCCCACCCACTGAGGACACGATTCATGCCGGCAGACACGTCCAACGTCTTCATTCACCCGCGCAACGAACCCGGCACTCAGGGTCACCTTGACCTCGTCGAGCCGCTCCGCGCGCTGCCGGCGATGCTCGCCGCGGAGTTGAAGGACGTCACCGAAGACGAAGCGATGCGGCGGCCCGCGCCGGACGCCTGGTGCATCAAGGAGATCCTCGGCCACCTGCGCGACGCCTCGGAGGTGTACCACAAGCGGCTCTATATGATGGCGACACAGACCGACCCGATCCTCGAGCCGTACGACCAGGACGCGTTCGCCCGCGACCATCGATACATGGAGCGCGCCGTCGCCGAGATGCTGGACGAGCTACGTGCGTTCCGCGCGCAGACGGTGCAACTGCTGACGACGCTCGTCAACTGGAACTGGGCCCGCACCGGCCAGCACCTCGAATCCGGCCGCATGAGCATCCGCCAGATCGTCGAGCACATGGTCGACCACGAAGCCGACCACCTGGACGAAATCCGCCGCTGCCGCCACGGCGCCGCGCGGTAGCCCAGCGCTCGCGCGCTACCGCGCCCGCCGGCGTCGCGCGTAGCGCGCCCCCGCGATCAACACCGCCAGGCACGATCCCGCGATCACCAGCAACGTACCCGCGTTGCCATCCGACGGCGTTGCCGCCGGTCGCGGGGCGTCCTCCGATTGCGGCAGCTCTGCGGTACCGCCAACGGCCGTCGCGGATTCCGTGATCTGCAGGTCGTCGTTGTACACCACGCCGGTCGCGAGTTCGGGAGCGGCGTACATGCCGAAGTGCGCCTGTTCGAGCTTGCCGCTGCCGCCGCTGACCGGGGCCGCCGACACCATTTGCCCGTCCTGCCACACGATGGCTTCGCCGTGCACAGGATCGAAATCGACACGGATCTTGATCTCCACCCACTGTCGCATCGGGAACAAGATCGTGCTGGTCTGGAACGCCGGCTGACGCTCGCCCTGGTTCGGCACGTGCATCAGGTGCAGGACTCCGCCGGGCGCGGTCCCGGGCGCCGGGTTCGCCGCCGAGAGATTCACCAGCACCGTGCGCGACCACGCGTCTGATGGATCAGGCGTCAGCGTCGCGAAGCTGATCCACTCGCCGGGGACATCGAGCGGCATATCCAGCCACACGTGGAATGTCACATCGCACGGACAGACGTAACCGCCGCCCGGTGTCTTGTTGAGTTGGACCGTCGGGTACCCCCGGTGGTTGGTGTTGCCGCCGGGCGGAGGCGGCGGGTTTGCGCCGTAGATCCACGCTTTGTGGGCGTACGTGCCGTTGCGCACCTGCTCGGTGGACTGCTCGTGCGACGTGGTGCCCAGGTAATCCTGCGGGACGATGTAGAATCCGGCGAAATCAGCTACCGACTCGAAGCTCGTCGAGAATACCCGGCCGGTTGCTGGGTTACTCGCCGCCGTTCGCACGCCGAGCGCGCCGGCGGGCATCGCGGACGAAATCGCCAACGCTGCCAATGCGCAAGCAATGACGCCGCCCCGTTTACCATGCCGCAGCGCGGTGATCATGCAAGCGCTCACACCGACAGGATAACCGCTTCCGAGAGAGCGCCGCGCCACCGAGGCGGCTGGCGGCCACTTCCGCCCCTCTGTGCAATCTGTGAAATCTGTGATTCCCCGTCACCGCGTTCCCGCGTCACCGGAACCATCCACTGTGAACTGTGAACTGTCTACTGTGAACTTCTGCTGAACAGCGCCCGGACCCGCTCCGGCGCCAGCGCCAGCACCGCGATGAATAGGGCCAGCGCGACCAGCAGCACCCCCGCCACGAGCAGCATCACGAAGTTCGGACCGCTCGCGCCCTGGAACGCCTGCGCCGCCGTCAGTATCCCGATGAACCCCGTCAGCAGCGCCAGCACGAGGCCGGCGTAACGCACCCGCATCGCCGGCAACGATGGCTCACCACCCGGCGCGGCCGTGCTTGCGTCTCCCGCTGCCGGCGTACGTGCCGGTCCCGGCGCGCCGGTGCGGCGCTCTCGCTGCGGCCTGCGCTTGCGGCCCTTCTTCTCCGGCATCTGTTACTCCGTGGGGCCGAGCGCGAGGCCGATCAGCCGGTACGTGAGCTTGGCCGCGAGCTGCGCGCACGAACGCGGCCCCAGCGACGGCGACAGCTCCGTGACATCGAACCCGACGATGCGCTTCGTCTTCGCGACGGCGATCAGCAGGTCCGAAACCTCGTCCCAGTGCAGCCCGCCCGGCTCCGGCGTGCCCACCGCCGACATCTCCGACGGGTCGAAGTTGTCGAGGTCGATCGTGATGTAGACGTCGTCGCTCAGGCTGTCGACCACCGCACCCGCCCCGGCCGCTCGGAACTCCTTCGGCGAGAAGAACGCCAGGCCCTCCGCGCGGATCAGCGCCGCATCCTCGGCCGATGCGCTGCGCAGGCCGACCTGCGTCACGCGCGCGACATCGAGCGCACGGCGCAGCGTGCAGGCGTGGTTGTAGTGCGAGTCCAGGTACTCGTCGCGCAGGTCAGAGTGCGCGTCGAACGCCAGCACCGAGAGCCCGGGTGTGCGTTTCGCATGTGCGCGCACCGCGCCGACCGCGACCGTGTGCTCCCCGCCGAGCGTCACGACGAACTTCCCCTGGTCGAGCAGTTCCGCGACCACCGACTCGATCCGGTCGATCATCGCTTCCGGCGATCCGGTGTGCGGCGCCACTTCCGGAAGCGTGTGGATGCCGTGCCGGTACGGCTCGATGCCGAGGCCCACGTCGTGCAGCTCCATGTCCGCCGACGCCTCGATGATCGCACGCGGCCCGTCGCGAGTACCGGCGCGCGCCGTCACCGTGGAGTCATACGGCACCGGCAGCACCACGACGCGCGCGCGGTCGAACGTGCAATCCTCCTCCTCGAGCGAGGCGAAGTTCACGTGCGGATAGAAGCGATCGTCGGCCATGCGCCAAGCGTAACGCGCCCGCGCAGGAGACGACAGCGCCGGTGCATCGGCCTTTGCTGTTTGCTGTTTGCTGTTCGCGCTAACGGCGCGCGCCGGTCGAACCCCGCAGCCGCGGATCGAGGATGTCGCGCAGCGTGTCGCCCAGCAGGTTGAACGCCAGCACAACGAGACTGATCGCCATGCCGGGGAAGATCACCAGGTGCGGGTAGCGCGAGCCGCTTTCGAGCCCGTCCCTCAGGTCGATGCCCCAGCCGGGCTCCGAGGGAGCGACGCCGAGCCCCAGGAAGCTCAGCGCCGCTTCCGCCAGCACGGCGATCGCGAAGACGCTGCTGACGCCCACCAGGATGAACGGCATGATGTTCGGCAGCACGTGGCGCAGGAGGATCCGCGCCTCCGTCGCGCCCGTCGAGCGCGCCGCCGTCACGTACTCCTTGTGCCGCTCGACGAGCGCCACCACACGCATGATGCGCGAGCCGCTGAACAGCGCGCCGATCGCGATGACCGCCACCACCGGTTTGAGCCCCGGCCCGAACGCCGCCACGAAGGTGAGCAGCAGCGGCAGCTGCGGGAACGCCGTCCACGCCTCGCTGCTGCGCTGGATCAGGTAGTCCACCCAGCGCCCGAAGTACCCCGAGAGGATGCCCATCGTGGTGCCGGGAATGAACCCTAGGAACAGGATCAGAATGCCGAATATCAGCGAGATGCGCGTACCGGCGATGATCCGGCTGAACACGTCGCGGCCGAGCTGGTTCGTCCCGAACGGGTGTTCCGCCGACGGGCCCAGGTACCGCGCGTTCCGGTCGAGTCCCCCCGGGTCGTACGGCGCGATAGACGGCCCTATGATGCCCAGCACGACGAACGCCACCACCACCAGCAACGCCACCGCGCCGACCGGATTCTCCTTCGCCAGGCGCCACGCGCGGCGATGGAAGGGCCGGTCCTCGGGCAGCTCCCACGCGACCTCGGCCCGGACGTTGATGCTGTGATCCGCGACGGTAGCCATTAGCTGTACTTCACCCTCGGGTCCACCACTGCGTACGACAGGTCGACTAGGAGGTTCACGATCACGACCACCGCCGCCGTGTACACCACCAGGAACTGGACCACCGGCAGGTCGCGGCTCAGCGTCGACGTGAAGAAGAACAACCCGTTGCCCTGGATGCTCAGGATCTGCTCCGCGATCACCGACCCGCTGAAGACAAGGATGAACGACGTGCCGAGCGCGGTCATGATCGGCGTGCCCGCATTGCGCAGCGCGTGGGTGAGGACGACGGTCCTCTGCCGCAGCCCCTTCGACTTCGCCGTGCGCACGTAGTCGCTGCGCAGCACCTCCAGCATCGTCGTGCGCGTCAGCCGCATCAGTCCTGACGACCCGCCGATGCCGAGGATCAGCGCCGCGGGCAGGAAGAGCCGCAGGTTATTGGCCGGGTCCTCGTAGATCGGAACGTAGCCGCCGAGCGGCATGGAGTAGCTCCAGAAGTACGACGGCACGATGATCAGCAGCGTCAGCAGGAAAAACTCCGGGATCGACGCGCCGAAGACCGCGAAGATGCGCACGGCGTAGTCCACCACGCTGTTTCGGTACATCGCCGAGACGATGCCGAAGCTGATCCCGAAGAAGGCGCTGAACATCATCGCCATCATCACCAGCTCGAAGCTCGCGGGGAACCTCCGCACGAACTCGTCGCGCACGCTCTTCTGGCTGTTGAAGGTCTTGCCGAAATCGCCCGTCAGCGCGTGGCCGAGCCAGTCCGTGTACTGACGATACAGCGGTTCGTTGAGCCCAAGCTGCTCGCGGTACGCCTGCTTTTGCTCAGGCGTCGCGTTCGCGCCGCCGACGACGTCGGCCGGATCCTGGCTCGGCAGCACGCGCAGCACCATGAAGGTGATCAGCGACACAGCCAGCAGGATGATCGGCAAGAACGACAACCGGCGAAGCGCGTAACGCCGCATCAGCCCGCCTTCTGCCGGCGATCCCGCGAGTGCGGAGCCTGGTCGTCGATCACTTGTCCAGCCATGATGTGCGGTTGAAGAGCCCCAGCGAGCCTCGGCCGGAAATGGTTCCCTTCACGTAGGCGTAGCGGGCGCCGTAATTGATCTCGGAGAAGACGTTGTACATCGGCGCCCACGCGTTGATGATCACACGCTGCGCCTCCTGCACCTTCTTTACGCGCGCTTCTTCGTCGAGTTCCTGCGCCGCCGCCAGGATCGCCTCGTCGACCTTCGCGTCCTTGTACTGCATGAAGTTCTTACGCTCGCCGTCGGCGCTCAGGAAGAACCGCAGCGGCAGGTCGGCATCCTCGTACGCAAGATGCAGGAACGCCGTCATCTCGAAGTCGCTCTGCCCCAGCGACTGGCTGAGCCACTTGATCAGATCCTCCGGCCGCAGCTTGATCTTGATGCCGCCGCGCCCGAGCTGCACCTTCAAGACGTCTGCAAGCTGCGAGTCGCCCGGGCGCACGGAGTGCTTCAGCTCGAATTCCCGGTCGAACGGGAAGCTCGCGGCCTCCAGCAGCTTCTTCGCTTCGGCGACGTCGTAGCGGAAGTACTCCTGCAGGTCCTTGTCATCGTCCGGCAGCACGTACTGCTTGTGCGCCGGGGGCAGCGGGCCGCACTTGACGCCGCTGCCTTCCGCCAGCAGGTCGATCGCTTCATCGCGGTCGATCAGCAGGTTGATGGCGCGCCGCACGCGGTCGTCGGCAAATGGATCCTGGTACTTGAGCATGAAGCAGAAGAAGTCGCGCCCCAGGTCGCTCCCGACGACGATCCTGTCCCCCATGCTCGACTGCGTGTCCTCCGCCTCGCTCTTCGAGGTGAAGCCGTAGGTGTCGATCTCGCCGGCCTTGAAGGCCGCGAGCGCGGCCGTGTTGTTCGTGATCGACTTGAAGTCGACGCCGTCGAGCAGCGGTTGCCCCTTGACGCGGAAGTTCGGGAACTTGCGCAACTTCAGATTGGCGCCGTTGTCGTGTCCGGCGAGCATCCAATGCCCGGAGCCAATGGCGTCCTTGTTCAGGAAGTCGTTGTCGTGCAGGAGTTCCTGCGGCAAGATCGATCCCGTCCACGGCGATCCCGCGTTGGACGACGTGAACACCCAGGCCCAGGGGAACTTCTGCGTGATCTTCACGGTCTGCTCATCGACCGCGACGATGTCTTCCATGACGTTGTGGAGCCAGTCGTACTGGAACGGCAGCTCGTCGCGGAAACGCTTGTAGCTGGCGGCCACGTCTTCCGCTGTCACCTTGCGCCCGTTCACCGGCGGCTTGTCGTGGAACGTCGCCTCGCCGAGCGTCGCGATCACCGTCAACGGGTCCGGCTGCTCCACCTTCGTGGCCAGGAACAACTCGCGCACGCCCGTGTCGGTGGGCACATACCACATGTGGTCGAAGACCGTGAAGCCGAGCGTCAGCCCCTGCGCCAGCGCCAGGATGCTGGGGCCGAACGGATTCATGTTTGGAAGATCCTGCGGCTGCCGGATCTTCAGGATGCCGCCCGGCTTGCCGGGGCCGTCCTGCGTGCCGTCCTGGACCTTCGCCGTGCTCTGCGGCGGCGGTGTCGTGTCGCCGTTCTTCGGCGAGTCCTTCTTGCAGCCGACGAGCCCGATGGCGGCGACGGCCGCGCCACCCACCACAGCGCCGCCCAGCAAGCGGCGGCGCGTCAGTCGCTGTGACTGCCAGTATCGAAGCCCGAGATCGTTGTCAGCCATGAATCCGCCTCTCTGCGCCCGCTGCGGCATCGCGCCCCAGCCCGGCTTCGATGAACGAGGTTCATTTTGCTTCGAGGCACCCGCACTGTCAACCGGACCCGGCATGGTGCGTGCCCGCGGATCACAGAGATGAAGGAGCCGATGCGCCCGCGCACTCACTACTAACTACAAACTAAGACCTACAAACCGCTAGTGATGCCCCCCCGACGGCTGCACGGGAGGCGGCGCCGTCAGCCCCAACAGCCTGCGCAGGAAGTACGCGCCCGTGCCGATGCCGACGACCACCACAGCCACCGCGCCGAGCACCAGCAGTTGTACGTCGACGCGCGTGTCGTCGTTCTGGTCGATCGGCGGTGTGTCGGCCGCGGCCATGACCGCGGGGCCGTAGCCCTGCGGAGCGGTGGCCGCATGTGCCGGCCGCAGCGAAGCCGCGGCGATCAGCGTGACGGCAAGCAGAAGGGTGATGGAGAACACGCGCATATGCCACCTCATCGCGGCGTCCCGGCGGCCGCATCGAACTTCGGCGCATCCTAACACAGCCCGCCCGTACACTCGAAGCGCAACGGCTCCTACGGCACGTCGGCGCGCGGCGGACCCGCGATCTGGTGGATCGTGACGACGTTCAGCGTATGCGGGAAGTGCACGACCTTGACGTACATCCCGGGCTCGATGTGCAGGTGGTCCTCCGCCCGCAGCCGGAAGATCGTGCGCTCCACCGTGATGTAGTAGCTCTGCATGGCGATGATCAGGTCCACGCGCGTCCACTTGCGCGTCACAAGGCCCTCGCTCTCGGCGAGCGTCCCGCCCAGATCCCGCACGTGCTGGACCACGTAATAGCACAACAGCAGCCCCACCAGGCCGACAACCGTCAGCGACACGTACGCTCCACCGCCCGCGCGGTTCGCGGCGATGAAGCCCAGCACGATCACGTCCGCTGCCAGCATCAGCGCGTAGATGAATGTGCTGCGGCGCAGGGAAGCTCGGGCAGAGGACTCGGGGTCTTCCACGCAGATCCCTCGCTAGGGTTTCGGCAGCAGCAGCGTCGCGCCGATGCGCAGGTTGGGGTTTTCGTAGTCGAGGCCGTTCAGCGCCGCGATCGCCCTGGCGAACTCCACCACGTCGTCGCCCGGCGGCAGGTTGTCCTGCGCGATCCCGAGCAGCGTGTCGCCGGAAACCACCACATGCTCGTTGAACGGGCTCACGGTGCCGGCCGGCGTCGCGCTACCGTCCGGCGTGCCGGTGGTCGCGCCTGGTGTGCCTGCCTCGGCCGTGCCCGTGCCGTCCGGCGTCGTGGTCGTCTCAGGAGTCCTCGCGGCGACGGTCGGCTGCACCGTGCCGCCCGCGGCCGTGGCGGTCGGCGTCGACTTGCCGACGGCGACCGGCGCGGCGCCACGCGTCTGCCCCGGCGGGCGCAGGATCAGGAAGACCGCGACGGCGGTGCCGACCAGCAGCGCCAGCAGGGTGCCGCGGTACAGGTTGAACGACGGCAGCGCGCTCGAGGGCTGCAAGCAGCCGGCACAGTACGTGGCATTACCGTGATCGTCACAGTACGGCCGCGCGCAGCGCTTGCAGGCGTTCGTCGCCGGCTGTTCGCAGGAGTAGCAGTCCACGCGGGGAATCATACCAAGCGGCGCCCGCGCCCGATCGGCCGGGCGCCGCAGTGGCAGGTGGTGCTAGGCCAGTTCGACCGTCGCGCCGGCGTCGGTCAGCTTCGCCTTCACGGCTTCCGCTTCCGCCTTCGCGATGCCTTCTTTCACGTTCACCGGCGCGCTCTCGACGAGGTCCTTGGCCTCCTTGAGACCGAGCGTGGTGACTTCGCGGACCGCCTTGATGACGTTGATCTTGTTCGCGCCGGCGTCCTTCAGGACGACGTTGAACTCCGTCTTCTCTTCTTCGGCCGCGGCCGCGCCGCCGCCACCGGCCGCCGGAGCCGCCATCATCATCGCCGGCGCCGCCGCGGTGATGCCGAACTCCTCTTCGATCTTCTTGTTAAGGTCGCGCAGCTCAAGGATCGTCATACCCTTGATGATGTCAAACGCCTCTTCAACCTTCGCCATGTGATGCCTCCTCCGTGCGCCCGCTATCCGCGGACGAATCGTCCCGTATGCGTGCCCGCTGTTACGCGGCCTCTTCGAGTTGCTTTGCCCGCGCATCGACCAGGCGCGCGAACGACTGCATGCTGTCGTTGATCTGGTTCACGAACGTCTGCAGCGGCGACACGAACGCCCCCGCCAGCTGCGCGATCAGCTGCTCGCGCGACGGCAGGCTCGCCAGCTCAGCGATGATGCTGCCGGCGACGATCGCCCCGTCCATGTACGCCTTCTTCGGCGCGAAGGCGTTGCGTGCGGACTTCGCGTAGTCGGTGATCGCCTTCGCCGGGGCGATAACGTCGCCGAAGCCGAAGACCACCATCGTCGGCCCCTCGACGACACCGCCGGCGTCCGGGATGCCCGCCTGCGTGGCCGCGATCCGGAACAGCTTGTTCTTCACCACGCGCGCGTCGACGCCGGCATCGCGGAGCGCCCGCCGCAGCGTCGTGATCTCCTTGACGCTCAGGCCGCGGTACTCCGTGCCGATGAGAATCGTCGACCGCGAGACGAGATCCTTCAGTTCGGCGACGGCGGCTTGCTTCTTGGCTGTTGGCATAACTCCACCTCCGGTGGATGAACGGACAACGAAAAACCCCTGCCTATCAGACAGGGGGCACACGCGCGAGACGGCGCCATTGGGGTGCGCCCGGCTCGAATCGACGTATTGCGCCTCGGCAGGCTGTGATTATGTCCCGAAGGAGCGCCTGCTGTCTTAAGCCCCGCAAGCTTATCGGCCGCGCCCCACCCGCGCAAGCCGCGAAGCCCCGACACCGCGCGCCCGCGCCTACGTGGCGCAGCTCCAGAAGTAGCGCCGCACCTGGTCCAGCACCCCGTCCGGAAGCCGCTGAACCATCTCGAGTTGCGCCTGCGGCGCGTTCGCGCCGCGCGCCTCCAGTTCCACAAGCTGAAGCCAGGCGTTGAACGCGCTCACCGCCTCCCAGTAACGCAGCCGCACCGGGTCGACCGGAAGGTGGCGCTGGTAGGCGGCGAGATACCGCCGGCGCATGAAGCCGCGCACCGCGCGCAGCACCAGCCGCTCTACGATGCTGGTGGCCGCGATCTGCGCGAACCACAGCAACGTCACCGTCCGGGCCACGTCCGCGTGGCGGTCGCCGATCGCGGCGTCGCTCCAGTCGATGACGATGAGCCGTCCGTCGTCATCGACCAGCAAGTTCAATGGGTGAAAGTCGTTGTGGCAGATCGCCGGATCTTCGTCGCGCACGCGCACGGCATGCTCTTCCAGCCAGGCCAACCCACGACGCAGTTCGCCAGTCCCTGCAACCTCCATGCGCGCTCGCCAGTTGGCGATCCGCTGGTCGACAAGCGGGGCATCGTACGTCAACGGGCAGCCGTCGATCGCGACGCGGTGCAGCGCAACGTGCACGTCACCCATCTGGGCGAGCAGCCGTGGCGCGGAGAGCGGGTTGTGCACCACGCGCTCAAGCATCGTTCCGCCCATAGCACGCGGCACGAGCATGAACGGCAACCCGAGCGCGGCGCCGGTGACATCGAAGGCTAGCGGCACGAGCACCGGGTAGCCGCCCGCGCCCACGAAGCGCTGCACGGACTCCTCGCGCGCGAGCACCGGCCCCGCAGCGGCGTCCGGCAGGACGCGCAGGACCAGCGGCGCACGCCACGTATCCGGCAGGCCCTGTCCGTCGAGCCGGAACGCGTAGATGAACGACGCGAACCCGCGTCCGAGCGGCGCCGGCGCCTCCGCGAACGCCAGCAACTCACTCCCCAGTCGCTCCCGCAAGTGAGCGAGCAGCGCATCGCCGACGTTGGCGGCGTTGGCGGGGTCGAGGGTGACGGTCGTCATCCGCGCAAGTGTAGCGGCGAACGCACGCCTTCCCGACGCCAGCGCGCCTGCGAATTTCGCAAGTAGTCAGTCTCACGGTCCCCGCCGAGGAGCGGCCGACGGCAGACTAGCGCTTGAGGCCGAGCGCCTTCATGAAGTCGGGGTGGGAGACATTCCCGGTTCTCAGGATGCCGCGCAACGTTCCGCGCGGCATCGGATTCTGGTCCAGCACCACGGACACGACGTCGATCTTCCGGTCTGGCCTGCGGCGATGCATCGAGAGGTGACTACTGCCCTTGGCGGGCCCATCGACGAACCCGAGATGGCGCAATGCAACGAGCACCTTGTTGCTCGAAACCAGGGGGAGCGGACGCGGTTTCGGAGAAGGCCGCTTCTTCCGCTGCGGGCTCACGCTGCCGGCGAAAGCGGGAACACATGCTTCCCTGCGACGGAATTAGGAGGAAGATCCGATTCCACGCGCCCGATGCGGCTCGGTCTCGTTTTGCGGATCTCTATTCCTTTCTCCTCGAAAATGCGCTCGCGCTGTCCCAACTGCTCAATGGCGTTGAGGTATGTAGTTACGGCGTCGATTACGGCATCAAACGCCTCGCCCACGGAGTCGCCGCAACTGGTCACTTCCAGCTCCCGGCAACGAGAGACGAACCGTTTGCCCTCAGGAAACGCTTCCAGCGTGAGGGTGATGTATCCCTGAACTGCCATAGGTGCGTCGAAGCCCCTGATCGCTCCCGCCGCGCGAAGTGTGCGGCTCACGTCTAGCCCCAGAATAGAGCATCGACCCCGTTCCGTACTAGCGTACACCCCTGCCAGAATGAGTCGTCAAGATTCTTCCGGCGCGTAGAGCGGAGAGGCTCACGCAGAGAGAAAAGGCGCACCGCGTGCGCCCTCTCACTACAAACTACAAACCACGAACTACGAACTCGCCAGCTACAGCGCCTTCAGCGCCAGCGTCGGCGTCGGATCCAGGCGGATGCCCGGCCCCATCGTCGTCGTCAGCGTGATCGTCTTGATGAAGACGCCCTTGCCGCCGGTCGGCTTCGCTTTCACGATCTCCGACACCAGCAGCGCCATGTTCTCCTGCAGCGCCGCCTCGTCGAAGCTCACTTTGCCGATCGGCACGTGGATGATCGCCGTGCGGTCCAGGCGGAACTCGACCCGGCCCTGCCGGGCGTCGTTGACGGCCTTCGCCATGTCAGCGGCATCGACGACCGTGCCCGAGCGCGGGTTCGGCATCAGCCCCTTCGGGCCGAGCACGCGGCCCAGGCGGCCGACTCTGCCCATCAGGTCGCGCTGCGCCAGCGCGACGTCGAAGTCGGTGTAGCCGCCTTCGACCTTCTTGATCAGGTCATCGCCGCCGACTTCGTCGGCGCCGGCCTCGGTGGCCAGCCGCGCGCCGTCGCCCTCGGCGAACACCAGCACGCGCACCGTCTTGCCCAGCCCGTGCGGGAGCAGCGCCGTGCCGCGGATCTGCTGGTCGGCGTGCCGGGGGTCGAGCCCGGTGCGCAGGTGCAACTCCACCGTCTCATCGAACTTGACAAAGGAGCACTCCTTCGCCAGCTTCACGCCCTCTTCGGGCGTGTACAGCCTGTCCGGATCGACGAGCTTCGCCTTCTCTTCGTACTTCTTGCCGCGTTTCATCTGCTCTCGTCCTCCCCGGCGACGTGCACCCTTGCGGGCCGAGTCGACCTGCCACCGCGTGGCGTCCGGTCTCCGTCGCCGACTGCTGCCGCTCCCGCGGCGTCCTGGTTATGAGATCTCGATCCCCATGCTGCGCGCCGTGCCCTCGACCATCTTGATGGCGGAGTTGAGGTCGTTGGCGTTCAGGTCCTTCATCTTAAGTTCGGCGATGCGCTTGACGTCGTCGCGCGTCAGCGTGCCGACCTTCTCGCGCTTCTGCGCGCTGCTGCCCTTCTCGAGGCCGGCAGCCTTCTTCAGCAGGTCCGACGCCGGCGGCGTCTTGAGCACGAACGAGAACGAGCGGTCCTCGAAGACCGTGATCTCCGCCGGGACGATGCTGCCGGCCTGGTTGGATGTCTTCTCGTTGTACTCCTTGCAGAAGCCCATGATGTTGATGCCGTGCTGGCCCAGCGCCGGCCCGACCGGCGGCGCCGGGTTGGCCTTGCCCGCCTGGATCTGCAGAGTGATCACCGCTCGAATCTTCTTCGCCATGTCGTACCTCGCGGGCGCCGCGCTGCGCGCCCCTCCACTGATGCCGTATTCGCCACAACGAAGCGCCAGGCCTCGGGCCCGGCGCCCCTGCGATCGGGGACTCTGTTACCTCTGCCTACAGGCGCTCCACCTGCAGGAAATCCAGCTCGACGGGGGTCTCGCGCCCGAAGAAGGACACGAGCACCTTCACCTTGCCCTTCTCCAGGTTAATGTCGTCCACCGTGCCGACGAAGTCCATGAACGGACCATCGACGATGCGTACACTCTGGCCGACGATGAAGCCGACCTTGACCTTCGGCGCCACCACCCGCATCTGACGCAGGATCCGCTTCACCTCCGGCGGCTCCAGCGGCACCGGGCGCGTGCCCGATCCCACGAAGCCCGTGACGCCCGGCGTGTTGCGCACCACGAACCACGCGCGGCTCGACTCCGGGTCGTCTTCCTTCAGCTCGATCATGTGCGTCAGCACGTAGCCCGGGAAGATCTTGCGCGCGACCGTGCGGCGCTGGCCGTCCCGGATCTCGATCTCGTCCTCGGTCGGAATCACCACCTGGAAGATCAGATCCTTCGCGTCCATCGTCAGGATGCGGTGCTCCAGGTTGGTCTTGACCTTGTTCTCGTAGCCCGAGTAGGTGTGGATCACATACCAGGCGCGGCCTTCCTGGATCGCCGCGTCTTCGGGCGATTCGGGAGCGCCTTCGCCGCCTTCGGCGTCGTCGACCTGTGCTGCGGCGGCTTTGCCTTTTCGCGCCATGCGCTTATTTCCTCAACAGCGTGTTGTCTACGAGCCAGTTGAAGCCGATGTCCACGCCGCCCAACAACAGGCCGATCGTGATCGAAACGGCCACGACGGCAACCGTGAGCCGCGTCGTCTCCTCGCGCGTGGGCCAGGTGACCTTCTTCAGTTCAGCAATGATGTCGCGCACCGGCCGCGGCACCCGGCGGTCGTAGAACGAAAGGTGCTTCGCCCCCTCGACGGTGGCCGCCGTCTGCTTCTTCACCAGCCGCCCGCCGGATGGCTTGAAGGACGGCGTCTTCGCCGGCGGCTTCTGTACGAGCGGTTGTCTGCGGAGCGCGCGGCTCATGCTGTTCCTTCCTACCGGACTTCGCGGTGCGCCCGATGGATGCGGCACCTGGGGCAGAACTTGGCCAGTTCCAGCCGGTCAGGATCGTTCCGTCGGTTCTTGCTCGTCGTGTAGGTCCGCTCCTTGCACTCGGTGCAGGCGAGCGTGATGATCTGCCGGTCTTCCTTCTTTGCCATGGTCCCTCATCCGGCCGCCGGTCGCCCGCGCGCCGCGATGCCTCTCGTTGCAGGCAACACGGCCCGCCCCACAGTCTATACCGGGCGGGCCGTGCCTGATCTGTTGCTTCTACTCGAGGATCTTCGTCACCGCGCCTGCGCCCACCGTGCGGCCGCCTTCGCGGATGGCGAACCGGAGGCCGTCCTCGACGGCAACCGGCGTGATCAACTCCACCGTCATCTTCACGTTGTCGCCCGGCATCACCATCTCCACGCCTTCGGGCAGGTTGATGGTGCCGGTTACGTCCGTCGTGCGGATGTAGAACTGCGGCCGGTAGCCCGGCAGGAACGGCGTGTGCCGCCCGCCCTCGTCCTTCGAGAGGACGTAGACCTCGGCCTCGAACTTCTTGTGCGGCGTGATCGAACCCGGCTTCGCCAGCACCTGGCCCCGCTCGATGTCCTCGCGCTCGATGCCGCGGAGCAGGCAGCCGACGTTGTCGCCGGCCTGGCCCTGGTCCAGCGTCTTCTGGAACATCTCGACGCCCGTCACCGTCGTCTTGCGCGTTTCGCCCAGACCGACGATCTCGATCTCCTCGCCCACCTTCACCAGGCCGCGCTCGATGCGCCCGGTGACCACCGTGCCGCGGCCCTTGATGCCGAACACGTCTTCCACCGGCATCAGGAACGGCTTGTCGATCGGGCGGGCCGGCGTCGGGATGTAGCTGTCGACGGCCTCCATCAGCTCCAGGATGCACTTGTACGCCGGGTCGCTGGCGTCCGTGCTCGTGCAGTTCATGGCGGCCAGCGCGCTGCCGCGGATGATCGGAATGTCGTCGCCCGGGAATCCCTGCTTGGTGAGCAGCTCGCGCAGCTCGAGCTCGACCAGGTCCAGCAGCTCCGGGTCGTCCATCTGGTCGACCTTGTTCATGAAGACGACCATGCTCGGCACTTCGACCTGCCGTGCGAGGAGGATGTGCTCGCGGGTCTGCGGCATGGGGCCTTCCGGCGCCGCCACCACCAGGATCGCGCCGTCCATCTGCGCCGCGCCCGTGATCATGTTCTTGATGTAGTCGGCGTGGCCCGGGCAGTCCACGTGCGCGTAGTGACGGTTCTCCGTCTCGTACTCCACGTGCGCGATGGCGATCGTGATGCCGCGCGCGCGCTCTTCCGGCGCGTTGTCGATGCTGCCGAAGTCTCGGTACGAGGCGAGCTTCTTCGTCGCGAGCACCTTCGTGATCGCGGCCGTCAGGGTGGTCTTGCCGTGGTCGACGTGACCGATGGTGCCGATGTTGACGTGCGGCTTTGTCCGCTCGAATTTTTGCTTCGCCATGTCCCGCTAATCCTCCTGCACCCTCCTGGCTGGAGGGCCTGCTATGTGATGTCCGCCCTGAGCGGACGCACTGCGTATCCTGGACCCGGCACCCGAAGGGGCCGGCCCCCGTGTGGATGTGCCTGGCTGCCCACCGGGGCGGGCGTTTCTCCTGCTGGAGCCCACAATCGGATTTGAACCGATGACCTCACCCTTACCAAGGGTGTGCTCTACCAACTGAGCTATGTGGGCAGACTGATCGGTAGTCGCGGCGGGCTGCAAGGGCCGCCTCATGCGGCCGCTCAGACCCACCATGCAACCTGATTCTGGAGCCCGAGAGGGGATTCGAACCCGCTAACCTGCCGATTACAAATCGGCTGCGCTGCCATTGCGCCACTCGGGCCCGAAACGCCGCCCCTCCGCGTTCAGGAACCCCTGACCGACGATGGTGGGCCGGTTGTAAAAGTGCGTAACAAAAATAGGCCCCGCCAGAAGCGGGTTACGCGGCGACAGTATATGGACGCAGATTCGCGCAAGTCAAGGAATCAGGGCACCCCCGCGAACCGGTACCATGATGTTCGAGAGCGGGGCCGGTGCTTGTCGTACCGCCGTACAACAGCCGTGCCCGTTATGATACTTTTCCTGCTTTTACTATCATAAGAAGCTGAATGCACCACCTCCACGTCCTCCACACAATCGGCCGCACGCCCATGGTCGAGCTGCGCACGCTCTCGCCGAAGCCGGATGTGCGCCTCTTCGCCAAGCTCGAAGGCTGGAACCCCACCGGCTCCATCAAGGACCGCATTGTCAAACACATGATCCAGCACGCCGAACGCGACGGCCGCCTCGTTTCCGGCGACACCGTCATCGAGGCCAGCACCGGCAACACCGGCATCGCCCTCGCCATGATCGGCCGCGCCATGGGCTACCACACCCGCATCGTCATGCCCGAGAACGTCTACCCGGAGATCCCCCGCACGCTCGGCGTCTACGGCGCCGAGGTCCACTGGGTGCCCGCCGAAGCCGGCGTCACCGGCGCCATGGCCGTCGCGCGCCAGATGGCTGCCGACGAGAAGATGTTCATGCTCGACCAGTTCTGCAACGAGCACAACGCCCGCGCCCACTACGTCTGGACAGGCCAGGAGATCCTGGAGGACGTGCCGCAGGTCGATGTCTTCGTGGCCGGCCTCGGCACCGGCGGCACGCTGATGGGCACCGGCCACCGCCTGAAGGAGGCCAATCCCAACACGAGGGTGATCGCCGTCGAGCCGCACCCCGGCAACCAGTTGCAGGGGCTCAAGAGCCTCGCCGACGGCTTCATCCCGCCCATCCTCGACCTGGGGTTCCTCGACGGCAAGATGCTCGTGCGCAGCGGCCACGCCTTCCGCGCCGCCCGGCTGCTCATGCAGCGCGAGGGCGTCTTCGGCGGCATCTCCGCCGGCGCTGTCCTCCACGCCGGCCTCAAGTTCGCCCAGCGCCTCGACAAGGGCAACATCGTCATGATCTTCGCCGACTCCGGCTGGAAATACCTGGAGACCAACCTCTGGTCGAAGGACCTCCCCTCCGAAGAGCACGAAGAGTCCCTCGACGACATCATCTGGTGGTAGGGTCGGCGTTACCTGGCAGACGACTCCCTGCTCCTCGTCACCGCGCACGATGCTGCATCCGTCCCCTTCCAGGAAACGGAGGTCTCCGAACGCCTGCCCATCGCCGTGTAACACGCGGCTCTCAGAGCGAGAATGATGCCAGTGATTACACCTTTTGACGGACGTGACCGGGACTCCCTCCGGATGTCGACGAAAGTGCGGATGACTAATGTTTGACCAACGAGCATGGCAACTTGATGACTTCTGTACTTAAGTAGGGGCTCCTCCTCTGCGCGGCTTCAGCGCCTTAAGGGATGTACCGATATCTCTCAAGGGTTTAGGAAGCTGGCTTCGAAGGGGGCGTCATGCGCAACTCATTGACGATCGTATTCGGCATCTCGATGATTGCCGCCTTCGCGTGTGGCGGATCGTCGAGGCCCGCGCCTCCTGCTGCATCACCGACGCCCGTCAGCGACGAAGCGTTCAAGGCGGCCGCCACGACACACGCAAACGCGATACAGATTACGAGTGGTGATCTCCCGGCCGGCTGGACAGGCAAACCGCACGTGAAGAGCGACACTCAGCTAGACTTGAGCCCGGAATGCGCCGCATTCAACGACGAGGACTCCCCCAACGCTGTCGTAGATACCGACTCTGACGACTTCACCGACGCTACGGACCGCACTGTCAGCTCCGGAGTCACGATCTACCGCACGGCCGAACTGGCATCGCAGGATTACGCCGAGGCCGTTGACTTGCTTACGCGCTGCCGCGAAGAATTCGCCCGTGCGGCGGAGGCGTCCATCGTCGAGAACGCCCCCGGGGCGACGGCGCACGTCACTTTCGACTTCGTTCCGTCAGGCGAGCTAGGCGGCTGGACCAATGGATACAAGGTGTCGATATCGGCGGCATCCGCCAACGGCGCCCGGACATTTCACTCGGACGTAACCGCGTTCGTGAAGGTCGACGGTCGGATCATGACGACCTTCGAATACGACGGAGACAAGCCGATCGACGCCGACATGTCCGGTGCGCTGAAGGCTCTTCTGGCGAAACGCACAGCAGACGCGGAAGGCACGCTGCCGCGCTAGGGGGACGCGCAGCGCGTAGAGTAGCCGCCCCCCGGCTGCCCATCGCGCGATGCCCGCACCCGCCCTACGCGCCGGCCAACTCGCGCCGGGTGACAGCACCCACACCGACTCCACGTCGCACCGATCCGCTGCTGCCTTCTTCCAACCCGCCACCGCGCCCCGTCCCGCCCGCCCGTATCCGCCGCGCCCGGGCCGGCAGGGTTCCCGGCCGATCACCTGCGGGATTCCCCCGAGGGGAATCCGCCGCCCGCTTTACGCATCGTCTCGGATGCCAAAGCCGGGCGCTAACCCCCAGAATCACCGGTACGGCCGGGGTGAGGAAACGCCGGCCACGGAGGGCACATGCGGAAGCTTGAAGGGCGTCTACCAGAAGTGCGGATCGAGATCGTCACGGCGACGTTCGTCGCATCCGGCCAGCCGGAGGGCATCCACGACCTCGGCCGGTTCATGGAGAACCTGAACAACCCCGCTATCGCGCGCCACATCGAGCTCCGCAACCCGGCCATACGCCCGCTCTACCGCGCCCAGGCGCACGTCGAGCTCGACTCAGCGCTGCTCGTCCGCCGCGACGAGATCATCTTCGCGAACTTCGACGGCCCTTACTTCACGCGCGGCGCAGTCAAGCCCGCGGAGGTCGACGTGCCGGCGCTGCTGATGGCGCCGCCCTTCCAGATCCAGGGCACCGTTGCGCTGCCACCGGGCGCCGACCCGACGCAGGCGCTTCGCAGCCTCGTGCAGGGATTCTTCGCCGTCCGCAGCGCGCGCGTCTTCGACGCCGACGGCAACCCGCTCGGCGAGGGCGAACAGATCATCGTCAACGGCGCCGCCGTGCAGATGACGGCGGCCACCCGCCGCCACATCGAGACCATCGCGCCGAAGACACCGGTGCAGCAGCGTCTCGAGGGCGCCGCCGCCCCCAAGCCCGTCGCCGAGCCGGCAGAGCGCGCGGAGCGCGCCGCCTGACAGGCCAGATAACCGTCTGGATGCGGTCGTGAAAAGGCGGACGGCAGGGAAGCCGTCCGCTCTTTCACGTCCGCCCGAATGCGCACCCCCCCTCCCCCCCACCCACCCCCACCCCCCCCCCCTCCGCCCCTGACCCCGCCGCTGTCCCCGGCGGGTCAGGTGGGGGCCCCC
>Ga0080064_1001271_pt1 | contig 53187 bp, 59 predicted proteins | sample Subgrocontami54m_FD_69260 | JGI IMG/M metagenome (GOLD analysis project Ga0080064, IMG submission 69260) | Subsurface groundwater microbial communities from S. Glens Falls, New York, USA - GMW46 contaminated, 5.4 m (SPADES assembly) (version 2) ...
CGGCACTGGTCGGCGTCATCACCTGGAAGGCCGTGTCGAGTATCGTCAGGGCCGGATTGGCGGAGATCACCGCCGAACCGGAGACCTGGTTGCCGGCGCTGCTGATGGCGCCGCTGGCGAGGTTCATCTCGGCTTCGTACTGGGTCGTTGCGGCGCCGCCCACTCCTACTGGCGCCGGTGTCCCGCCGCCAAACGGCGCGGCCTGAATCGAGGCCCGCACCACGCTCGGGGTGTTGGCATCCTTGGTGGTGGTGACATACACCCGGATCGAGCTCTGACCCAGGCGCCGCGCATCGTCGATGGCGGCGGGGAAGCCGGCATCAATCGTCGTCAGCGTCACCGTCTGGCTGCCCGCCGTGCAATCGCAGGGCACGCGCACCGTGCCGCGATGCACCGCGGTCACGAAGTCGAATTTCACCAGGTCGGCCCGCACGATGGAACCATTCTCCAGCGCCGCCGTGCCATCGAGCGTAACCTTGCCGGTCATCTCCTGAATCAGCAGCTTGTTGGAGTTGACAGGCAGCGCCGCGGTGATGGTGTTGCCGTCGATGTCGGGGAGGACGTCGGCATCGGCGCCATCGAAGAACGCGGCGTTGGGAACGTCGAATACCACCGGCCCGGTGGGGGCGGGGTCGAGAGACACCAGACGCGCGCCCGCTGCCACACCGTTCTGGTAATCGACGGTGATGGTGGTGGCGGTGCCGATGATGCCGGGCGCCGGAATGTTCAAGGTGATGAACCCGGTCGAGGCCTGCGTCAGATCGACGTCCACGGCGCGCATCGAGATGGTGACATCGGTGGCAACGCCGTTAATCGGAATATTCGCACGCACCTGGAACTGGCCGTCTTCAAGCGGGGCGGTGGCGGTGGTGGTCGCCACCAGCACGCCGTTGCCATTGAACAGCTTGCCTACCGGCGCCAGTTGCACGCCCTTGTTCAGGCGCAGCACGATCTGGTTGATGTTGGCGCCGACGCCACCGCCGGTGCGGCCGGCCGTCGCCTGACTGAACTTGGGCGCGGTGAACACCGTGGTGCCCGCGGCAATGGTCACGCCTGCCGGCGCCGTGGCAACGACATTGGCCGCGCCGTCGGCATAGCCCGGGGTGGTGCCGATGGTCAGCAGCTTGGCCGCCGCATTGGCGCTCACGCCGGTAATGGTGATGGTGTCGTTGGCCACCGTGGTGGTGGACAGCGCCCCGAACGCCACATCGGCCAGGCCGTCGTTCAGGTTGAGCAAGGTAAGCGGGCTGCCCGTGGCCGAGTACTGCGAGCCGCTGGGCGCCGGACCCGACAGGGCCAGGCCTTCCGAGGCCACCAGGACGAGGTTGCCCGAGCCCGGGGAGGTGCCCTGCACCGTGTTGAAGGTCGCCACGGTCACCAGCGGCTTGGCGCCGTCGAGGAAGTTGGCGTTGGTCTGGGCCTGGGTCGGAATCTGCAGCAGGTTGCCGGTGGCCGCGTCGAAGATCGACGAGTAGGTCGCCGAGCCGGTGCCGGAGGTGATGCCGAAGGTGTACTTCGCGGTGGTGGTGACACCGGTCGAGAAGTTCGCCTGGGTATAGATCAGATTGTCCGCCGCTTCGTTGCCCGTGCCGTTGCCGTTCCAGTCCGCCGTCGCCGGGGTGGTGATGATGCCGGTGACGGTGTTCGCGCTAACCGTGAAGGTCGAGGGCAGGGTTGGGGTGGTGCCGCCGGTGGTCTTGATGGCGAAGCCGGGCGCCACGCCGAGCGCTGAGAGCGGGGCGTTGTAGTTCACCCGCACGCCGTCGATGCGGCCGTCGGTGTCCGCGTCGTTGGTGAGCACCGAGAACGGCGGCGGATCGCCGGCGAACACTGAGGTCGCCGCGAGGTCGGCCGCCAGCGCCTTGCCTTCCAGGGTGGTGAGCGCGCTCGCGCCCTTCTTGACGGTCGCGGTGATGTCGGCAAACGCGCCGGCTGCGACGCCGTTGCCGCCGTATTGCAGCTTGCCGGTAGCGGTATCGACACGCACCCAACTGCCGGCGCCCGGCGTGACCGTGGCGGTCAAGGTCTGACCGGCGTTGGCAGTGGCCCAGCCACTGGTGGGGAAGTCAGTGGCGCCGGAGGCAACCGCGACGTCATCCACCGCGTTCCAGTTGCCTCCCGCCATCGCCTCGCTCATGCGCAGCGAAACGGTGAGGGTGTCGGCACCCGCAACAAGCCGCACGCCGCCTGCCGAATACAGATTGGTTTCGCTCACCGCACCCTGAACCAGGCTGTTGCCCGCGTCCAGGTCGTTGTTGCTGATGATGCCGACCGTGCCCGCGGCCGAATAGGCCGGGGTCGAGAAAGTGGTGATGGCCACACCGGCGTTGTTGGTCTTGGCCGAGTTGCCGGCTTCGTCCGTCACCGTCGCCGAGCTGCCGGCGATCGTGACCGTATCCACCGCATCGGCAAAGGCCACGCCGGCGTTATCCACATAGAACACCGAACCGCCGGCCGCCATGTTGAACGTGCCGCCCTGTCCGAGAGCATCCTGGTTCATCGGCGCGCCCTTGATGGTGGCGCCAACCCGGGTCTGCACCGTGGCCGACACATCCACGCCGTCGGCAATGTCCGCCAAGGCCGCGTTGAAGTTCAGGCGCACCAGGGCCGGGGTAAGGGCATCTTTCGCCGCGCCGCTGAGCACCGGACCGCCATAGGTGGCATCGAGGGCTACGCGGTTCGCCGCGAGGTTGACCAAGGTGGCGTTGGCGCCGATGGTGTTCAACTGGGCCGCTGTGGGGCCGTTTGCCGTTTGGACGTTGGCGGCGGCGTTGGCGGTAAAGGCATCAAGATAGGTCGGCGTGAAGTTGGTGCGACCGCCGCCGACGGTAGGAACGAAGAGGATCGCCGACTTGTTAGCGGCGACGGCGTTGAGCGTATCGTCCGAGGCGGTGCCAGCTGCTGCCTCGTCGCCGTGATAAAACAGCCCGAAAACCGCCGAAGTGGCGCCGGAAGCCGCCGAGGGAACGGTCACCGTCGCGGTGGTCGCTGCCGAGGTCTTGTTGGCGTAGCCGCCGCGCACGAAGCCCACGTAGGCGCCAGCGGCGTCGTACAGGAATGCCACCGCTTCCATGCCGTCGAGGGTCGCTGCGGCGCCGTCACGGGTGACGCTGTGCCGCGCCTGCAGCCCGAAGGCCGGAGTGAACGTGCCGCCCACCACCGGCGCACGGAACACGGCCGGGGTGCCGGCGGTGGTCGTCGTACTGGCCGCCGCGAATACCAGCGACGGCATGCTCACCAGACCGGCGGTGGCCAGCGCCGCCGCCATCTTGGTCATACGAAAGTTGTTATTCAATTAAATCTCCCAATGGGTTGATTCGGGTTGATTCGGGTTGGTTCGGGTTGTCGCCCCGGCTCTAAAAGCCACCGGGGCATTTCCGCGAAACGGGTCGTCGCAACATCGCCGCAAAACCCCTTTTCGGATGCATGCATCGTAGGACCCACCCCCGCCGCCGCGCCATACCCAGAAGTGGTTAATCGCCTCTGTCCGGGGTACCCAAAAGTGCGTAGATGGGGACAAGCGCGAGCGCACCCCGACAGCGGGGCCAAACCGGCCAACCGTTGGGATTCGGCGTTGGGATTCGCGTTGCTCACCCCCAATCCTCTTAAGTCGCTCCCGCTAACCAATCGATCTGATATGCAATTTTTCAGCGACTTAGGCGCGATTTGCGGCAGCGGGCCGATTACTTCGCTACCCCTGCGCTACGCCTGCGCCCGGGATGGATTGCCGGCGGATAGTGGAGCGAGAGATCATTCTAAATTCGATATACGAAGTACCCGCTAAGGCTTATGGTTACGGCATTTATTTTTATAAATGTTTTGAAATTATGCGCCGGACAGGGCCTGGACGCACGCTGCCCCGGCGCGCACGGAAGGCTGCCTGGGGCTTTCCTGAAGCCTCCCTCACCCGGCGCGGCCGGGCCGGCCGGGCGAGACCCGCTTCAAGCGGCTCTGTCGTCCGCGGCGGCTTCCAGCATCCCCATGGTGAAGAACAGGCGCCGCTCGCGCTCGCCAATGGCGTCGATGGCCGTCTGGATCAGCGCGGCTTCGGTCTCGGTGGATTGGGCGTCGGTGGGCCGCAAGCTCATGTTGCGCTGGCGCAGCCACTGCTGCGCCCAGGCGACCGGGCCCTCGCTGCCGGCGTGACTGAGGGCGAGGCAGGCGAGCGCCTCGTGCTTGCCCATGCGCACCGAGGTCCCGGAATAGCGGGAGGCGAGGTGCGCCTGGGGCGCCGTATCGACGGCCATCAGGCGTCCCAGCGCGGCCTCGTTGTACCGGGAGAAGCCTAGGCGCGCCTCCGGCCCGGGATAGGGGTCGGAACTGCGGACAAAGGGCAACGCCTGCTGCGCCACCACCAGCTTTTGCAGCGCGCCGAGAATCTGATCGGCCGAAACCCCCGACAGTTCAGGCAGCGCGTGCAGCTCGGCCACGCTGCGCGCCCGCTCGGCGAGGGCTTGAACAATCAGGGGAAACACCGTGCCGGCCAGGTCCACGGTGACCAAACCGATGCTCACCTGGAGCTTGATCGCTTCCCCCGGCAGGGTCAGGCCGAAGGCAAATTCCGCGAACCGCGACGGGTCCAGCGTCTGCGGCGCGGCGACCGGCGCGCCGCGCACATAGATGTCGTTGCGAAAGCGCGTATTGCGCGCGAAATCCTTGTTCGATTCAATGGTATTGCGGCTGAGCGCGGTCTTGAGCAGCTCGTGCAGTTCCTGCGGCACGCACAGTTCAACGTAGTTTTGCTCAAGCGGCATGCTGCCGCAGAACATCAGCTCTGCCGCCATCATCTCGCGCGCCACCTGCGAGAAATACAGCGGGTTCCAGAATTCGTTGCAGTACTCGTGGGCGACGTAGCGCAGGTCCTGCTTCAGGAGATCCTCGAGCTGCCTCCCGGCGCCTGGGTTCTGCGCGAAATACGCGGCATTCTTGTCCGCCATGAACTTGAGATAGGCGAGCCCATGGCGCGCCCGCTCCAGACTGTGCATGCCCGGCATTCCGGCGGTGTAGGTGAGCATCATCTCGCGCAGCGGGGCGAGTCCGGCCCAGCCGGGGAGCGCGTTGTAGGACACCATCACCACGCCGCCGGGTTTCAGTTTCTCGCGGATGAATCGGACGATCTGCGCGCGCACCGCGTCGCTCACCCAGGCATAGACGCCGTGCAGGGCGATGTAATCGAACTGCGGCAGGTTCTCGCCCTGCGCCTCGGCCACGCCGAGCGCGAGATAGCGCAGATTCTGCAGCCCGCCGGCCTCGGCGAAGGCGCGCGCGTGGGCGATGTGCTCGGGGTTCAAGTCGATGCCGATGAAGCGCCCGCCCGGATTGGCAGCGGCATGCAGATTGAGCGACAGGCCGTTGCCGCAGCCGAGTTCGCAATAATCGAAGTCCCGGATCGACGGCGGCACGAAACCGTTCAGCGCGGCGACATAGGCGAGCAGCACCGGCGCGAGCTGCGCGTAGTAGTAGTCGGTGTAGGCGACGTCGGTGATATAGCCTTGTCCTTGCATGGGAAATCCTCTATGAAACCTGGGGAAAGTGGGAACGGTGGGGGAGTCACGGCCGGCGGAGCGGCAACCCTGCCGGGGTGCGCCTCGCGAGTCCCCGCCGGAGCGTATCCCCAAAAGCCCTGCACCCTACCGGGTTTTGCCGGCCGCGGCTATAGCCCATTGTCGCGGGTTTTGCCGTTCCGGGCGCGCCGCTGCCGCTCACCGCCCCGGCCTGACCGGTTACGGTAGGCATCGCGCATGCCACGATCCGTCCACGGCAACGCGCCCTGCCCGGATGCGGCGGTGCTGCGGTGAGGCGGGCGCTTCAGATTGTCGCCCGGGGCGGTGGTCTGAGCGCGCGGCGCGCGCCGCTCACCGCGGCCGATGGTGAGCGCGGGATAATTCCGATTTTAATATACGGATTACCCGTTCAGACTCGTGGTTACTGCTTTTGTTTTTTAAAATGTCTTGAAATTCTGCGCATGACCCAGACCTGGGCTGGCCGCGTAACCGGGCGCAATCACGCCACTGGCTTGACCGCCAGCCGGTCCAGATCCACCAGCGTGTGGCTGTCCAACGTCGCTGCGATCGCCGCCAGGTTGCGCTCCAGCAGCGCGCACCAATCGGCGCGGGGGGTGAGCAGCCACGACCCATTTCATGCGAGCGTCGGATGAGCACTCCTGGCCGCCAGCATTTTCCGTGAAAACTCATGCCAGGCGAGGATATCCTCCCGCTCCAGGTCAGGAAACTCCGCCAGAGGGTATTTGAGCGGTCAACTTTTACCTTCGAAGATGGCCTGTTCACATATCGGGAACAACGATTCGCGACGCTCGGCTTCCTCGTTGGTGTATCGGTTTCGGGGTTGGCCGGCATCGCACGCAGCCTCAGCCGGCCGATGCCGGCGAGCGGCGTGTCCGGGAGCGTCACGGAGGCGTTGATTTTCATACGGGCGCGGCCTATGATATCCACGTTTTATATTGTGATATCACCATGGCCAGCATCCTCATCCGCGATTTAGCCGACGCAGTCAAGGTGTCGCTGCGCAGGCAAGCCAGGCTCAACCAGCGCTCGATGGAAGAAGAGGCCCGGCAGATACTGAACCGCGCCTTGCTCAAAGCCACGCAGCCGGCTCCCGGCGCCTCGGTTGGCCGGCGCATCCACGGTCGATTTGCCGCGCTGGGAGGCGTCGAATTGACTTTGCCGGAGCGAAAGCCGATGCGGCCCTTGCCGTCTTTTGTTTCCGGCAAACGCCGCTGACGGCGGAAAACCGGGGTGCAGTTCGTTCTGGACACCAATGTGTTGTCCGAACTGATGAAACCCGCGCCCGGCGAGCGGGTCCTGCGGTGGTTCGACGCGCATGACAAAGCCGAGTTCTCGACCACGGCCATCAACGAAGCAGAATTGCTTGCCGGCATCGCTTTGCTGCCAGAGGGCAGGAAGAAGCGGCGCCTGGCCGAAGCAACCAAAGCGATGCTGAGGGACGAGCTGGGCGGAAGGATTTTCGCCTTCGATTCCGCGGCGGCCGATGCACTGGCCACGATTGTTCGCGCGCGAATGCGCAAAGGCAAACCCATCGACTTTCAGGATGCCTGCATTGCGGCGATTTGCAGGGCGCGCGGCGCGGCCATCGTCACCCGCGACAGCAGCGGATTTGAAGCGACCGGCGTGGTAGTGGTCAACCCGTGGACGGCTTGAGGGGAAAGGGCGTCCTGCCGGGTGTTGCCGGCCGCGGCTATTGCCATTGACGTGGGTTGGGGCTGGCAAGATGCGCACCAAGCGCCTGAAGCCCAGGTGGCCGTCGCGTTCATCTTCCGGCCTCCTCCCTGGGTTGAAAGAACCGCCAGAGGCGAACTCGCGTGGCCCCGCATCGCATCTACGGTGCGTTTGATAGAGTAGGCAACCATCAACATCGGCAAAAATAATCGACCGGCGTACTTGCTTGTCGTTCGGAAGGGTTTTCCAGGATGCTGTTGCAGGCAATTATTTTCATCACCGGCGGCGCCATTCTCGCACTGGAGCTGCTGGCTTCCCGGGTGATGACCCCCTACTTCGGCGTGAGCCTGTACATCTGGTCCGGGATTCTTTCCATCACCTTGATTGCCCTGGCATTGGGCTACTGGCTGGGCGGCCGCCTGGCTGCCGGCCTGGGCAACACGCCGCCGGCCGTGGAGCGCCTCCACCAGTGGTATTTGCTGATGCCGGCCCTCGCCTCGTTCGCCATCCTGATCGCCTGCCTCGCCTATCCGTACGTGTTCGCGCAACTCGCCCGGGGCGACCTGGTGATCGGCGCCTTCGCCGCCTGCGCGATTTTGCTGCCGGCGCCGCTGGTTGCCACTGCGGCGATGAATCCGCTGTTGGTAGCCCTGCGCCTGCACGCCGCTGCCGCGGAACCGCAGCAGAACAACCGGGCGGATGCCGGCGCGGGCCGGGTGTTCTTCATCAGCACCCTCGGTTCAGTCGCCGGCGTATTCGTCACGGCCTTCGGCCTGATTCCGCATAGCAGCAACCTCGCCTCGTTACTCGCCGTCGCCGTCGCGCTGGCGCTGCTGCCGCTCGCCGGCCTGCCGTTGCTGCCGCGCGGCTCGCCCACCCGCAAGCCGGTGCTGCTTGCCGGGGAGCGCCGCGCTGTTGGGCAGCGCTGCGTTCCTGTGGCAGGCGGACGCCTATGCGGGGCGCATGTGGCCGGTCGATTACGGGGGCACACGCTGGACGCTCGAGGCGCGCGCCAGATCCCTGTTCGGCACGGTGAAGGTGATCCGCAGCGGCCCCCTCGGTCCACAGGGCGAGTTCTTCCGGTGGTATGTCCAGGACGGCCTTGTCCAAAACCAGATCTACTCCACCGGCGTGTCAATGTCGCTGTACACCTACGCTCTGGAACTGTTCGCCCGCGCCTACCGCCCCGGCATGCGCGCCGCTCTCGTCCTCGGCCTGGGCGCCGGCGTGGTGCCGATGCGGCTCGCGCAGCGCGGCATCGCGGTCGAGGCGGTGGAAATCGACCCGGCCTCCCTCGAAGTCGCGCACCGCTACTTCGGCTTCGACGCGAGGCGCGTGACGGTGCGTCTGGCGGACGCGCGGACTTTCCTGCGCCGCTGCAACACCGCCTACGACGTGATCGTGGTGGACCTGTTCCACGGCGATGGCGTGCCGGAGTACCTGGTGACGCGCGAATTTTTCCGCGACCTGCGCCACTGTCTTGCGCGCCACGGCGTGGCCGTGTTCAACAGCTTCGCCGACTTGCAGCATCCCCGCTCTTACGCGCATTTCCTCGCCACGCTCGCGACCGAACTGCCCTCGGTCATGGTTTATCGCCTCGACGATAAAAATACGATGCAGGTAAACAGCTTCGTCATCGCCGCAGCCGAACCGCTGGCAAACCCGGTGGCCGTGGACCTCGCGGATACGCCGCTGGAAATCTCCGACAAACTCACCGCGATACTGCGTAATCCGCGGCCGCTGGATCAGGCCTTGCTGGACGGCGGCCGGGTGATGAGCGATGCGCGCAACCCGGTGTCCGGAGACATCGCGCGGGCTCAATTACGCTACCGCCAGAGGCTGGTGCGCGAGATGCCGGCGGCGTATCTGCTGGACTGAGAGCTTCCAGCGTCTGGGTGTATCGCCCAAAATCCAACTATTGGTGGTGAAGCCTGATTGGTGGTGAAGCCTGGGCCGCAGCCGATTTCGCAGTAGGCGTAGTCGCGATCGAGCGGCAGCGCCGGCATGCCGTTGGTGGCGGCGATGAGATTCAGCCAGTGCGGCGACAGGTGGTTGTAGTAGTTGGTGGTGTAGGCGACGCCGGTGATATAGCTTGGGTTTGCATGGTGAGGTAGGAACTTCAGATTGTCACCACGGGGTCGTGGTCCGATCGCGCGGTCGGGCCTCAGCGCGCCGCTCACCGCGGCCGATGGGAAGCGCAGGATAATTCCGTATTTGATATATGAATTACCCGCGCAGGTGCGTGGTTACTGCTTTTGTTTTTTAAATATTTTGAAATTCTGCGCCGGACCCGGACCCGTGCCGCCCGCGTAGACGGGCGCAATCACGCCACTGGCTTGACCGCCAGCCGGTCCAGATCCACCAGCGTGTGGCTGTCCAACGCCGCTTCGATCGCCGCCAGGTTGCGCTCCAGCAGCGCGCACAAATCGCGCGTGGAAATGTTTCCGGTCTTGACCAGCAGCAGCTTCCACGGACGCCCGTGCAGAGTGTGCGAAAAGAAAAAATCCCTGTCCTTCGAGATCACGACCCGGAGATGGTCGAGAGAAATCCGATTAATGACCTCGTCCGTGGTCGCATTCCCTGACGGAAGATCCAGCGTATGCAGCGCTTCATGACCATGGCTTGCCAGCACCCCGCACAACCGGCGCGGGAGGTGAGCATCCACGACGAATTTCATGCGAGCGTCAGATGAACACTCCTGGCCGCCAGCATTTTCCGTGAAAACTCATGACAGGCGAGGATATCCTCCCGCTCAAGGTCAGGAAACTCCGCCAGCAGATCGTCGATCGAGTCCCCGCCCGCCAGGTATTCCAGAAGGGTCTCGACCGGATAGCGCAGGCCGCGCACGCACGGCTTCCCGTGACAGATCTCAGAATCAACCGTAATGCGCGACAGCAGATTTTCGTTCGACATGATTGCAGTCTACCTTCTCAAAGCAAGGGGTGCAAAGCGGGCTGGAACATCGTGGTTTGGCCAGCGAATCGCACCTGCATCGGCTCGGTGAAGGTCAGCATGATGGCGCGCGCGTGGGCGATGTGCTCGGGGTTCACGTCGATGCCGACGAAGCGCCAGGCCGGATCGACGGCGGCACGAAACCGTTCAGCGCGGCGACATAGGCGAGCAGCACCGGCGCGAGCTGCGCGTAGTAGTAGTCGGTGTAGGCGACGTCGGTGATATAGCCTTGTCCTTGCATGGGAAATCCTCTATGAAACCTGGGGAAAGTGGGAAGGGCGGGGGAGTCACGGCCGGCGGAGCGGCAACCCTGCCGGGGTGCGCCTCGCGAGTCCCCGCCGGAGCGTATCCCCAAAAGCCCTGCACCCTACCGGGTTTTGCCGGCCGCGGCTAGCCCATTGTCGCGGGTTTTGGCGTTCCGGGCGCGCCGCTGCCGCTCACCGCCCCGGCCTGACCGGTTACGGTAGGCATCGCGCATGCCACGTTAGCCCATGATCTGCCCTCGGTTGTAGAATAGCCGAATGCAGTTTACGTGGGATCCGAAAAAGGACGAGTCGAACCGCAAGGACCACGGTGTCTCGTTCCAGGAGGCGACCACGGTGTTTGGCGATCCGTTGTCGGGAACCATTCCCGATCACCGGCCATTCGACCGGTGAAGAACGATTCCTGATAATAGGACTGAGCTCCACCGGACGCCTGGTCGTCGTCTCGCACACGGAGGCGGACGACTTTATTCGCATCATCAGTGCCCGAGAGGCTACAGCCCATGAACGAAAACACTACGAATCCTAAGAGCGGAACAGCGGCGGACGAGATGCGTCCGGAATACGATTTCTCGGGGGCGGTTCGCGGCAAGTATTACAAACGGTATCATCGGAGCAGCAATGTGGTGGTGCTCGAACCCGACGTCGCCGCTCACTTCAAAAATGCAACCGCCGTAAATAAGGCGCTTCGATCCCTGTTCGTTGACGCAGGCGCCGGTGGTGCTCTGACAAAGCGCTCCACCGGACGCGCACGAAGCGCTCGCCGGTGAGCGCCGACGATAGACGCTGGGGGAGCCGCGGGCGCTTCGGATTATCGCCCGGGCCGTGGTCCGATCGCGCGGTCGCGCGACCGCGGCCGACGGGAAGCGCGGGATAGTTCCGATTTTGATATACGGATTAACCGCGCAGGTGTGTGGTTACTGCTTTTATTTTTTTAAATGTCTTGAAATGCTGCGCCTGACCGGAGCCGTGCTGCCGGCGTATGCGGGCGCAATCACGCCACTGGCTTGACCGCCAGCCGGTCCAGCTCCACCAGCGTGTGGCTGTCCAACGCCGCTACGATCGCCGCCAGGTTGCGCGCCAGCAGCGCGCACCACGCACCAATCGGCGCGGCGCGGGAGGTGAGCATCCACGACGAATTTCACGCGCGCGTCGGATGACAATTTCAGACTACGCTCGGCTTGCTGTGCCTGTCCTGTCAGGAGAAGTTTTAGCATCGCTGCTTTTTCTGCCATTGGAAGTCCTTCAATTCCGACGATGGATCGCGTTCAACCATCGACTCTGCCCTCGTCCGTCATCTGTGACATTCGGTCAACCATACCGCAACGGTTCCAGTGATATCGGCAGACGGGAATTACACTAGGGCGGCCCCCGGCGCCGGCTCATTCCCTCGCCGCTCGAAACGCCGCCTGGACAGCGCGTACCAACGAGGGATGGAGGGTGCCAAGTTTTGGTGTCTGACCATGCGGCGCGGCAGGCGGCACCGAGAACCACTCGGTCGTGTATGGAAGATCAAGGGTTTGCTTCAGGTCGAACTTCGTGTCGTAGCTGAGGCCGGCCGCGTCATACGCAGCAGGGTTACGCTCACGCAAGACTGAGAACTCGCCTCTGTGTAGTGTGGTTGTGCGCTGACTGGTACCGTAGGCGACGCGCACCGTGAATTGCGGCGCATCGTCGTCGAAGACGGCCAGAATGAGTGCAGGCCGCGGCTTTGGGCGAGGGGCGATGTTGTCCGGGAAATGGCACCAGACAATCTCGCCAGCGGTGGGCTCTGCCCACCACCGAGACGTCATGCAGACTCCACCTCGACGAACAGGCTGGATCGCACCGAACGCTTCTTGCCTTGCGGAGCGCCCTTCTTGATCTGACGAATCTGAGTGGTCGTCAGCGGGCCTTCATCGGCCTCGTACTGAGGAAGCAGTTTAGCCGCCATGTCGTGCAGGGCCAGATGAATAGCTTGCGTCTCATCCACGCCTAGCCGCTCCGCGAGGCGTTTGGCGGTATCGCGGGTCACACCGGTTGCGCTGTCTGTGGCGCGATAGCGAAATGGGATCTGATCGGCAGAACTGCGGGCGGTCATAAAAGGACTCCAAATTTATGGATATCTCAAAGATATCCATGTTCGTTGAGAATGTCAAGGAAACTGCTGCCGGCGCACCTAAATCGCACTTGCGAGCCATGCGATACAAGTCCTCGGTTGATGCCTAACCTTATCCGAGGTTTTGTACCATCTGCCGGTGCTTCAAAAGGCTTGCCCCGCACCGCTGAGAGCTCACCGCGACTACAAGCCTATTTCGGCGCTGCCAAAATCGCGGCTTTTACCGTTACTCGAAATCGGTAGCCAGAAAAACTATAACGAACATTAGCGTCGTTATCGGGAGCGCAGGTGCCCCCCGGGGGGCGGACTCGAGATCACGACCCGGTGATCGTCGAGAGAAATCCGATTAATAACCTCGTCCGTGGACACTCGATACGGTCGAGCCAGTCTCGGTATCGATGCGCTGAGACGCAAGTCCGCGTCCAAAGCGGAGCTTGGTACACTGCGAGTACAATATGACCATAGACGTGACCATAGCCAGTTATTCAGGAGCATGCCGATGAAAACCATGAAAGCTTCGGACTTCAAGGCGCGCTGCCTTGCGGTGATGGACGAGGTGGCCGAGCACTGCGAGCCGGTGCTGATAACCAAGAACGGCAAACCGGTGGCCGAGTTGCACGCGCACGCCGGCCGGCGCGCCAAATCGCCGATCGGTCTGCACCGGGGTCAGGTGCGCATCAAAGGGGATATTCTGGCGCCGCTTCGCGCGAAGTGGGAAGCGCTCGGGTGATCCTGCTCGATACCCACACGCTGGTGTGGATCGACGCCGACGACCGCAAGCTCGGCCGCGCGGCGCGGCGCGCGGTGAAGGCGCAGTGGCAAGCGCAACTGGTCGGCGTGAGCGCGGTGACTTTCTGGGAGTGCGCCATGCTTTGCGCGAAGGGGAGGCTGGAGCTTCCGCATGCCGCGAAAAACTGGCGCGCCGAGCTGATCGCCGCCGGGTTGATCGAGTTTCCGGTTGACGGCGAGATTGCGGTGCTTGCCGCGGAGCTCGAGGGGCTGCACGGCGATCCCGCCGACCGTTTCATTGCTGCGACGGCGATCCAGCGCGGCGCGACACTGCTCACCGGCGACGCTCGCCTGCTCGCGTGGATGCATCCAATGAAGCGCCAGGACGCGACGAAATAGGCGGGGTTTGCCAGGGTCTCTGCGAATCGTGGCTGTAATCAATAGCGTCCCAACGTTAATCGAAGAGATTCAGTTGGTTGGCTAAATGCTCAATGTGTCGTCGGCGTTCATTTCGACAAGCTCACTGCCGCGGTGAGCCTGGGACTTCCCGCGAAGCGGCTCCCCGGCGAGTTGCGCAGGCGCGCCAAAGACAAGCTGGATGCGCTGGACGCCGCGACGCGCATCGAGGATCTGCGCCTGCCGCCATCGAACCGGCTGGAAGCCTTGAAGCATGACCGCAAAGGGCAGTGGAGCGTGCGCATCAACGACCAATGGCGGGTGTGTTTCCGATTCAAGGACGGCGATGCGTTCGACGTGGAAATCACCGACTACCATTGATGGGAGACAGACATGAGCATTTCCGTCGATAAGCTGCACTTGCTGGACTTCTCCGACGTGGCCGGTCGTGGCCGCAGGCTGCGCACGCGGCACCCGGGCGTGTTTCTCGCGGAGCTGCTGGGGGAGCTGGTTATTTCGCAGGCAGAGCTCGCCCGTGCCATCGGCGTTTCGCCGATGCGGGTGTCGCACATCGTCAAGGGCAAACGGCCGGTGTCGGCGGACATGGCGTTGCGCCTGGGGCGCCGCTTCGGTCAATCGCCGCAATACTGGCTCAATCTGCAGGCGCGCTACGATCTGGACCGCGCGCTCGCCGAGATGGGGCGGCCCACGTTGTCCGCAATCCAGCCTGTTACCGCCTGATACTGCTTGCTTCGCCGGCCGGCACGAACGGCGTGGACTAGCCATGCACGATCCGTCCACGGCAACGCGCCTTGCCCGGATGCGGCCGTGTTGCGGTGAGGCGGGAATTTCAGATTGTCACCACGGGGCCGTGGTCTGATCGCGCGCCGCTCACCGCGATCGATGTGTGGCGAGGAATAATTCCGTATTTGATATATGAATTACCCGCGCAGGCTTGTGGTTACTGCTTTTATTTTTTTAAATGTTTTGAAATGATGCGCCGGGCCCGGACCCGCGCTGCCCGCGTGGGCGGGCGCAATCACGCCACTGGCAGGACCGCCAGCCGGTCCATCTCCACCAGCGTGTGGCTCTCCAGCGCCGCTTCGATCGCCACCAGGTTGCGCTCCAGCAGCGCGCACCAATCGCGCGTGGAAATGTTTCCGGTCTTGACCAGCAGCAGCTTCCACGGGCGCCTTTGCAGCGTGTGCGAAAAGAAAAAATCCTACGGCGTCGGCGGCTTCGAGATCACGACCCGGAGATCGTCGAGAGAAATCCGATTAATGACCTCGTCGGTGGTCGCGTTCCCTGACGGAAGATCCGGCGTATGTACCGCTTCATGCCCCTGGCTTGCCAGCACCCCGCACCACCGGCGCGGCAGGTGAGCAGCCACGACGAATTTCATGCGAGCGTCAGATGAACGCTCCTGGCCACCAGCACTTTTCCACCACCGTTCCTCGCGCAGGCCCCGCTTACTTCAGCACCGCCGCCAGCAACGCGTGCGGCGGCGTCCGGAACGGATTGAGTACCGTAACGCCTCTCCAGGTAAATTCGTGCTGGAAATCCTCGCTCAGGAGCAAGCGGCACTGCTGATCGGCGGCCACCGAAAGGATCAGCGCGTCCCAGATCGGCAGTTGATGATCCGCCGCCAGGTCAAGTGCCGCGCGCATTGCTTCGAACGTGGAGTCGGCGACATCGAACGCATCTGCCCAACTCAGGATGGCGGCTTTTGCCTCTGCCGGCGCGCGGCCCGTCTTGCCGACCAGTACCCGGTGCAGTTCCCCGAGTGTCTGGGCAGGGACAACGACCAGGTGTCCCGGCAAGCGCGCGACAAGATCGCGCGCGGCCTTGCAACGTCGCGCATCCCCCGCCCCTTCGGCGTAGGCCATGACATTGGTGTCGAGCGCAATGCGCACCTCGCGTTACCTAATCATAAAGCTCGTCACGCGACCAGCTTCGCGCCCCGGCCGCAGGCCTTGCGCGCAATCGCGACAGCAGGGCGCGCTTCGCGGCCACCCGCTCAGGACGCTCAACTTGATCCGCCGCCGAGATGGTCGCGACCGGCTTACCCCGCGATGTCACCGTAATCTGTTCGCCGCGAGACACTTCGCGCAACAGCGATGAGAAATGCCGGTTCGCTGCGGCAGCGCTGATCGATTTCATGGCTCATCCATAGGTAGTGATTTACACTACTTTACCATAACGCGCTGCAGATCCACCCCGATTTCGTCCAGGCGTATAACACCCGTCACGCGTCAGTGCGGCGCTGCGACAGGCTCCAATTTAAAGACTCGCGCGAGATTCGAAGCGGCCGAGATATCTCCCCGGCGCAACGCCTCGCGGACGTCATCAAGCCTGCAGGCATCTTCAACCGCCAGGTACGGCGACCACGCGCTGTCGTCTTCAAAAAGTTCGACATCGACTTCGGCAACATAGCTGCCTTCGTGGACGTACTTGATCCTGTTGCGCCTGTTCATTTTCGTCTCTCGGTGAAATTGCTATTCCATCGCGCCGGATCCGGGCGGTAAGCCGTTACCGGAACTGCCGGAGAGGCAAACCCCTTCGGGATTCCCCACACCACATGGACTGGACGATCATCGCTGTCAAATTGTAGCACCAGCACAGCGGGTCCCTTGGGAAAGCTCGGGTAATCCTCGATCACGATGGCAGCGTCGATGCCATGCAACAGGTCTCGAAAACAGGTCTCGAACAAAGATCGCCTCTTCCGCCAATTCGTCATTTTTAAATGTTTTGAAATTCTGCGCCGGACCGGAGACGCGCCGGCCGCGTAGGCGGGCGCAATCACGCCACCGGCTTGACCGCCAGCCGGTCCATCTCCACCAGCCAGCAAAGCAAGCGTTGCCGGACCGCGCTTTGGCGTTTGCGCCGGATCTCACCAGCGATACGTTTCCCGAGGCGCCTGACCCGGCCAGCGGCACAGCCCCATCACCCTCGCGGTTCGGCACGGTGAAGGTCATTCGCAGCGCGCCCCTCGGTCCGCAAGGCGATTTCCTGAGGTGGTATGTCCAGGAGACGGTCTTGTCCAAAACCGAGTCGCCTCCAACAGAGGCTCACGACCTGCGGACAAATTCCGCCGGCGTCTGGATCGGATACTTCCCACGCAACTCAAGCAGGTCGCGATCTCCGCTTACGAGCACATCGGCGCCGGAGGCGACGAGCGTTGCGAGGATCGGCGTGTCCTGGGGATCGCGCGGGACTTCAACCGTAGTCGAGCGCAGATCGACGACTTCGGCCCGGATGTAGAGCTGGCGTATGAACTGCTCGATCCGCTGCTCGTCCCATTTCAACTTGCGGTGAATCTTTGGATAGCCGAGCGCCCGGCCGATTTCCGCGAGTTGTTCGATCGACATCGCGACATCGAAACGGGGCTCGAACCACGCGGCCAGAATGCGGCCCGGCGTGCCCTCGGGAGACATCAAGCCCGACAGCAGCACGTTCGTATCGAGAACGACCTTCACTTCTTGCGGCGACGGGTACGCGCTTCCTTCACAGCCTCGTCAACCAGCGCTTCAACCTGCTTTTCGGGCACCTCGGCGAAGGCCCGGGCAAGTTCTTCCCGCATCTGGTCGAACTCCTCATCCAGCTTCCGGATGCGCTCGAACAGCGCGATGTCCACCAGGGCGGCTACGGGTTTGCCGGCCTTGGTGATGATCACCTTTCCCTTGCGGTATTGAACTTCACTGAGCAAGTCGCCCAGGTTCTGGCGGACCGTCATGGCGGGGGCTTCGCGGATCATGGTTGTCGCCTCAATTGATATGATTGATATAATTATATCTATTGATCCTGCTGCCGCGCAACCCTGGGTACCGATGGGTCAGGCGCCCCGACGAGTCCAGCCTGCCTTGATCCTGTTCAACTCCACCAGCGGGTCACCCAGTAAGCTCCGCTTGCCCAAGCGCTCCTCCGGTGGAGATCGACCACGGGATGCACCGCTGCATCGGATCCAGCCCCGCGCGGGCGGAAGCCTTTGGGTAGGGCAGGCGCTTTGAGTCGAGCAGAGTTTTTTTTTACTGCCGGAGAGCGCTTGCCCGTCATCGACAACAGCAAGGCCGCTTGCGGATTGGCTATCAGCAGCGGCAGCCCTTCCGGATCTGTCGAGTTCTGGATAGTGAAAGTGTCGCTTGGTACGGAAAACATCGCCGTCCCGGCACCCCGGTGATAGGATATTGCCATGATCGATTGGTCCTCATGCCCCGCGGTTAAACGCGATCCCGAACGCGTTAGTGGCGCGTGGGTGTTTGCGGGTACGCGCGTGCCCGTAGCCGCTTTGTTTGAAAACCTGGAAGACGGCGCACTCGTCTCGCAGTTTGTCGAGTGGTTCCCGGGCGTCACTATTGAACAGGTTCGCGCCGTGCTGGAGCATGCTGCGCGGAGCGCGCTTGCCCCAGCGTAAGTGCGCGTTCTGTTCGATCAAGGCACTCCTACACCCTTGCGTCAGTTCTTGACGCAGCACCAGGTCGCTACCGCATACGAGCCCGGGTGGTCTCAACTCAAGAACGGTAAGTTGCTTGACGCGGCAGAGGGTGATGGCTTCGCGACGCTCGTGACGACCGACACCAATCTCAGGCATCAGCAGAATCTCAGCTCAAGACGCGTCGCGATTGTCGTCCTGATGACCACGAGCTGGCCACGCATTCAGCGCGCCGTTGATTTGGTTGCTCACGCCGTCAATGCTGCAACCGTGGGCAGCTACACGGAAGTAGAGATCCCTTGAGAAAGACGCTAACCCCGTTGTGGACCTCGAACGTGTAGCGCCCCGGCGCCGACTCGAACATCGCGTGAAAATCGCCGGGCAGACACAGGTCGCGGAAATTCTCGTACAGGGGATAGCCGCCGGCGTACATCAGCCCGCCGGTCCCCATCTCGCGCGCCACTTGCGAGAAATACATCGGGTTCCAGTGCTCGTTCAGATACTCGTGCGCCACGTAGCGCAGATCGAGTTTCTGCAACGTCGCCAGCATTTCCTTGGCCGCCGGGTTGCCGGTGAAATAGAGCGAATTTTTTCATTGAGAAACCTCAGTCGGCGACAGACTGGGACTGGCGCTCATACACTACGATGCCACGGCATCCCACGGATTGATAATCTTGAGATTGGCTATGCCGGCAAAATCGGCTGCATTGCGCGTCGCCAGACCATAGCCGCGGCTGCAAGCCACCGCTGCAATCTGACCATCTTCCGTATTGATTGGTCTTCCAGCCCGTTGACGGCTTGAAACTATCTTCGCGTAGTGCGGAGCGGCCAGCGCATCGAACGGCAGGCAACGATTGACGAAATGTTGTGAAAACAAGCTGGCTACTTGCGCGCCCAGCGCATCACGGCGTTTGCCGGCTGGCAACAGCGCCACGCCAAGCAGCATTTCGGCTTGCGTCACACTGCTGATGAAGACCGCACTTTCCTCCAGCCCATTCATCCACGCCAGCACCTGCGGCGCAGGCCGCGCCCGCAGCACTTCGGATAGCACGTTGGTGTCAAGAACAATCACTTTGCCTTGCCCGCGCGGACTGAAAAATCTGGTGCGGCGCGCGCCGGGCGGCGCGGCGGAATGGCTATGTCGCCAATACCGGTGAAATGCTGCCGCAAGCGCGTGCCTAATGGCGCCGCGGGCAATCCGCCCTGCACCCCTTGCAGTGCCTGCGCGAGGATACGGCGCGCCTCTTCTTCCATCGAACAGCCGTGCCGCGCGGCTTGCACCCGAAGTTCAGATTTGACGGTGTCGTCGATGTTGCGAATTGTCAGGACGGCCATGGGGGTTCCTTCATTGATATCAATGACAGCATTGTAGGCATTGACTGGCATGGCGTCAATGGCGCGCGGCCTGGAATCACGCTGTGGACCTCGAACATGCAGCGCCCCGGCGCCGACTCGAACAAGGAGTGAAAATCCCCCGGCAGAGACAGGTCGCGGAAATTCTCGTACAGGGGATAGCCGCCGGCGTACATCAGCCCGCCGCTCCCCATCTCGCGCGCCGACATGTGCTGCTAATTTGTAGCATTACCGCCATTTTTTATTTTTCCTCGGGTAATGCCTCAAATTCTTTCTTCTTATTCTCAAACCATTTTTTCATCGCTTCCGGTTTTTTCATGAGTTCTTGCATTTCATTCATGGCTTTAAGATGCGCGGCATCTTTTTTCTGAAACATTTCCATTCCATGTTGTTTGCTCATTCCGGCAATTTCGTCAAATGAGTTTGCACGAAACACTTTGTCACAAGCGCCGCCCAGTTGTTTGCATGTCATCTTCTTCATAATTTTCTCCATGGTTGAAGTTTCACACGCCTATCGCCCATTGTCGCGGGTTTTACCGTTCCGGGCGTGCCGCTGCCGCTCACCGCCCTGCCTGCTGGTTGCGGCGGGCATCGCGCATTGCTCGTTAGCCGATTTCTCTCGACATCAATGGCGAGTCGAGAAAGACGGGTTAGCGCGGAAACGTCGCCAGTTGACGCATTGGCGTAGTGTATATACAGTTTCGCAATGCGTTTTACTTGGGACGAATCGAAGCGTCGGCAAAATCTGAAAGATCACGGTCTCGACTTCATCGATGTACCGAGGGTATTTGAACGGTCAACTTTTACCTTCGAAGATGACCGGTTCACCTATCGGGAACGACGATTCGTGACGCTCGGCTTCCTCGTTGGTGTACCGGTTTCCATCGTGCACACCGAAACCAACACGCGCATACACGTCATTTCCTTTCGAAAGGCTACCCGAAATGAAGAAATCATCCTCTTCGAGAATCTCCAAAACTGATTGGCCCAGGGTTCGTGCCCAGACCGACCAGAACGTCAAGGTGACTCCGCAGCACCCCGAAGCCAATGTCAGACACATTGTCCGGGGCATCGCCCGTCGCGGCCTAAAGCCCATCCCGCCCAAAACATCGATCGCACTTCGAGTGGATGCAGACGTTTTGGAATGGTTTAGAACACAGGGGCCTGGCTACCAAACTCGAATAAATGCGGTGCTTCGCGCCTTCAAGGAGGCTTCGCTCTGATCGGGTTGCCGGGGGTGGTCTGATCGCGCGGTCGCGGCGCCGCTCGACCGCGAACGTTCGGCATCTGAGACACAGTCTCCTCACCGGACGCCGGAGCATCACAACGGCGTATCCTGCCAACAGCCACGTAGGTGACGCCAAGATGATGCCGAGTCCGTTCGGCCAACATACTGCCTCGGCGTCGATGAATATGCGGCGGGAAAAGCACTCATCGCGCAACGCATCAAGCACGGGAGCGCGCCTTAAAATTCTTAATTTGATATAATAATTACCCGGATATGCGCTTATATACTGGGTTTAATTTTATCAATGTTTAGAAATTCTGCGCCGGATTCAGCCCGGCGGCCCGGCCGGTTCGAGCAGGCCCAGTGCATGCAGCAGCAGCCGCTTCGATTCGTTCGCGCCGGCGAGCGCGGTGCGCAGCGGGCCGGCATCCCCTGCCGGGCCCTCCGCCCCCAGTTGCAGCAGGGAAACGTTGCGCGCCTTCAGCCAGGCGATGACCCAATCGGCGGCGCGCTCACGGCCGGCCGCGCCGATCGCCATCCACATCAGGGCCTCGGCTTTGGGGATATGCACCGCGGCGCCAAGCAGCGGCGAGGAGAGTCCGACCTGGTCGGCTTCATCGCTGGCGAGCTTGTGTTCGAGCAGCGCGCAATTGAAGCGCGACAGCGCGAGCCCGGCCGCCTGGCCGGGATAGGCGGGGGCGCTGCGCAGCGCCGGCACCGCAACGCGCACCAGCACCATCTGCTGCAGTGCCGCCAGGATGCCGGCCGCATCAAACGCCGCCAGCCGGTGATCGGTGCCGAGCTCGGCCAGGGTGCGCGGCCCAGCGGCGAGCGAGCGCACCAGCGCCGGAAACAAGGGGCCCTGCAGATTGAAATCCATCTCCCCTGCGCGGCCCTGCAGGGCGGTGTGATCGGCCGGCCCGCTGAGACTGAAGGCAAAACCGGCGAAAAATGCCGCAGCATCGGCCGCTGCCACGCTGGGCGGCGAGGCGGCGGGACGCGCGTACACATCGACGCGAAATCGCGTATCCCGCACAAAATCCTTGTGCGTCTCGACCACGGTGCGGCTGGGTGCGCTCTGGATCAATTCCTGGAACACCGGCAGCACCGTCGCCTCGAGATAATTCGTTTCAACCGGCTGGCTGCCTGCGTAGGTGAGGCCCGCCTGCTTCATCTCCCCCGCCACCTGGGAGAAATAAAGCGGCGTCCAGTACTCGTTGAAGTACTCGTGCGCGATGTAGCGCAGATCGAGCCCTTCCAGTTGCAGCAGCATGGCCTGCGCGCCGGGCTGATGGGCGAAGTAACCGGCGCTGCGCTCGGCCATGTAGCGCAGGTAGGCGAGGCCCTGGCGGGCACGTTCCAGGCTGCCGATCCCCGGCACCCCGGCGGTGTAGGCGCGCATCATTTCGCGCAGCGGCTCCAGGCCCGCCCAGCCCGGCAGCGCGTTGTAGGACACCACCGCCAGGCCGCCTGGTTTGAGCCGCCGGCCGAGAAACGCCGCGATCCCGGCGCGCACCGTGTCACTCACCCAGGCATATACGCCGTGCAGGGTGATGTAGTCGAATTCGGGCAAGGCCTCGCGCTCAGCCGAGGCCACGTCCATGGCCAGATAGCGGACATTGGTCAGCCCGCCCGCCTCGGCCAGGCGGCGGGCGTTGGCGATGTGCCCGGGATTGATATCGATGCCGACAAAGCGGGCCGCGGGGTGGACCGCGGCATGCAGGTTCAGGGACAGCCCGTTGCCGCAGCCGATTTCGCAGTAGTCAAAATCATCGAGCGGTCCGGGCGCAACGCCGTTCAGCGCCGCAACGTAGGACACCATCACCGGCGCGAGATGGCTGTAATAGTGATCGACGTAGGGGACATCGGTGGTATAGCCGGCCGCGGCTTGCAGGGTGGCCGCGGAATCGGCGGCGGCGGTCAGGGTGTTGAGCGGGGTCAGGGTCTGCATGGCGTTGTTTCCGGTGGAGACAGGCTCAGCGCCCGAAGCGGCCCTCGACCATGCCGCTGGCGAGCGCGAAATCGTACATCAGCATCGGCGGGGCGATCATCATTTCGTAGTTGGCATCGAACAGCGCGCGCAATTGTTCAGGTTTGGCCGGGGTGGCGGTCGGCTGTCCCGCGGCATCGCCGAGGCGCACCGCTATCCCCTTCTCGGCGATCCAGTCGGTGGCCCAGCGCGCGGCCGAAGCGAAGCCCCTCTCGCAGGCGCCGTGCAGCAGCAGCAGGTGCACCCAGTTGCCCAGCAGCGCCCCGCCATGCGCCGGCGACACCACCGGCGCCAGCGGCTGCCCGGCGCGCAGGGCGCGCTCGAGCAACACCCGGCTCAGTGCGTGCATGCGCGCTTTGCCCTCGCGCTCGACCGGACGGGCATAACAGCCGACCTGCTCGGAGAGGATCATCAGCTGCAGCGCCTGCGCGATATCGGCTTCCCCCGACCCTTTCAAGGTCTGATCGGCGGCGAGTTCGGCCAGACTCGCCGGGCCGCGCGCCAGGCGTGCCACGATGCCGCGATACGGCGGGCCCTCGAGGTTGTAGCCGAAATCGTGGATCTTGCCGGCGAAATTCATCTGTCCGGGCGGAATGAACATGCCAAAGCGCAACGGCGCGAGGCACTCCACCACCGGCCGGCGCGCCTCGGCGCCTGAGCGCACATAGACGTCGCGGCGGAAGGTGGTGTTGCGCACGAAGTCCTTGTGCACTTCCCAGGCGCCCCGATCGGGCGCCGAGCGCAACAGGCCGTGAAACTGCTGCGGCACCACGTCCTGGTAGTTCTCCATCAGGGGAAAGCTGCCGGCGAAGGCAAGGCCGGCCACGCCCATGGCCTGCGCCACCTGGGAGAAATACATCGGCGTCCAGTGCTCGCCGAAATATTCGTGCACCACGTAGCGCGGGTCTTCCTTTTTCAGGGTCTCCAGCATCCGCCTCGCATCCGGATTGTTGGCGAAGTACTGGGCGTTGTTCTGCGCCATGAAATCCAGATAGGCGATGCCGCGGCGCGCTTTTTCCAGGGAATCGGCGGCAATGCCGGCGTTGAAAGCCATCATCATTTCGCGCAATGGCCGCATCCCCGCCCAGCCGGGCAGCGCGTTGTAGGACACCGCCACGAGGCCGCCCGGTTTCACCTTGTGATCGAGAAAACGGATCACCTCGGCGCGCACCTCGGGGGCCACCCAGGCGTACAGGCCGTGCATGGTGACGAATTCGAACGGGCCGATTTGCCGGTCGAGCGGCGGCCTGAGTGCCTCCCCCAGATCGCAGGCGAGGAATTCGATGTTGCCGAGGCCGGCCGCGGCGGCCAGCGCGCGGCCGTTGGCGACATGCTCGGGATTGACATCGATGCCGGTGAAGCGCGCCTGCGGATTGGCCGCGGCCAGGATCGCCAGGGTCATGCCGTTGCCGCAGCCCAGTTCGCAGTAGGCGTAGCCGGCATCGATCGGCGGCGCGGGGAAGCCGTTGATCGCAGCCACATAGGCCACCCAGGGGGTCGCGAGCGGCGGGTAATAGTTATCGGTATAAGCGACGTCGGTGACGTAGCCTCGGGCGTCGCTCATCTTTTGGGATCAGTCGAAGAAAAGACAGGAAAGCCCATGATGTTAACCGGCTTTTGCCGCTGCGGCCATTGGCCATTTGCCGATTTGCGGTGTCGCCTGACGGCGACAGCCATCGCCCATTCCACTTCCACCGCGGGCAAGCTCACAGCTTCGATGCCGGGGTTGCGCCGGCCTTTGCGAAACACCAGCCAAAACGTGTGCAGGCGGCCCCGCCCGCCGGCGGGCGGGGCATTATCATGCGCCCATGCACGCCGAATTCATCCTCTACGTCCTGCTCTCCCTGATCGCCATCGGGGCGGTGTTCGTGGCGCATGTGATGCGCGCCCGGCTCACCCTGGGTCTGGCGTTCGGCGTGGCTGCGACACTCACCTTCCTGTTGTGGCAGATGCTGCTGCTCGGCTGGTGGGTGACGATCGGCAAATTCAACTTTCACGCCGCAACAACCAGCCTGGTGCCGGCGCTGATGCTCGGGGTCGCGCTCGCCTACGCCATGGATGGCCTGCGCACCGCGCGCGCCTACCTGTACGTGGTGCTGGCGATCGGCCTGCTCGGCTGGGGCTTTGCCGAATTCCGCGAGCTGCTGGCGCGCTTCACGCCGATGCCCTACGCGTTCTCACTATCCTGGCGCAGCCATCTGGGCATCCTCGCGGGCCTGTTCGCGGGGGGGGTCGCGACCATGCTGGCCGGCGAGCTGGTGCGCCGCGGCTCGCCCCTGCTCGCCCTGCCGGTGAGTTTTCTGGCCGGGTTGTTCGTCTGGTTCCTGACCGCGTCATTTTTCGAGTACGGCACCAGCATGGGCCTGGCGAATTTCGTCGCCCAGGGCCCGGAGCTGTTCCTCGCCGGGCTGCTGCCGGCCCTGATCGCCGCGCTCTATGGGCTGTATGCGCGTCACATCGGGCACCTGCTGCCGGCACGCCCGTTCCGCGAGGTGCTGGCCTTCTGGCGCTCGGTGGAGGGCAATCTGCGCGAGATGCGCGAGGACGTGCTGGCCGCCGGCCAAATGATTTCCGACCTGAAAAGGCTGAATTTCTCGCTGGCGGAGGCGGAAAAAGCGCGTGACTACCAGATGCAGCTCAGTCCGGTGCCCACCCTGCTTACCAACGCCCAGGGCACGGTGCAGCGCGGCAATCCGGCCGCCCATGCGCTGTTCGGCGGCGATGCGGCCGGGCGCGACTTCGCCCAGTTGCTGGGCGAGCGCGGTGGCCTGACCCCGCCCCTGGCCGAACTCGCCCGCACCCGTGCCGCGCTCGCACTCGAGCTGCCGCCCCGCGGCGGGCACCCGGAGCGTTTTCTGGAGGTCTCGGCGCTGCCCCTTGCCCCGGGTGGCAAGACCGTCGGCTACACCGTGCTGCTGCGCGACCAGACCGCCAAAACCCTGGCGGCTCGCCGCGCCGCGGCGGAAACCCGGGTGCGCGAGATCCACCGTACCGGCAAGACCATTGCCCATGATTTTTCCAATCTGCTGATGGCCCTGGAGAGCAACCTGGATGCGCTGCAGGGCGCCGCGCCGGGCGTGGAGGCGGCCTCGGACATGCGCATCGCGATCCGGCGCGGCCGCGACCTGCTCGCCCAGCTCGGGGTGGCCGAGGTGCTGGAGGCGCCACGGCTGGAGCCGGTGGCGCTCGCGCCGTTGCTGGAAGAGGCACTGCGCATCTCCCAGGCGATTGCCCGCGCCAAGGGCATCCGCCTGCGGCTGCTGACCCCGCCCGAGGTGCGGGTGGACGTTCACCCGGCACAGATCCAGCGGGTTTTCACCAATCTGATCAACAACGCCCTGCGCGCCACCCCGCCGGGGGGGGCGGTGCACGTTGAGGCGCGCGCCGGCGCCGACGGGGTGAGCGTGGACATCAGCGATACCGGCCGGGGCATGAGCCCTGCGCAACTGGCGCAGGCCTTCGAACCGGGCTTTTCCACCAAGGGTGAGGGCCAGGGCGGCCTCGGGCTGTCGATCAGTTACCTGATCGTGGATGCCCACGGCGGGCGCCTGACCCTGGAGCGCAACACCGACGGGGGCATTACCGCGGCGGTATGGCTGCCGCTCGCCGACGAGGCCGCGGCCACCGTCCAGACGGGCCTCAGGGGCGATTTCAGCGTGATCGTGGCCTCGCTCCTGCCGGAACGGGCGGCGTGGCTTGCCGGCGCCGTGGGGCAGGCGGGGATCGAAACCGTGGCCGAAGCCCATAGCGCCGAGGAAGTGGCGGCACTGGTGGCCGACGACCCGGGCGCCTGGCAGGCCCTGTTCGCCGACCAGGCGGTATTGGCCGGAACACCGCCCGGCGCATTCACCGGAACACCGGCCGGGCTGCTGGTGGTGGATGCCGGCAGCGGGCAATTGCTGCGCCCGGTCGAGGGCCTGGAGGAACTGGCCGCGGCGCTGGCGGGGCTGGCGGCGGCACCGCTGCGCTGAGCAGCTCAGGTTTTGCCCGCGCGGCGTTTCAAGTCGCGCTTGCGCTTGATCGCCCGGGCGTGCACCCGCACGGTGTGGATGCTCAGGGAGAGTCGATCGGCAATCTGCTTGTCGGCCAGCCCCTGGCGCAACAGCATGAATACGTCGCGCTCCTTCACCGAGAGCAGACTGGCGCGCGAGAACACGTCGTGAATATGCACAAAGCCGCTGCCGCGCTCGTGCCAGATGCACGCGCCGCGCAGGTTCACCGGGAGTGCGGGCAGGCTTTCCAATGCCGCCACCAGCGCCGCCGGCTCGACGGTCTTGGAAACAAAGGCAGAGGCGCCCAACGACAGCGCGTAGCCGATGTCCTCGGGCTCGATCTGGCCTGACAGGATGGCGACATGCGGCGGCAGCGCGCCGGCCATTTCCCGCAGCAGCTCGATGCCGCTGCCCGAAGGCAGGTTCAAATCGAGCACCAGCAACTCGATGTCCGGGTGCGCGCGCAGCGCCTCGCGCGCCGGCTGCAGGTCGCTGGCCGTATGCATCACGTGCCCCCGCGCGATCAATGCGGCAGCGATGCCTTGCAGCACCAGCGGATGATCGTCAACCAGCAGAATTTTCATCGAATGATTACGGTTCAGCCCACGGCCCGGTTCAGCCCACGGCCCAATCGAGCAGTTGCTTTCTGTTGCGATCGTATACTGCGCGACCCGATACGCGCTGGCCGCGAATATCGATCAGCATCACGTCGGTGGAGGAATCGAATGTGATCCAGTCCGAGAACAGCGTCTTTTCGGCGTCGGTGATGAGGCGGGTGACCTGCGCCTTGGCGCCGGCGTCGCGCGCCATTTCAATCTTGCGGTTGTCCAGCGCCGCCCGCACCACCTCCGGCGGCAAGCCACTCAACGCGGCGATCGCCGCCGGCGACAGGGCGTCTGCCAGCACCTTGCCCGGTTCGCCGTGCAGCGTGAAGTGGTTAGCGAGCAGCCGCACAATATCCGGGGTGACGCCCTTCAAATAGGCGACCTCCTGCCAGGTGCGTATCGGCGCGTTGCGCGGCGTGTAGGCCGGGTCGAGACTCAGGTAGTAGGCAGCCTCGGCGCCGCCATCGGTCTGAAAATCATCCTTGTCGGTCCAGTCGGTGATGACCGCCGCGAGTTCACGGGCGCGCGGCTCGGGCAGACCAAGATGCGCCAGGTAACGCACCAGCGCCAGGCCGCGCAGGTAATTCAGATTGGGCAGGCTGTTGCCCGGGCGCACAGTGATCTGATAGGGCGATCCCGCGAGTGTCAGTGCGTAAGGCGTGTTATTGGGCACAAAGCGGCCGGATTGTTTCGCGCTCGCCGCCCCGGGTTTGAGGGCCGTGATGGTGCTGCTGCCGGCCGGGGAATCCTTGTCGGTTTTTTTCTTGTCGTCCAGATTCAAGTCGAACTTCATCTCCGCCAGCAGGGCTTTCAGAAATGCGATGCGATCGTCCGACTCGGCGATCTGCTTCGCATAACCCGCCATGACCGCCTGGTAATTGGCGTAGCGCGGATCGATCGGTGCCTCAAACTCCCCGCTGTAGCGCAGCACGTAGTCCAGAACATTCAATATCTGGCGTGAGGCGAGAGCCTCCTGGATCAATTCCGGGCCGATCGGCGCGCCGCCTTTTTTACCTATCATGAAAGCGCTCAATGTCACCCCTGCCGCAGCCAGCATGGCCAGGGCATAAATCAGGATGAAGCCGCCGGCGGATGATCTAAACTTGGACGTAGCCATGTTTCCCAAGAACTTGCCCGGCCATCGCGCCGGCGGCCAATCGCCGCTTTATGTCGCCCTTGCCCTGTCGCTCGCGCTGCATGTCGCCATCCTTTCTTCCGACCAGTTGTTGGCTCTGTTTCAACGCGAGCCGCCGGCCCGGGGGGCGTTGCCCAAGGTTTCGGTGACCCTCATCCGCCTGACCCCGGAGCCGCCGCAGGCAGCGCCGCCAAAGCCGCCCCCCGCGATCAAGCCGACGCCCGAGCCTGCGCCCAAACCCAAACCAGGTGTTGCCGAAGCGCGTCTGGACGCGCCCGAAACAAATGATCCGCCCGCGCCCCCCGTGCCCCCCGTGCCTGACCCGCCGCAGCCCGGGGAGGAGCCGGTCGAAACAGCGGACCTGCCGCCGCAAACGCTGATCGGTTCGAGCGTCCCCGATTATCCCAAGGAGGTGCTGCGTCTGGGGTTGCAGGGCTGTGTGCTGTATGCGCTCGATGTGGACCGCTCCGGCGGGGTGGAGCGCGTGGAAATCATGCAAAGCGATCATCCCGGCGTGTTCGACGAGGCAATCATTGCGGCCCAACGGCAGGGGCGCTATTTTCCGGCATTCAAGGAGGGCCGGCCGGTCAAGAGCCGGATTTTCGGCGTGGCCAGTTTCGAAATCGAGGGCAGCCCGCCGCTCAACTGCGCTTTGCGCTTTGTCGATAAGGTGCGCGGCCGGGCGCTGCTGTTGCGTGAGTAGGGTTGCGTGAGCAGGGAGTCTTTTCCAATTCATGTCCGAGCCCGGAGCGGTCTGAGATCAGCGATGCGAAGCGAGCCGCGACGCGACTCAGAATTTCGCTCCGGCGCGCTCCAGAACCTGGGCGATGTCACCCTTGTTGGTCTGTTTGGCGGCGGCAAGCGGCGTAAGCCCCGAGGGGTTACGGTAGTCGAGCTTGGCGCCGCGTTCGAGCAGCAGCTTCACCACATCGGCGTTGCCGCCGTACACCGCGGCGAGGAGCACCGAGTAGCCGGCTGCTTCGGCGTTGACATCGGCTCCCTTGTCCAGAAGCAGCCTGACCGTGTCGGGCTGATTGTTCAGCGCCGCCGACATCAGCGCGGTCATGCCGTTGGCGAGCCTGGCGTTGGGATCGACGCCGGCGGCAACCAGCAGTTTCGCGGTGCTCTGGTCGGAGGCCTGCCTGGTGCTCTCGATCAGCTTCTCCGGTGTCGCCGCGACGCCCTTTCTGTCGAGCGCCTGTCTGGCTTCATCCGGTGTTGCGGGGTTGCAGCCGGCAAGCAGCAGCGCAAGGAAGGCGGTGGCAAGAGCGGTATGTGTCTGCATGATGAGCCTGTCACTGTATGGGTTGTTGGGGAATCGCGAAGCGCGCGCCGAATTCGAGCAGCAATTCCTTGCGCTTGCCCAGCGAGTGCATCTCGAGGCGGATGAGAAAGGGCAATTCATCGGCGCTGTCATTCCAGTCGCGCGCCAGGGTCCCGTCATGGTAGGCGAACGCCAGGCGCTCGACGTTGCGAAATAGCTCGGTACGTTCGGTCCTGGCGACGCTTTCGATCAACTGCTGCGCGGGCATCACCTCACCCCACCAGGGCGGCAGTGAGCGCTCCTGATAGTAAAGCACCTGGCGCACCGGGTCGTAGGTGTACAGCGTCGCGACCGGGCGGCCGTCGGTGCCGCCCGCCATGCTCTTGACCGAAGTGAAAAACAGGCGCGTGCTGCGGCCTTCGAACCAGGTCTTTGCCCGGAGCGGCACAAAAGCGAGACGTGTCTGGCCGCGCATGAACTGCTCGGCGTTCCAGTCGGTCCGGGTGCTGCGCAATTGCACCCCGACCTGTACTACGGTGCGGTAGAGCTGCGTCAGGGCAATCACCAGCACCGTGGCAATCGCGAGCGAGAGCATCACCTCGACCAGCGTGAAGCCACGGCCGGAGGAGGCGCATGCGGGGGGAGGTGCGCGCGACGTCGCCATGGCCGCGCTAGCGCGGCCGGGGCAGGCCTGGCAGCAGCAGCGACAGCGCCTCCTGTTCGCGTCCAAACGTGTAGATCTGATACGGCGTGTAGGCCTGGTCGATGGGGGGGGCGTTGATGCCGTCGGGCTCGTGATTGGCCAGCGTAGCGCTCGGAGTAAGATCGGTGGGCGTGGACAGGTTCACGATCGCGCCTTCCACCTCCTGGCGCAGCAGGCGCGGATCCTCAAGCGGCCAGCCGGCAACCCGGTTGAGCACCGTCGAGACATCCTCCTGATGCGCGCGCAGGCGCGTTTCGTAATCCAGCAACCCGCGCGCACGGGCGAGGATGGCGGCGCCGGCAAACGCGACAATGACCAGGGTGACCAGCAGCTCGATAAGCGTGAAGCCGTGCGCGCGCTTCACTGCGTGGAGGTCGGGGTAACGGTACCCGTGGTGGTCGCGGAACTGCTCCCGCCCAGCGGATTGGATCCGCGGCGCTGCAGCGCGTTGCGCGCGCGTATCGCATCGATCACATCGCGCGTGTTGACCACGCCATCGCCGTTGACATCGGCCTTGCGTCCGATAGTGCGATTGACTCCGCCGATGTACTGCTTGATCAGATCGATGTCGGCCTGATCGCAGACCCCGTCGCCGTTAACGTCCATTTTCGTATCGGCACAGGAGTTCGTCGATGTGGCAGGGGTGGTGGTCGCGCCGCCGCCCGCCGAAGCGTCGGGCGTAGTGCTCGTTCCGCCGCTCAGAACGGTGCCGATGGAAACTGAAAACGAAACCGTGGTCGGGAACAGTCCGCCGGCAAACGGGAAGCTGACCGCCTGGTTGTCGCTGCCGAGCAGCGAATAGACGGTGCTGCTGCGCTGATATTGCAAGGTGAGGACGGTGCTGTTGAATTCGCTGGTCTTGGAGACCTGCGCGATGAACGATCCGCCCGCATCGGCCACCGTGGCGATGCCCTCGATCTTTTTCGTCGAGGCGTTGACGATGAGGACTTGATCGTTGGCCTGCGGAATGATGTTGGGCAGGGCGGTGCCTGCGCTCACGGTGCCGGCGACGTTCATGGTGGCCGGTAACGACGACTGTGCAAGGGCATCCGCTGCCAGCAAAGACATCGATCCCGCATAGATACACAGAAACTGCCGTACTAAACGCATCTTCGGAATTCCCCCCTGGGGATTTGTCTTGCTTGTTAATACTACAGCAGCCCGAACGCCACAGCCTGAACGGGCCGGTACTGCAATTTGCCGCAGATGCGCATTATCGCACGGCCGAACCTTGTTCTTGTTACAACTTCTCGTACGCCGGTACGCCCACCGGCCCTTGTCGAATCTGCCCGGCCGCAAGCGCGTTCAAATAGGTCTGGCGAAAGTCGACATCGTGCAGCACCACGCTGGGATAACCGCCCGCGGTGGTGGCCTGAACGAGAATCTGTTGCACCATCGGGAAAATCGACTGCGGTACCTGCACCGACAGTATCTCCTGCGCCACCGGCTGGGGAATATTGTGCAACCGGACCTCCGCCGTGTAGGTCATCTCCAGCAGGAACAGGGTGCGCTCGCCGATCCTGGCCGGAACCGTGACATGGATGACCACCTGGTACAGGTCGTCGTGGCCAAGATAGCGGTGGCCGAGCGTCGTTTCAGGGGTGATGGCGGCATTGGCCAGGGTCTCGCCCAGGCTCGGACCGTGCGGGTTTTCAAACGACATATCCTGCAGATAATGGCGCAGGATTTCGACGCCGATCCTGGGCAGGGGCGGGTTGGTCGCGGCAGATTCCGGGGTGATGCTCATGGGACGTGAATTTACCTTAGAAAACTCGCTGTGTTCAACGCATTACCGTAACTAAATCACGGCGGGGACAATCTTTTTGTGGCTTCGAAGCGGGTGAATTTTCCCACTTCCGTCAGGATAATGTCGGTTTCGGCAAACCCGAGTTCGCGCAGCCAGTCGCGCGCGCCCGCCCCGCTGCCGTAGACCAGCAGCGTGCCGTCGGGACGGACCTCGATTTTGCGCAACGCCAGCCCGGCGGGGATCGAGGCAAACAATCGATCTAGTTCGCGCGGCGCCGCGGCCGTTGGCTGCAGGCGCTGCGCATCCAATGCCTGTAACGTGCCGGTAATGCGCGCCAGCGCGTCGTTGCGCGCCAGCAGCGGCGCGCCTTGCGGCGTGTGTTGTGCAATCGCGCGCTCGAAGGGCAGTCGCCGCCAGCCCTCGGTGAGCGCCAGTGCCACCGCGCCGGCGGCGGCCAGCAGGAACAGCGCGAAGGCTATCGCAAAGCTCAGGCGATGCCGGCCGAAGGGATGCCGCCGCGGCGAACCCAGATCGGCCACCTTGCCCAGCGCGAGCCAGTTCTCGATCGCCGGACGAACCGCTTCGGCGCCAAGGGGGCGGTCCGCCACCAGGATGCCTTCCAGACGCGGCAGGGCCTCACCCAGCGCAGCGAGCGTCGCATCGGGCAGGGCATAGAGATAGGTCTTGCCATCGCGCAGGCCGACGCCATAGCGGCCGCCGCGTTCGAAAGGAAAGGCGTCCGGCGCGGCCGCGAGCAGCGCCTCCAGCCCCAGGGCGTTGCGCGGGCGACTAAAGATCCGCCGCCGGAAGGGAATCTTGGCATCGAGCAAGGCGACCACGCTGTCGGGGCGGCGCGTGCTGGGCCGCACCCGAAAGCTGCCGTCGATGCGGTAATGCAGGCGAAAAAAACTCACCTCGGCCGAGTCCTGGCCGATGCAGGCAACGTGACGGGGTGCGAGATAGAAAGCCATGTGCGCAGGCTTACTGCTCGCGCGGCGGCGGCGGCGTGGCGCCGGGCGGCTTGTCGCGCGGCAGCGGCGGCGTCGCGCCGGGCAGCTTGTCGCGCGCCTCGGCATTGCGGGTGGCCGCCGCCAGCGCTCCGGCGTTGACCAGGGCCCGGGAGACGATGTCGGCGCCCTGCTGGTCGAGCACGATCACCGGCGTGAGCATGACCACCAGCTCGGACATTTCGCCGGTTTCCGAATTGTTGCGGAACGGCGCGCCGAGCAGCCCCGGGAAGTCGCCCAGCAGCGGGATCTTGCTGAGCGTGCGGTTGTTGCGCGAGCGGCGCAGACCGCCCAGGAAAATGGTGCCGCCGTCCTGCACCACCACCTCGGTCTTGATCTCGCGCGTGGACAGCACCGGGTAGTCGTTGTTGTCGATGCGCTTGCTGTCAACGATGCTCGAATCCTTGAGCACCAGGGTGAGCTTGACATCGCCGTCCATGCCGATGATGGGCGTCACTTCGACTTCCAGGCCGATCTTCTTGTATTCGACCTGCGAGGAGATCACCGTGGCTGCCCCCGCCTGTGTCCCGGTGGGCACCTTGCTGCTGATCACCGGTTCCTCGCGCGTCGCCGACATCCGCGCGGTGTAGCCGTTTTTCACGATCAGGCTGGGGTTGGACAGCATCACCAGGTCGGTCAGGTTGGACAACAGCTGCAAGGTGAAGAAGCGGTTGCTGTTCAGCGCCACCACGCCGACGTTGATGCCGGCCGCAGCCGCGGCGGCGCCGGCCAGGCCCTGGCCGAGATTGACGGTCGCATCGGCGAGCGCGCCGGCGCCGGCATTGGTGAGGAACCACTGCACCCCGTATTGCAAGGCGTCGTTGAGCGACACATCGACGATATCGATGCTGATGTGTACCGCGGGCGGGCGATAGTCGAGCTGGGCGATGAGCTTGCGCGCCTCGAAGTATTCATCGGGCGTGGCAAACAGCATCAGGCTGTTGGATTCCTTGTCGGGAATCGCCTGGAGCTCGGTCGTGCCCTTCATAATCTGTTTCAGCACCGCGTTGACGGTCACCGCGATTTCCGCCGATTTTTGCGTGGACAGGCCGTACTGGAACAGTTGGCGCCGGTTCCGCGCCGGCGTATCGACGCGGCCGATGTAGTCCATCACGATGTCGCGCGCGGCTTTGTTGGCGGCGACGATCACCAGCCGTTCCTGCTCGGCGATTTCCTTGACCTCGAACTGCCTGTTGGGCCGCGTGGCGGTCGAGCCGATCTGCTCGAGGTACTGGTCGATGACGGTGGCGAGTCCCTTGGAACTCAGATATTTCGGCGCGTAGATGATGACGAATTTGCCGGCGAAATACGGAATGTCGATTTCCTGCGCGAGGCGCTTCAGGCCGCGCACCTCGGTGGCCGGAGCGTTCACGACCACGCTGTTGTGGCTGCTGACGATGATGCCGCGATCGGGCTCGCGCAGCAGTTGCCGGGCCACCGGCAGGAAATCCTTGGCCTCGATGTAATTGAGCCGGATCATTGCGCTGACATCGCCGATGCCGTCGGGGGAAGGCTGGGCGCGGCGCGCCTTTTCGTCGAGCGTGACCAGGTAGATGCCGTCGGTATAGCGCAGCTTCACGCCCTGGGCGTCGAGGAAAGCGTCGAACATTTCGATCAATTCCCGGCGATTGCCGTCGGCCCGCAGGAACAGCTTCACCTTCAGCGCGCTCAGTTTTGCCTCGTCGGCCGGGGCGATGGTGTAGGGCACCTTCAGATAGTCGCCGAGCATCACCCGGATGATGGTCGACAGGCTCTCGGGCTCGAAGAATTCGAGCGTGACGCCGGCGACGGGCTTTTTCCGGGCGGCCTCCGGCACACCGGCATTGGCGCCGAGATCGATTTCGCTCACCACCCCGCTGTCGGCCCGCGGCGGCGTTTGCACCGTGCCGGTGATCGCGTCGCGGTCGCCGCGGATCCGGGTGTTGTATTCGCGCAGCCCCTTCAACTCGACCCTGGAGGGCTGCTTGTCGAGCAGCGCGCCCGCGGAGGTGGCGGGATACGGCGTGGGGCGCAGGTTGCCGCAGCCGGCGAGCGCGAACAAAACCGCAAAGAGCGCAAACAGGCGCATCAGGACCGGCCTTTTTTCTTTTTCGCCGCCGCATTTCTTGTCGCAGCACGCAGTTGTTCGGCAAAGCCGCGGCGCGATTCGTCCAGCGCAATACGCCGCTCGCCCTGCCCCGTGCGCACCACCACCACATCCTGCGATACGCGCGCGAGGATGCCGTCCTGAAACGGCCGGCCGATCGCAATGAATCCCTGGGAGGTGAACACGCCCTGCAATCCGCGCAAAGTGGAGATGCCCATCAGTTTGCCATCTGCGGCAACCGGCGCGGCGGCGCTGGCCAAAACCGTGTTCCAGGAGGTGCCTTGCGGGTCGAACGGATTGCGCTCTGGTGCCGCAGCCAGCGCCGCCTGCCCGCCGGACCAGGCGTCGGGCACGCCGGGCACCGCGATGGGTTTGGCCGGCGTCACGATGGGCGCCAGGCTGACAGCGGCGACCGCGAGCGCCGTGACAACGGCAATCCCCGAGAGCATCAGCAGCGTTCGTGTTGCCCAGAGCAGCCGCATCATTCAGCCGCCTCGATCACCAGGGCGGCGAGCTGGCCGGTCGCGCTCAGTGTGCGTGCTTCGGGTTCGGCGGTGAGATCGAGCCGCTCCCACAAAAAGCCCGAGTCGGGATTCGCCAGCGAAATCAGGGCCTCGATCATCGCCCGGTGGTTGCCGCTGCGCAGGCGCACCGTCGCGCTGAAGGCGTAGGCACCGACGTGGGCCTGGCGCGGCGTGCCGAGCACCAGATCGGTGAGTTCCACACCAGGGGGAATACTCTCGCGGATGGCGCGTTCGACGGCCCGCGCGGGGTCTTCCCTGCCAATCGAATAACCGGGAACCAGGGCCACCCGCTCGGCATAGGAGGCCGCAATTTTTTGATAGGCCGCGTCGATCTGCGGGCCGGCGGCCAGCGCGCCGCGCAGTGCAGCCAGCCGGGCGGCCGGCGAACCCGCTGTTGCGTTCAGGACGCTCACCGCAGGGGCTGCCGTAGCCGGCGCGGGGTTGACCGCGGAATTAACCGACGGGGTAATGGCAGGCGTGCCCACGGCGGCACCCGTCGCGACGGGTGCGACCGGTGCGACCGGTGAAACGGGAGCAGATGCGGTGGGTGCGACGATCGCCGCCGGACGCCCCCGCACCGGGTTGGTCGAACCGCCGCCCCAGTAATCGGCGATCACCAATGCGGTCAGCACGACCGCGGCAACGCCCATCGCAAGCGTGCGGCGTGTAGCCTTCAGGCGTGCCATGGGACCCGGGCCTAGCGGATGATGATGCGATCGATGGTGATTTTTTTCTCGCTGGTGGTGCCGTCCGCATTCAATATCGGGAAGACCAGGGACTTGCCCTCGGCGCTGGCCACCGGCAGATCGGCCCGGTAGGCGGTGCCGTTCCTGCCGTCATGCGTGAAAAAGACGAGCATGTCACGTTCCTTGTTGAAGCGGAAAATGGTTTTCGCCGTGCCGCCGGGCATTCTCGCTTCAGCCATCACCGCCGGGGTCACCGACGTCACCTCTGCCGGCTGGCCATCCATCTTCATGCGCGCCACCACCACCTTGCTCAGGTCAGGCACACCTTGTTCCATTTCAGCCTGAATCTGTAGAATACGGCTGCTTTCCCGAATGACCGACACGTTATTGCTGCCGGTCGAGCACGCCGCAAGCATCAGCGCCAGGACGGCGGCGCAAACAAATTTTTCCTTCACGAGCTTTACCTCCATGTGTGCTTACTGCAGGTCCATACGGGCAGACCGGCGCGGGTTTTCCCTGATCGAACTTATGGTGGTTTTGGCGATCATCGCCGGTGTGGCTGCGCTGGTTGCGCCAAAGCTTCCGGCCACCTCAGTGCGGGCCGAACTGCCCTTGATCAGGGCGCTGCATGCGCAACTCGCAGCCGCCGTAGTGACCGGCAACCCAGTGTATATTGTTCTGAATAACAAGGAATTATATGCCCATTCGCGGAAAGACGTCTATAAGTCGGGGCTGGCGGAATCGCCGCAGCCGGCCCCTGCGGGATCGCCGCCGGCGGGGTTGACCGGCGACAAGTTGTCCGGGCAGGTCATCTATAAGCTGGGTCCGGCGGAGACCCTGGATATCGAAGAACCGCCGCCCAGCTATTACACGGCCACCCGCCCCGGGGTGAGCTTTTTTCCAAACGGGCAGATGACTGCGGCGCGCTGGATCTATGCCACCGGCGAGCAGCGGTTCCGGCTGCGCTTCTCGCCTTTTACGGCGCGGATCATGGTCGAGCCGGCGGCGTGACAACGTCCAGCCAGGCATAACGCAAACTTGCACGCACGGCACAAAATCGGCACGAACAGCAGATGGGCGATGTCACCATGAACAGCAAAAACGCGCGCGGCTTCACCTTGATCGAGCTGATGATCGTGATGGTGATCATCGCCATGCTGGCGGCGCTGGTCGGCCCCCGGCTGATGAACTCGCTGGAGAGCTCCAAGGTCAAGACCACCAAGGTGCAGATCGAGCAACTGGCGACCACCCTGGATGCCTTTCGGCTGGACGTGGGGCGCTATCCGACCCAGCAGGAAGGCCTGATCGCCCTGATCCAGAACACCAGCCCGCCGATCCCCAACTGGCGCGGCCCGTACCTGAAAAAAACCATTCTCCCCAACGATGCCTGGGGCCTGGCCTTCATCTACGAGCGCCCGGGCAAGCACAAGGACATCGACTACGACCTGTATTCCCTTGGCGCCGACGGCAAGCCTGGCGGCGAAGGCGACAACAGCGACATCGGCAACTGGCAGTGAACCGCGCGCCGTGAACGCCCCCGCTTTTTCGTCTCCGGATTCATTGGCGGCGCCTTCTTTCGAAGCGGCGCTGATGGCGCTCAACCTGTGCGACGCGGATACGCTCGCCCGCGCCCGCGCGGCGCATGAGCGCACCGGCCAGCGCCTGTCGCAAATCCTCCTCGATCTGGGCGTGTTGTCGCAGGAGCACCTGGCGCAGGCCTACGCCCAGTCGAGCGGATTACCGCTGTGGGACGGACAGGGCGAGCCGCAGCTCGATGAGCGCTTCCCCGACGGCTTTCTCCGCTACAACAACGTGCTGCCGGTGTGGTTCGAAGAGCGCCGCTGGCTGGTGCTGGATGACCCCGAGGACGATGGCCTGCTCGACCTGCTGGGTCGCCTTGCGCCCGAGGCGCAACTGGCGGTTTATCCGGCCAATGCGCTGGGGTTTGCCCTGTCCTCGCTGCTGGGCGAGGCCGAGGAGGAAACGGCGCGGCCGGCGGACAGCATCGAGCACTTGAAGGATCTGGCCCTCGAAGCGCCCATCATCCGTATGGTGAATGACCTGATCGCCGAAGGCGTGGCCATGGGCGCCTCCGACATTCACCTCGAACCCTACAAGAACAAGATCGAACTGCGCTACCGGGTGGACGGTGTGCTGCATTCGCGCCAGCCACCCCGGGTGGAGGATTACTCGGCAGTCATCTCGCGTATCAAGATTCTCTCCAATCTGGACATCGCCGAGCGGCGCCAGCCGCAGGACGGGCGCATCCGCACCAAGGCCGCCGGGCGCGAGATCGACATTCGCGTCTCCACCCTGCCCTCGCCGCATGGCGAGGACCTGGTGCTGCGCCTGCTCGATCGCAACCGCCAGTCCAGTTCGCTGGTCGATACGGGGCTGTCGCCGGAAGTGATCGAACCGCTGCGGCGCAGCCTCGCCAAGAGCTACGGTATGGTGATCGTCACCGGCCCGACCGGCAGCGGCAAAACCTCCAGCCTGTACTGTGGACTGCGCGAAATTGTCGATGGCGCATCGAAAATCATCACCGTCGAGGATCCGGTCGAGTACGAAATCCCGGGCATCACCCAGATCCAGGTGAATGACGCCGCCGGGGTCGGCTTTGCCAACGCGCTGCGCTCCATCCTGCGTCACGACCCGGATGTGCTCTTCATCGGCGAGATCCGCGACCGCGAAACCGCGGAAATCGCGGTGCAGGCTGCGCTCACCGGCCACCTGGTGCTCTCGACCCTGCACACCAACAGCGCGCTCGGGGCGATCGGCCGGTTTCTCGACATGGGCGTGGCCGATTACCTGCTCGCCTCCAGCCTGATCGCCGTCTCGGCGCAGCGCCTGGTGCGGCGGCTGTGCCCGCACTGCCGCCGTCCGGGCAGGCCCGACAGCACGCTGTGCGCGCGGTTTGGCCTTGACCCCGATGAAACGATCTGGGAGCCCGAGGGCTGTCCCAGGTGCGCCCGCACCGGCTACTCGGGGCGGCTGCCGATCGCCGAATTCGTCGAGATGACCGAGCCGCTGCGCCACCAGATCCTGGCCGGCCCCGACATCGACAGCCTCAACCGCGCCGCCGCCGCCGGGCGCAGCGCCACCCTGGTGGAGGACGGCCTGGCGCGGGTGCGCGCCGGGGACACCTCGATCGAAGAAGTGCTGCGGCAGGCGGGCTGATGGCAGAGTATCGCTACAGCGCCATCGGCCGCGATGGCCGGGAGCTGCAGGGCAATCTCTCGGCCGACTCCGAAGAGGCCCTGACCGAGGCGCTAAAGGCCAGAAAACTGATTCTGCTCAAGGCGCGCAAAGTGCGCCTGGGCGGCGCCTCAGTCGCGATTGCCCTCGGTTTCACCAGCGAATTGTCGCGCCTGGTCGGCGCCGGCATCGTGCTTGACCGCGCCCTGGAAATCGTCGCCGAAGATGCCCCCGACCCGCGCCTGGGCGCCCTGTGCGCGTCGCTGCGCCAGGCGATCAAGCGCGGCGAGGCGCTGTCGGTGGCCATGGCCGACAGCGGCCGCTTCGATGCGCTGGCAGTGGCGGTGGTTCGGGCCGGCGAGGCGAGCGGCGAGCTGGCGGCGGTGCTCGCGCTGCTGGAGCAGCACTACGAAGACGGGTCGCGGCTGAAGCGCGACCTGCTGGCGGCGCTGGCCTACCCGATGATCCTGCTGTTTGCCAGCATCCTCGCGGTGATCGGCCTGGCGGTATATGTCATCCCCACCTTTCGCGGCATTTTCGAAGGCCAGACCACTGCCATTCCCCTGGGAACCCGGGTGGTGTTCATGGTGAGCGACTGGGTGGTGTCGGTGGGGGGCTACGTGCTGATCGGACTGGCCGTGGGCGCGGTCCTGTTCGGCGTGGCGCTGAAGCGCGGCGTGGCGCTGCGCTTCGCCGTCGATCGCATCCTGCTGCTCCTGCCGATCGCCGGCGACATGATCGCCAAGATCGAGGCGGCGCGCTTTCTCAAGGTGCTGGGGCTGTTGTTGAAGGGCGGCGTGCCGCTGTTGAACGCGCTCGATTTGTCCCGCGCCGCCTTCGTCAACCGCGCCCAGAGCGAAGGCCTGGCGCGCGCCATCACGCGCTTGAGAAAAGGCGTCAGCCTGCCCGCTGCACTGGAGGATGTCCCGGCTTTTCCGCGGCTCGCGACGCGCCTGCTGAAAGTCGGCAATGAAACCGGCAAGCTGGCCGAGACCGCCACCCGTGCCGGCGTGCTGCTCGGCGAGGAAGCCTTGGTGCGCCTCAAAACCCTGGTGGCCATCCTCGATCCGCTGCTGATCCTCGGCATGGGGGCGCTGATCGGCAGCATGGTGATGGCGATGCTGGCCGGGGTGTTCAGCCTGTCCGACATTCGCTGAATCCAGCCACGCTCAAAGCCCGGGAGCGCCGGGGGACATACCCCCATTCCTGATTTTTCAAAGCGCGATTTTACCGCGGCTGCTTCGCCGCATTTCCCGATTGGATGCGATAGCGTCGATAACTTCAGGATTGCAAGGACCTCCCGCTCAATGGCTGCGTATCGCCGAATGCCGATGGAAGACATTGCACGATTTCCCGCCATCCGCAAACCCGAGCCGTGCCCCGTGTCTGAACGGCGAGTCCGCCGCAGACCAGCAAGCCTGCCGCTGCGTTCGACCATCCCGGGAATTTTCGGAGCGAATCGAACCAGTCGCCAGCCACGGTTTGACCTGCCTTGAATTGGACGGGATAGAGCGCTCCCGCGCGATCAACGACCAGATCGATTTCGTTGCCGTTGCTGTCACGCCAGTAGTAAAGCTCCGGCGGGAGCACGAGATTGCTCGCTCCCAGGACCGCGATCCAGCTGGTGGCGGTGTTGCGGGTTGCCGCAATCTGCCGCGAGGGCCGAGAGGTTCAGGACCTGGCCGAGCGGGCCGCGCACATGCAAAGGAAGCGGCGGAATGCCGACAGGTCCCTCACATTGACAGGCTGTCTCACGTCCCGCTCGAGACACGTCGCCACGTAGTCGCGATACCAAACCTCCGGCGGAATGCCCCTGTATGGCCGTATCCTTCGCGCGCGGTGCCGGGCATGGCTTGCTGCAACTCGGCGCAGGCGAGGCCGGCACGGCGCTGCCGCCCGTGTTCGGCTACTGGCGCGAATTCGGCGCGCGCTTCGTCATGCTGGCGCGCGATGAAAATTGACCCGATGAAAATTGACCATTTGAGCGACGCCGCCTCTGATTTCGATAACGCCAATGCCTTGCGTCACGGCATCTCCCCGAAAATGCCAAACTACGCATCGAATCGGTGAAGTCCGGCTAGCGACGCAGGGGGAATGCGCTGGCCGACCCCTATACTGCGCCGGTCCCCGCCCGACCGAAGGAAAGCCGAATGAAGCTGTATTCCTGGAACGTCAACGGCATACGCGCCGTGCTGAAGAAAGGCGCCTTTCAATCCTTCATGGCTGCGCATCAGCCCGACATCCTCTGCCTGCAGGAGACCAAGGCCGAGCGCGGCCAGGTCGAAATCGATCTGCCGGGCTATCACGAGTACTGGAACTCCGCGACCAAGAAGGGCTATTCCGGCACGGCGATCTTCTCGAAGCGGGAACCACTGAAAGTCATCAACGGATTTCCGGATGACTTTGCCAGGCGTTTCGCGTTTGCCGATGAGCTGCAACGCGACAGCGCGGAAGAAGGCCGCGTCATCACGGCGGAGTTCGAAAAATTCCACGTCGTCACCGTGTACACGCCGAATGCGAAGGAGGATCTGAGCCGCCTGCCGCTGCGCCACGAGCACTGGGATCCGGCCTTTCTCGCGTACTGCAAGCAACTGGAAAAAAACAAGCCGGTGATCTTCTGCGGCGATCTGAACGTCGCGCACACCGAGCTCGATCTGGCGAACCCCAAGCCCAATCGCGGCAAGAAGGGCTTTACGGACGAGGAGCGCAAGGGCTTTCAGAATTTCTCCGACGCCGGCTTTGTCGACACGTTCCGCATCTTCACGCAGGGCAACGGCCACTACAGCTGGTGGAGTCACTTCGCCAACTCCCGCGCGCGAAACGTGGGATGGAGGATCGATTACGTCCTCGTCTCCTCCGCGCTCAGGAACTCGGTCAAAAGTGCCGCCATCCACGCCGACGTCCTGGGCAGCGATCATTGCCCGGTGAGCGTGGAGATCGCTGCCTGACGGCGGGAGCCTTCGTGCGCAACCGTGCACACGATGCGCGAGAAATTCCCCCTGCTGGCCACGACGCAGGCACCGATCAGCGCGCTGCCCGAGCGGGGGAGGCTTACCGCCCCACCTCATCTTCTGCAATTGCGTCGGACGACAATCCTTACTATACTATACATCGTAAGGAAATCGGAGAACAGCATGGATACCGACGCAACGTTGACCAGCAAAGGTCAGACCACGATCCCCAAGCAGATCCGGGATAGTCTCGGCATGAAGGCCGGGGACCGAATGACGTTCACGCTGATGGCGGACGGCGTTGTACTCATGCGGGTCAGGAACAAGAGCGTGATGGATCTTGCCGGCAGTCTGCACAAGAAAGGAAGAAAACCCGTACCGATCGAACAGCTCTCGCGCTGATGATCGGTATCGATACCAGTGTGCTCGTTCGTTTCCTGGTTCGGGACGACCAGGAGCAATTTGAGCGTGCGCGGCGGTTAATAAGGCGCGAAACCGAAAGCGGCGAGACCGTATTGATCAGTCTCGCCGTCCTGTTGGAGACGGAATGGGTTTTGCGCAGCCGCTACGGCTTGGCAAAGACAGAAATTCTCGCCACACTTTCCGCGCTGCTCGATGCAGTCGAACTGCAGTTCGAGGAGGTGCCATCGATTGAGGAGGCACTGTACTCCTGGAAAGATTCCGCCGCCGAATTTGCCGATTGCCTGATCAACGCTCGCCATCGTGCGCTTGGCTGCCGAGCCACTGCAACTTTTGACTCCAAGGCATCGAAGCTGGCTGGATTCACGGCAGTCTGAATAGACCGCGAGACTCACTCCCCCTCGAACATGGACAACCCGAAGCGAGCGACGATTCATGCAACCGCAAACCGCGCTTGATCCCAGATTCGCCATCGGCCAGCCGGTGTTGCGCACCGAAGACCCGCGCCTTCTGACCGGCCGCGGCCGCTACACCGACGATGTCAGCCTGCCGCGGCAGGCGTACGCCTCGATCGCGCGCTCGGTGCAGTCCCACGGGCGTATCGCCCACATCGATACCGCCGCCGCCAGGGCCGCGCCGGGCGTGCTCGCCGTGTACACCGGCGCCGACTTCGAAGCCGAAGGCCTGCGCGGTTTTCCGCACGCGATGCCGGTCAAGAGCCGCGACGGCAGCCCGATCAAGGTGCCGTATTACCCGGCGCTGGCGGTGGGTCGGGTGCGCCACGTCGGCCAGGCGATGGCGGTGGTGATCGCCGAGACCGCGGCGCAGGCGCGCGATGCCGCCGAACTCATAGCAGCCGACCTCGAAGCGCTGCCGCCGATCACCGACATGAGGGTGTCGCAGGATTCACCGGCGCTGTTCGACGACGTGCCGGGCAACCTGTGCGTTGATTTTTTCGACGGCGACGAAGCCGCCACCGCGGCGGCGTTCGCCAAAGCCGCGCATGTCACCAGGCTGCGCCTGGACAACAACCGGCTGGTGGTGAATGCCATGGAGCCGCGCGCGGCGCTCGCCGATTACGATCGCGCCGAGGAGAAATTCACCGTCTATGCCGGCAGCCAGGGCGCCTTCGGCCTGCGCAATTCACTCGCCGCGGTGCTCGACGTGCCGCCGGAAAAAGTGCGCGTGATCTGCGGCGACGTTGGCGGCTCGTTCGGCATGAAGGGGCAGCCTTACGATGCCACCGTCGCTGTCATGTTCGCCGCGCGCAAGCTCGGCCGCCCGGTCAAGTGGTGCGCCGACCGGCAGGAGAGTTTCCTCACCGATCACCAGGGCCGCGCCAGCCTCATCGATTGCGAACTGGCGCTCGACCGGGACGGCCACTTTCTCGCCATCCGGCTCACCGGCTGGGGCGACGTCGGCGCTTACGTTACGCAGATGGGCGCGCTCTCGCCCACCGCGGTGCTGTCGCGCAACCTGCCCTCGGTATATCGCCTGAAAGCGATGGCGGTGACGGTGCGGGCGGTGCTGACCAACACCGTGCCCACCGGACCGTATCGCGGCGCCGGCCGGCCGGAATCGAAATACATCATCGAACGGCTCATCGATCAGGCGGCGCGCGACACCGGCATCGACCGGGTGGAACTGCGGCGGCGCAACCTGGTGCGCCCCGGCGACATGCCCTGGACCACGCCCAACGGACCGGTGTACGACTCGGGAGATTTCCCCGGCTGTCTGGAAGCTGTATTGCAGAAAGCCGACTGGGCGGGATTTGCGGCGCGCCGGCGCGAGTCGGCGTCGCGCGGCCAGTTGCGCGGCATCGCGGTGAGTTCCTACCTCGAGCACACCGCGGCGCCCGGCAAGGAACTGGCCGACATCCGCTTCAACGAGGACGGCACGGTCACCCTGGTCAATGCCGGCAAGGACTTCGGCATGGGCCACGCCGCGCCGTACGCGCAGGTGTTGAGCCAGACCCTCGGCATCCCGTTCGATGTCATCAAACTGGACCAGTCCGACAGCGACCAGATGATCGGCCCGGGCATGTCGGGCGGATCGCGCTCCGCGGTCGCCTCCTCCGGCGCCATCCTCGAGGCGTCGCAGCGGGTGGTCGAAAATGGCCGCAAGCTCGCCGGGCGGGTACTGGAAGCGGCCCCCGCGGACATCGAATTCAACGCCGGCCGGTTCCGCGTGGTCGGCACCGACCGCACCATCGGCATCATGGAACTGGCGGCGCGGGTGCGCACGCTGAAAAACCTGCCCGAGGACATGCCGAAAAAACTCGACGCGGCGGTGAGCCATACCACTTCGCCCGCGACCTACCCCAATGGCGCCCACGTCGCCGAAGTCGAAGTCGATCCGGAGACCGGCTCGGTGAAAATCCTGCGCTATTCGGTGGTGGATGATTTCGGCAACATGATCAATCCGATGATCGTCGAAGGGCAGGTGCATGGCGGCATCGGCCAGGGCATCGGCCAGGCGCTGATGGAGCGCACCGTGTATGACGATGAAGGGCAGCTTTTGACCGGCTCGCTGATGGACTACTGCCTGCCGCGCGCCGAGGACATGGCGAATATCGATTTCACCTCGCGGCCGGTGCCGGCGCTGACCAATCCGCTCGGCGTGAAGGGCTGCGGCGAAGCCGGGGTGGCGGGCTCGTTGCCGACCGTGGTCAACGCGGTGCTGGATGCGCTCGCACCGCGCGGCGTGACCCATATCGACACGCCGCTGACGCCGCAGCGCATCTGGCAGGCGCTGCGGGACGCGAGCCGATAATCGCCCTGCGTTCCCGGGTTGCCCCAGCCAGGCGGCGCCACGCCCCGCTACGCCGCCTGTCGTATGGCGGTGTATGATATGTACAGTTTATCTGTACACAGGAGGTCAATATGGCTGACATTAAAGTCACGGAGCTGCGGCAGCGGTTGCCGGCATACCTGGCGCGGGTGCAACGCGGCGAGCGCATTCGCATCACCTCGCGCGGACGAGTCGTGGCCGAGATCGGTCCGCCCACGGCCGATGTCGAAGCCGCGCAGGCAGCGCGAGTGCGGCTGAGGGGCAGCGTGAAGCGCTATGTGCGGCCGCTCGACCCGGTGATCGAGCCCGGTGAATGGGAGGTGAACGGATGATCGTGCTCGATACCCATGCGCTGGTCTGGTGGCTTGCGGAACCCGCACGGCTGTCGATCCGCGCCCGCAGGACGATACAAGATGCCGCGCGGGATTTTTCGCTGGTGGCCTCGGCGATCAGCCTGTTCGAGATCGCAACGGCGGTGCGGCGCCGGCGGCTGGTGCTCAGCGTGCCCGTCGGGCAGTGGCTCTCGGACCTTCTCCAGCTGCCGGAACTGCGTGTGGAGCCGGTCGCGGCGGGCATCGCGGAACTCGCCGGTTCATTCGACGAATCGATACCCGGCGACCCGGCCGACCGGATCATCGCTGCAACGGCATTGGTGCTGAAATCGACATTGGTCACCGCTGATGAGCGGCTGCGGCGCACGCCTGCTCTCGTAACGGTGTGGTGAGTGTTGTTTGCGCGAGTCTAATTGACCATCCTGCGCGATTTTATTGACCAGGACGGAGCGTCTTCAACTAACTGGCCAGATTGGGAAACGCGCTGAGTGCAGGTGGTCAACGCAATTTGCACAGGGGGGTCCACCCTGATCGCGCACCAACATGCCGCTGCCTGATGGCGCCGCAACGGCCTGCCCGGGAGAGGTCCGCGAAGATTGCGTACCGGCAGGCTGGAGCGCGGACTGCACGAATTCCGGGCTGGCCGCGCGGTGCGGCCAGCCGTCCCGCACCGAAAATTCGGTCAGCTGCCACGGCTCCGGAACGCGGATCGAGAATTGGCTGTATCTGAACGTCTGGAGCGGGAAAGTTCATGAAGATCACCCACGTCGCACCCATCCTCGTTTCCATCCCCGATCGCAACGAACCCAAGCCGGACCACGGGCCGGGGGCCAAGGGAATGGCGGACGTCCTGTTCATTCGCGTCGATACCGACCAGGGCGTGACCGGCTGGGGGGAGGCGTTCAGTTTCGTGGGCGCTCCGGTCACCCTTGCCGCATTGAATGACCTGGTCGCGCCGCTCGCGATTGGCCGCGATCCGGCTGACATTGCGGCGCTGATGACCGGTCTGTTGCGGCGCCTGCAGCATGTTTCACGCAACGGTCCGGTCGCATCCGCCCTGTCGGGCCTCGACATCGCGCTCTGGGATATTGCCGGGAAGGTTGCCGATAAACCGATTTCACAGTTGCTGGGCGGCGCAAAACGCTCACGGTTGCCTGCCTACGCGACCCTGATGCGCTTCGAGAAACCGGCGATCGTCCAGCGCGCCGTCAACGGCGCGCTGGAGCGCGGCTATCGCCAGATTAAATTGCACGAACACACCGTGAGGGCCGTCGCCGCGGCCCGCGATGCGGTCGGGCCGCATTTCACACTGATGCTCGACACCAACTGCTCCTGGACGACTGTCGATGATGTGCTGGACATGGCCCGCCAGCTCGCGCCCTATGACTTCGCATGGCTGGAAGAACCGCTTTATCCGCCCGACGAATTCGACGGCCTGGCGCAGATCCGCAAGCGCTCCCCGATTTCCATCGCGGCCGGCGAGAACCTCGGCAACTTCAACGACGTCCGGCGCATTACCGATGCCGGTGCGGTCGATATCGTGCAGCCTTCCATCGCCAAGATGGGCGGCGTCACCGAGATATGGAAGGCGATCGCCTACGCCGAGAGCCGAGGCATCAAGGCCATTCCCCATGCCCCCTACACCGGACCCGCACTGATCGCTTCGCTGCACGTGATGGCGGCGATGCAGAACGAAGTGCCGTGCGAGCATCGCAACTGCAGTCTCGAGGCGAACCCGATGGGTGACTGGTGCACTGCGCGGGACGGCTACCTCGCCGTGCCCGACGGGCCCGGGCTCGGTGTCGAGCCCGAGCTGAAGCTGATCGAACGTTATCGCATCGGGTAAGGGAGCCCGCATGCCGCACACCATCGCGCGGGCAGCGTTAACGGGGCCGGTATTGGCCGCTGCACGCTCACTCTAACTATCACTGTCGCGCAGGAGACTGAACGCAAATTCCGAATCCTTCACGTTGCCGCATGCCCATCAGCCGGGAGCAAGTTCATCGATCCAGTGCAGCGCGTCGATCACCGATGAAAAAGTAGTCGTCGCGGCGAACGTGACCAGCACCGCCTGCCGCAGCGCATCCGGGGACACGCCCTCGTTCAGCAACCGCCGCGCGTGGGTTTTGAAACTGCCTTCGACGCGGGCGGTGGCGAAGGCGCCCAGGGCGATCAGTTCGCAGGTATGCGAGTCGAGCGGTCCGGATTGCATGACCGCCTTGCGCAGCGCTTGGAATGCCTCGCTCGCGCCCGGGCTGAACCGGGCAAGATATTCCACGGGGGTGAGTTTGCGCTCTGTCATGTCAGGCGTCCTCCATTCAACGTTGCGAAGTCTTTGCCGCCTGCACCGCAAGCTTTGCATGTCACCCGGATTGACGACACGCAACAGGGTGAAAGCGAGTGCCGGATGCGACAGTCTATTCGGGTTTGATGCCGGCCGCGGTCACGATCTTGCGGATAATTTCAACATCTGAATTTATCGTGGCGGCGAATTGGTCGGGCGAGTTGTTGCCGGTCACCTCGAAGCCCAGCGCCTCGAGTCGCGCACGGACATCGGGCGCCCTGAGCGCTCCGCCGAATTCGGCATTGAGACGCTCCACGATGGGTCGGGGCATGCCCGCCGGACCGATGGCGCCAAACCAAAGCTCCGGCACTGCGTAACCCGGCAGTACTTCGTTGATGGTCGGCACGCCCGGTACATCGCGCGAGCGTTTTCCCTCGAGCAGCGCCAGTGCCCGCAGCTTCCCGGAACGAACGTGCGGCATGATGGTAGCCGAGGTCAGGATGGCAATCGGGATCTGGCCGGCAACGGCGTCGTTGACGGTGGGGTTGCCCCCCTTGTAAGGGACGTGTTCCAGATCGATCCCCGCCATCTGAGCGAGCAGAATGCCGCCCAGATGCTGCGACGAGCCGACCCCGGTTGTGCCGTAATACAGCTTCCCCCGGTTCTTCTTCCCGTACTCGATGAGTTCGGTTATCGAGTTCACCGGCAGGGCCGGGTGAATGGCGAGCACGTTGGGTACGTTTCCCCCGCTTATGATCGGCGTGAAATCCCTGAGCGCGTCATAAGGGACGTTCTTCGAAAAAAACGGAATCATGTAATGAACCGTCGAGGTTGCCATGAAGGCATACCCGTCGGGCGCCATCCTGGCCACTGCGGCGGTGCCGATGGTGCCGTTGGCCCCGGGCCGATTTTCGACCAGGACGTTCTGGCCGAGCGACTCCGACATCTTCTGCGCCGCGAGCCGGGCAAAGATGTCGAGCGCGCCGCCCGGCGCATAGGGGACGATCATGCGCAATGGCCTGGACGGAAATGCCTGCGCCTGAGCAATCGCCGGGGCGGCGAGTGAAACGGCGAGGCTGATTAGGACTGCGCAACGCAGCAGGGGGCTGTGACGGAGAATCATAGTGGATGGCTCCTCGTGTTCGCGCTCAATAAGCTCCCGAGAGCATTTTTCAAAATGGCCGGGACGGATTCCAAGCCCGGGAGAGTATGCGGCGCTGCGTCCCGCAGCGTGCAGGCGGTGCCCGGCCATGATGCCGGGTAGAGACGCGCCCGTCATTCGTTATCCGCCAACTGGCATCCGGCGACATAGCCGAAGGTCACCGCCGGCCCGAGCATGATCCCGCCTGCCGGATAGCTTCCGCCGAACAAGGAAGCCGCGTCATTGCCCGCCGCAAACAGGCCGGGGATGGGCTGTCCTGCATTGTCCAGCACGCGCGCACGCCCGTCGGTGGACAGACCGACATAGGTGCCGATGTCGCCGATGACCACCTTTACCGCATAAAACGGCGGCTGTTCCAGCGGCGCCAGGCAGGGGTCGGGCTGGTGTAGCGCGTCTCCCATCAACCGGTTGTAGGGCGTGGTGCCCTTGCCGAACGCGGTGTCTTTCCCGGCGCGCGCATCGTGGTTGAATTCGGCGATTGTTGCCTCGAGCGTGGCGCCGTCGATGCCGGCAGCCCGCGACAGGTCTGCAAGCGTCTCGCCGCGCATCAGGTAGCCGGAACGCAGGTGCTGCCGGTGCGGTACCGGGAAAGGCCGCACACAACCCAGGCCATAACGGCGGAATGACGCCGCGTCGCATACCAGGTGAGCGCACACCTGTTCGCCGGGCGGCGTGGCGGCTAGCAACGCCTGCCCGAACTCATGGTAAGAGTTTGCTTCGTTGACGAAACGCCGGCCGTTGCGTCTCACGGCAATTAGGCCGGGCAGCGCCCGGCCGTGAAATACGGGATGGACGCCGAACTCGCCGTCCGGCTTGGGCACCAGCGTCATGGGCGACCAGGCGGCGGGGTCCGACAAATCGGCGTTGATCGCCGCGCCAACCGACTGCCCCAGGCGCAGGCCGTTGCCGACCGCCCCCGGCGCCGTTGCAGACCAATAACGATGGAGATTCTGCGCCGCCGGGTAATACGCCGCGCGCAGGGCCGCATCGTGGGAGAACCCACCGCAGGCGAGCACCACGCCGCGGCGAGCGCGGATGGTCTGGTCGCCAGATGGCGCGCGCAGCACCGCTCCGGCGACACGCCCTTGGTCCATCGTCAGGCCGGTAACGCTGGTGGACAGGCGCAAGGGTATGCCAATTTCGATCGCTGATTTGACCAGACGCCCGGCAAGCGCCGCGCCGTTGGTCAGCCGCGTGCCGCGGCCATGGACGACCTGGTCGAAACCGCGCCTGGCAACCCGCCTGGCAACGTACCAGGCAGACCGAAGCGAACGGTTGGCGCGCTGGAAGTGAACGAGTTCCATGCCAAGTTGCGGCATCAGGCCAAGGAAGGTGAGTTCGGGCAGCGGCGCCGCGAGCCTGCCGAAGCATTCACCGAGCAGCCTGCCGTCAAAGGGTTCGGAAAAGAGGGCACGACCGACGGCGACGCCCCCGGGCATTTCCGGGTGATAGTCGGAGCCTGTCAGTGGGCAGAAAACGCGAACCTGCGTCTTCTCGAGCAGGAAATCGAGCGCGCGCGGCGCGTTCTCCAGAAAGGCGTCCACGCGCTTTTCATCGCAGCGGCCGCCGGAGATGGCGCGAAGATAGGTCCGCACCGCGTCGGGGCTGTCGCGTATGCCGCGCACCGCGGCCAGTCGATTTCCCGGAAGCCACAGCGATCCCGCCGTCCGCGCGGTGGTGCCGCCCAATACCGCAGCCTGTTCGGCGACAACGACGCGCAACCCCTTATGCGCAGCGGCCAGTGCCGCCGTCATCCCGGCCGCCCCGGATCCGGCTACGAGCACATCGCACTCTGGATTGATCTCGTTCATTGCCTCAGCCATGAAAATCCCGCCAGTCCGGCGCCGGCCGCGAGTGAGCAGACGGTTGCGTTCACTTGCCGTTCGATCCGCGCAAGTATCGGTCGAGATAGGCGCGAAGCTCGGGAACCTTGAAATCCCCAGCGTCGGAATTCGGATAGATAAGCCCGCTCGTCACCGTCTTCTCGATGAGCTGCTTTCCCGCGACACAGGCATCGGCAGTGGGCACCTGCGAGGCCGAAGCCGCTTCCACGCCGGGCATCAAATAACCCTCGGTCCAGGGATCGGGATTACAGGACATGGCATCGGACAGTCCCCAGATCATGCTGCGCCAGGAAATCGCTTCACCAATGTTGGCTCCGCCGGTCCTCGCACAGCGCGTCGTACAGCCGGGCGACCATGCGCGCACAATTGCGGAACGCCGGATGGCCGCTGATTTTTCCGCCTTCGTCGATCGGGACTGGAGGCGGTGTTGTTCTGCAGTATCATGCACCTTCGCTTCGCCGGGCCGGCGATGCGCGGTGCGTTTGCGGTAAAGCTGACCGGCCAGAAGGAAAAGAGCCGAAGTTTTCCAATTGCGGCGAACGCGAGTATCCCGGTCTTGCTGATAGCGGTCAAGCAAGGCGGACGAAATTTAGGGATACCGGCCGCCGGTTGCGACGCAGTTTTTTGTGTTGGCTGCACTCGTTGGTGAATACGCATAAAGGGGGTAAGCAAAATGAAATCGATGCTGACGCTGTTAGCCGCGCTGATGACGTTCCCGTTGACGGCTTCGGGACAGGCGTATCCGGCCAAACCGATACGGATGGTCGTGCCATTTCCGGCCGGAGGCGCGATGGACACCGTCGCCCGGGCGATCGGCAATCGCCTCGGGGAAGCCCTCGGACAGCAGGTGGTGGTGGACAACCGGGGCGGTGCCGGCGGCACCATCGGCGCGGACATCGTGGCCAAGGCGGCACCTGACGGCTACACGGTGGTTCTGACCGGCGGGCCGCCGCATCTTGCCTATCCCTTCCTGATGAAAAACGTGCCGTTCGACACGGTGAAGGATTTCACTCCGATAATAAAGGCCGCGACCGCGCCCCAGGCGCTGGTGGTGCATCCCGCGCTGCCGGTGAATTCGGTCAGGGAACTGATTGACTACGCAAAGCGCAATCCCGGCAAACTTTCCTACGGCACCCCCGGCGTCGGGTCCGGACCGCACCTGGGCGGCATGCTGCTCAATCGCATGGCAGGCATTGACCTCGTCCACGTCGGCTACCGCGGCGGCGCGCCGGCGTTGAACGATGTGCTCGGCGGCCAGATCCAGGTCGCCATACTGGTGTTGTCCACTGTCATCCCGCATGCCCGGAGCGGCAAGTTGCGGCTGATAGGGGTACTGGATTCGCAACGCGCCAGGGCGGCGCCTGATGTCCCCACCCTCGCCGATGCAGCCGTACCCGGCTACGCAGCGCCGGACCAATGGATCGGTATCTTCGGTCCGGCCCGGCTGCCCGCGGCCATCACCAACCAGATCAACGCGGCGGTGCAGAAGGCGATCGCGTTTCCAGAGGTGACCTCGCGCCTCGAAGCCGCGGGATTCGAAGTCAAGGGCGGCAGCGCGCAGGAATTTGCCGATTACGTCTTGAAGGCCTACGAGATGTATGCCCGGCTGGCGACTGAATTGAACATCAAGCCGGAGTAGCACCGGCGCTTGTCGCACTGCGTACGCGCCATCCGGCGTATCGGCGCGGCGCCGGCTTCCTTCGCCCTAAGCGCCCAGCAGCGCGTTCGCCTGCGCTTCGGCCAACTGGCGCATGTGCCGCCGCGCGCGCACCACGCCGATGTCGTGCTGGTACAGGTTCTCCGGCGCCGGCCATGGCGGCATGGCG
>Ga0080064_1001274_pt1 | contig 53130 bp, 62 predicted proteins | sample Subgrocontami54m_FD_69260 | JGI IMG/M metagenome (GOLD analysis project Ga0080064, IMG submission 69260) | Subsurface groundwater microbial communities from S. Glens Falls, New York, USA - GMW46 contaminated, 5.4 m (SPADES assembly) (version 2) ...
TCGGCGAGAAGAACCCCAAATGGCTTCAAGACGATTACGTCAAATTCATCCGGTTCGCTCAGTGGAAGATCGACCAGGCAGGTGAAGGCGTTCTGGGATTCATCACCAACCACAGCTACCTCGACAACCCGACCTTCCGGGGGATGCGGCAGTCGCTGATGAACAGCTTCGACCATATTTATCTGCTCGATCTCCACGGTAACAGCCTGAAGAAAGAAAAGTGCCCCGATGGGAGCAAAGATGAGAATGTTTTCGACATTCAACAGGGGGTCGCCATCGGGCTTTTCATCAAGAAGGCAGGGTTAAAAAAGAAGGTGGTCCATGCGGAGCGGTGGGGGCTGCGGGAAGAGAAGTATGACTGGTTGCTTAAAAATGACGTCAACACAACCGAGTGGAAGCCGATCAAACCGAAGTCGGAATTCTATTTCTTTGTGCCGCAGAACGAGGAATCGCTGGATCAGTACACCCGGCACCTAAAAATAACTGAGATCTTTCCGGTTAACTGTCTAGGCTTTCAAACACACAGAGACGATTTCGCCATTGATATAGATAAGGCTGTCCTAATGCGCCGGATTGCAATGTTCCGTAATGCAAAGATGCCAGACGATCTTATCCGTCAGACCTTCGGCTTAATCGACAATCGTGATTGGAAGATGAGCGCGAAGCGTAAGGCAATTCTCGCCGATGCAGATTGGAAAGAGAAAATTACTCCTTGCTTATATCGCCCCTTTGACGCGCGATGGGTTTTCTATCACAAGGACGCCATTGATTTCGGTCGTCCCGAAGTCATGCGGCATATGATGCATGACAATCTCGCCTTGAACACCATGCGCCAAACAAAGATGCCGAAATGGAGACACGCGGTTGCATCTAATTTGATGGCTCCGGCCGTTTACGTGGAGATCAAAGACGGTTCTAACCTCTTTCCGCTCTATCTGTACCCGGATTCAGACAAGAAGGATTTATTCAGCGGAACCGAATCTAATGAGAGAAAAGCAAATATTGCCCCTGGGTTACTCTCGGCACTATCTGAAGCCTATGGTAAGAAGCCGACACCGGAGGAGGTTTTCTACTACATCTACGCCGTCCTCTATTCCAACACCTATCGAACCCGATATGCCGAGTTCTTGAAGACCGATTTTCCAAGGGTGCCGTTCACTAAGAGTAAAAAGACTTTTCTTCAGATGGGCGAATACGGAAAGCGGTTGGTCGATCTGCACCTTCTCAAGTCCTCCGCTCTTGATCCACCTTCTGTCCGGTTCCAGGGCAAGGGAGACAACCGCGTGGAGAAGCCGCGATATGATGAAGGAGAGCGGCGGGTTTATATCAACGCGGGCCAATATTTCGAAGGAATCGAGAAGGAAGTTTGGGAATACCAGATCGGCGGCTATCAGGTGCTGAACAAATGGTTGAAAGACCGGAAGACTCGGCTCCTCAGCCTGGAGGAGATCCAGCACTACTGCCGGGTGGCGACGGCGCTGAAAAAGACGATAGAGGTTCAGGAAAAGATAGAAGGTATTTATGCGAAGGTCGAGGAAGAGACGATTACTTTCACGTGAGCGGAATTTTAAAAAAATGTTAATACAAATGTAAAAACAATTGTTGCGTGGGTTAGTAGGGCACACCGATGTGTGCGCCCTCAGGCAGACGCACGGGTCTGCCTCTACAATAGATACACCATCATTTATTGCGTTTATATTGGATTACTGGGTTTTAATACCGAACCACATTCACGGAATTATTCGTCTCATGTCTCGCGTAGGGGTTCAACATGTTGAACCCCTACAAAACAGATATCAACACATCATCCAAAATCGATTGGTTCCATTGTTCGATCATACAAATCTGCAGCCGGACATCGCGGCGACGAAGGGGGACATGGGAGATCCGCTCCCGACCCTCATGAAATCCGTTACCTTTTGTTCTCAATCTGTAATGTCGCGCTCTTGCTTTTGGACTATCCAGCAAAGTAAGTTTTGAACCCGGCGCATATGAAATATAATCCAGACTTCCATCATCGGCATTCTTTTCGGCTACAGGAGTTTGATTATGGTCAACCCGGAGCTTACTTCATAACGATTTGTACAAAAAAGCGGGAACTCTGGCTGGATATTCCTGAAATTAAAAAGATCGTGGAGGAGTGCTGGATAGAAATCCCAAATCATTTCAAAAATGCGACGCTGGACTCCTGGGTGGTGATGCCGAACCATATCCATGGAATTATTCGCCTCGTATCTCGCGTAGGGGTTCAACATGTTGAACCCCTACAAAACAGATATCAACACATCATACCAAAATCGATTGGTTCTATTGTTCGATCATACAAATCGGCAGTGACTGTGGGATGTAAAAAGGGCGGATTTAACTTCTTTTACTGGCAGCGGAATTATTACGAATCTGTTATACGAAATGAAGATGATTTAAACCGGGCACGGCGGTATATTCAAGATAACCCGTTAAATTGGGATTTGGACGAAGAAAATCCCAATAAACAGACTTAATGAGTGATAATAAAAAATGGGGACAGTCCCCATTCTCCGCCCCCGGAAAATAATATCCGGATCGCAGCATCTTGCCTCGAACATCAGGTGGTCTTGATGACAAACGACACTCACTTTCAGTCGATCGAGGGGTTCGCTGTAGAGCCACTGGGTTGATACCGTTGCCTCCCTCTGCGGCGTGGAGTTTCACAATAGGAAAAAGTATTCTGACCCCATTTTCTATGCACCCGTTAAGACCTCTCATCTATTGGCAACCAACTCAAAGTGAATTCCAGGCTGATCAACAACCAACCGTTTCTTGGTCACAGCGGCAATCTCGGCCAAAAGTTCCAAACTGGGTAATCGTTTGTCTTTCAAGCTCTCAAGTCGCCCGATTTGTGCTTGAGTTTTACCGAGTTCTTTTGCGAGTTCTGCTTGGGTCAACCCTGCTTTCTCCCGCGCGGTTTTAATGGCACGGGCGATCTCGATCCGAAGACCGGCTCGATCCATCAGGACCTTCATCTCGGGATCTTTTTCCTGCCCGCGGATAAATGGACGAATCGATGGAAGGTCCTTCACACTCCGCTTTTTTTTCGTCTTCATAAAATCTCCTCATTAAATAAATTCGGCCATACGCCGAAGGGCCGTTTCTATTTCCCGATCCGGAGTCTTTTGTCCCTGCTTCTTATAAGCATGAAGGAGAACCATCGTGCCGGTCTCGACGACCAGATAAAAAATACGGGTCTGTGAAATCCGAATCTCCCAAAGCTTTCCCCTGATCTGACGCATAGAGATCGGCGCGGAGAGGCCATATTTCTCGATCGCCTTAAAGGTCTCAATGACTTCGGCTCGATCGGGTTTAGGCAAGCGTAGGAGGTAATCCTCAACAGGGCTTCGTCCACTTGCCGTTCGGTAGACCTTGATGATCATGTCTGATTATAACCAATAGGTTATCAGATTGCAAGGATCATAAAAAGTAATAAAAAGTAAAAAGGGAAAAGTAAAAAGGGGACGGATTTATTTTTAGGTTCTTTGGGTTAGAGGCTTCTCGCGCAGGTTTCCAGTCCTGGCGCCGAGGGCCAGGAAATCATCGCTTCTCATAGACCTGCTTCAAATGGCGCGGTCAAGCGCGGTTGGTATTTGGTATAATGATTCCCAGAGTGTTATAATGCCATCAAATCAGGTGGGGGGGATGAATATGACCACAAAGGAAAAAGTAATCAACGCTGTTCGAGAACTTCCCGACGACGCTTCAATTGAAGATGTCATGGAGCATCTCTTGTTTCTTGCAAAAATTGAGAAGGGCCTCCAGCAGGCCAATGCCGGACAGACGATTTCCAACGAACAGCTTAAAGAAAAAATGTCGAAATGGCTCAAATAAGATGGACTCCCCAAGCCGCTGATGACTTGGAATCCATCGCAAATTTCATCGCCAAAGACTCGCCCCATTACGCCCGCCTTTTTGTAATTGATGTCGTAAATGCCGTCGATCGACTCTTGGAGTTCCCAGATTCCGGCAGAATGGTCCCCGAACTAAAGGACAAAAACCTACGCGAGATGATACTGGGCCATTATCGAATTGTTTGCCGAATTGAAAATGAAACCGTTCACGTCCTCACGGTCCACCATGGGGCCAGATTGCTTGACCCTTCTAGATTGAAATGAGCCTGACTATAAAACGAATTGAGGCGACGATACCGGTTGGATAAAAGCAGGAAAATGTCCCAGCAGTGCTATCATGCTGTCAAGACAGCCGAATGAGGTGACGAATCATGAAGAAAATCATCCACGCGATCTATGAGCATGGGGTCTTAAGGCCCTTGGAACCGCTGGAGGAAATAGCGGAAAAGAGCGAAGTGGCCCTCGAGATCGAGTATCCCCTCCCATCCCCTGAAAGATATTTTTGGCATCCTTCCGAGCGAGGATGCGGATGAAATGCGGAAGATCACCAATGAGGCGTTCGAGAGGGTGGACCTGAATGAATGGTAACGTGGCCCTGGATACAAACATCGCGATTGCCGTGCTCAAGGGAGAGACGGGTGTTGCCGAAAAACTCCAGAATGCCGGCCGGATCTTCCTTCCGCTGCCCGTTGTGGGCGAATTGTTTTTCGGAGCGCTCAACTCACAACGCGCAGAAGCTAATTTGTCGCGTACCCAACAACTGATCCAACGCAGCACGATCCTACAGATGGGATCGGAGACGGCCTCGTTGTATGCCAGGACGCGGATGACCTTGAAACAAAAGGAACGCCCCATTCCTGAAAATGATATCCGGATCGCAGCATCCTGCCTCGAACATCAGGTGGTCCTCATGACAAACGACACTCACTTTCAGTCGATCGAGGGGCTCGCTGTGGAGCCGCTGGGTTGATACCGTTGCCTCCCGCTGCGGCGTGGAGTTTCACAATAGGAAAAAGTACATCCCAATAATCAAGGGTGCTTCTCCCGGCTATTTTCCTTCTGAATAATGTGGTGAGGGTAGCCTCTTCCAACGACCGCGCGATCCGCAGCACGTGGGCCTAGAAAATAACGGTAGATTAGGACAGGCGGTAAGGACCTTTCATCGGCGAGAAGGCTCCGGGTCAAGGTGGATTACGACACGTTGCTTCAGCGCCTCAACAATCCGCTCCAGCATATCGATCCTCTCAAGCAGCACAGCAGACCGGTTAAAGAAGCGATTGACACAGAGAATGGATCTGCTATACTTTCAGAAAGTCGTAAATTCCAACTTTCTAAACAAAGATGAGGTTCATGATGGCACTTGTAAGGGTCAAAGATAAATTTCAGATCACCCTTCCCGCAGCACTACGCGAGCAGGTTAAACTTGCCGTGGGCGATGTTGTGGAGGTCAAAGTGGAGGGAACAAAAATTGTCCTTACTCCTCAGGCGGTGGTTGAGCGCGAGCTTGCCGAGGCGCTTGAGGATGTTAGGAAGGGACGCACGTTAGGCCCATTCACGAGCTCCAAGGAGGCCGTTCGGGCCCTCCGCCGTGCAGCGAAGTCGGCTTCTCATGGCCCAAAGAAAAGTTGAGTTTACTCAAAAAGCGGTTGATCAGTATGCCGCGCTCCCTGCACCCCTCAAAGCCAAGTTCGACAAACAACTTGGCTTTCTTTTGGCGAACCTTCGTCACCCCTCCCTTAAAGCGAAAAAGTACGATGAGGCTCGTGGTATCTGGCAGGCGCGGGTAGATCAAAATTACCGCTTTTACTTTCAAATCGATCTGGATACTTATACAATTTTGATGATGATTCCCCACCCGAAGTGAAATAGCGGAGAATTCGGCGGTCTGGGGAAATAGTGGGAAATAGGGACACATCCCAATAATCAACGGCGCTTTTCCGGCTATTTTCCTTCTGAATAATGTGGTGAGGGTAGCCTCTTCCAACGGCCGCGCGATCCGCTGCATGCGGGGATTCTATCAGCAACAGACGCGACTGCCTAGAAAGGATGTGTCCCTAATTTAACTTTAAGGAATCCGAAAGGCTCCATGAGTCCTTAGGCTACCGGACACCGAGGGAGGTTTACGTCAACGACGGAAGGCAGAAGGAAAGGTTCAGGAACAAAACCAGAGCAGGCTTCTTTACACCCAATGCAAACCCTGTTTTTTGTCTTGACAATGGGGATAGGTTTAGGTTTGAATCGTTCCGAGGTGATGATGAAAGAGGCTGAGCGCTTTCAACGGGTGTTTGAGGATGCCGCGATCGGAATCGCCCTCCTGGCCGTCGAGCCTCTCGGAAAATATCTTGAAGTCAACCCGACCTTCTGCCGGATGATCGGCTACTCGCGGGAAGAGCTGCTGGCCCGCGATTTCCAGAGCATTACGGCGACCCAAGACGTCGACAAAAATCTTGAACAGCTACAAACACTGCTGGCCGGAACGATTCCATCGCTCCAGATTGAAAAACGATACGTCCGCAAAGACACCCGCTCGTTCTGGGCGAGGTTGAATGCTTCGCTCGTACGAGACGAACGGGAACCCTTCCAATACTTTATCGTCCAGATCGAAGACATCGACGACCGCAAGCAGGCGGAGGAGGCGCTACGGCCGTACCAGTTCTCCATGGAGCATGCGCCGGAAGGGGTGTTCTTTATGACCCGCGACGCCGGCTTCTCTTATGTCAATGAACAGGCGTGCCGCTCGCTTGGCTACACCCGCGATGAACTGATCTGCCTGAAACTGTGGGACATCGATCCCATCTATCCGAAAGAAGCCTGGGAAGCGACATGGACGCAACCTCAAAAGGAGCAACTCGATACAATACACGTCGAAACCTCGCACCGCCGTAAAGACGGGGTCGTTTTTCCTGTGGAAGTTTCGGCAAAGCATCTCTGGCTCGGCGACCGTGAGTTTCATGTCGCTTTCGTGCGCGACATCACCGAGCGCCGGCGGGCGGAGGAGGCGCTGCGGGAGTCGAGTCAGTTCAATCAGCAGGTCATCAGCAATGCCCGGGAAGGCATTATTGTTTATGATCGCGAAATCCGATACCGGGTCTGGAATAAGTATATGGAGGAACAGACCGGCTTGCGGGAGGAGGAGGTCTTGGGGAAGCGCCCCACGGACATCTTTCCACTTCTGAAAGAGCGAGGAAAAATGTTCGTGAAAGAAGAAACGATGGCAGGGATCCAAGCCTCTGCGAAAAGGGCGTTAACCGGCGAGACCTTCACGTACCTTGAGGTCCCGTTCGTTTTAATACAAACCGGCAGGGCGGGTTGGAATTCGGTCAGATGGGGTCCGTTCCACAGCGCACAGGGTGAGATCATCGGCGTCATTGCGGCCGTGTGGGACATTACCGAACGTAAGCAGCTGGAGGAGCAACTTCTCCATGCCCAAAAACTCGAGGCGATCGGCCAATTGGCCGGGGGCGTGGCTCATGAATTCAATAATATGCTGACGGCCATCATCGGCAATCTCGATCTGGCCATCGGACAAACACCCCCGGGACCGGACCAGCGTTCCAGCCTGACCGCGGCGTTGCAGGCCGCGCGCCGCGCCGCGACGCTGACGCAACAGCTGCTCACCTTCAGCCGTCGAAACCCGATGGACACTCAACCTCAAGACCTCGGTTCCATTGCGATGGAGGTTATACGCCTGCTTCGCCAGACGATTGATCGCCGCATCGAGGTCTCCGTCCAAAACGGAGACGGGCTCTGGCCGGTTCTGGCCGACGCCGGCCAAATGAGCCAGGTCATCATGAATCTCTGCGTCAATGCACGCGACTCTTTGATGGAGCGCATGGAAAAACCAGACCGTGATCCCATCCCGCCCGTGTGGGAGCCTAGAATCCTGATTTCGTCAGAAAATGTCCACGTAGATGACACGCATTGTAAATCGCATTATGACGCCAGGCCGGGAGAGTTTGTCTGTCTCTCGGTCTCCGACAACGGTTGTGGAATTGATGAGAACATCCGCCACCGTATTTTCGAACCTTTTTTCACCACGAAGGAAGTCGGATACGGCACGGGGCTGGGACTGGCGACGGTCTATGGAATCGCCAAGCAGCATGATGGATGGATCGAGGTGTCCAGCGCCAAGAACGTCGAAACCATCTTCAAAGCCTATCTTCCCCGCACAAACCGCCCGGCCGCCCCGATCACCCCAAGCGTCGAGAGCGAACGGGCGGTCAACGGAACCGAAACCATCCTGTTCGTGGACGATGAAACGCCCATCCGCCGGTTGGGTCGAACCATCCTGGAGCGCCACGGCTACACGGTATTACTGGCGGAAGACGGCGAGGAGGCGCTGGAGGTTTTCCAGCGCGAGCGCGAGCGGATCAAGCTGGTTGTGCTTGATCTGACGATGCCCCGCCTGTCGGGGCGGGAGGTCCTGAAGCAATTTCTCCGCTTGGATCCGAAGATGCGGATTCTGATTTCAAGCGGCCATCAAACACCCGGCGATTCAAACGAACTCCGGGAGATGGGAATGATCGAATTCGTCCCAAAACCCTACCGTCCGGACGACCTGGCGCGGAGCGCGAGAAAACTCCTGGATGCCTCCGTTTCTCCACGATGAACCCGTTCCATCGAATATTGGGAGATTATTGGGTCAGAGTACTTTTTACTTATTAGTTACTTTGGCATCAGGAAATAATAGGGGGAGAAATCAGGGACACATCCCAATAATCGATCAACTACCAAAAAATAGGATGCAGAAATATAAAAATGGGTAAGATCACTCTGACCCCATTTTCCATTTTCCCCCGGAATCACGGCTTCCAGAAAGAGGCCGAAGCGCTGGAACAACAGGCGGAAGCGGACGCGGGCGAGGGGGCTTGAGATGTCGATTGGATTAAAGGAAATTGAGTTCGCTCAGAAGAATCTCGGAGAGTCGGCCGATCGGACGCCGATGGTGCCGTCACGCTCGTTGACCCTTCGCGCCGGGATCCCGGTCTATCTCAAGCTGGAAAACCTTCAGAAGACCGGATCATTCAAGATCCGGGGGGCGTACAACTGCCTCTCTCATCTCACCCCGGCCGAGCGGCGTCGCGGAGTGGTCGCGGCCTCCGCCGGAAATCACGCCCAAGGGGTGGCGCTCGCCGCCCGGACGCTCGGAATCTCCGCCACGATCGTGATGCCGGAGCGGGCCTCCCTTGCCAAGCAGCAGGCGACCCGCTCGTACGGCGCGCGGATCGTCCTGGAGGGGGCGGACTTCGACGCGGCGATGCGGCGGGCGCGGGAGATTGCAAAAAAAGAAAAAAAGCGCCTGATCCATCCCTTCGACGACGACGCGGTAATCGCCGGACAGGGAACGATCGGACTGGAGATCCTGCAGGAGCATCCGGAGACCGCCACCATCATCATCCCGGTCGGAGGAGGGGGGCTCGCCTCCGGCATCGCCATCGCGGCAAAGAACCTCCACCCGAATGTCCGTCTGATCGGCGTCACCGCCACGGCGCGGCCGACGCTGGCCGACGGCATTTCGGTGAAATCGCCCGGACGGAAAACCGCCCCGCTGCTGGAGCGCTATCTCGATGAAATGATCGCCGTCTCCGAGGAAGAGATCGCCGAGGCGATTCTTCTTTTGATGGAGCATAAGCGGATCATCGCCGAAGGGGCCGGGGCCGCCTCCCTGGCGGCGCTTTTAAATCACAGCCGGCATCTCAAGGGCCCGGTCTGCCTGATTATCAGCGGCGGGAACATCGACGTGACACTGCTGGAGCGGATCATCGAACGGGGACTCCTTCGGACGGGGCGGCTGCTCCGTCTCTCGGTCATCATCGCCGATTATCCCGGCGCCCTCGCCGGCCTCACAGCCGAGGTCGGCCGGCTGGGGGCCAACATCCTCCACATCGTTCATGACCGCCTCTCCTCGGATCTTCCGATCACCCAGACGCGGGTCGATCTCTCGCTGGAGACCCGCGGCGCCGATCACAACAAAAAGATTACCTCATACCTGAAAAGGAAGGGCTACGCGCTTCCGGCAGAGAATCAGGGAGGCTGACGACGATGGGCTGGCTGCAGAATCAAATCGCGCTGATCACCGGCGGAAGCCGGGGGATCGGCCATGCGATTGCGGAGGCGTACCTGCGGGAGGGGGCGCTAAAACCTTCCCGGAATTCACTTTATCGGTCCTGATCGTAATCGGGCCAGACCACATCGGCATCCGAGATCATAATCACTCCCGCATAATTTCGGATCAATTTTCTGACCTCTTCCGTGATCCGTCCTGCGGTACTCTCATCCACCAGGGTAATGACCATGGAGTTATGGAAGACATCGGTCAACCCTCCACCGGCCCGACTTCCCCGGCGCCCTCGGCCGGTCACCGATGGAAGAATGGTGTAACCCCTCGCTCCCGCCTGATCTATAATGGAGAGGACTTTTTGAAGTTTGACCGTTTCAATCACGATCTCCACCTTTTTTATTTTGACCGGCCCTGTCTCTGAAGCCATCCTACCCCCTTAATCTTAGTGGAGCCATTGGGCTATCAAAAAATAAAGGGGAATCCCTACGATGACGTTAAAGGGAAAGGTAATCCCCAGCGCAAGCGTGATGGAGTAAGTGGGATTGGCCTTAGGCAGTGCAATATGCATCGCCGCCGGAACGGCAATATAGGAAGCGCTCGCACCCAAAATAGCGACCAGGGTCGTCCCGCCGACACTGAGTCCCAAGAGCCTTCCTGCAAGCAACCCGAGCGCCCCCCCGATCAGCGGCATGACAAGGCCAAAACCGGTTAAGAAGCGCCCCACTTGGCGGAAGTCGGCAAAACGACGGGACGCCTCGATTCCCATATGGAGGAGGAAAAAACTCAGTATACCCTGAAAGAGGTTGAAAAAGAATGGCCCGACCGTCTCCACCGCCTTATCCCCTGTGACGGCGCCAATGATCATCCCACCGACCAGGATTACAACACTTCCGTTGAATATCGCCTCCCGCATAATTTCCGTCATTGGGGTGCCATTCTCAGACGGATTCCCGCCGTGTTCAAAAAACCGCGCTAAAAGCAACCCCGTGGCAATGGCCGGAAGCTCCATGACGGCCATCATCGCAATGGCGTATCCTTCATATTCGACCCCCTGACGGGTCAAAAATGCAGAGGCCGTCAAAAAGGTCACGGCGCTGACAGAACCGTAATGGGCGGCAATGTTTGCAGCATCCACGGCAGACAAGCGGCCAAGCCATCGCAAAATAAAAAAGGCAATCATAGGGATGACCAGGCCCAAGAGAATTCCGGCGGCCATGGCAAAAACAACAGCCGGCGCCCAACCCTCGTGGGAGAGTTCAATGCCCCCTTTCAATCCAATGGAAGCCATCAAATAATAGGAGATGCCGCGGACCATCGCTTCAGGAAGATGAAGATCGGATCGCACCGCCGCTGCAATCCATCCCAGTGCGAAAAAGAGAATGACGGGAGAGAGGAGATTATTCATCGACTGCTGGATAAACTCATTCATGGGTCCACCTATCAAGCAATAAAAAAAGCCGACTCTTCCCAAGCCAGAGTCGGCTTAAAGCCCAACCGATCCTCTCTTCAGGATCCTTCGGACTATCTTCCTTATAAACGATTAAACACTACCGGGATATTCCACGTCAAGCGAAATTATTTTGAAGAATGATTTGAAGAATCCGCCCGGCAAGCTGTGACGAAAAGCGATGGGTGTTTAGTATCGCCTTCCCAGATTTTCATTGAGGGTAAAGATAATGACCCTTTCCCCTGTTTTGGTGCTGATATCGGTATGCAGGCTGATGACCTTCAGACCGGTGATCGCCTCAATGGCCCCGGTCAACAGCTCCCTGGCCTGCTCAAGAAGACTGGAACGGACCCTCTTAATGAGAGGGGTTCCCTCCGGATTTTTTGCGAGTTGCTGCTCGGCCGGGGTCAGCACCCCCTTCAAGCGAATTAAGATCATATCGTCGATTATATAGGCCCGGGTCTCCATGGGACCCCGGCCCATATAATCCTTCTCAAATTGGATGAGGGCATTGGCGATCTCCGCCTCCATCTGTCCTTTGGTCTTCTTCATCTTCTCCTTCTGTCGAAAACGGCTCTCTTTCTGAAGACGGAGGTATTCTACCGAAAATTGAAAGGCGTGGCAAGCAGATCTCCTTGAGACTTAGAGATTGGTCTGAATGGGCTGATCTGATCATCTACTTTTGGCACGGTCCGGAATCGGCACTCCAGTTCTTGGCCGGTTACCTGATCGAAAAGTCGCTCAGCGTCGACGACCTATTCGTCTTTCTCCTCCTCTTTCTTATTTCGGCCCGACCCAGAAAAATCCCGATCTGGGACGATGAAAGCCGGAAAGGCTGTGAGTAAATCCTTGGGCCAAGCCAGGCGCTCCGACGAGGCATAGTCAGCGGCTACGGTGAGGAGGAGCAACACAGCGATGCGCCGTACCTCTATCAAATATACTTTAATCCGATGCCGGTTGAGATCAGTCCCTATGGAGGCAAGTTGATGCGATTTTCTTCTCTGATCGCATCCCTTTGAGACCAAACTGAATCAATCGCCATGTCAGCTTTCTTTTCGACATCACCCGGAGCCTATCGGGAATGGATTGGATCATCGTCGTGGGGCTCGCCTTAACAATATCGCCGGTGTTGGAATTGGCAAAGTGGAAGCTCAATCAAACTCGAAGGGATTGAAACAAATCAGCCGCATAGCGCCCCCTCTTAAGCAGGCCCCATTTGCAGGGCGAAACCCGATATGGGCGACCGAATTGTTCTTGGCGGACGGGCGATCACGGTCTTGCGGGGAGAGCTGAAAGATTTATAGAAGAAGATTTTTGGGAAGAGAGAATCCTGTAAACGGATCGACCAGGCCGCCGGCTCTTTCGCTGAAGGGAAACCAGGTGAGGGTGGCGTTCTTTACATGGAACGGTATCTTCTCCAAATCCGCCTCTTCGAGTGAACTTTTATCCAAGCCGGCATGGATAAATTGGGCCAGCTTCGCCGCATCTTCTTGATCGTAATAGCAGCCGTGCAGTTCCGGCTTTGGGGCCTTGAGAAGCACATACTCGGGCTGCTTCTGAGAGATTTTTCTGGCCAGGTCGCTTAGCATCCTCAGGCGGCGGCAGCCGAAAGCCGGGACGAAGTATCGATGCAATTGATCGGTTCCGGCCTGGATTTCAAGGACCCAGAACGGAAGATACTTCACCGGCTCTGTCAACGCCCCTGCGTCGGCAATGGCATAGGCCACCTCATAAAGATCATTCCCACGGATCTGCCAGGCCTTTTCACATGAGACGCAGACGAAGATCACATCCTCCGGCTTTGCCGGAAGATCCCAACCGCAGTTGGGACAGGTCAGCGGCCTGAAGCCGATCACCTCCGTTGTTCCGGCGGCGTGTTCATCGAGCCCTTTGTATGCCGATACGGGCGCATCCATCTGGACCACCCGCTCCGAAACCGCATCGACGATCTGCAACCGGCCTTCCCCTTTTTTTTCCAACTCGATGACCCAGAACGGAAAATAAACCACCGAAAGAATCTGGCCGATGACCTGCCGGTATAAAATCTTTTGGGGATCGGCCGCCTTCATCCCATGGGTTAAGGCGGCATCGGGCGCCAGGCCCACCCCGACGACTTTTCCCTGCATCTCCAGCGCCTCCCGTTTGAAAAGCGTCAGATGAAGCACCGCCGGTCGAACCCCCAGGGAGTAGAGGCTGAGCCCGTCAAGATGACAGGCCAGGAAGTTTTTTTCAACATAGCGATCCCGCAATACCGCCTCCTCCGAATCTCTCCCGGGCTCCTTCCGCTTGTCTGAAATAATCGGCCCGGGAGAAAGGATGGTCGCTGGTCGCCGCCCCTCCGGGCCGGAAGAGGGGGGCGGCGATGAACCTCCTTGAATTTGAAAACCAGTTCCCAAAAACAGACGAAAAAGGTTGCTGAGGACCTGAAGAACTGACGGAAACACCGAAAAGGAAGTGCGATGGGAAGGTATCCCGGCCTCCCAGTCGAAAAGGGAACTCGTCTGCCCCATCAAGGAAAGTCCCTCCGGCGATTCCAGCTTTGGCTGCGGGTCGGCCCTCTCCCATAAGAAATCATGGCCGGTTAGACGATAATAGGGAATAAAACAAAGCTGCGCCTTCACGAAACGAGGGGGAGTATGGCTGTCCCTCTGAACCAGCCGGACCCTTTTCAATGCACCTTTGTCATCGATCTTGGGTGGGATCGCGTAGCTGAGAACCTGCTTCCGGCCGGTGGCCAGAAGATGGGCGCGGCAGTGCAGACATCGGATGGCATTGCTCCCCTCGCTGAAATCAAGGGGCGCGCCGCAGGTGGGACATTCGGTTGAGACAACCAGTGGGTGATTCATAAAGACCAATTAGGGCTATAGAGGAGAGACCGACTCGCCGCAGTTGAAGCAAAACTTCGTTCCGGAAGGAAGCTTCGTCCGGCATTTCCCACAATGAAGTTCGGTCGTCTGATCGAGACCGCAGGAAGGGCAAAAGCGGGCCGTGACGGTGAGATTCTTGTCACAGCGGGGACATTTTTTAATGACGACCATCTGATGACCGCAGTGAGCGCAAAAACGGCTGTCGATGGCAACCTCACCATGACAATCTGGGCACTGCACGATTCCCTTCTCGGCTCCCTTTCCGGTGGCCGAACCCTTTTCCGGGCTGTCCGGGCCAAGGGCCTTAAAAATCATACCGGGAAGCATCATTCCCATCCCAGCGCCGACGCCGATTCCCATTCCGCCGGCAGCGCCGCCCCCGAGCGGACCGCCCGAGGCCGCATCGCCGATCGCCTTGGCCGCCTTGAACTTTAAGAACTGATCGAGATCGCCGACGGCCGCCATGCCGGAACGCTCATCGATCATCTTCTGGACCTCTTCGGGCGGGGTCACCCGGTTGATGTAAAAATCGACCAACTCAATCCCATATTTCCGGAAATCGTTCGACAGCCGGGCCTTCACCACCACCCCCATCTCGTCATATACCTTGGGGAGATCTAAAAGACTGCTGATATATTCTCCTAAAAAATCATTTAACCTCGAAACGATGACTTCCCGGAGGTAGTCTTCGATCTGGGCGGTTCCAAAAGAGCCCTGCGTTCCAACGAGGGTGTTGAGAAAGAGAAGGGGCTGCGTCACCTGAAGCGTAAAAGTACCGAACGCCCGGAGCCGGATAAGCCCGAGCTCCCGATCCTTGAAGGCGACCGGGTCTTTGGTTCCCCATCTCATATTCGTAAAAATTTTAAGATTGGCAAAGTAAACCTCCGCTCTGAACGGGCTCTTAAATCCCCATGGGAGCGACAGGACTTTGGTCAGGATCGGAAGGTTTCGCGTGGTGAGGGTATGGCGCCCGGGCCCCAGAATGTCGAGCCCTTTCCCATCCCGGAAAAAGATGGCCGCCTGGTTCTCCCGGACAATCAGCTGCGCCCCGAACTTGATCTCGGCCGATCCTTCTTCCGGGTAGCGGTGAATCATTTCCTCACCGGTTTGATCGAGCCACTCGATCACCTCCATGAACTGGGACATGTCACCTCCTATTTTGCCTTTAAAATTTCCAGGAGAAAATACACGGAAAGAATATTCTCAAGTATAGCCCCGGCGAAAAAACTGTCAAGAAATCCGGGGAGGCAATTCACTTGCATGGGAATGAATTACCCGATAAAATATGCATGGGCAGATCCTTTTGAAATTAAAATTCATCAGACCTGAAGGAGAGACATGACCAAGAAAATCCGGCTTCCTGAAACCGACGACGGAACCACTCTCTACAACATCGACCCCATCATCATGAAGTGGCATTATGAGATCGACTATCTTCATTCTTACGCTCAGGACTCCCCGTTTTTTGCGGGCCTTTCTAAAGGAAAACTCCTGGGCAGCGCTTGCACAAAATGCGGGACCAAATTCGCCACCCCCCGCTCTCACTGTATGGCGTGCGGCGCCCGGACCGAGTGGATCGAGCTCCCCCTTGAAGGAAAGGTTCACACCTTTACAACCTGCTACTTTGGAGGGGAGGCCTTTCTGAAAGAAACCCCCTTCACGCTCATCCTGATTGAGTTTGAGGGAATGGATACTCTTTTTCTCTCCCGCCTCGTCGGGACGGAGCAAGACGAGGTAAAGATCGGCATGCCGGTCCAGGCCCGTTTTTTGAGGAACAGCAAATTTAAGGCCACCGACGTCTACTTCACCTCAAAAGAGTCACAATGATCGACTTTGATTTGACCGAAGAGCAAAAACTTCTTCAACTAACGGTCCGGGAGTTTGCGGCGGCGGAAATTGCGCCGGGCGCCGCCTCGCGGGATGAGACGGCCACCTTTCCGCGCGAATTAATCCCGCAGATGGCGGCTTTGAAGCTTTTTGGCATCGCCATCCCGGAAGAGTATGGGGGCGCCGGTCTGGGCGCCATGGAAGTTGCGCTTATCCTGGAAGAGATCGCCCGATTTGACGGCGCCATCGCGCTGATTGTCGCCTCGCATAATTCGCTCTGCGCCACGCATCTTTATCGTTTTGGAAATGAAGCGCAGCGGCGGCGGTACGTCGTCCCCCTCGCCAAGGGGGAAACACTCGGCGCCTGGGCATTGACCGAGCCCGGATCGGGCTCCGATGCGTCGGCCCTGCAGACCACCGCTGTTCTGGAACGGGACCAGTGGGTGATCCAGGGAAATAAACTTTTCATTACCCAGGGATCGACGGCAGGAATTTATGTCATCATGGCATCGACCGACCCCAGAAAAGGAGCCAACGGGATCTCCGCGTTTGTGGTCGAACGGGACACGCCGGGTCTGATCGTCGGCAAGGTGGAAAATAAATTGGGAGTGCGGGCGTCGGACACCGCGGCGCTTCACTTCGAAAATCTTCGCATCCCAAAAGAGAATCTGATCGGCATCCCGGGCCGCGGTTTCCAGGATGTTCTTCAGATCTTAGACGGGGGACGGATCGGAATCGGCGCGATGGCGGTCGGCCTTGCGCGGGGAGCGTTGGAGGATTCCATTCACCATGCCAAGCTCCGACGGCAATTCGGTCATCCCATCGGGGATTTTCAGGCGATTCAAACCAAGCTCTCCGATATGGCGACCGAAATCGAGGCAGCCCGGCTCCTCGTCTATCGTTCGGCTCTATTAAAAGACGCCGGGGAAGAATTTAAACTGGCCGCGTCGGAAGCCAAACTTTTTGCATCGGAAGCCGCCATGCGGGCCACCGCAGAAGCCATTCAAATCCACGGCGGGTCGGGCTACTTAAAAGACTATCCGGTTGAACGTTATTTCCGGGACGCCAAAATCTGCGAAATCGGCGAAGGAACTTCTGAAATCCAAAGGAGGGTCATTGCCAAGGAACTCCTTCAGTGAAAGGGCTCTGGCCGAAAAGGTTTTAAAAGGAGACCTCCGTTCCGCCTCTCGCCTTCTGACTCTTGTTGAAAATCGAGACCCGGCCGCACTCCCGGCTCTCAAGATCCTCTATCCACATACAGGAAAAGCCCATCTCATCGGCGTGACCGGTCCTGCAGGAGTTGGGAAAAGCACCCTTATTAATCTTCTGATCTCCGCCTTTCGAAAAAAGAGAAAATCGGTCGGCGTCCTGGCGATCGATCCCAGCAGCCCCCTGACGGGAGGCGCCATCTTAGGCGACCGACTCCGGATGCGCCCGCATTTCCTCGACAAAGGGGTCTTCATTAGAAGTCTTGCGACTCGCGGCGCATGGGGAGGGATCAGCCCGGCCCTCTTCGACGCCATTCACATCCTGGACGCCATGGGAAAAGAAATTATTTTCATTGAAACCGTCGGCGTCGGCCAGGATGAGGTCCAGATCGCCCGTTTGGCCGAGACCCTCTTATTGGTTCTCTCTCCCGGCATCGGAGATGAAGTTCAAATCCTAAAGGCCGGGCTTCTTGAAATCGGAGACATCATTGCGGTCAACAAGGGAGATCTGAACGAGGCCGACCTGTTGGTTCAGCAGCTTCAGGAAACCGTCCTCGGCCGGCCGATTGTAAAGGTCGCCGCCGCCGAAGAAGAGGGTCTCTCAACGCTGGTCTCCCAGTTGGAGAAGAAACTGATCGAAAACCGGTCTGACCGGGCCAGAAAAATAAATTTTGTCAGGGAAGAAATTCAGGAACTGCTCAGAGAGGCTCTTGTCCAAGAGGGCCTGTCGGATCCTCTTGTGGCCCGCCAGGTAGAAAGGATCCTATCGCGAAAACAAGATCCTTACTCCTTTATTCGCTCTTGGATGAAAAAGAAGGGACTTAAGACTTTTTCTTGAGTTCGAAGATCACCATTTTTGCGATCTCTTTTAAGGTATCAAAGACCCCCGTCCCGGTAGCGGCGACGCCTTCGAAGGTCGGAACATTTTTGGGGTTGAGGACGCGGTTCATTTCATCGACGGGGACCACATTGGGGAGGTCCCGTTTATTGTATTGGATTACGAAGGGCATGGCATCCAGGCTCAGGCTCTGGTCCTTCAGATTTTTTCTCAGGTTTTCGACGCTCTCTATATTGGCTTCCATCCGCTCCACCTGAGAGTCGGCAACGAAGATCACCCCATCCACGCCGCGCAGAATTAATTTTCTGCTCGCATCGTAGAAGACCTGACCCGGCACCGTATAAAGATGGAAGCGGACCTTGAATCCCTTGATATTGCCCAACGACAAGGGGAGGAAATCAAAGAAAAGGGTTCTTTCAGTTTCTGTGGCGAGGGAGATCATCTTCCCCTTGCTGTCCGGATTTGTTTTCTTATAAATATAAATTAAATTGGTTGTTTTCCCACAAAGGCCCGGACCGTAATAAACGATCTTACAATTGATTTCACGCGCTGAATAATTGATAAAAGACATCGTCTATCCTTATCACCGTAATGAACTTTTTTTGAGCCGTCCTTTACGTCTTTATTCTGAGTCTCGAAGTGAAAGGGATTGCTTTTTACCGATCAAACTTGAACCGGCCCTGCGGCCGCCAACGCTATCTGCTTACCCGAACAAATTTTCGATATCTTCTTCTGTAATTTCTGCAAACGGAGATCGGCTTTCTTTTTGATTTTCCTGGTTGACCTTATTTAAGATTTTTGAAAATATCTGCGTAAAAGCTTCTGCGCTCTTCTTCACTCTGAGACGGACAAGCCCTAAGGAGGAGCGCTGGTCAAACACCACGACCAGGATCACCCGCTGCCCGATCAGCGAAATGTGAATATTGTCCCTTTCTCCTTCGTGAAAAAGGATAGAGAACTCTTTCTCCCCCAACAGTTTGGCCATTCCGCCGGTTGCAGCAATGTTTCCTGCCGTAAGTGAGGCAAGCGATGTGGTATCCAGGTTTTGCGTCTCTCCGACGCTGGCGATTAACTGGCCGTTTTTATCTACCAGAAAGGTGACTTTGGCGTTTGCAAGCTGATGCAGCTTTGACAGCTCAGTATCAATTTGCTTGAATTCCTCTTCATACAATACCAAGCCTGAATCGGACATCTTTTATCCTATGCTGATTCCATTAAAATGCACTTTTAATTTATACCAGATGAATCGTTTTTGCGCAATTAAGGAACCCTCTTTTTTAAGGAAGCGCCGCCCGCCGATCTTCTTTGCCGGTAATTTAGTGCTCCGAGATAATGGATTCTTCCTCGTCCGGCTCCAAGCCCTCTATCTGACTCAAGCGCTCGACAAAATGATTGCTCCATGAAAGATAAATACCGCTGGCGTCTTTCATCGCCATTGCCCCTTTTACCAATTTTTGAAGCTCTTCCTCCTCTTTGCCGCTTTCCCGAAGCTGCTCGATTTTTTCTTCATACTTATTATTCAGATTTTCCATTGCCTTGATGACTTCTACCAACGACTGCTTTAAATCGACCGACATCGTCCCCTCCCTACAATAAATTCCATCTTATAAATACACGATTAAGAATAACAAAAAGCCCCATCGCTGACAAGCGATGGGGCTTTTTGGGATTCACTTAATTTATCGGTGAACCAGTTTGATCGCGTTATGCTTTGCAGCGCTGCAGACCACAACACAGAGTTCGCATCCTTTACATCTGTCCTCTATCACCACCGCCACCTTCTTCTCCTTATCAAAAAGAATGGTGTCGGCTTCCGGACAATACATAATACAAAGGCGGCATCCCTTATGAGCCACACACGATTCATCTACCACTTCAGCAACTGCGTACATTCAATGGTTCTCCTTATATAAAAATTAGACCAGCATCGGGGTCTTGATCGTTTCAACCCAAGCCGTACCAAGATCATATCCCCGGCGGATGGTGTCCATATTTTTCTGTAACAGTTGTTCCTTCTTTGCGAATTTCTTTTTAATCGCCTCATCCAGGGTGGCCGTTCCTCCCGATGCGACATATTTCTTTCCAAAACGGTCTTGCAATGCCGCTTCCATCGCTTCCATATTGACAATCTGAGTCGCTCCCATCAGCGCCCCCAGCATGCCCATGTTGCTGGCAAGCTCTGTTCCCGCCACTTCAACCGCCAACGTCGTTGCAGGAACGTAAAAAATAGGGACCTCCTGACTTTCCAAAAACTTCAGGTCATCATCGGAAAGAGGTAGAGGGGTATCGGAATTGATAATCAAAAGCCCCCCCTTTTTAATGCCTGAATAAAAAGGCATCGTATAACATTTGCCGTAGGTAATCACCTGCGGATGAAAGACCATGATGACATCGGGGTAGACCAACTCCCCACGGTCATAAATTCTCTCACTCGCGATCCGAACGTAGCTTTCAGCGGGGGCCATTCTCTTCTCAGCACCGAAAAAAGGATTCGAAATCGCATGCCTCCCCTGCTTGGAAGCCGCCGTTGCCAAAACATGGGCTGATGTCACCACCCCCTGTCCACCTAAACCAGACATCCGTATATTTACGCGCTTTCTCATTCGCAGACTCCCTTTATATGTAGGGCCGGCGCTGGAAGAAGACGGTTGATTTTAGATATTCCCCTTCGGTACGCCATGCCCCACACCCTTATATCTTAGAAGCGATTGCTGCTTTCTTTTTATCCGCTTCCAAACTGGCCAGGTATTGCTTAGCTTCCTCAGAAATATATTCTTTGAATTCGAAACGCTCGTTCGGACCCTCGGAATCTCTCATTTCCTGCAACCCTTCCATCGCCTGCTTCCCGATTTCAAGGATACAGGGGGTGTAGAGTTGAATATAGGTTGGACCGACTTCTCTTGCAATCAAGACCCCTTGCCGGATCGCTTTTTCAACCCTGTTCGGTTTGCTGACAGTGAGGGTTGCGACATAATGACAGCCCGATTCCTGGGCAATTTCAGGAAGTCGAACCTTATCAAACTTCTTGCCGGCAGGCGCCATTTTGGAGACAAAGCCTTTTTGCATCAGTCCGCTCTCTTGTCCCCCCGTATTGGCGTATAGCTCGTTATCAAAACAGATGGTTAAAAACTTTTCCTGACGAAACCAGGATTGAAGTGTCATATCCAAACCGATGTCGACGGTCGCGCCATCGCCTGCCAAGACCACGACATCTTTTACCTTGCCCGGAAACCGGTAAGCCAAAGCCCGTTTCAGGCCTGAAGCAATCGCATTCTGGTTTCCGAAAAGGGAGTGGATGTTATGAACCGCCACATGGGGGAAGACCAGACTGGTACAACCGGTCGAACCTACCATGACGGTATCTTCAGGATTCGGAAGACACGCTAAGACATAACGGAAGGCGATCGATTCGGGACAGCCGGCGCAGAGTGAATGCTCTTCGATCAACTCCTTGGCCACCCCGACGTCTTTCCAACCCCGTCCCTCTTTTCCATAGGTCGCGCTGTCAACCAATTCGCGGTATTCAGGAGGCATAATGTCATAAAACTCTTCGCAAATTTTAATTTTTTCCTTACCCACGAACCACCTCCTTCTTTTTACCTGCAAGCACTTTTTTAATTTCTTCCACAATCACTTCGGGCGGCATCGTCATCCCGCCGGCCACATGCGGTCCGTCGATCACCCGATGGTTATCCGGAATAATGGCCTTGATTTCTCTTGCCATCCAGCCGACGACGTTAAATTCCGGCACAAAGATGATTTTTGCATTTTTTAGCGCCTGACGGATCTCTTCGTGCGGGAAAGGGCGAAGGGTTTTAATCTTTACAATACCAACGCGGATTCCCTCTTCTGCCAGGATTCGGATCGCTTCACGTCCCTGCGCCACCGCAGTCCCTGAAGAGACGATCAAGATATCTGCATCGCCGTTTTCTTCTTCGATAAGACCACCCAAAAGTCGGATGGTGTGCTTTCGAGAACGTTCGCAAGCGGCTCGGACCTCCTGCTGCCAACTGGCGTGGGTTGCATAACTGATGTAGTTACTTTTCATCACAAACGGATCGCGCATCATTCGAACCGGCGGAACCTCCATATCCATACATGGAACCGGAGAGCGATACGGATCGTACGGCGTCAATGCCAGTTCGGCGGAAGGGATCATGACCATGTCTTTGGTGTGGCTGACGAAAAACCCGTCGATCGCCACCGCAATCGGAAGATGGACATCGGGCTCTTCCGCAACGATAAAACCCTTCAGCAGGTAGTCAAAGAGCTCCTGGGCTGTTTCTGCGTGCCAGATCAGCATTCCGGTATCCAAAATCATCCCGAGTTCCAGAGTGTCGGGCTGAATATTCAGAGGAGAGTTGATCCCGCGAACCATCACGTTAATCATGATCGGAAGACGGGAACCAGCCCACATGGGGAAATTTTCATAGGCCCGGAGCGTCCCCGGTCCGGAGGTCGTGGTGAAAACACGGGCTCCGCCGAATGAGGCGCCGGCGCACTGCGACATGACGGCGAACTCGCTTTCTCCCCTAAAATAATCGCCGACATAGCCTTCGACGTAAAGGTCACCCACCATTGCGGCCGCTTCGCTCTGAGGGGTAATCGGATAAGCAATGGAAATATCGCAACTCGCCCTTCTGATCGCTTCCCGAACCACTTCACTGCCCGTCATAAAATATTGCTGACGAGGGGCCTCGAAAAAGAGATACTCCGAATCAACAATTTTTTGACCCTTTTTATTGACTGTACCGATTAGAGATTTCGAATCCATGATTCCCCTCCTTAGGTAGGGTTGTAACTCTATTTACTTGGAAACAGAATGTGCCGCGCCGTTTGTCGATGCAGAGACACCAGACGCCTTGGCCCTTTTGATCGCCTCGAGCAGCTTCCAAATTTTCTCAGGCGTTGCGTCGCGAAATGACAGCATGGCATCCTCATGGCCTGCCTGGGCGCACATGGCGATGGTATAACAATTGGTTCCGCCTCGAATAATCTTCAAGGAAAGATTGGCTTGGTGACAATGAACACCGACGAACATACAGACATCGATTTTATTATGCCAGATGGTTAAATTAGGATGGTTGGGGTTAATTTCAACTTCCGGATTGATTTTTGGGTATTTGGGGCGATAATCGGGCATCGGAATGAGCAATGCCCCGGGATTGTGTGACTTCAGTTCATCATAAAGCGCTTTGATCGCCGTCGCCTTTTTGGCGGCCTTTTCATTCCATTTCCAAAGAACCAGCGGCCCGGGGAAAATGGTCGGGACCTTGGCGGAAAGGAATTTCTTCGCCGCTTCCTCCATCGCCACATCTTCCTGTACGATCTCTCCAGCAATATGGGCCTGACCCGGATCAGGAAGAACGACCCCAACACAAGCAGCAGCAGGAGGTAAGAACGCTTCGGGACCTGGTAGCACTCGGTACTTTTCCATTAACGAGACTCCCTTCAAAAATCGATGGACTTATTGAAAACCGTGCGACATAGAATTAAACTTGGTGTATTTTTACAGATGAGAGTATGCCACTAAAATAGAAGACCATTAAGAAAAACAATTACTTATGACTTTCTTATTTTTTCAGTTACGAACTGACCTTCAAAATAAAGAGCATTCTAATGAATATCACACGGGTTCCAACCAAGTCAAGGAGATTTTGTCTAAATTTCTCGACGTCCTTCCAGTGACTTGATCAGGGTAACCTCGTCGGCATACTCGAGATCAACCCCTACCGGGATGCCGCAGGCGATGCGGGTTACCTTTATATTCAGAGGCTTGATAAGGCGGGTCAGATAAATGGCGGTGGCCTCTCCCTCGATATTGGGATTGGTGGCGACAATTACTTCAGAAACACCCCCTTTCTCCAATCGTTCAATGAGATTTTTGATCGTCAGATCGGGGGAGGCGGCGCCTGACAGGGGAGAAAGGGCGCCCAGCAAAACATGATACAGCCCTTTGTATTCTCCGGTTCTCTCAATGGCGTAAAGGGTGCTGGGCTCTTCAACCACCACGACTTTATGGGTCTCTCGATTCGGACTGGCACAAATCGAACAGATTTCTCCCTCCGTAATATTGTTGCAGATCTTGCAAAATGAAAGCCTGTCCTTCACGTCAATAATGGCCTGGCCGATCTTTTTTGCCTCTTCAGGCGACATCTTCAAAATATAGAAAGCAAGCCGTTGAGCCGATTTCCTTCCTATTCCAGGAAGCTCCATCAGCTGCTCAATTAGATGTGCGAATATTCCTTTTTGGTCCATTCTTATCGTTTATCCAAAATACATACGCTGAACGGTGTCCGATACACCGGAGCCGTCGCTAAAAAAGTCCCGGGATGTTTAACCCTCCGGTCATTCCTTTCATCTCCTCTGAGATCAACTCCTGGCTCTTTCTTAGCCCTTCGTTCATCGCAGCCACCAGCAGGTCCTGCAGCATCTCGATGTCTCCCGATTTTACTACCTCCGGATCGATCTTCACAGAAAGAAGCTCCTGCCTTCCGTTCATTTTAACGGTGACCATCCCTCCTCCCGCCGAAGCCTCAACTTCTTTTTTCGCCGCTTCTTCCTGCAGCTTTGCCATTCGCTCCTGAATCGCCTGCGCTTGCTTCATAATGTCGCCGAACATTTTTTTATTGGACATGACCGCTCCTTTAAAGTAGGCCCTAGCGCGAAAGATTACGACCTCCTGGAAGTGGCTGGAGGTGGCAACGTAAACCACGGCGCTCCACAAGTTCAATGTATTTATTCAGATCGTTTCGTCTCGACCACCTGCCCTCCCAACACCTTGAGGGCTTCCTGGATTAAAGGATGGGCGGCCGGCGCCGCTTTTCCCGGAACGGCTGAAAGCGTTTTCTCCGCTCCCGGGAGATTAACCAGCACCAATCCGACCTCTTTATGGAAATAGTCTTTGAAAAAAGCGGTGATCCATTTTCTGTTTTCATCACTTTGGAGCGATTCCATTGAAAAAGAATCTTCCTTAGAATATCCTATTTTAATCTTTTGCTCATCTATTTCCAAGAGGGTTCCCTGTTCAAGATAAGAACCGAGAAGAGGACGCTTCTGCTTGATTTCAGAGAGGAGCGGCTGCCAGCTTGCTTTTGCCGGCGAAGCGGCCGCGGGGGACTGGATGGCCGCCGTTGGGGCCGGCTGAGCCGTCTTTTGAGAAGCGGCTTTCAACGGCGCGCTCGACGCCGGCTGGACTGTTTTTTCCTGAATCGACTCCCCCCCCGCTCCTAAGGCTTCAAGCCTTGCCAGGATTTTTTCCACCGGCTGAAGGTCGGACAAAAGGATCGCCTTCATCAGCGCCACTTCAAAGAGAAGATGCGGATGGGGGGCGTTTCGGATCTCCTCCTGCAGTCGCGCAAAGAGCGAAAAAAGCCGCTGCAGTTCTTCCTGCGAGAAAAGAAGCGCTTCGGACCGGATCTCTTCAATTTCTTCCTCAGGAAGGTCGATCCAGACTTCGGCCCCTTGAACGTTCTGCGCCACAATCAGGTGGCGAAGATGCTCCATCCAGTCGGCCAGAAACTGGCGGAGGTCATATCCCTGATCGGCGATTTCTTTCGCCAAGCCGAGAATACCCTTGGCCTCCTTCCGATGGATGGCGCGAATCAGAAAGTGAAATTTCTCTTCGCCCATCCGGCCCAAAAGAATATAGAGGTCCTCTTCGGTCACCTCTTCCCCGCCGTAAGAAATCGCTTGATCGAGAAAGCTGAGCGCATCGCGCATGCTCCCCTCCGCCGCTTTGGCAATGAGAATGAGCCCCCGCTCCGTAAAACGAACCTTTCGATCTTCGGTGATCCGACGCAACTGCGCGATGATCTCGGAACGGGCAATCCGCCGAAAGGTAAAATGCTGGCAGCGCGAAAGAATGGTTGCTGGAATTTTATGGGACTCGGTGGTCGCGAAGATAAAAACAAGATGAGAAGGGGGCTCTTCGAGGGTCTTCAGCAGCGCGTTGAACGCCGCATTGGAAAGCATGTGGACTTCATCAATAATATAGATCTTATACTTTCCGCGGAGAGGGAGGTATTTCACCTTTTCCCTCAATTCCCGGATATCTTCCACGCCGGTATTCGAAGCCCCATCGATCTCAATCACGTCGACCGATCGCCCTTCCGTAATCTCTTTGCAGGAGTCACATTGATTGCAGGGAATGCTGTCCGGCCCGGCACAACTCAAAGCCTTTGCGAGGATACGGGCCAATGACGTTTTCCCCACCCCCCGAACCCCTGAAAAAAGATAGGCGTGCGCCACTTTTTTCAGCCGGATGGCATTCATCAATGAGGTGGCGACATGACGCTGACCGACCACTTCCTCGAATGCCTGCGGTCTCCACTTCCTGGCGGATACTTGGTAGTCCATTTGCTCTTCCTGTGACGCTCAGTTCATGAAGATGTACTCGGTGGAGAGACCAGGCGATCCTGCGGCACACAGGAGAGCTTATTTACCGTTGCTTCCTTCCGGACCTGGCGGGGTTCATAAGTTCCTATTGCACAGGGCCCAGTCCCTCCGCGAAATACACCTTCATAAATCGAGGAGTCGGATTGACCCGTAAGCCAAACGACGCTGTTCAGGTTCAAAAAAGTGGCGGAGAGAGGGGGATTTGAACCCCCGAGGCAGTTTTTGACCGCCTACACGATTTCCAGTCGTGCTCCTTCAACCGCTCGGACATCTCTCCAATATCTATATGTACTTTTTCACGGTTCCCAAGAGCAGGCTCTTTGGAGGGCAAAATATGGCGGAGAGAGAGGGATTTGAACCCCCGGTGGAGTTACCCCCACATCTGATTTCGAGTCAGACGCCTTCAACCGAACTCGGCCATCTCTCCACTTAGTTTTTAACTCTTCTTCCTTAAAAATACCTCTGGTGGAGGTGATGAAGGGATGATACGTCTATTTAGGGTGTGCGCGGAAATGACGACGAAGGGTCCATTCCTCTTTCATTTTTCTTGTCCCGCAACCGGTCGAAAAAGGCGCGAAGCAATCTGGCCGACTCCTCGGCCAAAACCCCTCCCACCACCTCTATCCGGTGATTGAAGCGCGGTTCCCTTGCCACTTCCAGAACAGAGCCGCAAGCCCCTGCCTTTGGATCGGCCGCCCCATAGACCAGCCGATCGACCCGCGCCTGAATCAGCGCCCCCGCGCACATCGCGCACGGCTCCAGCGTCACATAAAGGGTTCCCCCTAGCCGCCACCGCCCCAACCGGCCGGCGCCCGCTCGAAGCGCCAGCATTTCGGCATGCGCGGTCGGATCGGTCCGGTGCTCCTTCATATTATAGGAGGTGAAAATGGCCGCCTCTTCGCAAACAAGAACGGCCCCGACCGGAATTTCCCCCGCTTCAGAAGCTTTGGCCGCTTCTGCGAGGGCCTGCCGCATGAACCGTTCATCCCCTAAAGTCGCCACGGGGAACTCATCCTGCTCGATTGGAGACGGACGCTGGAGGTTGGATCGCGAAAACCATTCGGGAAATTTTATGGGAATCGAAGGCGATTGTCAAGGTTCACGTTGCGGCCAGAATCGGGATGAATAAACTTTTCCAGGGCCCGGCCTGGCCCGGAAAGGCTTGCCCGCTATCGGGAATTCCTGTATAGTACCGGGAAAAGATTCATGGAGCGTTCATTGAAGTGGCTTGACCATCTCTTCCAAAGAAAATTCCATCCGAATCCCGCCGTTCATACCCTCTATCGCGCCGAGCGAACGGTCGATCCAAAGATCGAGGAGATTATTTCGCTCCTCCCTAAAATGGCAGAGGCGATTCAGCAGGGGGGGGCCTATCTTTATGAAAAAGTCTTAAAAGATCAGATCGAAGTTTACGATACCCGCTTCGGGAGCAACGTGTCGGCACAGATCGACGATTCAAAAAAGGCCGTCCTGACCCGCAAGCTGACCTGCCTGATGCTGGTCTCCTTTTTTAACGAGCTTTCTGAGATTTATCCCGACTCCCCTTTTCCTTCGTCCCTGACCGATGCCCTTCATTTTGAAATCTATCAAACCCTTCCCGGAAAAGAGAGCTTCATCGATTACCTGACCTATCAGAATCCCAACTTCGAGGACCCTCGGATGGCGCCCGCTTTTAAATTCGGAAACGATGTCGCCGAAATTCTGGAAACGCTCGACCTCTCCTTTTCCATTATGGTCTCGCAGCAATCGTCTCTTATTAGGGATATTTCTAAAAAACTTACTCGGCTGGTCCTCTTTAATGAACCGATTGAGGCCGCCCCCTCTTCGCAATGAAATACTACGCCGGACCCGTTATCTGGATGGGGATCATGTTTCTCTTCTCAACCGACGTCGGCTCCATGACGCATACCAACTCGATTTTTGTTCCCGTCATCAAGTTTTTAGCTCCAGAAATTTCACGCCGGGACCTGGTCATTACCTTGGTCGGCATTCGGAAATTGGGCCATGTCGTCGAATATGCCGTCCTCTCGGTTTTATGGTTCCATGCCTTCAACTGGGGAAAAACAGAGTGGTCATGGCGGCCGGTTTTGAGCGCCATCGTCATAACCCTCGTCTATGCAGCAATGGATGAGTTCCATCAGTCGTTCGTCCAATCCCGAACGGCAAGCATCTATGATGTCGGGCTGGACGGCATCGGGGCCGTTCTCGGTCAGGGAATTTGGATTTCAAGACGGAGGAGGATTCAATCGATGAAAGCGAAGTTTTTCGGTTGGTGGTTTGCGTGGGGGGTATTTTCAACCATCATGGCTTTAATCGTCCTCCGAGGAGGGGCGCTCTCCCTTTTAGAGATGGTCTCCCTCATCGTCACCGTCGGAACCTTAACCGGCACGGCCGGAGTCATTTACTATGCTCGGCAGCGCTAGGCGTTGGATTCCTTTTTTTCAAAATCTTCTCGACCTTCTCTATCCACGCTCCTGCCTTCAATGCAACGCTTCCATTGAAAATGAACGATCCAAAGTCCCGGAAGCGGTGCCCGTCCAGGCCATCGAGAATTTTTGCGCTTCCTGTTGGAGCGGTATTCGGCGGCTGGAAGGGCCGCGCTGCCCGGTCTGCGCAGTCCCGTTCCCTTCCGGGGCCGCCCTTCTGCACAGTCCGGATCATCATTGCGGCGAATGCAGGGAAGACCCCCCCGATTTCTCACGGGCCATCACCCCATTTGCCTATGAGGGCGCCCTTGCGAAGGCCATTCAAGCTTTTAAATACAATAAACAGAACAGATTGGCCGCTCCCCTCGCCCGGCTTCTGCAAAGCGACCTGAAGGCCCAGGAGATCGACCGGGTGACGGCCATTCCGCTGCACCCCCGCCGGCTTCGATCCCGCGAATTCAATCAATCTCTTCTGTTGGCAAAGCAGCTCTCCCGATTCCTCTCCCTGCCGCTTCTGATCGATGCGATGAGCCGGGTTCGGGAAACGCCCCCTCAGGTCGGCCTCTCGAAAAAAGAGCGCAAGCGCAATATTCACCAGGCTTTTGCCGTGAACGATCCGGCGCTGATCCAGGGGCGGCGTATTCTTTTAATCGATGACGTCTATACGACCGGAGCGACGCTGCGGGAGGGAGCCAAAACGCTGATCCGCGCCGGCGCAAAAGAGGTGGTGGTCGCCGCATTGGCCCGGATGCTTTAAAAGTCCGGCCCATTTGTACGTTATAAAGTCAAAACCCCTTGTTTTTTCTTCTCGGCCCCGCTATGATGTCACATTCTTACTCAACTTATATTAGAAAGGTTTTTATGCAAGAACGCACACAAGAACAGGGAGCGATTCAAATGGCCTCACATCCCCCCGCGGAACCCAAACGGGAGGTGGCGGATCAGAAAGACCTGGCCGCCCTTTGGGCCGTCGGCATTCTTTTCTCACTTCTGCTTTCATTCGCCGGTTTATCCTGGAGCCCTGCCCGCTATGAAGCGAGGGTCAGCAACAGCATCGAACCGATGGAGGCGCAGATCGAAAACAGCCAGAACAGAACGGTGGCCGACGCCATCAACGACGGAAGGATCGAATACCATCCCACCATGGAAAAGCTGGTCAAGAAGCAGCCGTTCCTTCAACTTGTTTTCATCGACCTGGTCCGCATCTTCCTCTTTCCGACCGCCCCGCTTTTGATCATCAGTCTTCTAATCAGAAAAACCATCCGGGAGTCAAAAAAAACAAAGTCGCTTTAGCCGGATGCGCCACCGCGTGAATCGGTTCCCGCATTTTGAAAAAATCGATGCAGAATCAGACAGATATGTTGTGCAACTTTTGCAAAGTCCGATCTGCTTCCCGCGAAGCCCGCTTGTAATATTTCGGAAGGGTTGTGCGCCCGAGAAAGGCGGCATGACTCCGTCGCTCAAATGGGTCGAAACCATCTGAGACGGAGCGCGTTGGTGACCACGCTGAACGATGAGAGGCCCATGGCGGCAGCGGCCAGGATCGGAGAGAGAAGCATCCCGGAAAAGGGATAGAGGATCCCTGCCGCAACCGGAATAAGGATGATATTATAAACAAACGCAAAAAAGAGATTTTGCTTGATGTTGCGGATGGTTGCTTTCGAAAGGCCGAGGGCGGTGACGACACCGCGCAAATCTCCTCCCACCAGGGTGATGTCGGCCGCGGCCAGTGCCACGTCGGCCCCGGTGCCGATCGCCATTCCGATGTCGGCCTGAGCCAATGCAGGGGCATCGTTAATCCCATCGCCGACCATCGCGACGCGGTACCCCTTCTCCTGAAGCGCCCGGATACTCTCGGCCTTTCCGCTCGGCAGCACTTCCGAGATGACCTGATCGATTCCAACCACCTGGGCGATCGCTTCCGCCGTCTTTTTTTGGTCGCCCGTCAGGAGAATGACTTTTAGCTTCATCCGGTGGAGCGCCGCGACCACCACGTTTGCATTCTCTTTGACGGTATCGGCCACCGCAATGATCCCCCAACAGCTCCGATCGACGGCGATAAACATCGGCGTCTTCCCCTCCTCCGAAATCCGCTCCTCCGCTTTTTTGAATTCAGCCGTTGAGATCCCTTCTCCTTCAAACCATCGCGCGGTCCCCAGCCACACCTCTTTTTCAGAAACCCGGGCCCGGATTCCTTTACCGGGAAGCGCCTCAAACTGATCCGGATTGGCCAGTTCGATCCCTTCGGTCTTCGCCGCGGTGATGATGGCCTGAGCCAGCGGGTGCTCCGATCCCCGTTCCGCACTCCCGGCATAAAAAAGTACGGCGCGATGGTTCTCGCCGCGGGAGATCAAATCGGTGACGGAAGGCTTTCCATGGGTGAGGGTTCCGGTCTTATCAAACACCACCACGTTGATCCGGTGCGCCCGCTGCAGCGCTTCGCCGCTCCGGATCAACACACCCGATTCGGCGCCCCGGCTGATACCGACCATGATCGACGTCGGGGTGGCCAGGCCCAATGCACAGGGACAGGCCACAATAAGGACGGCGACCGAGGCCAGAAGGGCATGCGTTAAATTCGGCGGAGGCCCCAAAAAAAACCAGAAAAAGAAGGAGAGCAGGGCGATTCCCATGACGGCCGGCACAAAGTAGGAGGCAATGCGGTCGGCAAGCTTGGCAATGGGCGGTTTGGTCCCTTGCGCCTCCTCGACCAGGCGGATGATTTGGGAAAGGGCCGTGGCCGATCCGACCTGCGTCGCCTTAAAGACAAACCGTCCCGTCTGGTTAAGGGTCCCTCCAATCACCTCATTTCCGACCCGTTTTTCAACGGGAAGGCTCTCTCCGGTGATCATCGATTCATCGACCGAGGAGTATCCCTCCACGACCTCTCCATCCACCGGGATTTTTACTCCCGGCCGGACGATCAACCGGTCTCCCACCTGCACCGACGAAATCGGAACTTCTTTCTCCTCCCCATTATTGAGTAAAAGACGGGCCGACTTCGCCTGAACCCCCATCAACCTCCGGATGGCGTCCGACGTTTTTCCACGGGCGCGCGACTCCAACAACCGCCCCAAAAGGATCAAGGTAATAATGGCCGCAGAGGTATCATAATAAACAGCCGGCATCGATCCCCCCGCCGGGAACCAGGCCGGCGCAAACGTGGCCGCCAGACTATAAAAATAAGCCGCGGAAGTTCCAATGGCGATCAAGGTGTTCATATCCGACGTGCGGTGCCTGGCCGTTGCCCAGGCCCCTTTATAGAATTGCCGGCCCGCCCAGAATTGTACCGGGGTGGCCAGTAAAAACTGGAAGATCACGCTTTCCCTGGAGTGCGGATCGATCAAACCGGTCAGGCCGGTCAAATCGGCATACATGATCCCGAAAATCGGGAGGGTGAGAAACAATGAAATCCAGAATTTATTTTTTAAAGTCGGATCGCCGTGGGTTTCCGGAAGGACTTCTTCTCCTTCCGCGCCGACTGCATCGATCGTCTGGTATCCCACCTCCCGAATCGCCCCTTTTATTTTCTCAAGATCGGTCATCCCCGGAAGATACGCTACGATGGCCTTTCCCGTTGCCAGATTCACCGAGGCGCCCACCGTCCCCTCCAACGACCGAAGCGATCCCTCGATCTTTGCAATGCACGAAGCGCACGACATCCCTTCGACCTGAATCGTCGCCTTCTCGGTCTTTACATCATAGCCGATCCCTCGGACGGCCTTCACCAGTGAAACCGGTTTTCCCGGCGGCTTCATCCAGACAGTCGCCCTTCGGGTTGCAAAATTGACAGAGGCGACCCCGACCCCTTCTACCGAGCGGAGCGCTTTTTCAATTTTAGCGGCACAGCTGGCGCAGCTCATTCCCGAAATGGACAAGTCCATTCTGACCGGCTGGGAAACCGTTCCCATCGGCTGAGAGCGCGGTCCGCCCATCGCGCCGATCGAAATAAGAGGAGCGCCGTAATCTTTCGCGCTAGAACTTATTTTAAGAGGAGCGCCGTGGTTTACGTTTCCACCTCCAAGTGGAACGCCGTAACTTTGCGCGTTAGGGCTTATTTTAACCACTCCCTTTAGGTCGTAATCTTTCGCGCTAGAACTTATTTTAATCTGAGGAGAAGGCATTTTTTTACCTTTTTCCTCCAGGGCCGCTTCGGGCGCTTCTTCAAATGCCTTCCGGCACCCGGCTGCACAGAAATAGTAAGTCTGGCCCTTGTAATCAAATGTCGCCGGGGCTGCTTTCTCATCGACGGTCATCCCGCAAATTGGATCTACTGCCACGCTGCTCTCCTAACAAATAATCAAATCAGCCCTGAGACGGACGGGTCAAACGCCCCTTCAGGACGGCCTGTTATTCATGATACCACCGAGCTAATTTTTCGGGGGTCACGCCTAGAAAATAGAGGATCAATAAGGCAAGATTACGCAAGCTCGTATAGAAATACCCTGTCTTAATCCATCTTCGGGCCGAGGTGGTCATCGGCTCGATTAAAAGAACAATCCGGCCCGCCTTTTTCAACCTCCGGATAAAATCGACATCCTCCATCAACGGCAGATTTTTAAATCCCCCGAGTTTTTCAAAAACCTCCCTTCGGACAAAATAACCCTGATCTCCATAGGGAAGATTGAGCCAGCGCGATCTGACATTGACGAATGCTGCGATGCTTTTCAGAAAAAAACGGGGGGAGTCGATCTTCAACCGGAAAGCCCCGCCCACACAAGAGGGATCTTCGAATGCGTCTGAGATCGCAGAAAGCGCGCCGGGATGCAACAGAGAATCTGCATGGAGAAAAAGGAGGATCTCGCCGCCGGCCCTCTTTGCCCCTTCATTCATCTGCGAGGCCCTCCCCCGAATTGAAGAAGAGACGAGACGGCGGCCTTCTCCTGAAGCGCCCATCCATCTTTTGAGAATCTCACCCGTCCGGTCCTCGCTTCCCCCATCGACGCAGATCACTTCATTGACGGAAAACCGGCGAAGATGGTCTAGAAAAGAGGGGAGAATCGCTTCTTCATTGAATAGGGGTACAATAACGGAAATTTTATTCATTTTCCAAATCGGGAAAACATCTCCATCAATTCATCCACTTTCTTTCCACGATCCTGGATCTCTTTGGATTGAAACGCTTCTGCCACGCAGCCTTCCAAATGCTGTCGCATCGTCTGACGGGCCACCCGATCGAGGGCCCCTTGAATTGCGGAGATCTGATGCAGGATGTCGACGCAATAGCGGTTCTCTTCCACCATTTTTCCGACTCCCTTTATCTGCCCCTCAATCTTAGAAAGGCGGATCAATATTTCCTGCCGTGCCTCGGCATCCACTCCAAACCTCCTGGATATATACCCTACCCTTGTAGGGTATATAATCATCCTACAAGAAAATCAACGGCTCGTCAAGATGGAACTGCACATTGGGAAAGAAGGGGGAAGGAGGGTCTAGTGATCTCTTCGAATCACGTAATCGGCGACGGTCATCATCGATTGGCGATGGATGGAATCTTTGAAAATAGAAAGGTCACTCTTCGCGCGATTGATAAAGTCCTGCGCTCTTTGAATGGCATACGCGATCGAACCATGTTTCTCCATCAAACCGATAACTTCCTTTAGATTTTTCTGGAGAAACTTGTCTCCGAGCATCAATTTCTTTAATTTTTTTCTTTCCGCTACCGTGCAATTTTGAAGGAGATGGAGAAGCGGGAGGGTGATTTTCCCCTCTTTTAAGTCTTTCCCGAGCGACTTACCGAGGCGGCGACGGTCGGCAATATAATCGAGGGTGTCATCCGCGACCTGAAATGCCATCCCTAAGTTTCGGCCGAACCGTGAAAGGGCTTCTTTTTTCTCGTTTGAGGCGTTTGAAATAATCCCGCCCAACCGGCAACTGGCGGAAAGAAGGGAGGCTGTTTTGTATTCAATGATCTGCAGGTATACCGCTTCGGTCAGGTTAAAATCATTATTGTGCGAGAGCTGAAGCGCCTCTCCTTCCGACATCTTCCGGCATGTGCTGGAAAGAAGATAATTGATTTCAAGGTTCTCCATCTTCACGGCCTGGCAAACGGCGAGGGTATAAAGATAATCACCGACCAGGATACTCGCCTGGTTTCCCCATAACCGCCGGGCGGGTGGAATTCCCCGCCGGATTTCCGCGTTATCGATCACATCATCATGCAGCAGCGTCGCCGTATGAATGAACTCGACGATGCCTCCGGCAATGAGCATTTGATTTTTATTTGAAAAATCGGAAAGATGAGCGCAGATGATTAACAGGAGGGGACGAATTCTTTTTCCGCCGCTGTTGAGAATATAATGAGCGACTTTATTGATCAGGTCGACTTCAGAGTCGACCCCTTTTCGGATCTGCTCTTCCGCCTCTTCTAATATTTCCTTATACGTGGACCAGACTTGATCCATGTCGAGCACCGGATACCTCTTTTGGAAAAGCGAAATGATAAAAATAGTAGGCTAAGCAGAATATGATGTCAAGCCAAAACTCTCCGGTCTCCTCCGTCGGCTTCATTTGCATGTGAAAAGATCTTTATGTTATTTTACTTACCCATGATGAAAGCGCATTCGATCGATCCGATTATGACGATTTTGAAGAAAGAAGTAAAAGCATTGAACACGCCCGTCGTCGGCTTGATCGCTCAAAAAACAAAAGATCCGTTCCAGGTCTTGATCTCCTGCCTACTCAGCCTCAGGACCCGGGATGAAACCACGGCGGAGGCTTCTGCCCGGCTGTTCAAATTGGCAGACACCCCTTCTGATCTTTTGAAGCTGTCGCCGCAGCAAATCGAGTCGGCCATTTATCCCGTTTCATTTTATCGGAATAAAACAAAAAGCATCCTTGGGATATGCCGACAACTTGTCGAAGCGCATCAAGGAAAGGTCCCCAGAACGATTGAAAGCCTGTTGACCCTTCCGGGGGTCGGCAGAAAAACAGCGAATCTCGTCGTGACGGTAGCATATGGCAAACCCGGAATCTGTGTGGATACTCACGTTCATCGCATTTCGAACCGGATCGGCTATATTCAAACCAAAACACCCGAAGAGAGCGAAATGGCGTTAAGGAAGAAATTACCTGAACGATATTGGATCGAATTCAATGACATTCTCGTCCCGTACGGCCAGTTTGTCTGCAAGCCGATCTCCCCTTTCTGCAGCCGGTGTAAGATCCATGTTTTCTGCCGGCAGATTGGCGTTCAACGAAATCGGTAACGCTTTACAATTGACCTTTCTATGTTAAAATCTTTCATCATGGATAATGACTTGCTTCCCCAAAGCGGCCCCCCGAAACTGCAAATCACCATCCTCGGGAAAAAATACGAAGTGGCCGAAGACAACCTGATCTGGATTTTTCAGGAATTAGGAATGATCCGATTTTCCAATAAATTCTGCTGGAACGGGGAGTGCAAAAATTGCGTCGTTACATTCAAGATTAGAACGGATGGAGAGATCAGAACAGACCGGGCCTGCCGCACGCCGAGTCAGGAAGGAATGGTTATTATCGACTTGCCGGCTCAGTTTTACAGCTGTGAGAGCGATTAAGACCGAGAGGCCATCTGGGCCGGTGGTAGAACGGGCAAAAAATTTCGATTCTTCACGGTCTCGTTTTTTATTTCTTTGTTATGAAGCTTCATTAACGCCTCATAGGACCTGAGTACTTTATCCGCGTACTTTGTCGGAACCTTCTCTCCTGCGCGCAGCCAACGGATGACATTCCCCGGCCCATGGTTATATGCCGTGAGCGCCAGTTCGACATTCCCGAACTTCAAATAAAGCGTATACAGGTAATGAATGCCAAGTTGGATGTTAAGGAATGGATCAAACAATACCCGCTCATCCCCATGCCAGGTAATGTTGTTGACCTCGGCTACCTCTCTTCCGGTAGAGGGGATGAGCTGCATGAGACCGAGGGCCCCTTTCGATGAGGTGGACCAGTTATAAAACGAGCTCTCCATGGAAATCACCGCGACGATCAGCTCCGGATCAAATCCGTAACGCCGGCTCTCCTGGCCAATAAAGGAGGCGAGCTTCAACTCTTCTTCATCGGTCAGTCCGGTTACGAATTGAGATAGGACTTTAAAGATCTTTTCTTCTCGATGGTGGCCCGCCGTTTTTTGAGGACTCTCAGGGGCGGAAGGGGAAGGAGGGGCCTTTGACGGAAGGTCATTTGGAGGTCCCTGGAAAAAAGGCTCAACCGGCGAGCCCCCTCCATGTTCTAAATGGGATAGATTCGTATAAAGGGGATGAAGAAGAAAGACCCCTAACAAACCGGGTAAGATCCATGCCTTTCTTCTCTTTTTTCCTTTCCGGGCTGAAACGGTGTTAATCATCATAATGGCCGGGTAAGTTGCAAAACCAGGACCATCTCAAAAGCGACTAACTGGAAGGGTCCTTCATGTCGAAAAGAGATAGTTTCCAAAAGGATATCCCACGAAACGATGAAGGAATCTTCCTAAATGTTGCAATGTTTTTGCACTTATTGATCGTATCAGGTGGATCAGCGAGGTGGGAGTGAATAAGAAGATTGCAATTATTGGAGCATCCCGCAACCGTAACAAGTTCGGCAACAAAGCGGTTCGGGCTTATGGGGAAAAAGGGTATGCCGTCTATCCGGTTCATCCGACAGACAACGAAATCGAGGGATTTCAGGCCTATCGATCGGTCCGAGAAATTCCCGACCGGGTGGAATTGGCGAGTTTTTACGTTCCTCCTTCCATCGGGCTGAGGATCATCGATGAGGTCGCTCAGAAGGAAGGAATGAAGGTCGTTTATCTTAATCCCGGCGCAGAGAGCAGGGAGTTAATTGAAAAAGGAAGCGCACTGGGATTGGAAATGGTGCGGATCTGCAGCATTCTGGCCGTCGGGGCCGATCCCAGCCGATATTGACCGGCCGAATCAAACGAAAGTCAACCACTCGGGATGGCTTTTCTCTTTACCCCGCACAGTGTCAAAGAAGGCTTTTTGCAGCTCCTGGGTGACGGGACCGGGCTCTCCCTTGCCGACGGTCCGGCCATCGACCTCTCGGATGGGAGTGACTTCGGCCGCGGTTCCGGTAAAGAAAGCCTCATCCGCCAAGTAAAGATCATCCCGCGTAAACCGCTCCTCGACCACTTTAATGTTCCGTTCCTGGGCCAACTGCATGATCGTATCCCGCGTGATCCCCTCAAGGATCGAGGTCAGGGGAGTCGTTTTGAGGATTCCTTTTCGGACGATGAAAATATTCTCCCCGGGGCCTTCGGCGACAAAACCTTCGGTATCCAGCAAGACGGCCTCATCGTAGCCGGACTCTTTGGCTTCCCGTTTCGCAAGCTGAGAATTGACGTAGTAGCCGGTCACTTTTGCCCGCGTCATGCTGATGTTGACATGGTGCCGCGCAAACGAAGAAACACAAATACGAATTCCTTTGCGAATCCCCTCGTCGCCAAGATAGGTTCCCCAGGGCCACGCAGCGATGGAGAGTTGAATAGGATTTTCGTTGACATAGAGACCCATCTCACCATAACCGATGAAGGCAATGGGACGAATATACCCTTCTTCCAGGTGATTTACGCGAACCGTTTCAATGGTCGCCTGCTCGATTTCCTTCTGGGAAAAGGGGATTTTAATCTGAACGATCCGGCCCGAGCCTAAAAGACGTTCAACATGCTCCTGTAAACGAAAAATGGCCGTCCCGGATTTTCCTTTATAACAGCGGATTCCCTCAAAAACGCCTAACCCATAGTGAAGCGTATGCGTGAGCACGTGAACGGTTGCCTCTTTCCAAGGAACCAGCTTTCCATCCATCCAAATAAAAGACGTTTCTTTTAGCACACCCCTCTCCTTTCGCCAAAAAATGGATTATCCAGAAAAGAAGTATATAAAAGAAAATCCTGATATGTCAATGCATTCACCTCTTACGCAGGAAGGACGCATCCCTCCACGATCATTGATGTAAAAAAGATGTTTTTTTAATGCAACCCCCGCGGGAAAGAACGGTGAAACGGCTGGGCGGAATTTAGGCCTGACTGGGAGAAGGTCCTCCTCCCCCATTCAGGCCTATTCAAGAAGATGGCGCCGGGCGGCATACAGACGGGCAGCGCTTGAGGTGTGAGATGGGCTGATTACTTTCTCTTAACCTGTCGAAGCGTTCTTGCGCCATGGCTTTGCTGAGGGGCAGCGACGGCCTTGCTCCCCCGCTTTCCGGTTAACAGCCAATCGATACTCACTCGCCCCATTTCGGCAATCCGGACCAACAAATCCGGAGAAGGAATTCGGCCCCGCTCATATCGGCTGATATAATTCTGTTTTTTAACGCCGAGCGCCTTCGCAAACTCCGTCTGAGTCCGCTTGCCTCGGACAGCCCGGATCCGCTCACCCACTTTTTGCGGAGAAATCTTTTCCATCTTCACCCCCCTATTATTAAATCGATCTTGCTTTGTCGTTTATTTCTTTCACGTCCGGATAGTATCCAGATTTGGTATATATTGTTTCTATTTTCTAAAAGTATACTTTATATAAAATTTAAAAGTCAAGCGGGCTTCGTATCGGAGACGCCAGCGAAAAGAATCTATCATGCGCCTCGGAGTAAACGCACGGCTGAATTAACGGAACGCCGTAATTTTCGCTTAAGAACTTATTTTAACCGCTCTGAGCGATCTTTTGATTTTGCCACCACCAATCGACGGGAAAGAGAACCGCCTTATTTGATTTTTCCATATAGAGCACAGGATACGATTTGTTCTCCGGCTCTAAAATAATGTGCTTGGGGTCGATGCGAAATCGGCGGACCGTGAGTCCCTCTTTCCGCCAGACCGCCACCAGCTTTCCTTCCAGCCTCCTCTGCTGCCCTCGGAATGAAATGATCCCGATCAGGCTGCCCGGCTGTAGAACGGGCATCATCGCATCATCCCTAAGATAGAAACAATACACTTTTTTCTGAGTCAGAAAACCCCAGCTGGGAATATATTCTTCAATGTCTCCCGTTGAAATACGCCGAGGCGGCCCGGCGGCCACCTCCTCCTTAAGAATCGGGAGAACAGGATAAGCGGTCTGCCGATTTGGAATCGGGCCATACGCCGAGGAGGATTCGGCCACGGCCGGCTCATCTATATTTTCAATATCCCCCGCCAACAGCCAATGGGTATCTATTTGAAAATTCAAAACGATGCCGACGAGGGCCTCGATCGATGGTTTTACTTTTCCCCCTTCGATCTCCGATAAAAAACTTCTCGATATTCCGATCCTGTCCGAAAAGTCTTTTTGCGTAAGGCCCGCCTGCTCCCTCACCCTTTTTATTCTTTTATTGATCTCTGTCGCTTTGGAGAATTTTATCATTGACAATGTCGCTTAGACGAACTATAATAATCCGAATTGATAAACTACTTATTTTTATAAGTTCTTCTGCCCAAAAAAAAGTATGAGCGGCCTTGAAATTAGCTTTGAGCTAAGAAAGCGAGGGTGGACTCAAACTCGAATTGCCCGCGCTTTGGGAGTAACACAATCTGCCGTCCATCAGGCTATTTTTAATCGGATTCGATCCAAAAAAATCCGAGACTTCATCGCCGCCGTTCTGAAACGAGAGGTAAAGTTGATTTGGGCTGACCGCAGAAGCTAGATCATTAACATAGCTTTAAAAAAAAGACAATACCTGATGGTCTCGTAAAAAGTCGTCATTCCCGCGAAAGCGGGAAGCCAGAGGGAGCTAACTATCTGAAAAAAATGGATTCCCGTTTACACGGGAATGACAGAAAAGTGTTTTTTCAGACTTCTTACGACTGCATCATACCTGACATGGATCATTTTAAATGGAGCACATGACGCGATCTCTTCTTTTTATTGAAAGCGCACCGATTCTCCTGCCGCTAAAGAAAACCCTCCGAAGACGGGACTTATTTATTTTTGAATGCCAGACCGCGGAAAAAGGATTGCAGGTTCTCAGATATCTTCGGTTTGATTTTATTCTTATCGACCTTTTCATTCCAGGCCCGGTCAGCGGTTATGATTTTTGCAAAAAACTAAAAGAAGATTCAAGGACAAAAGACATCCCCCTCTTTCTTTATTCCAATCAACCGTTGGCGGAAGAAATTGCCCGGAGCTATTTCTTCGAGCTCAAGGCAGACCGGCTGATCTTTCCGCCGTTCGAGCCGGCCCACCTCTATCAGCAGATCTGCTTCACCCTTGAATCCGGTCAAAAAGAGACCCTGTAACTCCCCCGCATCACCCCTCTTTCTTACCTCCTGTCCCTTTATAGGATTGAAGCGCTTCCAACACCTGCTGCATATCGGACGGGATGGGCGCTGAAAAAATCATCTGCTCCCCGCTCATCGGGTGGATGAATCCAAGCCTCTCCGCATGAAGCATTTGCCTGCCGACTTGCAACTCAAACACCCTGGCCGGTCTTCCTCCGTAGACTTTGTCCCCGATGACCGGATGCCCCAGATGGGACATATGGACCCGGATTTGATGCGTCCGGCCTGTTTGAGGATAGACTTCCAGAAAAGCGGCCGATTTAAAGTTTTCTCGGACTGTAAACCGGGTCTCCGCCTCGCGAGGGTGGCTCGTTCGGGCTGAAATCTTTTTTCGATCGATTCTGTCCCGGCCGATCGGCAAGACCACTTTCCCCGTCTTTTTTTCCATTCTTCCGTAGACCAGCGCCAAATAACGGCGGTCGATTGTATGAAGCTTGAACTGTCTCGAAATCCGTTGGTGGGCTTCGTCCGTTTTTGCGACGACCATAATACCGGAAGTTTCCTTGTCCAGCCGGTGCACAATCCCCGGCCGTTCTCTTCCGCCGATTCCCGTGAGGTCTTTACAATGATAAAGAAGGGCATGGACCAAGGTTCCCTGATCATGCCCCGGGGCGGGATGGACCACCATCCCGGCCGCCTTATTGATGATCAGAAGGCTTCCGTCCTCGTAAACGATGTCGAGTGGAATGGCTTCCGGAATCAGTTCGAGCGGCGCCGGAGGGGGAATACGGAGTTCAATCTGATCCCCTTCGCGAACCCGGTAACTCGCCTTGGAGGGAAGGCCGTTGACGCGGATCTGGCCTTCGGAGATGAGCTTCTGGATGCGGGACCTGGAAAAAGGGACTCCCCTTTTCATTAAATAGAGGTCGAGCCGGTCGGGAAGATTGTGGGGTGAAACCCAAAGTGGGGAGGGCGGGAAAAAGGGCATGCAGGTTATCGCTCTTCCTTTTTCTCCTGTTTCATCATTTTCTTTTCGTACAGACGCGCCTGGGACAAGAACTTATGAATCACTTTATTGCTCGGATCGTATTGCCGGACCCATTCCCATTCTGCGATTGCTTCTTTAAACTGCATCTTTCCCATAAAGACCGCGCCGAGATCGATGCGGGCCTGAACGTTCTGCGGGTTGATCTCCAGCGCTTTCCTCAAGAAGTCGACCGCACGCTCTTCCTGTCCGATCATATTAAACGCCCAGCCCAGTTCACGAAGCGCTTCATCCGTTTCCGGGGCAAGCGCCAGGACGGTCTCCCACTCCTGAATCGCCTTGTCCCATTTGAGCTCTTTGGAGTAGATGATTCCGAGCATGTGGTGCGCATTCAAATGGCTCGGTTCCAGCTGAATGATCTTTTCAAAAGAGGCCTTCGCGCCGGGAAGATCCTTTCTTTCGAATAAAATCTTTCCCATCAACTCATACGCCTCTGCATAGGAACCATCCTCTTCCACCGCATGGCGAAGATATCGAAGCGCCTGCGCCATCTGATTTTTGGCATGATAAGCGAGGGCCATGTTAAAGAAAAGGTCGGTCACTTCCTGGTCTTCGTTTTTCTCTTTCTCAAGCCGCCGATAAATTCCCAGCGCTTGATCGGGCTTGTTTTGCACCAGGAAGATATTCGCTAAGACAAAGCTGCTGTGATAATCATTCGGATGGGCTTGAACCGCCCGGTGAACCACTTCAAACGCGGCGTCGAAGTGGCCCAGATGAAGATAAATATCGGCCAATTCATGATACGCGGGGAGATGCTTGGGATCTGCCGTCAAGACCTTTTTAAGAAACTGAACGGCCAAAAGCCAATTACCGCGATCAAGGGCCATGACCGCTTTATTCACAAATCTCTCTGAGTCCTTGCCGACACCATTTCTCATAAATTAACCGCGTGCGTCCCGATCGCCAAACCTTATTTTAACCCTGCGGACATTCCAATCGGAGCGCCGTTAAAATAGGTCTTTTGAAGCAAAAACTTACGGCGTTCACTTAATCTTTCGCGCTAGGGCTTATTTTAATCACTCCGGAACTTCCGAGGTCTGCGTGGAGACCTCTTTCTTTTGTAAAAAAAGGCTGACCATCAAGAGTGAAATTCCGACGGTAATCGCCGAATCGGCCACATTAAAGGCCGGCCAGTGGAATTGACCGATATAGAAATCGAGAAAATCGACGACTTCTCCGATACGAAGGCGATCCAAAAGGTTTCCGATTGCACCTCCGAACAGGAGCGAGATGGCAATGAAAGCCCATACATCATCCTTGGGCGCTTGCAGGAAAAAGAAAATAAGGAGGGTGAGGGCCACCGCTGAGACAGTGAGGAAGAACACCGAGCGAAACTGAGCTGTCTGGGTTGCAAAAAAACCGAAGGCGGCGCCCGGATTCCGGATGTAGGTCAAGGAAAAAAAATCTTCAATCACGACAACAGATTCATGCAGGCGGAGCGCCTTTTGAATATGATGCTTTGTAAACTGATCGAGAATGATAATCCCCCCCCCGATCAAAGTCAAAAAAAGAAATCTATTTGGAATCGGAGCGTCGTGGTTTCCGTTAAAATAAGTCCTCAAGCGCAAGATCACGGCGTTCATTGTCCACCTCCAAGTGGAGCGCCGTGATCTTGCGCGCCAGGGCCTATTTCAACCATTCCCTGGGGGTCGTAATTTTTCGCGCCAGGGCTTATTTTAAACAGTGCGGTCCTCAATAACGGCCTCCACGCAACGTTGACACAGGGTCGGGTGCGAGGCATCTGCCCCGACATCCTCGCGATAAATCCAGCAACGCTCGCACTTCGTTCCCCGCGCCAAGTGCGCCTCCACCTCCAGTTCATTGGGAGGGAGCGTGTCCGACCGGGACAAATCGACCTGTGAGACCAGCAAGAGCGAGGGGAGAAAAGTACCCTGCCGCTCCAGAAGCTGAAAAAGGGAGGACCCGGCGCGCAAGGTGACGCGTGCCTCCAGCGAGTTTCCGATTTTCTTTTCCTTCCGCATCTGCTCTAAGACGCGTGCAACCGTCTCCCGGACCTGGATCAATTGCGCCCACGGCTCCGCCAGAAGGGAACCGGCCTCTCCTAGCGGAGCGCCGTGGTTTACGTTTCCACCTCCAACCACTCCCTTTAGGTCGTAATTTTCCGCGCTAGGGCTTATTTTAACCGGAGGAAACTCGGTCAAATGGACACTCGGTTTCGGCTTAAAATGAGCGCCGTAGTCTTTCGCGCTAGGGCCTATTTTAAGGTGGCTCGGGAGGTAACTCCAGATCTCCTCCGCAGTAAATGAGAGAATCGGGGCCATGAGCCGGACCAGCGTGGTGAGGATCTCCAGCAGCACCGATTGCGCTGCCCGGCGTTGGGGCGATTTGGCTCCTGAGGCATAGAGGCGGTCTTTGAGAATATCCAGATAAAAGGCGGAGAGATCGACCGCACAAAAATTATTCAGCGAATGAAAGATCATGTGGAACTCCGCCTCTCCATAGGCCCGCTGAACCTTCTCATTCAAAAGTTGAAGACGATGAAGCGCCCAGCGGTCAATCTCCAAGTAATCCTCTTGCCGAACCGGCCCGCCGGACGGATCAAAATCATAGAGATTACTCAGAAGGAAACGGCAGGTATTCCGGATCTTCCGGTAGGCCTCGACCAGTTGCGTCAGAATCTCCTGGGAGATCCGGATATCCTCCCTGAAATCGGTCGCCGCGACCCAGAGCCGCAAAATTTCCGCGCCATGCTTGTTGATCACCTCTTGCGGCGCCACCACATTCCCCGCCGACTTCGACATTTTCTTGCCGGAACCGTCGACGGTAAAACCATGGGTGAGGACCGCTTTATAAGGAGGGCGATGATCGGTTTCCAGAGCTGCGAGCAGACTGCTGTGAAACCAACCCCGGTGCTGGTCCGATCCTTCCAGATAGAGATCCGCCGGCCAGGCCAACCCCCCGCGTCTTTTCAGGACCGCAGCGTGGCTGACCCCCGACTCAAACCAGACGTCCAGAATATCCTGTTCCTGCTGAAACCGGCTTCCCCTGCATTGGGGACAGGCCGTTCCTTTTGGAAGAAGTTCGTCCGCCGGTTTTGAAAACCAGATGTCGCTTCCCCCCTCTTTCTCCATGAGGTCGGCGACATGATCGGCAATCTCCTTTGAGAAGAGGAGGGTCCCGCAGTCAAGGCAGTCAAAAGCGACAATCGGCACCCCCCAGGCCCGCTGGCGGGAGATGCACCAATCGGGACGGCTTTGCATCATCCCGAGGATCCGGTCCTTCCCCCATTTCGGAATCCACTGAACTTCATGTTCAATCGCCTTGATCGCGCGTTCTCGCAGATGATTCTTCTCCATTGAGATGAACCACTGCTCGGTTGCGCGGAAGATCACCGGATTCTTACAACGCCAGCAATGCGGATAGGAGTGGGCGATCGTTTCTTCCTTCAGGAGCATCCTGCGCTCGTTCAGAAGGGCAATGATCGGGCGGTTGGCATCGAAGACCCTCTGCCCGGCAAATTCGCCCCCCTCCTTCGTAAATCGGCCCTGATGATCGACGGGGGCATACACCTCTAATCCGTAGCGCAGTCCCACCTCATAATCTTCCTGCCCATGCCCCGGCGCGGTATGGACACAACCGGTTCCCTGCTCGAGCGTGACATGCTCTCCCAAAATCACCGGGGCATCCCGGTCCAACCAGGGATGACGGCACACGACCCCCTCCAACTCGGCGCCGGCCCAACCCCTTTCCGTGACTTCATAGGTCCCGGGCTCGAAATTGAACCGCTTCATACAGGGGTCGATGAGCTTCTCTGACAGGATCAGCGCCCCCGCCGGTGTATTCACCCGCCGATAGATGAACGCGGGATGCACGGCGATCGCTTTATTGGCGACCAGGGTCCAAGGGGTGGTGGTCCAGATGACGACAAACGTTCCGGCCGGCGAATCGAGCTTTAACTTTCCTTTGGGATCTTTAATCGGAAATTTTACATAAATCGACGACGAGGTATGATCCGCGTATTCGACCTCGGCTTCGGCCAGGGCGGTCTCGTCAAAGGGACACCAGAACACCGGCTTCTTCCCCTTGTAGACGCTGCCCGCCGCCACGGCTTTTCCGAATTCACGGACAATCGCCGCTTCATAATCGGGGGTCATCGTCAGATAGGGATGGCTCCAATCGCCCAGGACGCCGAGCCGCTTGAATTCTTCCCGTTGGATCTGAACGAACTTGTCGGCATATTCCCGGCAGCGTTTCCGGATCTCGGTCTTGCTCATTCCCTGTTTCTTCGGACCGAGCTCTTTAAGAACCTGATGCTCGATCGGAAGGCCGTGGCAATCCCAGCCGGGAACGAAAGGCGCCGACCGGCCGCTCATCGATTTGGATTTTACGACGAAGTCTTTCAGGATTTTATTGAGGGCGTGGCCGATATGAATATGACCGTTCGCATAAGGAGGACCATCATGCAGGATATACTTTTCCTGGCCCGCATGCTCGGACTGAACCTTTTGATAAAGTTCGCCCTCCTCCCATTGTATGAGCTGCTCCAACTCTTTTTGCGTCAGATTGGCCCGCATCGGAAAATCGGTTTTGGGAAGATGGAGGCTCTGCTTATAATCTGCTTTCTTTTCCATAAGATAATGAGGCGATGGTAACATTGACCCTTTTGATTGTCAACGATTCTTGACTGCTATCACGGAAGGAATCTATTAAAATAAGTTCTAGCGCGAAAATTAAGTGAACGCCGTAAGTTTTTGCTTCAAAAGACCTATTTTAACGGCGCTCCATTTGCTTTTCTGCAACTCAGCGCCGATTGCAAGTCATTATACCAGATGCCATCCTAAATCACGAAATAGAATCTGATCGCCGGTTTGCCTTAAGACAAACCTTCCCCATCCTCTTTTTTCTGGCCTCTTAGGAAATCGATCGCCGCTTCCCTGGTAGAAAGGCGTCCGGAGAGTTGCTCTTCACGCAGAAGTGCAAGATACTTTCCAACCGCCGGCCCGGGTAAAACGTTCAAAATTTCCATCACTTCCCTGCCGGAGAGGATCGGCGCAGGGATCTTGGAGCGCTCCGCCGTGAGCGCCAGGATCCGGTCGATCCGACCTTTTAAAGATCGATAGTAAAGCAGTTGCGGCGCCCCCGAAGGGGGAAGGGTCGCCATGCCATCGCAAAAGATGAGTTGCAGCAACTTTTCTCCGGGACGCTGTGGATTTAAGAAATGCTTTTCGATCGTCGAGGCCCGCATCTGTTCGACCTCACCATGAACCAGCAGGAGGTGTTTTTCAATCAACCATCCCAGGCTCTCCTCCTCAACATAGTATCGGCTCCCCGCGGGACAACTCGATAATTTGAGACGGCTCGCAATGGTCCGGGCAAGACCGCCGCCCACCTGATCATGGTTGTTGAAACGAATCCGGTCGACCTTGTCCCTTTCCGGGGTTTGGAGGGTATAGGGCTTCCCGACATCATGAAAAAGAACCGCCAATACCGTCTCCGCATCGTAGTCCGTTTGAAACTCCTCCTGAAAAGCCGGGGATTGGAGATGAGAAAGCGCCAGGCGGGTATGGGCCCAGACATCCCCTTCGGTATGAAACGCCTCCGGTTGAGGGCATCCTTTCATTTGTAACAGTTCCGGAATCAAGGCGGCAAAAGCGCCGCTTTCATCCCATAGATCAAAGGCCCGGACCGGGTTCGCCACCATGGCTTTATTAAATTCTTTCGCAATCGTCTCCCGAGGAACGATATCACTGCCGTCCTCACGTTTCGCATTTACGGAGGCCATCGCAGCTTTCAGGCTGTTCCAACTCTTCTCCTCGAAGCGAAAGGGGAACTCGCAGGCAAACCGGAGACCGCGCAGAAGGCGGGAGGTGTCTTCTGAAAATCGAAGCGACGGGTCGCCAACGGCGCGTAGAACGCCCTCTTCCAGGTCCTTCAGGCCGCCAAATGGATCGAGGAGTCGCTTTTCCTTCAGGTCGGCGGCGATGGCGTTGACGGTGAAATCGCGCCGGCGCAGGTCCTCCTCGACCGGAAGATCGGGATCGGTATGTATTTCAAAGTCCCGATAGCCTCCGGTTTGATGAAAAGAACGCTCCGTGCGAGGAAGCGCCACATCGAGCGGCTCTTCGATTCGAAGGCCGGCCGGGGAGAATTTATAAACGCCGAAGTTTTTCCCAACCCAACTGACCTTTCCATAGCGGCTCAAAAAGTCCCCCAATTCCGACGCGGCGATTCGACGCACCAGGAAGTCGTAATCCTTGGTCTCGCGGCCCAGAAGGAGATCACGGACCGCCCCTCCGACCAGATAAACTTCCCCTTCCGGAAAATAACGCTCAAGATCGGTCAGAAAGGAAAGACGGGACCGAAAAGCGGTTATTTTCTCCCAGAGATTTTCAACGGATTTCAGCACCCTTATAATATAGGTGGATCCCCTCTTTTACGCAAGGGACTGACGTTTTATTTAGATATTTCCTTTCCCTTAAAACGTATGTTATAATCTGCCACGTTTATCATGGCGAGTGTAGCTCAATGGCAGAGCACTGGTCTGTGGCTCCAGTGGTTGAGGGTTCGATTCCCTTCACTCGCCCCACACCTACCTTCAGCGCGCCCATAGCTCAGATGGATAGAGCACTTGGCTTCGAAACGATGGGACGGCTGGAACGGAAAGCACAGAAAAGCACAGAAACATCAAAGGCTTTATGCGCCTGGCGATGCTAGGGCGCTGAACTCAAATACTGCTCTGTGCCGCTCCATTCCGCTGTGTTCTTCTGCCGTTAGTTACAAAACAGTTACAATTTACGAGGTGAGCATGCTGCATACAATTTATGCTGATGGTGGGGCACGTCCGAACCCTGGGCGCGGCGGTTGCGGGGTCGTAGTCCTTCGCGGGGAAGAGGTTATCGAGTCAGCCGGGAAATACTTAGGCGAGCAAGTAACAAACAACGCAGCAGAGTATCGCGGCCTGATCTTCGGACTTTCGCTGGTACTAAAATACAGGCCGTCAACCCTGCGGGTGAGGATGGATTCAAAGCTCGTGATTCAACAGATGCTCGGGAAGTGGCGGGTGAATCATGTGCCGTTGCAGAAGTTAAACGCTGCGGCAAACAGCCTAGTCCAGAGCCTAGTTGATTTAGGCTTGCAAGCTGTTTACTTTGAGCACATCCCACGGGAGTTGAACGGAGCAGCAGACAAGCTGGCTACCAGGGCCATCTTGAAGAAAATGGAGCATCCGGGAGGTTTGAAATGACACCAGAAAAATGTCCGACTTGCGGCAGCACCCTGCACGTCCAAACCTCTGATGAGGGCACGTCTTTCTTTGTTCCGGTAGACGTTTTAGCGATTGACGAGCTGGCCGAAAAGCTCGCTAAAGCCATCGAGGAGAGCCGGTTGCTGCGGAGGAGGCAAAATGATACCGGAAGAGATTGAGGCGATTCGGGAGCGATGCGACAAGGCTACGCCTGAGCCGTGGCTTCGAGAGGGACTATTTGTTTATGCGCTTCACCATAACGGCGATTATAAAAAGGGAAAGCCCATTCTCGTAAATCGTTTTTCGGCCAGCATCCAAGCCGGGACATCGCAAGACGGAACGATAGAAGAGGCCGAAGCCAACACCGACTTAATCGCCCATGCTCGGACCGACATTCCGAAGCTCCTCGCCGAGATCGACCGGCTCAAGGGGGAGTTGGAGGAATCGGAGCAGGAGAGAATACGCCTTAGAAGTATGTTGAAGTGATCGGGGGAGATGACGATGGAAGAAGAGAAAAGTCTTGAGCAACCGCACGCCGGAAAGTTTGTTGAAACAGTAACAACCGATGGAACCTATCAGAAACCGGACCTGATTACCGACCTAAAGGCCCGTCTCGCGGCATCGGAAGCGGAGATGATGGAATCAGCCAGGACATACCAAAACACCATACTCGATCTTGATGGAAAACTTCTGGCGCTGGAAACGAAGCTTGCGGCATCGGAAGCGGCGGCGGGGGAGATGCGGGCGAACGCCGGAGGGCTGAGCGTGATCGACATAGAACTTCGGATGGAAGTGGCGGAGGCGTTGGGCTGCAAGGTGTTCCCTGCTAAGGGAGCGTTGACCTGCGGTTGCGATCTGTACATCCATTGCGCGAAAGAAAGCTTTGAATTGAAACCATACGAATCCGACAACCACGACGCCCTAGATGCGCTGATCGAGTTCGGAAAGATAAAAGCCGCACAAACCACAGTCTGTTTCGGTGGGCCAGTTTGCACCAAAACGATTGTCACGATCCTGATTGGCGAATCGAATGAAACTGCCGGTGAGATGTTTTGTGAAACCGATGAATCCTTGGCGCGCGCTATCTGCCTCACAATCAAGGCGGCGAATGATCGCCTTGCCGACACCGACAAAGGGATGAAGCCGTGACCGCCCGTAGGAAACGATCCGACCGCTTCACGGAAGAGGGAGCGGCGTAGGTAACAAAAGTGGGGGGAAGCCTGAATGACCTCCCCCCACTATCGACCGGCAATTAGCGCAAATCAACCGATTTTTCAGCCTGCCATTTTTGCAGACCTCTTGTAGCTGCTGACACTCCAAGGATGACCAGCATCGCCGACCAAACCTCACCGGGAACAGTTATCGGCTGCAAGCCGAGCTTGAAGAAGTATGGTAGCAGGACATAGTTGTTAATCAGCATCACGGAGAAGGTGAACCCAACTACTGGCCGCCAAAGCCATTGCGCCCAATGCTCACTCTTAGCTTCTTCCCGCATTGTAGCATTGACAGCCTCAAGCTCTTTGGCCGCCAATTCTGCAACCTTGATCTCGTACTCCATAAGAGCCTGCTTGACCTTCAACTCCATCTCCGGGTCCTTCATAACCCCGGTAGACTTCAGCACGTCAACTACGCCGCCTACAAGCCCCTTATCGCCAAACACGGAACTTAACCAACCCATTTATGCCCTTTCACAATATCCATGACTTGCTTATGCCGTTCGTCGTCTTGTTTATCATGGGCCGAGGCCCACATTTGCAGCCTTGTAAAACTCAACAGCAGCTTGATCTGGACCGCCACTGAACTGATGATGCCGGTAGTTACCAGCGCTTGAAACAGCGTCTCCCAGTTCATCGTAGGAACTCCTTCGCCCTCGTGCCATAGGCCGAAACTTCCTCTTCTCCCCCCGGCTTCTTGATGAATATTAAATCAAACGGGCCTGGCACACCGTTGTCCTCAACGGCCATCGGGATCTTCTGCCCGTGGCGCACATCCATCTTAAACTTCTCCGGCTCCCCTACTTCAGCTTTAGGCTGCTTCATCGTCTTAGCTGCCTGGGTCATAAGTGATGGGGCCGCTTGCTGCTCAGGAGTTACGGTTTGCGGTTGAATTGCTGTTTCTTCACCAAACAGCGCTCCATACTCTTCCGGGGGCATCCCCACCGCTGCCTCAAACTTAGCAGGATCATGGGCTAAAAGCCTGCCGAGGAAGTTCCCTACTTGCGTCTGATCCTCCTGGCTCATTGATGCTAGTTCTTTCCTGTTCTTTGGGATCTTAAATGCCATATTACCTCCCTTGCTCAAATGCTGGCTCAGCCGCTCTATCAATCAAATCTACTTTCTGCCTGCCGCGAGTTGCCGTAGCAGCAGAACTGCTCGTATCCGGGCCACTGATGACCTGAATGGAGCCTTCTGGAGCGAACTTAATTGCCTCGCCCATTAGCCTGCTAATCAGGCCAGCGGCCATCTTAGAGCCGCTCGGCATACTTAATCCGGTAGTGAGCCATTTAGCCGTCCTTGGGTTAGTCAACGCCCACGCAATACCAATAGGGCCTAGCCCGAACACTACGCCAACCCCTGCGCTAGTCTTTTGAAACTCTGTGTTAAGGGCAGCCGTAGTTGCTCCTACCACAATACCTGACTGCACGATTTTCACTACCATTGATCTGCCTGGGTTGTCTTGCGTTCTCCGGGCAACCTCGGCAAAGTCTTTGATCGCTCCGTACTGCTCTTTTGAAAATGCTGCCTCTAAAGTACGCCGTGTTTTCGGGCTATTAAGTTTTGTGGTAAGAATTTTTGCGTCCAGTGTGCCTGACTTGCTAACGTCTTCTATCAGGGCCTTGTAATACCCCTGGGAAATTGTGTCCCAGGTGGCCTTTTCGTCAATAGCACCTTTGGTCGCTCTGGATGCGGTGTGAATCGCCCGCTGAGCCGTGATTACCTCCTCTAAGTTGCCGGACCTGAATAGCTCCTCGCCAAGGCTTGAGGGGGTTTGTTTATTCCTGTTTATCAGGTTAGCCAAAAGGGAGTTGTTGAATGACTCTTTCCCCTCTTTAACGAAGGCATTCGCCTTCCGCCAAAAGTTGTAGACATCTCCGCCAACGTCCTTGGCTGCTGCCTCCATCTGGTCGTCGATAGTGGTAACGAGTTTGTCTGTAATGGCTTTCGCTGCGCTTTCGCCCTTCTTTGCCAGTTCTCTTGAGTCTGCCGCTAACTGAGACCGGAGAGCGTGAGCGTCCATAAAGCTCACGCCTTGCCCGATGTTCTCAAACTTAGACAGGATGGAGCCAGCCGAGTCAGACTTGCCAACATCGCCGATGCGCCGAAACTTACCTGCAATCTCAGAAGCAACCTTCTTTGCTGGACCAAGATCCACCAGCGTACCCGCGACAGGACCACCGGCTTTCATAGAGGTTACTGTGCCCCCGGCCATAGCGTCTAGCTGCTCAAAGAGCTTTGTAGCCGCTTGACTGTGCGCCTTCCCGCCCTTCTTGATCGTGTCGAGGAGAAGAGACCCGACAGCAGCCTCTCCTTCAACGATAGCCGGGGCGAACTCGTCCACAACTGCTTTTCCGAGGGCGTCAACATCACCGGCCTGTTTCTTCAAGAAGCGTTCCATAATCCCACCAGCACCTATACCGCTTTGAGCTACGCTTTCGGCGGTCTTTAAGGCTTCGCTTTCTGCCATCTGGCCAGGGAGCATCCTCCCACCGACCTTTGAGGAGAACTTCTCTGCGACGCTCTTAACGGCTGGTGTAACCTTCTCAGCA
>Ga0080064_1001279_pt1 | contig 52964 bp, 41 predicted proteins | sample Subgrocontami54m_FD_69260 | JGI IMG/M metagenome (GOLD analysis project Ga0080064, IMG submission 69260) | Subsurface groundwater microbial communities from S. Glens Falls, New York, USA - GMW46 contaminated, 5.4 m (SPADES assembly) (version 2) ...
CGCCATCCTCGGTGATCAGGTGCAAGAAACCGACGTCGTGGAACTGCGCTCCAACCGCCAGCCGGAAACTTACATCTATTACGCCTACAACAAACCACGCGGCATCACCACTGAACCGACACTCCGAGGCAAAGATATCAGCCAATCAATAACTTTGAAAGGAGTCTTCCCAGTTGGCGGCCTAGATGTAAATTCCGAAGGTCTGGTCATCCTGACCAACGATCGTCGCATCGTGAATCGCTTACTCAATCCGGCTCACGCTCACATGAAAGAATATCTCGTGCGCACCGTGAATCCACTCAAAACGAATTTCAAAGAAAAAATGGAATCCGGCATCGTCCTCGATCATGGACGTGGTCGTGGAGCAAAACGAACAGTCGATGGTACTCACACAAACATTCCCGCGGAAATGCCAATTCAGTGCAATGTGCACATTCTGCGCGACAACCTTTTCAGTATCCGCGTCACAGAAAATGATAGTCATGTACGTCAAATGTGTTCACTCTTTTTCGCAGAAATTGAAAACCTGACGCGTACGGAAGTTTTGAATATCAGATTGGAAAAATTACCTCCGAACTCATATCGCAAAATTGAAGGTGATGAATTGAAAGTATTTTTAAGTAGTCTGGGGTTGTAGTTTCTATTTGATTTTATGCTGGCCTCAATTGACCCCCTTCTTCGCTTTCCCCCACTTTTCAATCGTCACCAATAGTGGCGAACCAATAAAAATTGAGGAATACGTACCTGCCGCGATACCAATAATCAAAGCCAAAGAGAAATGTTCGGTCGTTGAACCGCCGAAGATATAAAGCACGATCAATGCAATCAAAGTCGTCAACGAGGTGTTGATGGAACGCGTAAATGTCTGACTGATACTTTCGCCAACAATTTCAGAAAATGGCTTCTTGGCTGTTGCATGGCGAAGATTTTCACGGACACGATCGAAAACCACGATAGTGTCATGGACGGAGAAACCGAGAACAACAAGGAGCGCGGTGACGAACAATGTGTCAACTTCATATCCAGCGAAATGTCCAAGGATTGAAAAAACTCCAGTTGGAATGATCACATCGTGGACCAGAGCAACAATGGCGATCAAACCGTATTTCCAAGAAGAAACCGGCTCTGCAACTTTGCGGAAAGCGAAGGTGATAAAAAGCACAATAGCAAGAATAACCAAAACAATTGAAACAAGAGACTTGCGGAGAGCTTCGACTCCAAGTACTGGACCGACCGAAGAGAAATTCTTCTCAACTGCTTTGTGGGCACTGTCCAAAGATAAGGCTGTGAATACTTTTGCCTTTTCTTCTTGAGTTATCGGTTTCATGCGAACGATGAATTCTTCTTGACCTTCTTTGGTAGTACTCGAACGAATCGAAGCCGCAGGATCTATGACCGCGAGTTGTGAAGCAATAGTCGCCTGATCAGGTCGTCCATCTGGATAGGCAACTTCAATAAGTGTTCCTCCGGTAAAATCAATGCCCGGCTTCACTCCCCAAATTGCAAGCGACGCTAAAGAGGCAAGAACCAAAAGTCCGGAGATTGTGTAGAATATTTTTCTGTATTTGACGACCCACATATTATTTTTTTATTTTCTTAAATCCATTGCTGATAAGGAACGTGGATAATTTCGTAGTCCTCGATGGCGCGACTGCGTACAAGAACAATCGTGAAGCGGTAATCGCGCTAAACATACTGACGACCACACCGACGACGAAGACCAACGCGAAACCAGTGATGACTGCGGTACTGCCGAAGTAATACAGGATCAAACCTGTGATAATACTGGAAATATTTGAATCACGAATCGACAACCATGCACGCGCAAAGCCTTCATGCATCGCATCCCAAATACCACGACCGCGAGCAAGCTCTTCTTTCATGCGCTCGAAAATAAGGATGTTGGCATCTACCGCCATACCAATAGACAGAATGAATCCTGCAATACCAGCGGCAGTTAATGTGACTGGAATAAGTTTGAAAAGCGCCAACATCAGAATGGTGTAAACTCCCAAAGCGATAACCGCTACCAAGCCTGGCAAGCGATACCAGATGAGTAAGAAAATGGCGATGATAATGAAGGCAACGATACCAGCTTTGATGCCACCGTTGATTGCGGCTTGACCGAGTGATGGACCGATCGTCTGTGTGGAAATAAGAGAAATAGGAACTGGTAATGCGCCATAGTTCAAGTCGCGAACCAATTTTTTGGCTTCATCAACTGTGAATGTGCCACTGATTTGCCCTTTGCCATCAGCAATCTGATCACGGATGACTGGTACGGAAATCGGAGCGCCATCAAGGAAAATGCCGAGATAGTTGCCAATATTGTCTTTGGTTATTTTTGAGAATAAATCACGACCTTCGCTAGTGAATGTCAGACCTACAACTGGTTGATTGGTAGTGGTGTTGAACTCTAAGCTTGCTTTCGCAACCATCCGACCAGTAAGTCCTGTAGTCTTGAAAAGCGCCATGTAAGCGGCTTGCTGTTCAGTCGTACTTGAGAATGAAGTGCTCGATGCTTGATACGAACGCATTTCATCAGCGGTCACGAGGCGGAAATCAAGTGAAGGAGTAGCACCAATAGAACGAACCGCCTCATCAACATCGGTTATGCCAGGCAATTCAACAATGAGCTTGTAGGCACTTTCTTTTGAACTCAAAGCGGCTCCTTGTTCGGTCTGAACCAATGGTTCGCTGACACCGAATGTGTTGACGCGACGTTCAACGACGTCACGAAGAGATGACATGGAGTCCTTGATATCAGCAGGGGCGAGTTTTGAAATATCTGCTTGATAGACTAGGTGTGTGCCTCCAGAAAGATCCAAACCTAGACGGAATGGGTGCGTACTACCTGGTTGCTGTGAAGCATAAACAAAATATCCGATTGCGGCGGCGACAATCAGGAGCATAACGGCCTTTGCACGGTGTTTTAGCATATTGGGGTATTATAACGATAAGTGAGGATTTGTAAATAGCCTTTTTGAATTTACTACACCCCTTGCCTAGAAATCAGCGCTTTCGCAGTTTGCAGAGCAATACGAATATCCAACATCAATGAGCGATGTTTGATGTAATAAAGATCATACGAAAGTTTATCACGCGTATCGTCAACCGAAACACCATGATGCGGATGTGCGCGGTGATATATTTGCGCCCAACCAGAAAGCCCTGGCTTGATCAAGTGACGCGCATTGTAATATGGAATTTCTTTTTCATAAATAGAAACCAGCGATGGTAATTCTGGGCGTGGACCAATCAATGACTGATCCCCTTTCAAAACACTCCATAGTTGTGGCAATTCATCAATACGGGTCAGGCGAGTGAATTGTCCAGTGCGCGTTATTTTTAATTTTGTCTTGCCATTATTATCGTCATAAGAACCACCATCATCTGCCGTCATACTTCTAAATTTTGCGATTTTAATTACTTTGCCATTTTTACCAATACGTTCTTGGACAATAAACATGGCACCCTTATCTTCAGTTTTGATACTTGCCCAAACGAATGGATATACAAGCAATGAAATAATCCCTACGATACCAGCTAGCACGATATCCATGGCACGCTTCAAAATATCGTACACTCGGCGACTACCTAGCACTGTTCCTGAATTTTCTATGAGCCAACGCTCTCCCACCATTGATAATGGAATTCGATCAAACAAAGATTCATACATTTTACTAGCATCAATAATTTGCACACCCGAAAATATAAGTGAATACAAAAATGGCATGGCCACTTCAATAGCTTGATCATGCAAATCGACAACAAGGATCGAGGCACCAGTGCGCTTTACAGCGACAGCGATAGCATTCACCATTTCTTGAACATCAGCACGAGACTGAACATGTTCTTTGAAAACCAAACCGTAGTGAGTACTATTATTTATTTCTTCAAATACATCCTGAATGTCATCTCCAGACCCCACTAAAATAGCGGCCTGCTTTCGTGACGTATTGAGTACTGGGAACATCACTACACGCCAGATGAACAAGATGCCAGTTGAAACCAAAATATAAATAAACAGGTTTGCTTTAGGCGCGATTCCGACAGGCGCAAAATAGAAGAAGACAATTCCAATGATAAAATTGATAATTTGCACGCGAACCAATAGTCCTTGAATACGTCCGCTAATCAGAGTTGATTGTTTGTCATACAATCCAGCACTAAAACTGACCAAAAGAAAAAGTACAAAAAGAATGGAAAATGAGGGAACGTGATTGAAGAATAAAGCGCGGCTAGGAATAGCGTCGTAACGGATAGTCAGGGTGAATATCAGCGAAAATACATAGGCAAGGAGGTCGCCCGCGACGAGGAGGAAAACTCTACGTGAACTAGCGATTGAAGTCATGGTGCATACGCTACCATAGTTTTGTAATAGTTTCAAGTTCAGGCACGTTCCGACACTGGTATTTTGGAAGCCTGCGGGGCTTGCTCGTTAAATTGCAAGGTATTTTGGCGTGGAGGGTCCATCGACACCAAAATACCTAGCAATTTATACTCGCTTCAGACAGGTCCTCGGCATTCCAAAATACCAGTGTCGGAACGTGCTTAACAATGACAAAACCCCCTATTTTTGGTAGCTTTAATAGTAATGAAGATACTTTACCTCATTACTAAGTCCAATTGGGGGGGTGCCCAACGCCACGTATTTGACCTCGCCACTGCCATGCGTGACAAAGGTCATGATGTTGCCGTAGCACTCGGCGGTGATGGTACTTTACGCACCAAACTCGAAGCCGCTGGAATATATACCCATTCTATCGCCACTCTTGGTCGTGATATTTCGACTGGCAAAGATGTTGGATCATTGAAAGAAATCATCTCCATCATCCGCCATCGCCGTCCAGATGTTCTACATATGCATAGCCCCAAAGCCGCTGGCTTGGGTTCAGTTGCTGGAAGATTACTTGGAGTCAAATCGATTATTCAGACCGTGCACGGCTGGGCTTTTAATGAAGATCGCCCTGTCCACCAACGTGCACTAATCATATTCTTTTCTTGGCTCACCATGCTGTTTTGCCACAAAACTATTCTACTTTCTGAACACGAATACACCCAAGCACTTCGTTTCCCGTGGGTCAAAGAAAAACTTCGTCTGATCCCACTGGGCATCAAACCTCCTGTATTTATTTCCATTGATGGCGCTAAACAAGCTATAGCAAAACAAATTGGCATGACGGCTACGGATTTCAACAAAAAAACCGTGATTGGAACTATTGCCGAACTGCACCCGAACAAGGGTCTTTCGTATCTCATCAACGCTTTTGCTATTGTGGTAGCACAATATCCGCAGACAATCTTGATTATTATTGGTGATGGACAAGAGTTGACGTCCTTGCACATGTTAATCAAAGAAAAAAAGCTGGAACAAAATGTATTCCTCGCCGGGTACATGGACAATGCCGCGGAATATTTGAAGGCATTTAATTTGTTCGTGCTTCCATCACTAAAAGAAGGTCTGCCCTACGTTATACTCGAAGCTGGTTCCGCTTCCCTACCAGTAGTAGCAACCACAGTCGGTGGTATTCCTGAAATTATTGAAGACATGAAATCTGGCGTGCTCATCCAACCAAAAAATATCCGAGAATTATCACACGCTCTATCATTCATGATTGAACATCCGGAGGAACGAAGAAAGTATGGCACCGCTTTGAAAGAAAAAGTTTTGAAGGATTTTTCTATTGAGAAAATGACTGAAAATGTCGCGGGGTTGTATGCTGCAAAAAAGTAAGAACACAACTAAACTAGGCAATATGTGTTTTGGAATGCCGAGGATATGTTCGAAGCGAGTATAAATTGCTAGGTATTTTGGTGTCGATGGACCCTCCACGCCAAAATACCTTGCAATTTAACGAGCAAGCCCCGCAGGCTTCCAAAACACATATTGCCTAGTTTAGTTGGAATCACCCTACTGCGGCCCCACAAACTCATTCTTGACTGCGTCTTTGTGTGCTGAACGTGAATAGCGACGCATTGCCATCAAAATCCCCAACGCCAGAAACTCCGTCATAACGTGCGTACCTCCATAACTCATGAATGGCAGTGGCGTACCAGTAACCGGCAATAAGTGCATGTTCATTCCTATATTAACTACAATGTGTATTATGAAGAAAACCGCTACTCCCGCGCCAAACAAAATTTCGAAATTGGTCGCGCCAGTCATAGCATTGACAACAATGCGCCACATAATAATCCCATATAAGGAAAGTAGAATGAGCACTCCAACGAAACCCCACTCTTCGGCAAATGCAGCGAAAATAAAATCTGTTTGATATTCTGGCAAAAATTTCAGGCGTGATTGCGTGCCATAACCAAGCCCTTTGCCCAACAATTGACCAGACCCGACTGCCACCGTAGATTGGTAAGCGTTGTAACCAGCACCATGAATATCCGCCAATGGATTGATAAAATTACGGATGCGGTCTTTCTGATATTCTCTGAATCCAAAACCCCACAAAAGACCGAAGATAACCAACCCGAGAGCGAGCATTGAAAATAAATGCTTCTTGGAAATACCCGAGACCATGACCATGCCTAGCCATACGAAAAATATAATCATCGCCGAACCAAGATCGGGGTGAACCAAAACTAGCGCAAACAACACAAATGCATACATTCCTGAAACCAAGATGTGACGAATATTTGCGATTTCAATATGACGTCTAGAGAAATATTTTGCCAGAATGATGATGAGCGCGATCTTAGCAAAATCAGAAGGTTGGAATGAGAAACCACCAAAATCAAACCAGCTTTGCGCGCCGTGAGATACTTTTCCCAATACAAACAACGCGGCAAGTAATACAAAAGAAATACTAAACGCGGAAACAGATACCCACGTTGAACGCAAAAAACGAACATCAACAAAACTTACGCCAAAAAACACCGCGATAGAAACCAATATCCAAATCAATTGGTGCGTGGCAAAAGAATTATCTCCAGTGAAGGAAAACATGGTCATAAGACCAGCGGCTAAAATTGGCACCACCGCGCCAAAAAGCCACCAGTCCATGCCACGGCGACTAGATTCATTGGCGAGAGTGTATGACGAGTTTGAGTTTGGGGGTAATGTATTCATGAGAATAAGCAAGGTCGGACCTTGAGGTGATTCGCGTTAAGGTCTGACCTTGCTTATTCTGCCACAGGTAGAACTTCTATGGAAATGACCGAACCATGTCGATTTATCGGCCAAGTGAACGGCGCGATCACACTTCCTTGTGGAGGTATCTCATCAAGTACTGTTTTTGAAAAACCAAGCGCGTTTCCATCTTTGTCATACAGAACAGCGTAGACTGAAATATTTACCAATGAATACACACTGGTATTTTTGAGATTTACCGTCAACGACGACCCCGATTCATCTTCTGTGTATTTCTTTTCACCAACGACAATAGCGGCAAGTTGATCTTTGTGTTTATACCAATTTGGCGCCGAAGTAAATTTAAATAAGGCTTTCGTCGGTATGCGCTTTCCCGCATTGATTGCCCCTTGAAACGCAATCGTATTTCTATGTGGCGGTAAAGTAACTACGTCATTTGTGTCAGTAATGATAACCCCACGGTCATCATAGAGTGCGATGTGATACGGAACACTGCGTGCCTCAGCTTCAGTATTTGGATTTACTATATACGCGGCAAGATTGTAGAGACTTGGAGCCACTTCTTCAAAACGTGTCCACGCTAGAGAAGGTGCGAGAAATGAACTGAGAAATGAACTCTGGCACAACCGCTGACACGAGCCGCCACAATCCACACCCTGTTCATTGCCATTTTTGATGCCATCACTACAAGTTGGAGCTTTATAGAAAATAAGAAAAGCAGGGACAATAACAGCGCCTACCACTATGATAGTAATGACAGTTGCATAAAGTGTTTTGCGACGTTTTGACCAGGAGGACATAAGGATTATTGTTGAACCATTTGAGCAGCTCGAGCATTAGCGCTAGCCTCTATAGCTTTTGAACGAGCACTATTCAAAGAATTTAGAACTACAAAAGGAAGACTTGCGAACATCAGAATGCCACCAATAACCCCAACACAAATAAACGCAACCAACCAATGCTTGAAAGTTGCAGTTGAAACATTCGATACGCGAGTATTCTTGAGAGACATATAAAGCTGGTAAATATAAACCAGTGTAATCGGTCCGAAAATACCACTAACCACAAGATTAACTAATGATGAAATCAAATTATGCGCCTCGGATTTTGCACCAATGCCAAAGATAAGATCAATTACAAACACAAGTCCTGCAGATATTAATACAGCAACGATTGAGATTACCACGATGAAAAGTGTGCGACCAAAGACACTCCACCATCGTCCTTTAACAAGACTGTAACTTTCAGTGAATGCCGCAAACCCCTTTTTGTCATCAATAACGCGAGCTAGACTATACATTCCATTATAGACGCCAATAACAATTGCTGGAATTACAAACAGGATGAACGATCCAGCGGTTATAAGTATTTGTAAAATAATCAAAAAGACAATTGACCAGAAATAACCAAAACCTATCTTATACTGCCCCTTCAGTGTGAGCACCGCACTTGGTTCGAGCATTAAACTCTTTATCGTGTTGATTGCCGCAGGTAGCATAGCAATACCAAGAATAATTTCTACAACAAATAATACAAATGCGAGCACTGCCAATCCTGGGAGACCTGTACTTACGAGTGTTATTCCAATATATGAAATTAATGACGGAAGGATAGTAATAGAAACAAGAATCTTCCAATGTGTACGAAAAAAATTCCACGACGATGAAAACAGCTTGATTGGTCCTGTGATATTTTGGAGAGGTGCACTAGATACGGAAGCCGAAGCTGGAGCTGGAACTGGAGGCACAGGAACTGATTCTTGTGGGTTCATGGTAGTAAGATAAGCCAAAAAATTAGTGATAAATAATACGATACGACGTATGTAAATTATCTCACAAATACCAAAAAACACCAGTTTTTATGGCGGATGCAAACTAGCGTTATATCTCCAAGGCTTAACCTTGAATAATTATTAAATCCTCTGTTCTGGCAGCAAGCTACTTTCGCCGTTAAGACTATCATCGCCGCAACTACGTTTCACTGCCGTGTTCGGAATGGGAACGGGTGTTGCCATAGCGCCAAACCACCAGAACACAAGATTCAATATTTTTCAGAACTTATGTAATCGGATGCAATTCAAGGCGCAAGCGAGGTTTGCGACCAAAATGTATTTTTATACATTGCGGGAGCAAATGAGCGAAGCAACGAAGAAGTGCGCCGATTCCATAAGTTCTGTTATCAAACAAGTAAGTAAGCAATGTAATGCCAAAATAACAGCGATTTCTAAATTTCCTAATAGGATCGACGGATTAGTACTTCACGGCTCAACACCTTACGGTGCGTACACCTAAAGCCTATCAACGTGATCATCTCTCACGGGTCTCAACGATACCTAATCTTGGGGCCGGCTTCCCGCTTATATGCTTTCAGCGGTTATCCGATCCGAACTTAGCTACCCTGCGATGCTCTTGGCAGAACAGCAGGTAGACCAGAGGTTCGTTCAACTCGGTCCTCTCGTCGCTTTATTCCCCTATCACTAGGAGCGCAGACTATATCTTCACCCTACTTCGCATAAAGCTACGAAGGGTGTTGGCGTATTACCCACATAAGCAGTCGTTTTCAAAGAAACGATTCCTCATTATGTGAGTCCATTCTTTGGCACAAAGCCATTAAATAAGTCGTTACGGGGTCAAACCTAATAATTATCAGATCGACTTCCCACGGTATTAACTTTAACCCTTTTTACCTACAAATATCGGACCGACATTTCGTAGAAGATTAAAGCCTCCACCGTTATTAGCCACATTGTCATCGCGAATTACTTCGCGAAGTAGCAAAATTTACTAGAGTCAAATCCCCTCAAGTATCAACGCCTGCAGTAGATAGGAGACCAACCTGTCTCACGCATGTTACCAACGATTACTCGTTGCATTGGACTATAGCTTAATTTAGCAATTCAACAATTCCACAATGGAACTATTGAACAATTAAATTGTCGATGTTTAGTCTCTACGGGTGATTATGAATTATAATCTTCCCTCGGTATTACCCTCTTTAAAAGGGTTCCACCGATACTAATCGACTTGTTCCTTCGATTCGCCCTCGATAAACTCGGGCTCTCTTAGGACCGCCGTGGTTGATTGATCTACTTCCTAACTGTTAAACACAAAGCTTAAAATAACTTTGTGTGCTATTACACGAAAAATTCTCGAAGTGATTCAGACTGCAGAAGAGTCGAGATTCGACTCCTTTACGGTCTGACATCATTTACAATCTGCTATTACTAGCAGGACAGACTATACCTTTTCCAGATTTTCCACTTCTGGAACTGACGTGTTAGCAAAAATAGGATTATTTTCGCTCTGCCTGTTTGAAACAGACAAGTCGTTACGGGGACTGGCAATCTTATAGCTCATCGAAGGGATTGTGTAAGGTTTGATCAATGAAATCAGTTTCTGGAAATCAAATTCTCCAAAACTAACCTTCCATTTATCTCGATCCTTTACGATTGTCGTATTGATCTTGAATCGATTCTTGAGAAAATCAACTATTCTTACTTGATCTTCTTTGGAAAAACTGTGCGTACTTAACGTGGCAGTCGTCCCATTATTAGAACCGTCATCCATAAACCATACAGCAATCATTTGTGGATTCAGAATTTCAAATATGCCATCTGGGAGTATTTTGACTTTATCTTTATAAAAATAATGGTAAAGTCTGCCGAATTCTTGAAAACTTCTTGTGTGAAAGTACCACGACACTTCATGTAAATTCCTTTTGGGATTTGTCCATGAAATCTCCCTTGGCTCTTTCAAAACTAGATTCTTCAAGATCTCGTACTTCCACAACACATATTCTTTCTGTTTGAATCCATGATGCACTCTGAAACGCGCCGTGACCGGAGCTCTAACTCCGATAGAGCGACATTCTAACCGTGCATCTCCCAACAATGACCCAATAAGCACATCTATCTGATGCGCGGAAAACTTTGATTGTAATCTTCCCACGATATTATCCATTACTTGCAATTATACCATTGTAAGTACTTGGACTTCACCGTTATGAGTCAGTTTATTTGATTCTCTTATTTATTTCCTCGTAGATTCGCGCTAGGCTCATTTTGAATCACTTACCCAGCTCGCGTACCACTTTAATTGGCGAACAGCCAAACCTTTGGGAGCTTCTCCACCCCCAGGATGTGGTGAGCCGACATCGAGGTGCCGAACTCCGCCGTCGATATGAACTCTTAGGCGGAACTAGCCTGTTATCCCTAGAGTAGCTTTTGTCCGATAATCTTCCGCCGCATCTAATGCGAACGGTCGGTTCACTTGGCTCTGCTTTCGCATCTGCTCGACACGTACGTCTCGCAGTCAAGCCAGCTTGTGCCCATACACTATCGCCATGGTTTCCATTCACGGCTAGCTGACCTTAATAGGCTCCTCCGTTACTGTTTAGGAGGATAGCGCCCCACTAAAACTGTCCATCAGATACTGTCTCCCCATGGTTGTACCACGGAGGTTAGAATATACATTTTGGAAGAATGGTGTTTCATCGACGGATCCACGCACCCCGAAAGGAACGCTTCAAATCCTACCATCTACGCTACGCATCAAAAACGTATAGTCAATATCAAATTACAGTAAAGCTTCTAGGGTCTTTTCGTCTAACTGCAGGTAACCGGCATCTTCACCGGTACTGTATTTTCACCGAGCAAGTCTCCGAGACAGTTCTCCAGTCATTACACTATTCAACGCGTCAGAACTTCATGTTATTCTCCTATTTTCATAGGGGCATAGACTATATCTTCATCTCAACTTTCATTGAGCGTTGGCGTATTATGGTGGTTTTTCCATGTGAATCATCACACCATCTTCATTTCTAGCAAAATGCTAAAAAATCCAGTCGTTACGGGGTTATCTGATCAAATCTTTAGGTACATTGACAGAATGTCACAATTATGTAATCCTTTTATTGAAGGGGCACAACTATGATACTCAACAAATGTTTGAAAGTCTTGGTGGTTTCTCTTGCCGTCCTAGTCTGTTCGCCGATTTTAGTACTCTCGCTTCTGACGTTTCCATCATACGTCTGCGAGGCACTCCAACCGGCATTCAGCGAATGGATCGGGTAGCGAAACCTAAACAAAAACAATCGAGCTCCGCCATGAAAATTGGCGGGCTTTTTTAATTTAATAACCTAAAGATTTGATCAGATAACTTCCCACGGTATCATCTTGCTTTCATCACACTATCCTTGAAATAGTGCTCCAGCGAGGACTTCACCGTTATTAGCCAATTTTCTTTGGAAGATCACTCTTCCAACAGGCAATTCAATTACCTGACAAGGAATTGCGCTACCTTAGGACCGTTCATTTCTACAGGTAGCTGTGTAAAACTATTTAGTTTTGTTTAACAAATTTTTGCGTGTGTTATCTTTATGTCGCCATAAAGTTCGGACTATATCATCGTTTTCAAATCGTCGACTCCAATTATTGATTTGAAACCGTCTTGCGTATAGTCTCTGAGGATTCTTCTTTTGGTATACAATCTGATAAATTATACTTGCGCTTTCTTCCTTTTCCTTCATTGAGTGTTTCTCTCAATTCTAGAATTCTCCGAAAACCTTGTTCCGTCAGATGTTCTCCATTCACCATTTTCTCAACAATTGAGGAGAAAATAGAGAAGTTTGTCTTTTTGCGTGATGAAAGAAATCCAAACCGTTTGAAAAACGGAATGATTCGCTCTTTCAAAGAAGTGACATTCGTCACTTCATAATAAACAACTCCATCCTTTCTTTCTCGTAAAGTTCCGCACCCAAGCTCATTTTTGATAAGAGCCAAGATAACACGATCTTTTTGAGAAATATTGAAAGAAGCCGTCAATTTCCACTGATCTTTGTAATCATTTCTTTTCTTTACCGAAATGTTGAAGCTTCCTTCACCATCGGTAAACCCTGCAATATAGTTACCTATATCCGGTTTGATTTGGCGTAGCCAATCCATATTTCTTTTTGATTACAAAAGAAGTCTTTCCTGCTGATTGTCTGCGTCATTATATTGTCACTGCTTTTCGATGAAAGCGAGTAATAATGAACACTTTTTTCTTCATTTTTGCAAATGAAGCCAGAGTTTCCAGCATATAGCAAGATTTATTTGCGTAACTACAACGGTCAAGTCTATAGTTACGGCCGACATTCACCAGGGCTTATAACAGTCACCACTACATCTTGCGACATAGCAACGCCGTTATTTGACCTTCTGGCATTGGTCAAGTGTCACCCCCTATACATCCTCTTACGAGTTCGCAGGGAGCTGTGTTTTTGTTAAACAGTTGCCAGAGATACTTTAGCTGCGGCCCCTTTAGTTAAAAAAGGGCAAGCCTTATTCCGAAGTTACGGCTGCTTTTTTGCCGAGTTCCTTGGAGACCTCTCACTCGTTCGCCTAGGTCTACTCGACCTGATCACCTGTGTCGGTTTGCGGTACGGTTTTTACATAGTTATGCTTAGAGACTTTTCTTGGAAGCGTGCTTTATTGTATTTACCCTTTGACAGGTATTTGTGAATAGCTTGGAGACGACATTAAAGTCAGGATCCGGATTTGCCAAGACCCACCCTTACTACCAACACGTTAAATCCAATTATACGCACAATATACTACACTCCGTCCTCCCATCGCACTATGCAAAAGTTATGGAATATTAACCATATATCCATCGGGTGCGGCGTTCGCCATCCCCTTAGGACCGACTAACCCTTGGCTGATATACATTGCCAAGGAAACCTTGATCTTTCGGCGTGCGGGTATCTCACCCGCATTGCGGTTACTTGTGCCAACATTCTTACTTCGCAACGCTCCAGTATGGGTCACCCCTTTACCTTCAATGCGATGCGAATACTCTCCTACCACTCCATATTACCGAAGTAATATAAAGTCCTCAGTTTCGGTACAACATTTTAGCCCCGATTATCTGCGGCGCGAAATTTCTCGATGAGTGAGCTGTTACGCTATCTTCGAATGATGGCTGCTTCTAAGCCTACATCCTCATTGTTATAGAAATTTCACTACCTTAAGCGCACTTAATGTTGATTTAGGGACCTTAAATTGAGATCCGGGCTGTTTCCCTTTTGACCAATGGAGCTTAGCCCCCACAGTCTAACTGCCGGATAATTACCTTACGTATTCGGAGTTTGATAGGTCCCGGGATCTTTCGACCTGTCAGGACCTTCCAGTGCTCTACCCCGTAAGGGTACATCCGACGCGAACCCAAAAGTTCTTTCGGAGAGAACCAGCTATTACCAGATTCGATTAGCTTATCACTCCTTACCACACGTCATCCGATAGTTTTGCACGGCTAACCGGTTCGGGCCTCCATTCGCCTTTCGGCGAACTTCACCCTGCGCGTGGCAAGCTCATCTGGCTTCGGGTCTTTAGCAAACAACAAACGCCCTGTTCAGACTCGGTTTCCCTGTGACTCCGTCCTCGCGGACTTAGCCGAGCTGCTTGCTAAAACTCGTTGGCTCATTCTTCAATAGGCACGCCGTCACGGTCTGCACATTGGGCACTTAGAAAAATGCACACTGTGCAAACCGCTCCGACTCCTTGTAGGCATATGGTTTCAGATCTATTTCACCGCCCTTCCGGGCTGCTTTTCACCTTTCCCTCACGGTACTTGTTCACTATCGGTCTAGAAAAATATTTAGACTTGCCAGTTAGTTCTGGCGGATTCCACCGAGCTTTTCGTGTCCCGGTGTACTTGAAAATCAAGACAAAGAAGATCTTTTATTTTCGCCAATGGGACTATCACCCGCTAGGGTTGAGCTTTCCAACTCATCAGGCTAATAAAAAATTTGATAACTTCTCTGCTATAAATAGCACGTCTCAACCTCGCAACCCCTATTGTATTGCTACGATAGGTTTAGTCTTCTCCGCGTTCGCTCGCCGCTACTGACGGAATGCATGTTTGTTTATTTTCCACCTGGTACTGAAATGTTTTACTTCCCAGGGTACGCTCTGGCGTATTGCTACGCGCAGTCATGAAATTTTATCTCATGGGGTTTCCCCATTCGGACATCTTCGGATCAAAGGTTGCTCGGCACCTCCCCGAAGCGTATCGCCGCCACGCCACGTCCTTCATCGCTTTTTCTAGCCAAGGCATCCACCATACGCCCTTTAAATTTCCTACTAGGAAATCTAAAAACCGCTTATTATTTTGCTTACATTGCTTACTTACTTGTTTGATATTTAGTTTTCAAGGTGTCAGTCATCCTGAAAAGAAAAAACCGCTTCATCGAGCGGTCACGAGCAACACTCCCTTTCGGGGGTATGGCTATGGCCGCGTATGTAGTGATTGGTTTCTTGTAAACATTCGGTAGTGGAGTAAGTATACTTATGGTGAAAAATATGTCAATAGTGTGTACAGCCTCGTCATTTTGGGCAACTATGGGGATAGCGTGTGGATAGAAAGAAGAATTTAGGAATTACAAAAAGCGACTCCCCGCGGAATCGCTTTTTGAAGAATTTTAGTTCCTAACTACTATTCCTTCTCCATCACATTATGCACTGTCTTTTCGAGAATCCTCTGTGCTACATCCTTGCCACCAAGACCAAAGGCAAGACCGAGAGCAAGAGCGGCACCATCAAAGACCGCCATGACAATCGTCTGGATCAAAGCTGGAGCGATACCGAGGTTAAAGAGTGCTGTAAGAAGAGCGAAAATCCAAATAGACCACTTTGTAATGCGACCAAGTAGTTCGGCGTTGATAATATGAGCGGCACGTGAACTTGCAACAACTATCTTTTGCATAGCATTGGCAATGATCACCGCAACCATCAAAATAAGAACGGCGATAATAACTTGTGGCAAATATGCAACAACGTCACGAAGGAAGCTGGTGACTTGCGTCAAACCAAGCACATCGAATGAGGCAATCAAGAAAACGATAATAACAAACCACTTTACCAAAGCCCCAACGAACAAGCCGGAGTTCAATTCGTGACCTGCGCGCTTGACTACATCTTCAAGACCAGCACTTTTCAAAGCTGCGTCAATCTTGAGTGACTTGAATATACTTTCAACAAGCTTCTCGACGAGTGATGCTAGCACCCAGCCGATAGCAAAAATAATAAGGGCAATGATGAGGTTCGGCACAAAGCTCGCAACACCATACCAGACACCTTGCAGGGAGCGAGAGAATACATTGCCCCAATTCTCAATAAAGATCATGTGATTATGATTAAAATAATAATTTCCTTGTAATGCCTTTATTATACCATGGATCAAATATGTAAAGGCAGGGGTGGGGATAAGGCCTGTGCCTTACTTCGTCTCAATACCAAGCCTATCTAACAATGTCACATGTGGATAATCAAGAATGTCGCGTACAAGCCTGTCATGTATACCTAGACGATATTCAAAATCCTGCATTTCAAAAGCAGAGTACGCTATCTCCTTCCCTATTTCTGATTCAATAGACTTAATAACTGTTTCAATCTTATCCAAATTTAACTCTTCACCGACAATCAACAGATCAACTCGCGAATCCCAATTTTGAATAAAAATACCTGCGGCAATAAAAAGTTTGATGCGACCAGCGTTAGTAAAACGCTTCGCCAATGATTCATCGGCGTGCAAACTAGCAACAGTCAGGAGATTTTTTAGCGGATCAAGATACGGAAATTTATCATCGAGAATGTATCCATCACCTTTGAGTTTCTTGAAGACAATTTTGTCTCCTTGGCGAGCCTCAACACTTTTCAAAACTTGTTTGCGTTTGATAACACCAGCTTTAGCTAGCACGCTCAATTCCCTACGAACCACCGTCGGCGCGCATTTTGTTCGATAAGCCAATTCTTTTGGCAAAAATGGTGTTGTTGTATTAAAGAGAAATTGTCGGAGGAGTTTGACCTTCGTCTGGCTACCAAATAATGCAGTGAGAGTTTCCATATGCTTAGAATATAGTGAAAAGTCCATAAAGTCAAAAGTCCATAAAGTGAACATGGCGTTCTGACTTTACGGACTTTATGACTTTCGATTTTATAGACTATTTAAACTCAACCTTTCCACCAGCAGTTTCGAGCTGTTTCTTGAAAGCTTCAGCTTCTTCCTTCTTCATGCCATCTTTGAGCAGAGTTGGAGCCGCGTCAACGAGATCCTTTGCTTCCTTGAGACCAAGGGCGAGGACTTCTTTGACTACTTTGATAACTGCAATCTTTTGAGCGCCAGATGCTGTAAGGTGAACGGCAACTGTTGACTTCTCTTCAGCTGCACTAGCACCAGCTGCTGGAGCGGCAACCGCGACAGCTTGAGCTGACACGCCGAATTTCTTTTCGAGTAATTTGACCAATTCGTTGAGGTCAAGAACTGACATCTTTTCGACTGATTCAACCAAAGTCTTGAACTTTGCTGGGATTTCTACAGTAGTTGTAGGAGTATTTGTTTCCATGATAATTTAATGAAGATTTTAGATTTTATTCTATAATCTAGTTGTTAAAATAATAATTACGCGGTTTTCTTTTTTCCTATCTCACTCAACGCCATAACAAAACCTTGAATAGGTGAATTGATGACATTGAGGAACATGCCCTGAAGTGTTGCTAGTGGCGGAATGGAAGCGATTGCGATCATTTCATCCTTGGTCATGTATTTGTTTTCAAATACACCTCCAATGATAGCAACTTGATCTTTGAGCTTCTTCTGGAATTCGTAGACGCCACGAGCTGGAGCGATCAGATCTGTGCCGTATGCGAATCCAAATTCACCAACAAGTTCAGGAGCTGTGCCAGCGTACTTCTTACTTGCAAGCGCAAGTGAAGTCAGTGATTTCTTTGCGACAAAGAAACCAACCTTCTCGGCTTTGAGAGCGCGACGCATCTTGGTGGCATCCTCGAGTTTGAGTCCATGAATGTTAACGAACACCAGCGACTGTGCCCCATCCATGAGTGTACCTACTTTTTCTATAATTTCTTTTTTCTGTGCTTTTGTGCGTGCCATGTTTTTAAAGGAAAGAAGCAGTGAAGCAAAATGGAAAAATTCCTTGTTTGCTTTTTGCTTTTTCCAAGATGTTATTTAATCGACCGTGGCCTGACGTGTGTAGAGGTTTACCTCGGAAGGTCTTCTATCTCGCAAAAATCCGCTTGATGGCGGACTTTGGCGTGATTGCCTTCTGTCTTTAGCCTTGCGAATACGTTATCACAGTCACATCAGCAACGCAAGAATTGGACATTCATCAAATGATTACTCAAACTGCGCAAGGAAAACATCAATCATATCAATAATCTGGGTTTTCTCTGTATCAGACAATACCTTATTTTTCTTATGAGTAACAATTTTCTTCAATTTCTCCACATTATCATGGATTTTCTTGAATTTACCTTTTTTAACCAACTCCTCAAGATGATCAATACGTTTCAAAATATTCTTGGAACGATTGTTTGAGCCGATGAGTTGCACGACTGTTTTCTTCAAAGCTTCAAGAAACATCATCGGATCAGGTGCCACGTTCGCCTTGGCAATAATATCAACTGAACCATTACCATCAACGTCTATTTTTAATGTTGGTGTGGATGAGGCTAGTTTAATTGGGATAATTGCACCAGTCGCATCTGGAACGCCAATTTGAGAACTCACCGTTGTCGAAGCAGTCATGAGTGGCGTTACTGGCAGAGATCCGTACGTCACACTATCCAATACATCTCCACCACGAATCCTCTGAACATTATAGGTAAATTCACCAACACCTGTACCTTGGATAGCAACCGAATAGGTTTGTCCACTATCATCCGGTAAAGAAATATAAGTTTCTGGTTGATTTTCATCTCCATATTGCTCAAAACTGCTTCCAGGAATATTCTTCTCAACATAAATAAAGAGTCCGTCTTCAATATTTTCATCCGTACTCGTTGGCATAGGTGCGACACCGGTATGATTGCCTTGCGAATCATAAACATTTAGATCAACTGGTGAATGAGTACTTACGACTAGAAATGTCGCTTCTTTACTATAATCAGGCTCACCAATGGTCACACCAGGAATTTTTACCAGTGCTGACTCAATAGATTTTGCATTGCTATTATGATTATCAACAGTAATAAGATCTTCAATGGCAGACTGTGTTGCTGATGCACCCAAGATATTCGCATGATTAGTGCTTCGACGATCTATTCCAGAAACAGCTAGCAAATCAATCGCTGTAGTAGTGCCAGCATTATACGCCGCACTAGGAGCAACAACCGTTCCATCACCCATCGAAGTTGTAGTGGCATTATATTTGCTATTATTTGCACCAGAATAAACTATTCCTTTGGCTGTTTTATTACCCCATCCGACAATAGCCCAACGCGCGATAGTCGCTGGCCAAGAAAATGGATCGAGAATACCATGAAGTATTTCCGCGGCAGTCATGAGTGTTTGGTTGGCTCGTGTGCCAATAAATGAGTCTTGTGCGACAACCGAAGTAATTGGCGTTGCGGAACCGCTCGCGTAGGCAATAGTCGGTCCAAAAACTTTTTCGAAATATCCAGCTGATGGCAGGAGTGAATAAGCGCTTGGCATATTGGTTCCCAGTTCTTTTGCCACACTTTTTTTGAGAATTATTCCACCGGCAATATCCTGACCATCTCCATGTAATAGTCCAAGTATCGCTTGAGGTGTTCCAAGATATGGCACTGCCACAGAAATCACCGAATCAATCAGATTTTCTTTGCCTAAATCAACCAATGTTTTGACCAAATACTTGGCAACCAATCCACCATTACTATGAGCAATAAGCGTAACTTTTCCAGTCTTCGATCGCTCTGCTAGACTTTCGACTGTTTCAAGCAATGAATCAGTCGTCGTCGCTCGCTGTGTTCGCCCCGCAACCACCTCGGCTATCGGTTTACGCCAGTCATAGCCAAAGGACTTCCATTCCGCGATTGTTCCTTTTTGGGACAATCCATCCAAAAAATTCATAAAAGATCCATATATTCCGATAAGACCAAGGGCTTTGTCGATTGGACCACCGGCATATATAGACGTATCAGTACTAGAGCCGTTCGAGTCCATGAATAATTTCACTACATCAGCGTTTCTATTGGGCTCCCAAAGTCGATTCGTCATCATTCCTATTCCAAAAGGTCCAGATTCTGGTCGATATAGACGACTAGCTTCAAGTCCAGGTAAAAATAGAACGCTTGAGCAACATACTGCGACTTGAGGAGCAGTCGGATCATGATCTAACCATGGATTATAAATTACTAGTCCTTGTATATTATTTTGAATCATAGTGCTTTGCGGTCCACCAGCATTCCCCCACCAATTATGATCAGCCTGAACATCTATAGCCGTATCATTAAAAATTGCGGCTTGGTTATTATTCAGTAAACTTGAATCTGTGATAGAAACCTTTGGAGAATTTAGGGTTGCCGCCTGAGCGATTTTTATAAGACCAATCTTTTCAAGAGTATTCTGAACACTCCCTAAAATAGATGGTGTATCTTTACGCATCTGGAATACACCGACTGGTTCTTTTACCACAATACCATTTATATTTCCCTCAATTTTACTACCCTGAATTGTCACCAAACTATTTTCACTATATATACCATCCGAATGGATATCACCAACCGAATTGGATATGGTTGATGTGAAAATATGTCCTTCTGCTCCAACAAACCTCAAGCTACTTCGCATAGCAAGTGTCGTATTTGAAATATACGCGCTACCATAGTCAACATTAATACCCCAAATATCGCCAATCTGAACAGGTTCTTCAACTGAACCCTGTATCAATAATGTACCAGCAACATATATGTATGGCTGATAATCTGACACAGGATCAGCTCGAACTTCAACACCAGGCTTAATGATCAGTTTTATGCCCGATGGAACCGTAACCACGTCATTGAGGATATATGGACTATGTGCCTTATCCCACACGGTATCGCCTTGTAAAAAACCATCCGTAACAATGGTTTCGGCATGAGCAACAGTGATCATGCTAGTAAACGTCAAAAATCCTACAATCCCACCCGCGCAAACAATATGTGCTATGTTTTTTAGTGTGTTTTTCATATGCATTAGAAGTTAAACTAATAATGCACATAGCGTATCAAATCGGAATGAAGAAACACTGAAGAAACGATAAAGAAGTAATGAAGATTTTATCGCATGGCTACAAATATGCTTTTTGGGGCAACAAAAATTTCCGTGATATTAAAGTGTCGTGTTGTACCTACCTACGACATATAGAATAGCGAAACTAACCGTAAGGATGAGTATAAAACCTATAAAGAATTTGAAGAAATTACGATCAAAAGGGTTTACCATGAGAGTAGTATATCAAAAATACCCAAGTGAGTGAATGCTGTAGCCAGCTTATTCATTCACTTGGGATATTCTTTATCTTTTATCTATACTTTATCTTCATCTTCCAACAGATATAATCGCGGCCCTAGTTGCAGGACCAACAATACCGATCTGGTCTATACCCATTTCTTTCTGGAAGACAATGACCGCTTTTTTCGTCAAAGGTCCGAAGTGTCCTTTTGACATTCCTACCAAAATAGTAAGATACCCTTTGTTTTCCAAGAATGTCTGCAAAGTGGTAACATCATCGCCATCATCACCTATTTTGAGAGTACGGGTGAAAGAAGTCGAGGTTGTCGTCGTACCAACTATTGCTTGCACTGGAACAATAGTCTTTGCAGTATCAGCCTCAATCGCTTGTCTCGTAAGAGGACCGAGATTTCCTGTAGCAGATATTCTCTTGCTCTTCTGATAAAGCTTCAAAGCATTTTTAGTCTTGGCACCGAAGTATCCCTTTGCTACTCCATTTGGCATAACTAGGAATTTTTTGCTTTCGAGGAAAGTTTGCAAGGCTGTAACATCATCACCTTCTTTGCCAAGATCAATTATTCTGTAATAAGGAGACACAATCACCACTGTGGTAGTTGAAGTTAATGGTTTAACGGCATTGACAATCACTGTGCTCGTAGCTAGGAGCCGTGCCAATTCGGCAGGTGACACCATACTGCCACCAGAACTTGATGAACCACCAGAACTTGCAACCACCGCTGCGGCATTGGTCGTCGCATTGGCTGAGCTGGAATTGAACCCTTCACCACTACTATTGACGCCAGCGACTTTGTAGAAGTACTGCGTAGAAGCGGACGGACTTGTATCGTTATATGTTGTTCCGGTTACGAGAGTAGTCAAAGCCGTAGTGTAATTTGAATCCGTTGAGCTACGATAAATAGTATATGTGGTCGCCGTAGGTGAAGCCGTCCAGCTTAGATTTATCTGACTGGCAGAAGCCACCGTTGCGGTAAGGCTAGTAGGCGCATCAGGAACGCCTGGCAAGATCGGACCATAATCTGTAAAGTGGTTGACTTGAGCGGTGATCGTATGGGTTGAAGTACTGACTGTCGCCGCTACTGGTTCCCAATTCCCCGTAGTGCTGTCGAAATAACCAAGTTGAATTTTTGATTCGTCAAAGTTGTTCGGCAACTGGGTTTGATCATAACTTATCGTCAGCGAAACACTACTGTTAAGAGAAGTGATGGAGCTTCCAGCGGAATTGCTAGCGGTAATAGTTTTGACGGCACTGCGTAGAGGCGTGGCATTGGCTGAAGCCACAACATTGGCTGTATTTGAGACGGAGACATTTACCGAGCTTTGTAATGTGCCTAGGGCATTGCCTGGAATATTCAAGACGACATCGTTTTTGCTAATTTGACCTCCAGAAGTATCCGTAATCGATTGGACCTGTGGCACTGGCGCACTACAACCACTTTGAGCAGTCAAAGTGATATTTTTGCCACTATCACCAGCGATAGCTGAAACTGGAGAAGAACCTAGATAACATGGACCTTGTCCTACAAGATTCCATGTAGAGCTTGAAGGTACATTCAGAGTGAAATTACCTGATGCATCAGTTGGCGAACCGATCTGAGTTGAAGACGCGGCTCCTCCTTGTCTGAAAGCATTAACCCATGCATTGCTGATGCCTACGGCACTTGAATTCAAGAGCGTACCGCTTATTGTTGAACCGGCAGAACTGACGGTAAAGTTTTTTGTTGTGCTTCCCGCAAGCGTCACATTAACATCGCCTTGATCAGAAACATATAACATTGATTTCACGCCGACACGGTAAGTCGTTTGATCAGGAACAGAAAGTAGATAATTACCGCTGGTATCGGTTTGAGTTGAGAAGAATCCAGGACCGTTTATTCTGCTAACCCAGATGTTTACGCCAGAAATGTTTGATCCACCAGATGAAACATTACCACGCAAAGTTACCAAGCTGGCGCTAGATGAGGCATTGAAAAATACATACTTCGTTTGACCTACAGCTATCACAACCCCAGGTTGCATGCCCAATTCACCTGTTGAAGGAGATCCCGCGTGAACTTCATAAGTACCTGCTGGAAGATTTATTATCGCGACTTTATTCAGAGGAGCAGTCGTGCTAGCTACCCAAGAGTTGGTACCATTACCTCGTCCAGTGGAAGGACTGAAGGCTCCGGCGAATAGTTGACCTGCATTAGAAGCATTCTGAATTTCAATTTGTAATGTGCCTTGGGCACCTATGGCCCAGTTTACATTGGTGGCATTGGCGGAAGTCACATCAACATTTTGCTGTGCCAAACCTCCAGTTGACTGCGACCAGCCTTCAACTTGATAGGTACCTGCTGGAACATAAAGCGAATAATTACCACTACTGTCGGTTTGAGCACCACTGCCTCCGCTACTCGAACCAGTACCATGAACGCCTATATTAATTCCTGCAACACCTGAACCGCCTTGGGTAACCTGCCCTGAAATTTTCTTTAGACTTCCAGAATTAACAATAAATGTGGCAGTTGGATTTGAACCGCCTACAGTCACCCCTGTTTGTGCCGTCAAAGGACCTAAAGAAGGTGCGAATCCTTGAACTGTATAAGTTCCGGGCTGAACATAAAGTGTTACAGTACCATTTGTTCCTGTCATACTATTGGCAAAACCGTTGGAACCTTGAGCGAATACAGACGCACCGTTGACTGGGCTAGTCGTACCATTTGCTGTCGCTTGTACCGACACAGTGATAAATGAAGTAGGTGAAGATAGAGCTATTGTTTTTGTTGTCGTAGCCGCATTGATAGATACCGGATAAACAACCGGCTGACCGCCTCCAGGCTTCATAATTTGGACGGAAATTGTGGTTGCAGCAGGTACTTTGAAACGATATGAATCATTTGGCGTAGTACTACTATAATTTGGACTGCAAACTACATCTTGTGGTCCGGTAAATATACCTCCGCCAGTTCTCATAACACCCACGCAGACATTGGCTACACTTCCACCCCCGACACTCGTCAATGCCACCACCAGATTTTTATCGGCTAATACATAGGTGGATGTACCCATATCCGTGGTGCTAGCGGAAGCCAGCCGGATCGAAGGGATGACTGGCGGCCAGTATTTTGCTCCGCTTGCATCTGTAAAATTGGCGCCGGAACCGAATGAACCACCAACAACATTGAAGTTCCAATCAGCACCGCTATTGATCTTGACTCTAGCGAAACCATAACCGGAAGCGTTAAAACCGGGGGTCGTATATGTACTATCGGTAAACACATTGGAGAAAGATTGATTATCGGCGCTAAACGCATTGATAAATGCATTTTGCCCCAATACTCCGCCGGCAAGTTCGATAGTTGCTGTAGAATCAGGAACTCCAAACACCAAAGTAGTTGTGGCAGATTGTCCGACTCCACCAGAAGAAACTAAGTTGACATTTTTGAAACTCGGTGGCAAGAAAGAATTGTAGAAAGTTTGGGAACCCTTATTGAATGGATTGACCCCCATCATGTAATTACAATCAAGGATGTTATTAAATTGCGCGACTCCGTTGGCATTAAGCCACCTCTCGCCCATGAAGAACTGTTTATCTGGGCAACCAACACCAACCTTCACTTGTGCCAAATCTGATGCTGTAAGGGTGGTAGTACCAGCGCCTCCTGTTGATTTTAACACTTGGATCGCTAAAGTATTTTTACCGCCAATATGCAAAGTATCCGTAGGTGGTGGCGTACCCCCACTAAAATCAGACTGCTCAAAACCGAAATATGAACCGTCCAGCAAACCGCTGTTTGATTTCATAGTAAATACCGAGAAAGGACGGTACACGCCAGGATTGGCTGGATTAGTCAATCCTGCCACAGTCACCGTGATCGTATTACCGGCAAGAACAGTGCCACCGCTAGTTGTCAAAATGACTCGATTAACGCCCATATTCGTAGATGTTGAGATAGCACCAGGTAATATTTGAGCCGCGCTACTTGTTGAGATATTATAAGCATAAGTTGTCGTAGCGTTTTGGAGATTATATTCTGGCGGAAAATTGATGCCTATCTTGCTTCCAGCCGGCAAAGCAGTGGCTAAAGTAATGGAAAATGTTGTTGTTGCCGCCACAGAGGTATCATACGAACTATTGGCAACACTAGAATTGCTGTCAGAAACAAGCCCGTTACCTGCTCTGGTAATACCTTTTATGGTGGTAGTGCTGAAAGTAGGTTGGGACAACAAACTGCCTCCCGGATTATTAGGATTGGTGGAAGTACCTGCCATCATTGTCCATGACAAGTTGCTTAGCGACGAAATTTGTCCTGAAGCATTATTGATACCACCGATAGTGATCACAGTCGTTGAACCAGCGAGTATTGTGCTCGTAGCAAAACCGTAAATAACCGGCCCACCTGATGTTTGAGCTACCAGAAGACCACGAGCCGCATTGCTACTTGTTGATACATAGAGATCAATACTAGAGGTAGCGATGATTATGATACTAGTACTAGTGGCGCTAAACGACGGACCTTGGTTAAAGGTCGGTAAAATAAATTGGACGATATTTCCGGCTCCGATAGCAGTAGTAGTGGTAGCGGTAAATGTCCATTGCGTGTTAGTAGCGCCGATGAGGTTGTCGACATATATAGTGTTTGCTGAAACTGTTAGGAGATCAGCAGCGTGAGCGACATTAGCCGTTAACATCGACAGAACTATAGTTAGCAATAACACACTAGTCGTTGCAACCAGATAAAATAATTTGTTCATTATAATAATTTTGTTAGGAATAAAAGAGAGAAAAATGCTTACTCTTTTTCAATAATAAGAAAACTATTTAATTATACCCCCCCAAGGGAATTAAGATAGCGAAGTTATCCACATTCAATTTATAGAAGTCTGAGTTGAATGTTTGTCCACATAATCATAAGTCATTCTTGAGATAGTGGATATGACATTATCAAGATCCGGGAAACTCTGCCCCTTTGTCATGACGCACAAAAAATACGGATGGCTTGGATAATATATTATGCCACAATCATGAAGTTCATGATTTATAATGTCCCCATTGGATAAAATATTGGTATGTTCGCCAAATTTGTGTGCAATGATCGTGCTTGAGGAAACACCTGCTGTGAGACCACTTTGAAAATGAGTCTCCGACAGCAATTTCAAAGCTTGCTCCGAAACATCCCATGGAAGATAAGTGGAATTGTAGAGCGTTCGAAAAACAACGGAAAATGACCGCACAGTCATGTAGTCAGTCGTTCCATCACCTGCAGGTTTGAGCAATCTGAAATCGTTATATACATTCATAAATTCATCTAGATTGTCTGTAACAAGCAGACGCATAGCAACATTGTCTGAATTGACGATCATATCATTCAACAGATCTCGGATCGAATAATCTCCAGGATCAAGATGCTCTGATGCCTTGTAATATTGTTCGGATTCATCAGGTCCTGGATAATAGACCTTCTTCGACAGCTCTATATCGATCGAAGATGTAGATTGACTTGCTGATGTCAAAGCTTTCCGCAAATACGAGATCATGACCGCGACCTTGAGCATACTTGACGGTTCATACTTTTCCTCTAGATTCGTCCCAGTCCAATGACCGTTATTCACATCGCGGAGATAGACGGAAATTGCATCAGCTTTATGCGTGTTTTGCATCTTTCTGACATACGCGTTCATAGTTGCATCATAATCATCATATTCATGAAAAAAGTTTTGATCGGATTCTGTGAAAAGGATCGGGTTCGTGAACTTGTACATCGGAGAATTTTCTCGATACTCAACTGGGGCGGAAATGATCCCATATATAGATTGGAATGCCAACGCCATATTCTTCGAATCTTGCGGAACTATCTTGACCATCACGATAATCATCATGAGAGTGGCAATCGCGTATGCGACATGGATATATGAAAAAGAATTCTTCATCAGGAATAAAATTACTTCTGCTTAGAAATAAAATCTGCCACGAATGTAACATACTTGACATAATCACCAATATTATTACGTATATCATCAAGCATTCGTCCTGTATCTATTTTTTCGTATTGATGAACAATGCCATTACGTAGACCAACAGATTCACTAATTTTCAAAGCAAAATCTGGCGGTAAAATAGCTTGCTGACCAAGTATGATAAATGTCCCACGGTATTCTCTTGGAGACTCTAAGTTTAACTCTGCAATCAAATGCGAATTGACATCAACTGCCTCGTCTACAATAAGTTGTAGCAATCTCTCCACATTACGAAGCTTACTCTTATCATCTGTAAGTTCCTTATTTGAAAACTTCAAAAAAGGTTCCAGTTCAGTGATATACTCACTGATCATGGTTAATTTATCTTTTACTGTTTCTTGGTCAATAGGCATGGGTGTGGATAAAACGGTTAAGATACTGTTCACGTAAACGGCGCAGTGGCGCAGTTTCAACATAAAGTTTGAAAGCTAAAACTTTGAAATTAACAAACCTACCACGACGATCTTCATATAAAAGCTTACCTTTATCAGCTATTTGTTTCATGAGAAGTGGTGAAACACGTCGCATATTTACACATTCCAGATTGACAATGTTCAGCGAATTTCCAAGTTCAGTTAGGATATTTAGCTGTTCTCGATAATCAACGTCCCGTTCTGCCATGAACGCAATATCGGTATCAGAAAGCGCATGAGTCCTACCTGTAGCCTGAGAGCCAAAAAGAACGACGCATGACAAGTTGTGTTTTTGCGCCACTTCGGCCACTTTTCCTTTTAATATATCGTTTATTTCCATACCAACATACTATCATATATAAGATACCAACATCAAACTTTTAGCGAGGCCTACCCTGCGCATCCCCCCTCCCCCCATACACAAAAACCGCCCCTTTCGAGGCGGTTTTTGTTCCAACATTGTAACCCGTTGGGAGGAGAAGAACTAAGACTAGTTCTTGTTTAAGAGGTAAATATCTGTACCCAGTGTCGTTAGACCTGTGGTAATAGAAGTGCCAAGTCCAGTATTTGTAGTGCCATACTGGATACTTGTGATATACAAGCCCTCAGTAGCTGCTGAACCTCCACGATTCTGAATCAAACCACTAACTGTGAACGTACGAGATCCTCCACTAGAAGGAAGTATGTAATACGTAGGAGAAGCGGCAGTATCATCACCAGCAACTGGTGTTACAGCTGAGAGCAATGTCAACGTAGAAGAAGCATTACCTGTTGGGTTGCTTGATGTTCCATTGAGAAGTCCTGACGCACCTGCTACACGCGAAGTAACATACAAACTATTTGAACTATTGTTAGTCAAAGTGAATGTACATGAAACACTTGCAGCAGTAGCCTGATTTACACTTGCCTTTTCGTTAAGACCTACCGTACTACATGGAAGAGTAGCAAAGTTTATTGACACACTATTGACCGTCATAAGTGTGTTAATACTCGTCTGATTATTTGTAGCAGAAGCCATAGCGACGCCACCTACTGTAGCAGCTGTGTATGTGCTATCTATAGCATTGATCGTACTTGCATTAAGTGTTGATGAAGCTGTGACAGCTGTAGATGTAGCCGCAACATCGGCAATTATTTTGATGTCTGTCCACAAATCCTGAGCCAAGTTAAGAGTTAGGTTCGAGAATGTTGCCAAACCAGCAGCGGTGTATGTAGTCGCACCATAGCTGTTTGAACCAACCACGAGTCTCACATTGCTGAATATATCAGTCTGAAGAGTGGCATTCTTACTAGTATTAGTTTGAATATTCAAACTATTAACTGTCGCCGAATTATTGGCAGACTTCAAACTAAATATTCCCAATGTGACATCACTTGTAGCTATAGTAGCTGAAACAGTCTTCGATACCTGTGCGGCTGGAGAATTTGAGCTTATCTTTGTAGAAATATCAGCAACAGAACCTGTTGAAGATAGAGTGAAGCTTGTTTGTCCTGCACCAAGTGGAACTGATGTACCAGTGAATGCATTTGCACCACCGACAGAATCAGTGAACCCTAGTCCATTGATTGTTCTGATAGCACCACTTGGAATACCAGCGTAAACTGTCATACCATTTGTGATCTTATCCGTTGCGGCAAGAACTGAAACACTGACCGTTAGATCAGGATTTGTTCCTGGGGTAACAACAAAGTTAAGACCATCAAATCGTACTAGGTAGTCAGATCCAACTGTAATTTCAGTTGAATCAGAAGGGCTAGCTACAGACTTTGTAGCGAGAACAGTTCCATTCGAATCTTTCAACTGAAGTGTACTAAAGAACAACCATGGTCTTACAGAGAGGTGTGCGTCAACACGAGTGACTGAAACCGGTCCTGCTGTTGCTTGTAATTTTACAGCAACAACGTTCTTTGTTTCACCCTTCTTGATAGAAGCTCCTGTTGAAACAACACTTGATGTTGTAACAGAGATCGAACCGTCTGCCTTACCAAGTGATGTAGGAGTAACAACCGTTGTTCCATTAGCTGGAAGAGTTGTTCCACCTACTGGAGTACATGTGTATCCTACTGGACATCCAGATGAAGCTGGAGGAACGTATGCTGAAGGACCACCTGCATTCAAAGCTGCGCGGGTCAAAGGACCTACGAAACCTGTTGAAGGAACACCTTTTGATGCCTGATAAGCTTGAACTGCGGCCTTGGTTCGTGAACCAAAGTATCCCATAGACACGCCAGCTGGCATGGTGAGATTACCGGCATTGACGAGAACTGTCTGAAGAGCAACGACATCAGCACCTTTTGAACCAACCGTGAGGTTAGCACTGAAAGTCTGTGCGGCTGCGACTGTGGCGAAAGCCAAAACGGCTACGCCTGAAGCAATAAGAAACTTTTTCATTGATTTTTATAATTTAACGCACCTTCCCTATATTACTAATAAGACGAGGGAAGTTAATGCGGTTTAGTAAACTAAGTTAATAATACTTTCCACATCTTTCATCCACGCTATCGACACGTAGACAAAAAATTTTGTGGCAAACAAAAATAACGAATCATTTGACCTTTATTATTGATTTGTCAAAGTTCGTTTTTATCCTACGAAGCTTTTTTGACCTTCATAGCTTTAGCGACGAAGGTAGCGAAGTAGGACTCCCATCACACTATAATTTAACAATGCTCTGGGAACGAATGTATAAAAGAAAAACTCTTACACACTCGTTACAAAACATTATAACTCACTATCAACTAGCAATGCAAAACCTACTCTGGGGATAACGGATAAAGACCTTAAATCTTACGAAACTATGCCTCTGTTTGGGCTTTTTTGCTACACCTATAGGTAATAAGGCTATATTAGGGGAAATAGGGCTAAAAGTCAACTACTTCAACGAATACCTACTCCACCTGCGCTCACCTTCTTTTTTAATAACCCCCAACTTGAGCAAATCGATCAATTCTCGTTGAATCGTCTTCTCACTGCAGTCTTTTATGACCTTTGAAAAGTCCTTAATTGTCAGGTTACTTTGACCTTTAAGGACAGCTACTATCATTTCCTGTCTTTGAGATTTTTTGACTTGAGTGCTCGAATGTCCTTGTTGAGAGCTTGTCTTACCTAAATCTTGAGTTCTTAATCTTGAATCTTGTCCCTTATTCCCCACCTCCTGCTCTCTACCCCTTATTCCTCCTGTCCGAAATCCAGTCGCGAACATATCTGGTGTCTTAAAGAAATTTTCCGAAAGGACATAGCCGGCATTTTCCGCGCTCTCCGCCAGACGATCGCGGAGCATAGCAACTATGTTGTCAATTTCTGAAACAAGCAAAGAATGATTCATGTCGCTAATCATCCCTGAAATACGGGCTACATTGAGAAGTGAAATTGTTTCCAAAGCCGCCGTAAACAAAGATTGGATGACTGCATTTTTATCTCCAGGCACATTACTTGAGGCCATAAAGGACGAAGACATCAGTTCCATACCGTGATCTCGCAATTCCCACTTCATCGGTTCAGCGTCTTTTAGAAGTCCTGAAACCAAATATAATGCGGCAGTAATCTTTTCTGTCTTTTTGAAAATGTACAATAAATACTCTTCAGGTGAGAAAAAACCAAGTGATTTCCACTTGAATGGATCATTGAATTCCGACTGATTATTTTTGTCCTTTTTATCCATGTGTTTTTGTCCTTATATGTCCTTTATTGAAATACCTGTCTTTTAGAAAAATTTATGATTTTCCTATGTCTTTGATATGTCCATTATAGTCCAATAGGAATAGGATGCAAGGGGGTTGTGGGGATACAAAACACCACGATTCAATATCGTGGTGTTTTGTTGTGATAAAAAATATTACAGCTCCTTTACTTCCTTTTTCGTCTTTCAATCAAATCCGCAACTTGCTGACGGACCACTTCAAAATCCCTCTTATCAACTTTATTTTTATCTACACCTTGAGTATATTCCATAGACATCTGGACATCTTCGCGGAATTTGTCATGCATAACACCAATAGAACGATCAAAGTATCCTTTGATATCTTCTTTATACAAAATCAATTCCCGCTTGATTTCACTTCTAAGATCGTCAAAGTTACCTTTGACTTCTGAACGAAATTCGTACATTTCATCACGAAATATATGCATTTCGCCTTTGAACTCACCAAACTCTTTCTTTGTGACAAAATCGTGTTGCATTAGAGGAGATATTATTACACTCATAACTTATTTCGCTAAAATTAGAACTACTAAATCGACCATCGCAGGCTCACGAGTTGCAGGCGTCAGATAATTGTATACCCAAAATAAAACCTGACAAGACTGTTCAACCACTATTTTTTAATTTGTAATATTAGATTTTCAATTTTTGGGCACAAAGTGGTACAATTAACCCATGGCAAAGAAAAATAAAGACCTTGGAAAGAAGATTCATTTCTGGAATGAAATGAAAGATGAAACCGTACGCACCATCCTCGCCCTCTTCTCATTCTTATTAACAATCCTCTCCCTCCTCGCCGCCTTTGGTAAAGCCGGCTTCGGAAACTACGCATACCTATTCCTCATGCGCTTCTTTGGTATCGGCTATTACCTCATCCCCATCATGTTCGCCATGCTCGGAATATCATTCCTGCAAGGCATCAAGAAAAAAGTTGAGATATCAAAAATTATTGGCGTTTTCCTATTTTTCATATCAGGGCTCGGACTCATCCATATCAGCTATGCCGAGGCTGGAGGAATCGTTGGCAGATGGATTGCCGCGCCATTGATCGGATTGTTGGACATTTGGGCTACCACTACCCTCTTGACCGTGATCTTTATCACCTCGATCATCATGACATTTGGTTTACACATATCATTTGAACATTTACTTATTTGGAGATATTTCAGCAAATCATGGGAAATGGAAGAAGGGGTATGGAAGAAAATAAAAATAGATCCGAAAATTGCCGTAAATAAAGATGGAAAGATTGATGCCAACGAAGAGCGAATGATTGATAATGCTGTTGCTGGAATGCAAGGACCCATCAGCAATCTCGAACGTGAAGAAATCGCTCGTGTTGCCGCCGAACAGAAAAAGCGCGATGAAGAGAAGGCACGAACCAGTGGCAAAAAGGGTGGTGGTTCAATATTTTCTGATGATGACGATACGTATTTTGCCGGCGCAAGCGCAATTCCATATCTCAAAGACTTCACCCCTCCACCGCTCAACCTTCTTGAAAAAGACAAAGGCAAACCAGAAACTGGCGATATCAAAGCCAATGCCAACATCATCAAACGAACTCTTCAGAATTTCAATATTACTGTTGAGATGGATGAGATTTCCATCGGACCTTCCGTCACTCGCTACGCTTTGAAACCAGCGGAAGGTGTGAAGCTTTCACGCATCGTCGCCCTCAACAATGATCTTTCACTTGCACTCGCCGCCCACCCTATTCGTATCGAAGCCCCAATTCCTGGCAAATCACTCGTCGGTATCGAAGTGCCAAATACTGCAAAGACAACAGTCGGTCTTGCTACTCTTCTGGCCGCGTCTGATTTCCAAGAATCAGAAAAACCTCTCCTCATGTCACTTGGTAAAGATATTGCCGGCAAAGCTCATTTCGCTAACCTTGCCAAAGCCCCACACGCCCTTATCGCTGGCGCAACTGGTTCTGGTAAATCCGTGACTATTCATGCCCTAATCACTTCCCTCCTTTACCGCAACTCTCCGGAAAACTTGAAATTCATAATGATCGATCCGAAGCGTGTTGAATTAACTATGTACAATAAAATCCCTCACCTGCTCACACCCGTCATCACCGATCCGAAGAAAGCCATTTTAGCTTTGAAGTGGGCCGCCAAAGAAATGAGTCGCCGTTATGACGTGCTTGAGAAAAGTGGCAATCGCGATATTGATTCTTATCACAAAAATGTTTTGGCACCAGCTGTGTCGGCGTGGAAAAAAGAACATGCCAATTCTGCCAAGACTGATGACGCCGCAGTTAAGTTGCCAGAGACCATGCCATATATCGTCGTTATTATCGATGAATTGGCGGATATTATGTCTTCCTATCCTCGCGAACTCGAATCAGCTATCGTCCGTCTCGCTCAAATGAGTCGCGCCATAGGTATTCACCTCATCATTTCAACCCAACGTCCGAGTGTGAATGTCATCACTGGTCTCATCAAAGCCAACATCCCTACTCGTGTCGCGCTTCAAGTCGCTTCGCAAATCGATTCGCGCACTATCCTCGATCAACAAGGCGCCGAAAAACTTCTTGGCGCTGGTGACATGCTCTACATGGGTGGTGAAATGTCCAAACCTGTTCGTCTCCAATCTGCATACATCACCGAATCTGAAGTCAAAAAAGTTGTGAAATTCTTGGTTGATCAGTATAGAGACGAGATTAATAATGAAATCAATCTAACTCCAACCGAGCTTGGTTCAGGGGCCGCCTTTGATGCCATGATGGACAGCGACTCGCTCGATGAAGAAGACGAACTCTACGAAGCGGCTCGTGAAGAAGTCATGTCCAGTGGCAAAGCTTCAACCTCATACTTGCAACGCAAACTCGGTGTTGGCTATTCTCGTGCCGCAAAACTCATGGATCTTCTTGAGGGACATGGCGTGATCGGACCAGCAAATGGTTCCAAGCCTAGGGATGTTATAGGTGGAAGTTCATCGATGGAGGCCGCCGCTGATAAATTATTGGATGCGGCTGGTGAAACTCCTGAAAAGCCGGCAATTTAAACCGCCTCTCCTATTTCTTTTTCCCTCTTTCCATCTTTGCTTTTTTCCTTATACTGTACCTATGCCCTTCACCCGTACCACCTTCCTACGAATTATTAAAATCGGATCCGCAATCCTTATTGTACTTTTAATTATTGCTTATGCTATTTGGCGCTCATTCGCCTATGCTCGTGGACCGCACATCACTCTGTCAGAGCCTGCTAATTATGCATCCATAACATCTTCAACAACTCACATCATCGGTCGTGTAGAGCGCGCCAATACGATTACCTTGAATGGTAAAACTATAACTATAGATGAGCAAGGTAATTTTAATGAGACTATAATTGTTTTTCCTGGGACAAATATCCTGACACTTGCGGCACGAGATCAGTTTAATAGGACAGTGAGTGAACAAATACAGGTTGTAAGGTAAGGTGGCGCACAAGGTGTTTTTAAGAACGCCGAGCACCTGTTCGAAGCGAGCTGAAATTGTTAGGTATTTTGGTGTCGACGGACCCTCCACGCCAAAATACCTTACAATTTCGCAAGCAAGTCGCGCAGGCTTCTTAAAAACACCTTGTGCGCCACCTTACCTACCTTACCCACAGGTTTTGCACATTTTTGATTTTAATAATAGGCACCCATGATTTGTTCTATGATATAATTGTGCCACGCCTGCGAATTATCAGATCTAATCAATTGAATTTATGTCATTAAAGAAAAAAACCCCTTCCCCATCCGTATCTACTCAAGCAGGAGATGAAAAGATAGACTTAGAAACTGCAGAATTAAAAACCGCAGATAAAAAGCAAAGTACTGGCATCAGTGATGCCCTCGACGCCATCCGCACCAAGTTTGGCGAGGATTCTATTATGAAACTTGGTGAAAAACCAAAGGTCAACGTCAACGCCATCCCTACCGGCTCACTCGGCCTCGACTGGGCGCTAGGTATTGGTGGTATGCCTCGTGGCCGTATTATAGAAATATTTGGCCCAGAATCATCTGGCAAGACAACCTTGGCTTTGCACGTCGTCGCTGAAGCCCAAAAGAAAAATGGTGTTTGTGCTTACATCGACGCGGAACATGCTATGGATCCAGAATATGCCACTAAGCTTGGTGTCAAAATCAACGATTTACTAATTTCCCAACCTGACACTGGCGAGCAAGCACTTGAGATTGTTGATAGCTTGATCCGTACAAATAAAATGGACGTCATCGTCATCGACTCAGTCGCCGCCCTCACGCCACGCGCAGAGATCGAAGGAGACATGGGTGCGCATCACGTCGGCGCTCAAGCTCGTCTCATGTCACAAGCTTTGAGAAAATTGACAGCTATTGTCGCCAAATCAAAAACTGTAGTCATCTTCATCAACCAGATTCGTATGCAAATCGGCGTAATGTTCGGTAATCCAGAAACTACTCCAGGTGGTAAGGCTCTGAAGTTTTACGCTTCGGTCCGTCTCGATATTCGCCGTATCGCCCAGATCAAGAAAGGTGAAGAAATCATGGGTGGTCGTTGTCGTGTGAAAGTCGTAAAAAATAAAGTCGCCGCGCCGTTCAAGCAGACAGAGTTTGACCTCATGTACAACGAAGGTATTTCCCAAGAAGGTGAAATTATCGCCCTTGGTGAAAAGTATTCTATCCTTTCCAAGTCTGGATCTTCCTATTCATTCGGTGAAGTAAAGCTTGGTCGCGGCTATGATGCCACAAGACAATTTTTGAAAGAAAATGTTCCAGTAAAAAATGAAATACTAAAAGTGATACGCGCGAGGTTGAATCAACAGTAATTAAAGCGGAAAAGATCCAACTTGCCTGCCCTACGTCGTATGGGTGGAGTATGGAGGCATCTTGACAGCGTATATACAGGATATATACTGTTATTATCATGACCACTAAAACTATTTTCAACATGGACACGAAACTTAAAAAAGCTGCAATGCTGAAAGCACGCAAACAAGGTGTCACACTGACCATGACTCTCAACATGGCTACTCGAGCGTATGTACAAGACAGGATCAGACGAACCACGATTGAACGCGATATGGAGGAAGGTTTGGAAGACATCAAGATGGGGAGAGTAATTTCTCAAGAAAAGCTATTCAAGAAACTTCGTCTCCTAAGAAAATAACCATCCATGTGAATATTTACTATTCGTATAAGGCGGCTCGTTGGCTCGCCGGTGCTTCACCTGCCTTGCAAGATCGTATTGAAGAAAAAATGTATTTCTTTGCGGCCCAGCAAGATCCATTGAAATTTGCGGATTATGTTACTACTAGGAGCATGTACAGATTCAGAGTCGGTAATTACAGAATACTCTTCATCATTGAAGACAACTCCATTAAAGTCGCAGAAATCGAGCGCCGCGATAAAGCGTACAATTAATTTAAGAAAATCCCGCTTCGACGGGATTTTGCTTTTTTCCACCAAAACCTATAGACTACCCCAATCACCTATTATTAAGTTTTCAATATTCTAATCTCTTCAACTATGTCCCTCCTCGAATACAGCGAAATAACCGAAAAGAAATTCATCGTCCTCGATGGTGCTCCATACGAAGTCCTTTCCGCACATGTATTCCGCAAGCAACAACGCAAACCCGTCAATGCAACCAAACTGAAAAACCTCATAACTGGTAAAGTCACCGAGTATTCATTTCACGTATCAGACAAGGTCCCAGAAGCAGAGATCGAATCTCGCGAGGTCAAATATCTCTACAACGGCCGTGGTGAATGGTGGTTCTGTGAAGCAGAAGATCCTTCAAAACGTTTCAAAGTCACCGAAGACCAAGCTGGTACCCAAGCCAAATTCCTCAAGCCAAACACCATCGTCGAGCAACTCCTGTTCAACGAGTTACCTATGGGATTCAAAATGCCTATTAGCGCCGAATTACGCGTCACCGAGGCACCTCCGGGCATCAAGGGCGACACTGCAACTGGCGGTCAGAAAGTCGTCACTCTCGAAACTGGCACCACCATCAACGTTCCCCTATTCATCAACGAAGGCGAAATTATTCGCATCAATACCGAGACTGGAGAGTATCGCGAAAGAGTTGGAAAATAAAAGCAAGGAGCAACAAAGCACATCATGTTAGGATACATTGCGGAGCCCTTTCGGGCGAGCATAGCAATTTTTATACTGGCAAGGACGTAAGTCCATGCTAGTATAAAAATATGCGTGTATCCTAACATGATGTGCTTTGTTGCTCCTTGCAAGATCCTTACCGTTTTTAAAATATGCGCGTATCCTCACACTACATGTTTTAGGTCTCCTTGCGAAGTTTTAACTCGCAACGTACGGAAGCAACGCCATGAATCGTGCGCGCTTTACCGCCATCGCCAACTGACGCTGATACTTTGCCGCAATACCCGTGCGCTTGCGTGAAAGAATGCGTCCGTGAGGATTCAAAAACTTCTTGATCACTTCTGTGTCTTTGTAATCTATAAACTTGATATTATGCTGACTGAAATAACACTGCTTTTTCATAATGGTTTAATTGTTGAATAAGTTAATTTTTTAATCTCTAAAACGGTATGTCGTCTGGATTGATTTCTTCGGTTGGATACTCTATCTTGTCAGCTGATGTATCTGATGCCGATTCGCCATCTTTTGCTGTACTGGCGACACTTCCAGCTGAACTTGCACCACCAACGGCACTTTTAGTTGAACTAGCTCCAGCTCCTGTCGGACGATTGCCGAACTGAACTGTATCAGCGATGATTTCCGTGCGATATTTCTTCTCACCATCTTTGCCATCCCAGCTCCTTGTCTGCAAACGTCCTTCGAGATAAACTTGCGAACCCTTTTTCATATATTGCGCGACAAGCTCTCCGATCTTTCCGAAAGCTGAGACGTTGTGGAACTCCGTGGTCTCTTGCTTATTACCCTCTTTATCTTTGTAAGTACGATTTGTCGCTACACCGAAACTACAAACTTTCATGCCTGATGGCAAAGCTTTGAGTTCTGGATCGCGAGTAAGATTTCCTATAATTAATACTTTGTTTAGGTACATAGTGGTTTTAATTACTAATAATTATACCTCCTTTACCATATTATCGATGCTCTTATCCATTTCTTCAACACTCGCTGGGGCAACGTCTTTTTTCTCTTCAATGAGGGCACCAGAAACTGTGGCTGTCATTGGAACTGAGGCCAAAACTACAGCTGGTGCGCGCTTGCCGAGATAGGTATTCTCGCGAACAGTGGTAATGAGCAACATACGCAATACTGAAGGGTGAAGTTCGATGGCCTTTTTGACAGCTTCGATCTTGTCAGATCCAAGCTCGAACTTAACCCAGCCAAAATGAGCCGCGTCATGCTTTTCATATCCTCCTGACACTGTCTTTTTGCGGATAGTGTATGCGAGTTGTTGGCGATGTGGTGCTTCTTCAGCTATAACCACGGCACCCGCGTCTCCAATAATCTTTTTTAGGGATCCTGCTTCGTCCTGGACTTTTTCGTCCGGAACACCAGCAATGAGGTACCCTATCTCATAGACCGATTGGTCATCGTGAATTGTCTCTGTCATGTGTTTGTTGTAGTCTGTGACCCGCGTAGAATATTCTATTTGGGACCCTTCGACAGAAGGGACATACTACGTTACTTATAATATAACGTGACATTATCACGGATTATGCCCCAACGCAAGAACATCTATCCCAGCTATGCCTACCCTACATTCGCAGGTATGGCAGGTAAGGCAAGTTGGAATGATACGATATGCGGAGGTTTGCCAATTGTATCAAACCGGAATGAAGAAACACTGAAGAAACGATAAAGAAGTAATGAAGATTTTAAAATACGGAGGTACGGAGGTGCTACCTATGTAGGTTGCACCTCGATGATTTACCCTAACGAAAAAACCATCCTCGCGTTCTCAAACAGCTGTTTTGCCACCATATCCACACTTTCTCCCCTTATTTCCGCAATCTTCTTCACAACTTCGACCACATAGCTAGGCTCATTTCTCTTACCGCGATACGGAGCTGGACTAACAAACGGGCAATCAGTTTCTGACATAATGTGCGTCAACGATACATTTTTGATAATTTCATCATAATTTCGGGCAAATGTAAGCACACCAGTAAATGACATGGTATTCCCAATTTCGATAATGTCCCGCGCATCCTGAAGAGTGCCAGCAAAGAAATGGAAGTTGGCACGAACTTTTGCGGATTTTTTAAGTATAGCGATTGCTTCTTGGTAGGCGTTATAAGTTGGTGAATTTGAATCATAAACAGCTTCCATCCCAAAATTCGAAACTACCCCGTCTTTCGAATTAGTCTTTGCATTTCTAACATGCAACATCAGTGGCTTTCCAACCTCGTTCGCCAATGCAATATGCTTTTCGAATAATTCTTTCTGGAGTGGAATATCTTCTGGCTTTGAATGAAAATAATCCAGACCACATTCGCCGATTGCCACAACTTTCGGATGTCTCGCCAATTCTTTAATTCCTTCAAATTCAGAAACCGCCACAACTGCATGCGTATCAATCGGATGAATACCAACAATTGCCCAGATATTTTCATGTGTCTCCGCCAATTCGATCGCCTTTCGCGACGACTCAAGTCCTGTTCCAACAGTTACAATCCCAACGCCAGCATCGTGAGCGCGTTTTATGACCTCTTCCCTATCTGAATCATATTCAGGAAAATTTATGTGGCCGTGGATGTCGATGTATTTGAGTTGCATATTGCAAAAAAGTATTAATCCTGAGAGCCTTTTTATTTCCTAACAAATAACGGTGCTTCCGGCATCTTATTTTCCCTAATCAACTTTTTTATGGTCTCGGAGGTTTGAGGCATAATAGGATTAAGCATTCTTCCAATCGTATACAAGCGAACGCATAAATCTTTAATGATTTCGATTGCTTTTTCTTTATCGGTCTTAACTAGTTTGAATGGTTCCTTCTTTTGAATAATCTGGTCGGCCGCAGAAATATGTTCCCACACAATATTCGAGGCCGCTTGTATATTGAACGCCTCTAGTGCTTTCAAGAATGTATCTGGAATAGTGTTTGATGGTATTTCTGGGGCAGTGGTGAGATTAGTCGTCGCCATCTTCATAATCCTACTCGTCAAATTTCCAACACCATTCGCCAAATGCGCGTTGTAGCCTTCTTTGAATTTCTCAATAGTAAATGGACTATCTTCAAAAGGACTCAACTCGCGCGCCACATAATAACGCAATGCGTCAGTGCCATATTCTTTGACAAGATCTAGAGGATCAACCGTATTGCCTAGTGATTTAGACATTTTCAAACCACCCTCACCAGTGATGAAACCATCAATAACTATAGTCTTTGACGGAGGAAGTCCTGCCGCCATGAGCATCGCTTGCCACATTGCCGACTGCTGACGAAGATTATCTTTGCCACAATATTGAACAACACCACCTGTCTCCACCCACCATTTTTTGAAAGCACCTGATTGCTTTTTTCCGGCAACCTCATCATCAGGCCAACCAATCGCTGAAATGTAATCAACCAGCGCGTCAAACCAGACGTACATGACTTGAGTTGGATCATTTGGCACTGGCACACCCCATGGCATTTTAGTCGCCAAGCGTGAAATGCTAAAATCTTTTAGACCTTCATTTTTCAATAACGATTTGATTTCATTAAAACGAAAATCAGGCACGACTAAAGTTGGATTTTTTTCATACAAATCAATCAGTTTATCTTGAAAGGCACTAGCTTTGAAAAAATAATTCTCTTCTTGAATAGTTTCCAATTCCTGCGCCGGATGTAATGGGCATCTGCCATTTACCAGTTCTGATTCGGTTTTTTCCAATTCACAGCCAACGCAATATTTGATTGAATATTCTTTCTTATAAATAAAGCCGTTATCTGAGACTTTTTTCCAAAATTCCTGCGCAGCCATCTTGTGATGAGCATCAGTCGTGCGGACAAAGTTAAACGTAATTCCATCGCCAGAAGTAGAAATACCTAAAAGTGGCATGAGTTCTTTGTATTTCTGCGCCAAGCCGTCAACGTAAACTTGTGTATCAATTCCCTGTTCCTTGGCTTTGCGATAAATCTTTGTACCATGCTCGTCGGTTCCAGTATTGAAAAATACCTCATATCCAGCAAGCTTTTTTGCTCTGGCAATAATATCCGCTCGAATAATCTCCATGGCAAAACCAATATGCGGTTCAGCATTCACATACGGAAGCGTGGTGGTTATGTAAAATGGTTTTGATGACATTAAGAATTAGTGTACAGGGAAAATCGTGTCCCTGCAAAGGGCTACGGAGGTCCGACCTCACCTCTTTACCTTTTTGCCTCACTTTCTCCTTTCGCAACAGCCTTCTCCGCAATCTCCACCTTCTTATACTTTTCAATATCGTGAACATATTCCATGAAAGCCGCCGAGAGTGGAACCGCAATCAATGCACCGAGAACGCCGGCCAACTTGGCACCAATAACCAAGGCTAGGATAACTACGATCGGCGAGATACCGACAACTTTCTTCACAACTAACGGATAGAATAGCTGACTTTCAAATTGATAAATAATGAGGTACAAGCCAATAAGCAAGAACCCTGTACCGACGCCATTTTCTGTAAATGCCACCAAAATAGCTGGAATAGAAGAAATAATCGGACCAAATACTGGAATAATCTCGAAAAGCCCTGCTAGGAGCGCGAGAATCAGCGCGTGTGGAATACCAACAACCATCAAGACTAGGTATACCAAAACACCAACAACTATGCCAAGTAAAATTTGACCTTGCAACCACAAACCAATTTTGCGTTGAGAACGTTTCCAGAGATCAATAATATAATCGTGATGTTTAACTGGTGTAATGATACGCAAGAAATCGTCAACTCCTTCTTCTTGAACTGACAAATAAAATGACAATACGATAATCAAAATCAAAGACAAGAACCCGCCAAAGACTATACTTGCAGTCTTGAACGCGCTCGCGCTGGTACCAACAAGGAGAGTTTGGAATCCTTTGACATATTCGATTATGGATATCGAATGACTTGTGATAGTTGGTGAGACTGAACCGACAGTCGTTCCAACATCACTGATAGGATTCCAAATATCATTCAAAGAAATAGTTGTTGGCAAAGAATTTAGAAAATCACTTATATCATTAACGACGATAGGAAGAAAGAATATGATTATACCGGCAATTATTACCGCTATAAAAACGTAAAGTAAGATTACGCTAATGATACGATGCACTTTATATCGTTTTAGGCGACGAATTACTGGTTCCATTGCAGACGCAAGAACGACCGCGGCTATAACAACCAACAAAACATCGGATATGTAATAAAACGCCGCAAGCAATATCGCTATTAGGAAAAATCGAATAATAGTGCCGGTGCTGATATTAAAATGCATATCTCGAGATGGGATTTCCATGATTTTATTGTACCATAGAAAAATAACCCTTGAAGACACTCTCATCCTTGAACTTCCCTACTATAGCCATGTTGAGCCCTGAATCAATGAAGATTTCCTTGGCCAACTTTTGCACATCAGCCGCCGTGACTTTATTTATTTTGGCAATAATTTCTTCTGGCTTTTCAATATTATGTTTCAGCACCTCTTGATACCCAACGTATTCCGCGCGAGCTTCAGATGTTTCCAATTCGAGCATGGTTGTGCCTGCGATATAATCTTTGGCTTTTTTTAGTTCAGCTGGAGATACTGGCTCATTTTTAATTTTTTTACACTGAATCAAAATCTCCTTTATAGCTTCTTCGACACGACTGTTATCAACTCCCGCGGAAATAGTTAGCACTCCATGATCAGTAAAAGGATCATGGTCAGTTTTTATGTAATAACAAACACCAAGCTCATCACGCATTCTACTGAATAATCTAGAACTCATACCTCGCCCGAGAATAGTAGAGAGCACATGCATACTTGGTATACGTGGATCAGTCACAGAGAATGTTCGCGCGCCAATAACGATATGAGTCTGATCAGTTTCTTTGAAAAAAGTTTTGACGCGTGGCGTATTTTGAGACTCCACCGTAGCAATCTTCCTTTTATTTTTTCCTGACAACATTCCATCGTAAGATTTTTCAATTTTAGCAATGCACTCTTTTTCATCAAAAGAACCTGAAACAATAACCGTGGTTGCCGAACTAACATAATGTTCATTCCGATATTTTATAAAATCTTCTCGGACAAATGATTTAACGTTGGCTTCAGTACCAGCAACATGCCAGCCAACTGGTTGATCACCATACATAACTTCCATAAATGTTTGATTGGCACGCGCTTGAGGCATATCCTGATACATTCTGATTTCTTCAATAATCACGCCCTTTTCTTTTTCCATTTCTTTGGCGTCAAAGAGTGGGTTGAGGTACATGTCAGATATAACATCAATAATCGCGTCGAGATGTTGTGAACCAGCTTTGGCGTAATAACCGGTATATTCATGACCAGTAAAAGCATTGTACTGCGCGCCTATAGAATCCAACTCTCGCGAAATGTCACTCGCCTTCGGTCGCTTTGGCGTCCCCTTGAAAACCATATGTTCCAAGAAATGAGAAATGCCATTGATCTCTTTGGTCTCGTATTTTGAACCTGTTTCAACCATGACCAGTACGGTGACTGATGGGTTATCAGTCATGGGGATAGTTATGATGCGAAGTCCATTTGGGAGGGTAGTTTTGGTGAAGGTCATAGGGGTAATGTAACATATTTGGACAAATAAAAAAGTGGTGTTCGTAAAGATACACCACTGTGTTCAAAATTAAAAATAAGATTTGATGTCACCAAAAATCTTTTATTTTATTGGGACACCAAATTAGCATTGTGCCATATACACCAGCGGCTAAACCGAGTATAGGACCAATAAATATAATTATACCCATAAAACCGAGTATAGTTGCTCCTGTCCAAACAGCAACTGTAGCAATGCCTTTACCAATCCAGATCATAAGGAACCTTTCGTTTGGGGTTAACTGAATTTCTATTAGAAGATACCGTGTAATAACACTTTTGTCAATTCATTTTCCCCAACCCTCTCCTGCGCACCAGTATCGCGATTACGTACGGTAACCCCCGCACCTTTCTCCAAAGTATCAAAATCAATAGTCACACAAAATGGCGTACCAATCTCATCCTGGCGGCGATATCTTTTGCCAATATTACCATTGTCGTCAAAAACTACTGCGCCAAATTCTTTTTTGAGCATAGCGTAAACTTCACGAGCCTTTTCAACCAGAGCTGGTTTATTTTTGAGTAATGGGAAGACGGCAATTTTCACTGGCGCAATAGATGGGGCCAGTTTTAAATAAACGCGCTTTTCTTTTTTTGCCTGACCGGCGCTTTCATTACCTCCATCTTTAATTTCCTCCGCACCCAAATCGTCCTCTCTATATGCATCAGTTAACACTGCCAGCACAGTGCGATCCAAACCAAACGATGGCTCGATGCAGTGTGGAATAAAACGCTCCTTTGTTTCTTCATCAAAATATGACAAATCAACTTTACTAAATTCAGAATGTTGTTTCAGATCAAAATCAGTACGATATGCCAGACCATACAATTCTTTTTTGCCAAAAGGATATTCGAATTCAATATCAATAGTTCGTTTGGAATAATGAGCACGATCACCATCTGGAACTTCATAATCACTAACCTTGGAAGCAGTAAGACCAACATCAGCAATAAATGCGTGCATTTCTGCAAGGAAATGTTCAAAAGTCTCCTTCCAATTTTTCGGATTGACGAAATACTCAATCTCCATCTGCTCGAACTCACGCGCACGGAAAAGAAAATCTCGCGGTGCGATCTCATTTCTGAACGCCTTCCCTATTTGCGCCATACCGAATGGAAGTTTCGGATGAAATGTATCCAGAATATTTTTGAAATTGACGAACATGCCTTGAGCGGTTTCAGGACGAAGATATGAAACAGATGCTGAATCTTGATTGGCGCCGACGTGTGTCTTGAACATCATATTGAATTGACTTGGCTTAAAAGGATTTGTTGTCTGACAATTTACACAAATCCACGTTATATTCTCATTTGGTTTTGTGTAATCAATTGTTCCGCCCTTTTCATCAGACTGAAGTCCCAAAAGATCAGCCCGATATCTTTTTTTGCACTTCTTACACTCAACCATCGGATCAGCAAAACCACCGACGTGACCACTTGCTTCCCATGTCCGCTGATTCATTAGGATTGCCGCATCAACGCCGTACATATCGTCACGATCATCAACAAAACGCTTCCACCAGAGCTTCTTGATGTTATTTTTCAAAGCCAAGCCAAGCGGAGCATAATCCCATGTACCAGCCAAACCGCCGTAAATATCAGAGCCAGGAAAAATAAAGCCACGGCGCTTGCACAAAGCTATGAGATTTTCCATGACCATATCATTCTGGTCGGTTTTGGACTTTTTGGGCATAGAGGCATTGTATATCAAAACACCTTACTTCACCACATTCGCCTGCCCTTCTTTGTAACCAGGATCTGTACTGAATCGTGTCGTCAAATAATCCTGCTGACTTTGGAGCTGAGCGCCGGTGAAATTATCAACTGCTGTAAGCATTGCTTGATTAACAAGTGTTGGAGATTGATTGACTTGATTAACGCTCGGCTGGAATGAGATATGGAAATTTACTTCTCTTCTGCGAGACGAACTAACCGTGTAAGTATTCAAACTTCCAATCTCCCAAGTAACAAGACCGCTGTTTTTATCGTACGTAACCGATTCACTGGAAGGACTAACCTCATTCAACCATTTTACATACGGAGGTAATGTCGCCGTAACTCGTGCGTTACCGACAGCACTCGAAGTGTTATCAACCGTCCAGACAACCGTATAAGTCGTAGGCTGTTCGACTTTTGGTGGCACCAGTCCAGTATTTGTGAACGGACCAATCGTACGGACCGTGCGTCCAGTCAGAGCGACGTTCGAAGAGACACGAGTCGTCTTTGATACTGCCGAAGAAAGTGTTTCTGGAACATTAGACTCCTGGGTACGATTACCCATCACTCCAGCCGTAATGACAACTATTGGATTTATGACTGGACTATCCGCAGTACTATTATCTTTTGGAGCAAGAGAAAATGAAACTGTGCCACTCTGACCCGCTCCAACTAAAGCAAACTCATTATTTGTCTGTTGATTCCAAGTAATTTCATTGCTTGCTGAATTGAAATACCCTTGATCAGGATGAACGGCGGTCTTGTCGTAGGCGGACCCAGATAACTTTATGGTAATAGCCATATTGGAAATAGATGTGGAAAGATTGTTGAACCACGATACAGTCACACGTTCATTTTGTCCAAATTGTCCTACATGATCGCTGGCTGAAGTGTCACTATCAATAGATATGCCCAATGAAATAAATGGCTTTTGGATAGTCATGGATTGATCTATGGCCATGTATTGCGTGCCGATATTCTTCGGATCAGTTGAACTTTGTGCTCCTGCCGCAAAATGGAATATGCGCGTCTCACTGTCTTCACCTTGGATTTTGCCGTGAATAGTCACGATACGCTCCGCACCTGGAGGTATATCGCCTATTTTCCATGTGGCATTGTCGCTCAAAGGTTTGATATCAGATGAAATAAATGTAAAACCAAAAGGATAATTACCTTTTAACAGCACACTCTTTAACACATCTTGTGAATTTGATTTCAAACTAACTTTCAAATCAAACTCTTGTCCTGAAGCAATCTCTTTGAATGAAGAAGTTGTGAGAAGTATCGGCGATGAATTGATCAGAACATCATACGATGTTTTTTTGGTGAAAAGCGTGGTAGACCCTTTCACTTTATAAGTTACGCTAACCGCGATCTGTTTCTGGAGATTTTCTTCACCGAACATGATAGCGCTCACTGTTTTTTGCGTCGAACCGCCAGCCTTGATATCACCAAGCAATTCACGATAAGTTTTTAATTCTTGAGTTGAATCGGTTGGATTGGTCGTACCTGCGGGAAAATCAACCGCCAAATCTGCCGAATCAAGGTCAACGTTATTTTTGTTGACTACTTGGATATCAAAAGAAACTGGCGCGCCTCCAGGAACAGAAACTGGTCCGCTGATATTTATACTAATGTTATCTCCAGAAATCAGGTTGGCACCGTTAAAAAACAGATATGCTCCAATGCCGACTGCAAATACGCAGAATATGAAAGATCCTATGAGAAGTTTAGTAAAAAATGACATGGAATGATCTTCGTATTGTTTATTAAGAATTGGTGCTAGTTGGTCTCCTTGCGCTTCATTCGGATTTTTCCAATCGGTTCTCACCGTACTTTCCGTTGGAGTGAATCGGAGCTTGCGCCGCGTGCGCACGTCAGGAGCATTCCGTGAGTACAAGGACTTTTTCAATTCTTCAATGCGATTTTTTTCATCGCTTGGGGGCATTGCGTAATTATAGCGCATCGGGTAAAATGCCGATAGTATGAAAATTGCACTTATAACACAAACTAGTACTGGTAGCGATCATTCAAAAGTTACGGCTCAACTCCTTTTCAAAGGACCTGCCGAATTAAAAGTTGTCGGTTCACCCTTGCACATTTTTGACACCATTGAACTCGATAGCAAGGAAGAACAACTTATGAATCACATAATGCTCATGGGTAATCCAAATACACGGAATGTTCTGAACGAACTCATCAGCAAAGTAGCGACATCCGCATATTACAAAGGTAATGCTCATGGCCACAACGAAGCTGTCATGGAACGAGACTAGAAAGCTTAATTTTCTCCACTCACGACGCCACCTAGGCGTCTTTTTTATTTTTTATAAATGACTCTCCCTCAATGCCTTATTAATATGCCGATTCATATTAGTCCTCTGCCCCATCATTTCATCAAGCAGTACGAGACTCAATGGTTCAGCTACCAGTCGCGCGTCAAGATTTTTATCTGTTCCAACATAGCCAAGTAAGTGAAGAATTCGAAAAACAATAATTGATTCTAGCGTCTGTAATTGTTCTGGAGATAATTTAGAATGCTTTTCAGTGAATAAAAAACTCGCTTCAACGTGTTCGAATAATTCTGGATGCGCTTCTTCGCCGTGAAGGAGTCGGCGCAGGAGTAAGGCGATTCGGCCAATTAATTCGCTGGTGAAATTTTCCTTAGATTCCTTTGTACTGTCAATTTGTGATTTTTTACCTTCAACTATTAATTCATTCGCACTCGTCAATCGCCAAAACTCTTTTCCACGAACGAACGAAAATTCACCTAAAGAATATTCTTGTGAATGATAACGTAGTTTCGATTTTTCCAATCGTATTCCCTGCGCAATAGCCCAGACTAGACCGAGATCGCGTGTGAATATGGACAATAATTTTCCAGCTTCGCCACTCGGACGAGATTCAATGATAAAACCTGGAGTTGTGTGGATGGTATACATGAAATGGCTCAATAAAGCCTTATAATTCTAGCCTATTTTTAATACCTAAAAAAGCTTGACAAATTTAATGGTTATGCTATGATAGTGACGGATAGGTTTCGGCGCGGGGCGATTGCCCAACCCAAATCCGGCCACTGCGGTTTACAGGCCGAGTCAGTTCCAGGGTACAGCCGACCATCCAAGTCCGGGCGCATCAGCAAGTGTTGATGCGCCCTTTTTTATTTTCCTACAAAGAAACCTTAAACGAAACATCCCCTATCGTAATCGCTTCCCCCATCACATTCCCGAACTTAATATCCGAAATAGTACACGTCGCCTTCAATTGTTTTTCATTATCTTCAATAAATTTTCGCCCAACACCATCGGTTTCAACAGCAAGTGCCACCACATCATTCACACTCAAACCTTTTTCTTTGCGCAAATCTTGGATCGCACGAATAAGTTCACGAACCATTCCCTCTTCTTTAAGGTCTGGCGTTATCACAACATCAAGCTGAACGTCAGTTTCAATTGGTGTGCCGAAAGTAACTTCTTTGACATTAACTTCATCCTTTATGAGTTCGATCAATTGCGCACTCAATTGTTCGGCACTTTTTACTCGCAAGGTTTTCAACGGTTGTCTAACATTAATTTTTGTAATCATGCGCGCTTCAAGACCTTTTGACGCAAGTTCGCGAACAACTTTCATGCTTGTGAGTAAGTCAGTGTCGACTTTTTCAGCTATTGGCCACATTTCCAAATGAACACTTCCTGTTTCCTGATCCTTATTTTCCACCTTAACCCTCCGATAAATATCCTCCGCCAAAAATGGCATAAACGGCGCCAATAATTTCGCCATTTCGAGTAAAACAAATCGTGTCGTATCTAGTGCCGCTTGTTTATCTACTTCATCATCACCCTTGAATCGATCACGCGATCTGCGCAAATACCAAGTCGACAAATCGTCTGTAAGATCCATCAAAGGTCGAACTGAACGATCTAGTTCACCAATTTCCAACCCAGTAGTCACCAAATTTATTGTTTCGTTTAATCGCGAAATAACCCATTGATCAAGAATATTTTGCGACTCTTCATGCTTCGTGCTCATTTCTACCTGATTCGTACTTCCATACATCTCATAGAACGAAACCACATTCAATAATCTGTTGACCAACTTCTTCGTCACTTCATCTACTCCCTTTTCACTAAATCGTAAATCTTGACCATGAACAACAGGTGAAGACAGCATGTAATAACGCAATGAATCAGCGCCATATTTATCCACGATAAGCATCGGGTCGGGATAATTCTGTTTCGATTTCGACATTTTCTGACCATCTTCAGCCAAAACCAAACCATTCACTATGACTTTTTTGTAAGGTGTTTTGCCGAACAAAGCCACACCGAGCACCAACATTGAATAGAACCAGCCACGTGTTTGGTCCAATCCTTCAGCAATAAAGTCCGCTGGATACCCTTTTGATTTTTTGAACCAACCAGATTTCGGCTCAAACTCTGAACATGTTTCGAACGGATAATGAGCCTCCCCGTATGGCATCGATCCCGATTCAAACCAGCAATCGAATACGTCAGGAACACGGACCAACTTATTACCATCAAGAGTTTTTAATTCAACGTCATCAATAAATGGACGATGAAGATCAAGTTCGTATTCAGCGTTGTGCGGAAGCGGAGTGAAATCTAGTTTACGTGCTTCTGCTTTTTCGATATATCCTAGCTCTTCATACTTTAGAGACTGTTCCTTATCACAACCTTGTGCGGCAGATATTAGCATCATCGCTGGAGATCCGTGTGTGACAATTAGAATTTTTTTACCAGCATATTTTCTCTCAAGTTCATACAAGAAATCACCCATGCGTTTTTTTACATTAACAAAACTTTCTATACCCTCGGAATTTGGAATGAATCTATCTTTGAGCGGAAATACCTTGAGAAAGTCAGCTATGTCCTTTTTCTCCCAAGAACCAAAACCCATTTCACGAATACGATCATCAACAATAACATCACTTTCCTTTAAACCGAGTGTGTTTCTAACAATTTCTGTGGTTTCTTTGGTACGTAAAATCGGTGACGTAACAATAAAGTCAATCTTCGCGTCTTTCAATGAGTCAGCTGTCATGTGCGCATCTTTAATACCCTTCTCGGTTAGTTTGTATTGAGCATTTTGATCACTCGAAACAATGCCATTTGTATTACTCTCCGCCTCTCCATGACGCATCACCCAATAAGTGTTTTTCGCCTTCGAATATTTTTTCAAATCTTCAACAGAACCAATGACATGAAATTTTTCCGCGCCAACATTTGATTCTTGTTGTCCTGAATCTTTTGATTGTTCCTTTGTTGAACTGTTCTCTTCCCTCCATACAGGTATCGGTGCTCCCCAAAATCGCGATCTCGAAATCGCCCAGTCACGTGCGCCTTCCAGCCAATTACCGAAGCGAGCTGAACCAACCTCTGGCGGCACCCAAGTAATTTTCTTATTTTCTGCTACCAATTTGTCCTTGATTTCAGTTACTTTCACAAACCATGATGATGCCGCGTAATTCAAAAGTGGTGTGTCGCAGCGCCAACAATGAGGATATGAGTGGATCAATTTTTCTTTTTCAAACAATGAACCATTATGCGCCAACCATTTGATGACTTCTATATCCGCTTTCTGGTGAGCATTTTTATCTTCTTCCGTGTCTTTTGGCTTCACACTCATACCAGCAAAACTTACACCATCAGCATTTGAAGTAAAATTATCCTTGAATTTTCCGTCTGTACCAACATGCTGAACGAATGGTAAGTTATATTTCAGCGACAAATCATAGTCATCTGCACCGAATGCTGGTGCTATATGAACTATGCCAGTACCATCTTCAGTTGTTACAAAATCTGCTGCATATATTTTCCATCCATTTTCAAATCCTGAGACAAATACTTTATTTTGACCAATAGAAGTTATAGAAACAGTTCCAAGTTTTTTAGAATTTTTCGAATAATAATCAAAAATTGGCTGATATGATAGTCCGACCAGAGTAGACCCTTTAAAAGTTTCGACGACTTCATATTTTTTATCTTTGAAAATTGCTAGTCGGGCTTTTGCAAGAATTAAAAGATCGGACGAATTCATAACATCATCAATAATTTTCACCTTCACATAATCAATATCAGCACCAACCGCCAAAGCCACGTTCCCTGGCAAAGTCCATGGCGTCGTCGTCCACGCAAGTAAATATGTATCCCCTACTTCATTCTTTTTCCTATTTGCTTCCAGCTCATTAATCTTGAACTTCACATACACAGAAATATCCGTAATATCCTTATATCCCTGCGCGACCTCAAAGTTCGATAGCGTCGTACCACAATGCGGACACAAATTCATCGACTTGAATCCTTCATAGATCAAACCTTTGTCATACAACTGTTTGAAAATCCACCAGACTGATTCTGTATATGTCGCGTCCATGGTGCGATAATCATCTTCCATATCAACCCAGCGACCGAGTCGTGGCACAATACGGCGCCATTCATCAGCGTAGCGCATCACACTTTCCCTAGCCTTAGCGTTGAACTTTTCTATACCATAATCAATAATATCTTTTTTGGCCTTGAGTCCGAGTTCTTTTTCAACAATATTTTCTACTGGCAAACCGTGGCAATCCCAACCCCAGCGACGACGGACGCGATAGCCTTGCATGGTTTTGAAACGAGGTATGACGTCCTTGATCGTGCCTGCCAAAATGTGACCATAATGCGGAGTTCCTGTGGCAAACGGTGGTCCATCATAGAAAGTATAATCGCCTTTTGGAGCGTCCTTGTTAAGTGACTTCTCAAAAATTCCCTTCTCTTTCCAGAAAGCTAAAACGCGCTCCTCACGCTCGGCGTGAACAGACTTGGGCTGGATATTATTCTGACTATTTTTCTGTTGATTATCTTGTTCAGCCATATATCATATATTCAAATACGTAGGACTATTCTAGCATTTTTTGGGATTTTGAGAAAAAATTGAATTCAGCATTAAGTAAATAAAAAACTAAGTATATTTAAGTCAAGCCCGGTCAGCACAAAAGTCGCCGAATGAAGTTAGGCCGTGCTTTTGGTATTCAATTAGCGAGCCTCGTAAGGAGTCCCGCGCTTCCAGACTGCA
>Ga0080064_1001280_pt1 | contig 52837 bp, 43 predicted proteins | sample Subgrocontami54m_FD_69260 | JGI IMG/M metagenome (GOLD analysis project Ga0080064, IMG submission 69260) | Subsurface groundwater microbial communities from S. Glens Falls, New York, USA - GMW46 contaminated, 5.4 m (SPADES assembly) (version 2) ...
GGGGGGGGCCCCACCCCCCCGCCGCCCCCCGCCGCGGAGCCGCTAGACCGCTCCATGCGCCCCGTGGGACTCGGCCTCGCCGCGAAGTTCGCGATCATGATCGGCGTCACGGTGGCCATCACGTCGCTGATCATGGCGATCGCGGTTCACAGCAGCGTGTCGAGCGAGGTCGATACCGAGATCAACGAGGCGGGCGTGCGGACGACGCGGATCCTCTGCGGGTTCGACGCCGGCCTGGTGAAGGAGATGGGGGAACGGCCGCTCAACACCAGCTTCGGCAAGTTGCAGAGTGACCTCAACGAGTACATGAAGTACCTCCAGGGATCCGATGCCGACCAGATTCCGGGGCTCATCCAGGAGTTGCTCAACCGCACAGAGGATGGCAAGCTCCCGGATAAGGACAAGGACGGGCTCAGGGCGCGGCGAGATGCGATTCAGGCCTCGCTAGGGGGGGCCTTTGTCGACCTCCAGCGCCTCTACTCGAGCTCCGGAATCCTGACCGGCATGGTCAGCGCGAAGGACGTGCCGGGCGTCATCAACGTCATGATCACGGACTCCCAGAACAAGATCCTGGCCATCCTGGACTCCAATGCGGGAGAAGTCCGGCTGGGGAAGACCAAGGAGATCGACAAGATCAAGGACGTGCAGATCAACGAGGGTGCGGTCAACGGCGCCCCCGCGCGGGAGTACAAGGCGACGCTCTACGACAAGGAGAAGAACCCTGTAGCGACCGTGCGCCTGTACCTCTCGATCGCCAAGATCGACCAGGTGAAGGGCAAGCTCTTCACGGCGATGCTCCTCCCGCTCTTCATCTCGGTGCTGCTGGGCATCGGGATCGCCGTGTTCATCGCGGCGCGCGTGACGAAGCCGATCCAGCTCCTCGTCTCGGACATCAACACGGTGTCCCGCGGGGACCTGGAGCACGAGACGGTGGCGCACTCGTCGGACGAGATCGGCGTCCTCGCCAAGGCCTTCGATCGGATGACGCAGGGGCTCAAGGCGGCGCACCAGGTAGAGCTGGAGAAGAAGGCGGCGGCGCACGAGTTGACGATCGCCGCGGAGATCCAGAGCAACCTGCTGCCGAAGAAGATCCCGAAGATCCCGGGCTACGACATTTCCGCCTACTATCGCCCGTCGAAGGAGGTCGGAGGCGACCTGTACGACTTCATCCAGATCGACGACGAGAACCTCGCCATCCTGATTGCGGACGTGTCGGGGAAGGGCGTCCCCGGCTCGATGATCATGACGATGGCGCGGTCGCTGCTCCGGATGGAAGGCGAGCGGAACCTGTCGGCCGCGGACACGCTCGTGAAGACGAACCGGATCCTCGCGCGGGACATCCGCCGCGGGATGTTCGTCACGTGCATGTACATGATCCTGAACGTCCGCCAGCGCACGCTCCTCGTCTCGAGCGCGGGGCACAACCCGCTGATCGTGTTCCGCAAGAGCACGGGGCAGAACGAGCTGGTGAACCCGAACGGGATCGCGCTCGGTTTCGACAAGGGGCCGATCTTCGAGCGGACCGTGAAGGAGCAGAAGATCCAGCTCTACCCGGGCGACCGGTTCTGCACGTACACGGACGGGGTGCCCGAGGCCATGAGCCCCGAGGACGAGGAATTCGGCGACGACCGTTTCTACGACCTCTGCAAGAGCCTGTCAGGGGTCGACTCGAATCAGTTTCTGAACCGGATTGTGAAGGAGTTGGACGACCACAAGGGAGATCGGGAGCAGCACGACGACATCACGCTGGTGACGGCGAGGCTGCTGGCGTAGGGCGGGCGGGGGCGGGAGAAGGCAAAGATGGGACGGGACCCTAGAGAGGTTCCCGAGGGATGCCGCAGAGCTACCACGAACGTATTACGATCTCGAACGACACGAAGTTCCTGAGTCTGGTCAGGGACTTCGTCTCCCGCATGATCCGCCTGAGTTCTCTCAGCCGCGAGGAGGAGAACAAGGTGATCCTCGCGGTCGACGAGGCGGTGACGAACATCATCGAGCACGCCTACGAGAACCAGCGGGACGGGACGATCGACGTCGAGATCGACACGGATACGTCGAAGTTCAAGATCATCATCCGGGACTCGGGGAAGGAGTTCGACCCCAACTCCATCCAGGACCCGGACATCTACCAGCACGTCCAGGCGGGGAAGAAGAAGGGACTGGGAATCTTCCTCATCCGCCAGATCATGGACGAGGTGAAATACATCTTCAAGGAAGGGGTCCAGAACGAACTGATCCTGGTCAAATACATCAAGCGGACGTAGAACCCAGGGGAGTCCGAGGAGCCGATCGATGCCCGACTTCGAGATCCAGACCAAGAAGCTGCAGAACGGGATCACCTTCATCGCCGTCCGGGGCTTCCTCGACGCGCACACGTTCGAGGAGATGGAGCGGACGATCAACGACCTCTTCGAGCAGCGCGCGCACAAGCTCGTGGTCGACCTGTCGAAGCTCGACTACATCTCGAGCGCGGGTGCGGGGGTGTTCATCGGCGCGATTGGCACGGCCCAGGAGAGCGATGGGAACATCATCCTGATGAAGCCGTCGCCGAACGTGAAGGAGGTTTTCGACCTCCTTGGCCTCTCGCAGATCTTCAGCTTCGCGGACACGCTCGAGGAGGCCGTCCGCTGCTTCGGCTAGTCCCGGTCCGCGGGGAAGGGGGCGCGGGACGATGCTGTTCGACGAGTCCTTCCTTCACACCCTGGAGTACCTGAACGTCGCCGCCCGCAAGATCCTCGCGGGCGAGAAGGCGGCCGAGCGGGAGACCCTCAGGCGCGGCGGATCGATCGAGTTCCGCGACTACCGCTCGTACTCCGTCGGCGACGAGCTGCGCTACGTCGACTGGAACGTCTACGCGCGGCACGGGCACCTCTTCGTCAAGGAGTTCATGGCGGAGCAGGACGTCCACGTCCTGCTGCTGCTCGACGCCTCCGCGTCGATGGACTTCGGGCGGGCGCGGAAGTTCGACGCCGCCCGGCGTCTCGCCGCCGCGATCGGGTACGTCGCGCTGGGGAACTTCGACAGCCTCACGGTGATCCCGTTCTCGGGCGGGCCGCAGGCGGGCCTCCGCGACCTCCGGGGGAAGTCGGCCGTGTTCCAGCTCCTCAGGTACCTCGAGCCGCTGGCGACCTCGGGCGTGACCGACCTCCGCGCCGCGTCGCGCGCGCCCCTGCGGAAGCACCGTGGGCGCACGGTGGCGATCGTCATGAGCGACTTCCTCGACCTCGAGGGGTACGCGGAGGGTCTCAAGGGGCTCCTGGCGCAGCGCCTGCAGCTCCAGGCCGTCCACGTGATCGACGAGCTGGAGTGGAGCCCGGAGGAAGGAGGGGCGATCCGCCTCGTCGACGCGGAGACCCGGGGGACGCGCGACGTGGAGGCGACCGCCGACCTCGTCGCGGCCTACAAGACGACGTTCCACGGCTTTCTCGACGAGGTTCAGGGGTTCTGCCGCGGGCACGAGATTCCCTACGCGCGGGTGGCGACCGCGGCGCCGCTGGAGAAGGCGGTGATCGAGCTGTTGCAGAAGGGGCTGTTGTCGCGTCGCTGACGGATTGATGAGGTTCATCCACCCCGATTTCCTGTGGCTCTTCGCGCTGGCGCTGCCGGTGGCCCTCCTCCACCTGTGGACGAAACGCCCGCGGCAGTACGTCGTGCCATGCCTCGCCCTCTGGCAGCGCACGCTGGCCGCGCACGAGCGGAGGTTCGGCGTACGGAAGATCCGCCGCCTCGTCTCGCTCGCGATCCACCTGCTCGTCCTCGGCCTCTTCACGATCGGCGCCGCGCGCCCCCGGCCCGCGGAGGACCCCCGTCCGCCCCGCGCGCTCGTGATCATCGCCGACCTCTCTGCCGGCATGGCCGCACGCGACGGCGGGGCCGGGCTCACGCGGATGCAGGCGGCCCGCTGGAGGGCGCACGAGGTCCTCGACGGCCTCGACGCCGCCGACCGCGTCGCCGTGGTCGGGGCCGGGCGCCGTCCGCGCCTCCTCCTCCCGCTCGCCGCGGGGCCGTGGCGAGCCAAACGCCTGCTCGCCGCGCTCGACCCGGGCGAGCCCTCGGCCGACCTCCACGCGGCGATCGACCTCGCGCGCACCATCGCCAGCAGCCTCCCCGAGGCGAAGCTCCTCCTCCTCACCGACCGTGGCGGCGTCGATCAGGGACTGCCCGAATGGCAGGGCCAGCCTGGCAAAGCCAGCTTGCTGGCCGCTGGGGACGTCCCGCGCATCGTCGCGGGGACCTCGTCCGCGAACGCGGGGCTCGTCGGCCTCCGCGTCGAGCAGCGCTGGGGCCAGCCGCGCGCCCGCATCTTCGTCCGGGCCCGGAACGCCTCCGATGCGCGCCTCGACGCGACCCTCTCCGTGCGGTGGCTCCTCCGCATGGACGCCGAGGGGCGCGAGGTCGGCCAGGCCGCCGAGGCCGGCTCCGTCGCCGTCCCGCTCGACCCCGGGCGCATCACGAACGTCGAGCTGGAGATCGCCGCCGGGCAGGGAGGGCTCCTCGAGGCGCACCTCGACGCGGGCGATCCGCTCGCGATCGACGACGACGCCTTCGCCGTCGTCTTCCCGCACCCGCGGCCGCGCGTGGTCGTGGTCGCCGAGGGGGAGCCGGACCCGTTCCTCGTCGGGGCGATCGAGGTGCTCTCCGACTCGCTCGACGCCGAGGAGAGCTTCCTCACGACGCCGGCGGGGCTCGTCGACCTGGCCCCGCGGCTCGGCGCGTCCGACGTGGTGATCTTCGACCGATGCGCGCCGGACCGGGCACTCCCGCTCGCGAACGTGGTGACCTTTCGCGCCGAGGGGCCGTTCGCGCCGGTGCAGGCGGGGGCGGCGGCGGAGCGCCTGACGCCGTGGACCTGGGACCGACGGCACCCGCTCCTGGCGCAGGTGGCGCTCGAACCGCTGCGCGTCGGGAAGGGGTGCATGCTCGTGCCGACGGACGGGGACGCGGTGCTGGTGCGCGCGGAGAAGGGGCCAATCGCGGTCGCGGGGGAGCGGGGGCGGATGCGCGTGGTCGCCTTCGGGTTCGCGGCGAAGGACAGCAACCTGCCGCTCCTCGTGGCGTACCCGCTGCTGCTCAAGAACCTCTTCTCATGGTTCGCCTTTGACCGCTGGCTGGCCTTCCGCACGGAGGGGCGGGTCGGGGAACCGATCGGGCTCGGCGAGGGGTTCCGCGAGGGGACGACGTCGGTGGAACTGGACTACGAAGGGAAGTGGGGCGTACGCCACAAGACGTGGGTGTGCGAGGTGGAGGGAGGGACGCCGCTCCTGCCGGAGTGCCCGTGGCCGGGGTTCTATCGCGCGAGGTGGGGAGGAGGGCACCAGTGGGTGGCGGTGAACTTCCAGGGGCACGAGGAGAGCGTGCTCAGGGCAGCGACGGGAGACGACGGGGAGGGGCCGCCGAGGTTCGAGAGGACGGCGAGGGCGTCCTTCGACCCGGAGACGCTATGGCTGCAACTCGCGGCGGCGGGGATGGCGCTGCTGGTCATCGAGTGGGTGATGTTCCATCGGGGCGGAGGCGTCTGACAGGAATTCTCACTTCTCTGCGAGCGCCTTCACATACAGCCTCCACGCCGGCGCCAGGTCCTCGATCGACACCTGGAGCGCCCTCTCGACCGCCTCGCGCCCGCCCTCTCCCGTCGCGATCATCTCTCCCATGCGTCCGACCGCCGGCGCCATGCGCCCGTCGAGTCCGTGCTGCAGGAAGTGGAGGAACGTCCACGCCTCGGCGTAGTAGAGGAGGCAGTCCGGCCCCGTGAACTCCTCGCTCCCGCCCTCGACGAGCCGCTCGAGCGGGACCTCCCGCTCCTCCTCGATCGCCCTCGCCGCCTGCTTCGCCATCCGCGAGGCGGCGCCGCCCTCGACGAAGTCGCCGAGGTGGACCGTCGTTCCCGTCACCGTGCTTCCGCCTACGTAGCACGCGAGCCCCTCGTGGAACCACTTGAGCCCCTTCCCCTCCACGAGGCGGTCTTGGATCTCCTGGGCCGTCAGGCCGCGCGTCACGTCGTCGGGGACCGCCAACTCGTAGAACAGCAGGTGCGTCATCTCGTGGAGCAGCGTCTCGAACCCGTCGGCCGTGTTTTCCTCGGGGAAGTAGACGAGCATGATCCGGTCGACCGGGAGCGAGAACCCGGCCACGACCTCCGCGAAGTCCGTCTTCGCCTGCGGCGAGTCGGGATAACACTCCAGGAGCTTGGCGACGAACTCCGCGCGGTCCCGGAACACGAGCGCCGAGAACGTCCCCTCGAGCGGGCGGTCGGCGAACGAGCTCGCATAGGCGTCCTGGAAGCCCTGCGCCCCGGTCTCGAGGAAGCGGCCGAACTGCTCTGCGAGCCCGGTGTCCGTGCGGATCGAGAAGTGCTCCGTCTGGTACTCCGCCCAGCGCTCCGAGACCTCGACCCACCTCCCCATCACCTTGACGAAGCCGAGCGCCCCGCGCGCGTGGGCGTCGTCCGGGGAGGCGGCGAGGACGGCCTCGTACTCCCGCCGCCGCTCGACGTGGAGCCCCTGCTCTTCGCACCAGCGGGCGAGCCGGCGATGCCCCTCGACGTCCCCCTCGCGGACCTCCGCCGCCCGGCGGGCGTAGTCGTCGGCGCGCGACTCCTTGCGGACGATCCGCTCCACCTGCGAGCGGTCGAGCGTCATCACGCCGCCGCTCGTGGCGATCTCGACCTGCCCGCCCTTCTCCGCGACGTTTCCCTCGATGACGCTCCCGTTCTTGAGGTAGACCTCGTCCGCGAGCACGGCGAGGGAGAGGGCAAGGACGGCGCAGCACAGGAGGGGGCGACGGGCCGGCATGAAGGGCTCCAGGCGAACGACACCCCCGATTCTACGGCACGGCCCCGCGTCGCGCCAGGGGGCATCGTAGAGCGGCCCGAGGACGTTTGACGCGTTCGGGTGGCGCTGCTAGACTCCCGGCCCCTACGGGGAGCCGGAGGTAGCCCATGTTCAGAAAACTCATCCCCCGCCAGCCGAAGTTCTTCGAGCTGTTCGAGCGCGCGGCCATGAACGTGCTCGAGGGGTCGAAGCGCATGGCCGACCTGCTCGGGAACTACACCGACGTCGAGGCGAAGGTGAAGGCGATCAAGGACGTCGAGCACCTGGGGGACGAGATCCTCCACGAGACGATGGCGCTCCTCAACACGACCTTCATCACGCCGATCGACCGCGAGGACATCCACACGCTCATCTCGAAGATCGACGACGTGCTCGACTTCATGGACGCCTCGGCAAACCGGCTGATGCTGTACCGGATCGCGAAGCCGACGCCCGAGATGTGGAACCTGTGCCAGACGCTCACCCGGGCGATCGAGGCGATGGTCACCGGCGTGAAGGCCCTCAAGGACGTCAAGAAGGTCGACCCGATCCGCCTGCAGTGCATCGAGATCAACCGCCTGGAGAACGAGGGGGACCAGATCCTCCGCGCCGCGATGGTGAAGCTCTTCGACGAGGAGAAGGACGCCATCCAGGTGATCAAATTGAAGGAGATCTACGAGGACATGGAGGCGGCCATCGACCGTTGCGAGGACGTCGCGGACACGCTCGAAGGGATCATGCTGAAGAATGCCTGATAACGTCACCATCCTCCTGATCCTCCTCGCGCTGACGTTCGACTACCTGAACGGGTTCCACGACGCGGCGAACTCGATTGCGACGGTGGTCGGCACGAGGGTCCTCACGCCGCGGATGGCGGTCGCCTGGGCCGCGTTCTTCAACTTCGTCGCATTCCTCATCTTCGGGACGCACGTGGCGGGCACGATCGGCGTGGGGATCATCGACCCGGGGATCGTGGACAAGTCGGTCATCGCCGCGACGTTGTTCGCGGCGTCGCTGTGGGACCTGATCACCTGGTACTACGGCCTGCCGACCAGCTCGTCGCACGCGCTGATCGGTGGAATGCTCGGGGCGGCTCTCGCGAAGGTCGGCGGGGTTGGCGTGGTGTGGTGGGGGATCTGGAAGACCGTCCTGTTCATGCTCCTCGCGCCGCTCATCGGCCTCATCGTGGGCGTCTTCATCTGCATCATCGTCTACTGGAGCGTCCATCGATCGAGCCCGCGCCGCGTCGACCAGTGGTTCCGCCGGGGGCAGCTCGTGTCGGCCGCCGCCTACAGCCTCGGCCACGGCGGGAACGACGCGCAGAAGACGATGGGGATTATCTTCGTGCTCCTGATCGCCGGCGGGTATCTCGCTCCGAGGCCGATCCACGGCGTCGATCTGCGCGAAGAGGCTGTGGGGGAGAGCGGGAGGGCCTTCGTCGTGGCGTCGGTGGCGCCAGGGAGCCGCGGGGCCGAGGCGGGGATCGCGCCTGGCGACGTGATCGTCGGCATCGAGGTCGAGGATTCGAAGACTGGCGCGCGCACCATGAAGAGGGTCGAGTCGATCGAGCAGGCCTGGCAGGCCTTTCACAAGGTCAAGGAGGGGCAAGCGCTCGTCATGACGGTGCAGCGCGCGGGAAACCCTGTCCGAATCGAGGGGAAGCGCTCTTCCGACATCCCGCTCTGGATCGTGCTCGCGTGCCATGCCGCGATGGGGCTCGGGACGCTCGGGGGCGGGTGGCGGATCGTCGCGACGATGGGGCAGAAGCTGACGCCGCTCAAGCCGGTCGACGGATTCTGCGCGGAGCTTGCCGGCGCAATGACGCTGTTCGGGACCGGGCAGCTCGGGATCCCCGTCTCGACGACCCAGACGATTACGGGGTCGATCGTCGGCGTGGGTGCGATCAAGCGCTTCAGCGCGGTCCGCTGGGGCGTCGCGGCGCGTGTGATCTGGGCATGGGCGTTGACGATCCCCGCCTCCGCGGTCATCTCCATCCTGGCCTACGTCCTCATCCGGAGCATCGCGGGGTAGCATGAGCGATCCGTCCGCCACGCCCGTCGTCCTCGCGAAGGACCTCGTGAAGGTCTACCCGCCCGATCTGCGCGCGGTGGACGGCGTAAACCTCGAGATCCGCGCCGGCGAGATCTTCGGCCTCCTCGGTCCGAACGGGGCCGGGAAGACCACCACGATCAAGGTCCTCGTCACGCTCGCGAAGCCGACCTCGGGGACGGCGAGCGTGTGCGGGCACGACGTGGTGGCCGAGCCGCAGAAGGTGCGGGAGTGCATCGGGTACGTCGGCCAGACGGTCGCCCTGGACCGCTCGATCACGGCCTGGGACAACCTCTGGATGCACGCGAACCTCCACCACATGCCGCCCGACGAGGCGCGCAAGCGGATCGACGAGGTCCTGGCGCTCGTGGAGCTGGCGGACCGCGCGCAGGACCGGGTGAAGATCTACAGCGGGGGGATGAAGAAGCGGCTCGACCTGGCGACGGGGCTTCTGCACCGCCCGCGCCTGCTGGTGCTCGACGAGCCGACGCTGGGGCTCGACATCCAGACGCGGGTGCGGATCTGGGAGTACCTCCTGGAGCAGAAAAATCAGGGGATGACGATCCTCGTCACGACGCACTACCTGGAGGAGGCGGACCGCCTGTGCGATCGGCTGGCGATCATCGACCACGGGAAGGTCCAGGCGATCGGGACGCCGTCGGAGCTGAAGGGGCAGCTCGGGAGCGAAGTGATCGCGGTGCGGGTCCCGGAGGCCTCACGGGCGGGCGTGGGGGCGCTGACCGAGGACCTGAAGGCGCGGCCCGAGGTCACGGGCGTGGCGGCCTTCGACGAGGGGTTCGAGGTCTACCTGAGCGGCGCCGCGGGGGCGGTCCCCTGGATCATCGACGCGGCGCGCGAGAAGGGAGTCGAGGTGGAGGCGATGACGATCGCGCGTCCGACGCTCGACGACGTCTTCCTGAGGGTCACCGGTCGCAAGATGCGGGATTGATCCACTACTCCAGGTGCCGCTTGAAGACGCGTGCGGTCATCCACAGCATCAGCGCGTCGAAGACGAGCAGCCCGAGCAGCCCGATTCCCATGTCCCCCCACGCCGAGCCGCTCCAGCCCTTCAGCATCGGCGCGCGGATCCCGAGCACGCCGTAGGTCAGCGGATTCAGCCACGCCGCGATGCGGAACCCCAGGGGCATCGTCTCGATCGGCACCAGCGCGTTCGAGACGAAGAAGAGCGGCGTCGTCAGGAAGCCGAGGATCATGAAGAAGTTGGCGTGACCGTCGAGCAAGAACGCCATCATCATGGAAAGGAGCGTGAATCCGGCGCAGAGGAGCAGGATGAAGAGGGCGATCAGCGGCAGCCCCAGGATCCCTGCGGCGACCTGCACTCCCATGAGTCGCGCCAGCGCAAGGACCAGAAGCGCCTGCACCGTCGAGTAGGTCATCACGTACAGGAAGCGGCTCAGCAGCAGGCTCTCGCGGCGGATCGGCGCCGCCAGGAGCTTCTCCAGGAAGCCGTTCTCCTTGTCGAACATGAACGGGATCCCGCCCGCGATCGCGCTGCCCATCACGGTCGAGACCACGATCCCCGCCGTGATGAACGCCAGGTAGCTGACCGAGCCGAACTCGGCGGGGAGGGGGTTCTTCTTGAAGGCCGAGGAGAACATCGTCCCGAAGAGGAGGAGCCAGACGAGCGGCTGGAAGAGCCCGAAGAACGTCCCGATGAACTCGCGCTTCAGGTGGAGGAACCAGCGTCGCGTGAGCGCACGCGTCTCTTGGACGAACGCCGCATCCATTCGAGGGCCTCTTCGCCTGGCAAAGCCAGCTTGCTGGGTTGAAAACCTGGGGCGCGGAAGTATACTCCCGCCGTAGCGACCTGTCCCGCAAATCGGAGAGCCTGTGTCCGATCCCTCCCGACCCGCCGTCCACCTGCGCGTCCCCGGCTTCCGACGCCACGTCTTCTTCTTCCGCAAGATGGTGAAGAGGCCCGAGACGCCGATCGAGCCCGGCTCGATCGTGGACGTCTTCGACCGCTCCGGCGCGCCCCTCGGATGCGGGTTCTACAACCCCCACTCCGAGATCGCCATTCGAATGCTGGGGCCCACCGAGCCGGGGCTCATCGAGCGCCGCGTGCGCGAGGCGATCGCGTTCCGTGAGTCGCTCGCGATCGACGCGGACGCCTACCGCGTCTGCCACTCGGAGGGGGACGGCCTCTCGGGGCTCGTGGTCGATCAGTACGGCCCGGTCCACTCCATCGAGCTCTTCTCGCTCGGCATGTACCGCCAGGTCCCCCTCCTGCGGGGTCTGTTCCCGAACGCCTGGGTCCGCGCCGACGAGCGCGTGCAGGGGCTGGAGGGATTCCGCATGGCCCCCGACAAGCCCCCCGACGCCGTCGTCGTCCAGGAGCACGGCGTGAAGTTCCGCGTGGACTTCGCCACGGGCCACAAGACCGGCTTCTTCTGCGACCAGCGGGAGAACCGCCGCGAGGTGGCGCGGCTCGCCAAGGGGCGCACGCTGCTCGACCTCTGCTGCTACACGGGCGGCTTCGGCGTCGCCGCGGCCGCGGGCGGGGCCTCGCGCGTGCTCGGCATCGACATGGACGAGGAGGCCCTCGTCACGGCCGGCGAGAACGCCCGCCTGAACGGCGTGAAGGTCGAGTCCCGGCACGTCAACGTCTTCGACCACCTGCGGGGCTCGGCGGAAACCTGGGACGTCGTCGTCCTCGACCCCCCGAAGATGGCGCGCGACCGGGGGGATCTGGCCAAGGGGCTGAGGGGCTATTTCGACATGAATCGCCTGGCCGTGCGGGCCGTGAAGCCCGGGGGCGTCTTCGTCACCTGCTCGTGCACGGGGCTGGTGGGCGAGGAGGAGTTCCTCGGGATCGTCCGCGAGGCGTGCGAGCGGGAGCTGCGGATCTTCCGCGTCACGGGCGCGGGCCCGGACCACCCAGTGTCGTCGTGGTATCCCGAGGGGCGATACCTCAAGGTCGTCTACGCCCGGGTGGTCTGATCACGCCCGGTGGCTCGCCGTTCGCATCTCCTCGGCGTGGTGTCCCGCGCCCACGCGCCCCTGGCGGTCGACGGCGATCAGGCCGCACTCCAGGCCCCGGTCGCGCGCCATCGCGATCGCCCGGTCGACCGCGGTCTGGGCGTCGAGGCCCTCCATCAGGTCGACGACGTGGCGGGTCAGGTTGGCGCGCACGATCCCCTCGCCGTGCCCCGTGGCCGAGGCGGCCCCCCACGGCGACGCGTAGGTCCCCGCGCCGAAGATCGGCGTGTCCCCCACGCGGCCGGGGAGCTTGAACCAGATCCCGCCCGTGGAGGTCGCCGCGGCGAGGCCTCCCCTGTCGTCGACGGCGACGGCGCCGACCGTCCCGTGGCGCCCCTCTTCGCCGGGGGCGAGGTACTTCTCGAGCAAGGAGTCGAGCTTCTTCCAGAAGCGCAGCTCGGGCTGGTCCTCGGGGACGCGGGTGTTCTCCTGCATGCGCGCGCGGATCGCCTTCCACCGGGCGCGCCGCTCGGGCGTGACCAGGTCCGCGGTCTCGATCCCGCACATCCGCGCGAAGCGCTCCGCCCCCGGGCCGGCGAGGAGGACGTGGTCGGTGCGCTCCTTGACGGCGCGGGCGAGGCGGACGGGGTTCTTGACGCCATGGACCGCCGCGACGGCCCCCTGGGCCCCATCGGAGGTCATCACGCTCGCGTCGGTCTCGACCTCGCCGTCGAAGTTGAGGACCGCGCCGGTCCCCGCGTTGAAGATGGGGTCGTCCTCGAGGGCGATCACGGCGGCTTCGGCGGCGTCCAGGGCGGACCCGCCGCGCGCGAGGGCAGCCCAGCCGGCGTCGGCCGCCGCCTGGAGGCCGCGCTGCCGCGCGTCGACCTCAGTCTTGGTCCTCCCGCACCCCCCGTGGACGATGATGGCGGACACCTACTCCTCCTTCAGGAGCTGCTCGAGGAGGGCCGTGGCCTTCTCCTCGTCGGCCGCCTCGTCGCCCGTAAAACGGACGGTGCCCTTCTTGTCCACGATGACGAGGAGCGGCAGCTTCTCGGTCTTGCAGCGAAGGAGTGTCGAGGTGGCGTCGTCGCCGTCGTTGCGCGCGTCGAGCCCTACGGGGAAGGCGAGCTTCTTCTCCGCCACATAGGCACGGACTTTCTCGGCGGGCTGGTCATCGGCCTTGTGGAACGCGCAGTGGACGGAGATCACCTTGAGCCCCCGGGCGCCGTACGTCTCCAGCCACTTCCCCGCACGGGGGAGGGCGACGTCGGTGCAGTGCCCTCAGGTCATCGTCCAGAAGTCGAGGACGACCACGGAGCCGCGGAGGTCCTTCTCGGAGGCGGGGCCGGCGCCGATCCACTCGTCGACGACGAACTCGGGCATCGGGTGGTTCACGAGCAGCCACTCGTCGTCGTAGGCCTTCTTCGATGCGAGCGTGGCGGTCAGGTCCAGGACCTCGCCCTTGCGGGAGACCGTGAGGACGGCCTTGTCGCCGATCCGGAGCGGGGTCATTCCCGCGCGGAAGGCGGCCAGGTCCTTCAGGTCCTGGCCGTTCAGCGCGAGGAGGAGGTCGAGGGGCATGACGCCGGCGAGCCGCGCGGGGCTCCCCATGGTCGTGCTGATGACGACGAGCCCCTCGGTCGCCTCGACGCCGAGCTTCGCCGCCTGCTCCGCGTTCAACTCGCGGAGGTTGATCCCGAGGAACGGCCTGTCGGCGTCCTGGGCGAGCACTGCGCCCGCGAGGAGGAGCGGCAGGAGAACGCGCATGGGGATGCCTCCGAGAAGGATCGGCGGATTCTATCCGATGCCGTCCCCGCCCCGCTACTTGCGCTTGATGAACTTCACGAACTCCGCCTCCAGGGCGCCGAGGTCGGTGAAGAACTCCGTGAGCGCGGCCGGCTTGCCGGAGTCGACGGCCTCCCGGTACCGCTGGAAGCCCTCGCGGAACTCCGTCTGCTCCGTCTGGGTGAGGAAGTACACGAGTGCCCAGCACTCCGCGTAAAACAGGAGCGCCTTGTCCGTGTCGCTGTTGATGAGGGAGAGCGCGTCGCTCTTCACGAGCTCGGCGATCGGGATGTGCCGTCGCTGGTCCATCGCCTGCTTCACGAACGGCAGGCGCGCCCGCGAGAGACGGTTGTAGGCGTAGCTCGATCCCGTCCATTCGAACCCCTCGAACTGCGTGGCCATCCCCTCCGCGTACCAGGAGGGCGCCGCGAGGCCCTTCGCGATCCGGAAGTAGAAGAGGTGGGCCGCCTCGTGCGCCATCGTGGCGAGGAAGTCCGCGGGCTCCCCCGTCTTGTTCCAGCCGACGACGACGTTCGAGTTCGACACGGCGAACCCGGCCGCCTGGAGCTGGGCCTCCGCGTTGTGCTCGACGCAGTACTTCCGGTAGTCCTCGTACGAAGCGAAGGCGTAGAGCGTCATGCGGTCCTTCGCCTCGAGTTTCGGCTCGATTCCTCCGTAGAACCGCTTGAAGTCCTCGTAGGCCACCTCGCAGAGCGCCCCCAGCTCCTGGGCGAAATCCTCGTCGTAGTTCGTGCGGATGTCGTAGTGGGTCGTTTTCACCTCGTGCGCGTTCTCCCATTTCGCCCGGAGCGAGGTGTACTCCTCCCGCGTGTACCACTTTCCCTTGTGCTTCCTGAACCCCATCGCGAGAAGGACCTTCTCGTCGCCGGGGACCCACTTCCCTCCGACCTGGATCTGGCCCTTGGCCAGGTGCTCGTGATCCGCCTTCGTCACCCACTGCCCCTGGAAGAGGACGAGGCCCTTCTCGAGGTTCGTCTTCTCCTCGGGCGTGACGAACCGGCCCTGGTGAGCGACGAATCCGCCCTCGGGGAGGTCGATGCCTCTCCGCGCGGCCACGAAGGCGTCGAGGCGTCCCTTGAGCGCCTTGTCCTCCTTCACCGCGCGCTGGAGGTCGTCCATCGCGCGCTTCGAGAGGCCGAGGTCCCACGCGAGGATCCCCATCCCCAGCCGCTCCGCGGGCGTGGGCGCGGCCCGGTCGAGGAGCTTGAGGAGGCCCTCGGGCCCGAGCGCGGCCCAGGTCCCCTTGCCTCCTCCCTGCTTGATGGTGAACTCGAAGCCCTGGTCGTCGATGGCCTTCGTCAGCGTGACGTCGGCCGCGCCGACTTTCTGCTTCACGTCCTTCAGCTCGCCGGCGTTGAGCTTCTCGCGGAAGCGTCGGAAGGGGTCCGCGGCGCCCTTCAGGTCGGCGATGCGTGCCTCGGCCTCTCGGCGGCGGGTGGGGGACTGGAGCGTCCCGAGGTACCGCTCATACCCCGCAAGGGCGCGCTCGAACTGGAAGCGGCGGACGAGCGTCTCCAGCTCGGCGAGCGACAGGATCGCCGTTTCCTGTTCCGCCTCGAGCTTCGCCTGGTCGGCGCCGGTCTGCTCCTTCTCGACCTCCTGGTCGATCCCGCCGAGGAACGCGGAGAGGCCCGGCACGCGGTCGGTGTGGCGCGAGAGGTAGGGATTGAGGCGCCGCGCGTCGAGGAGGTAGCGCCGGCACTCGGCGACCTGCCCGACGCGGAAGTGGGAGGCGGCGAGGAGGAAGAGCGTCTCCCAGTTCGTCAGCCTCCCGTGCGTCTCCAGCTCGTGAATGCAGTCGAAGTAGCGTCCCGCCTCGTAGAGGATCCGCGCGGCGGTGTTGATCTGCCACGAATCGAGCTGGAGCGGGCGGAGCCTGCGGACCCCCTTGGTGTAGGCCCGCTCGAAGTCGTAGTAGTCCTTCGCGGCCGGGAAGGCGTGCAACAAGGCCCGCGCGAGATAGGTCTGGGAGGCGATGGGGGCGTTCTTCTCGCCCCGTTCGACGGCCTTGCGGGCCTCCTCGTAGTCCGTCCCGAGCTCCATGAGGGCGCGGGCCTGGTAGAGGTAGCCGTTGCCGATTGGGGGCGCCTGCTTCTCCCAGGCTCGTCCCTCCTCGAGGAGGGCCTGCCAGTCCGCCTTGGCGATCAGGGCGACGGAGCGGTCGCCCCAGTCCTTTCCGCCGATGATCTTCTCGCCGCGCTCGATGTCCGCAATCCCCTGGTCCACTTCGCCGAGCTGGACCCGGGCGGCGCCGCGGACGCAGAGGAGCTGGGCGATCTCGTCGTACTTGAGGATCGTGTCCGCATCGTCGAACGCCTGTCGGTAGCGGTCGAGCATGAGGTAGTATCGCGCCCGCCAGATGACCCAGGCGACGTTCTTCGTCAGCTCGTAGGCGCGGGTGACGTCCTCGATCCCGTTGATGAACTCCCCGTACGAGGCGCGGCCGACGCCGCGGGTCCCCCAGGCCATCCCGTTGCTCGGGTCCAGGCGGACCGCCTCCGTGGCGAGATCCCAGCAGGCCTTGTAGTCACCCTGTTTGAAGGCCTGCTCCGCTTGCTTGCAGAGGTCCGTCGACCGCGCCGCGTCCTGGGCGACGAGGTTCACGCGCACAAGCAGGCCGGCGGCGAGCGCGAGAACGAGGTGAGCCGTCCTTGTCATCGGGGTCCTCCCTTCCTGACTCGCGGCCGTGGGCACGGGCCGCACGGAGAGAGAGCCTAGGCGAAGCGAGCCGCGGTGTCCATCCGCGCCGTGTGCGTTCTCGCCCCGTTTCTTCTCCCTGCCCTGGCGGGCCCTCCCACTCACTCACACAAGCGCGTACGTCCATGTCCGGTAAGCGGTTATGAGTTGACTCAGTGCGTCACGGACGGCATGATGTCCGCCCGCTTGGATACAAGGAATGGAGGAACCCATGCGTCGATGGACTTCACCGCTCGTCCTGGTCCTGGCCCTCGTCGCGGCCCAAGCCGCGTCGGCCCAGTCGTATCGAAACTACTTCCCGCTTCAGCAGGGGAACTCCTGGACGCACCAGAACGGCGCGTCCGAGGCGGAGACCTATCTCAGCGTCAGCAGCTCGTACTACGGCATGTACCAGATCGCCGGCATGCCGGGCGCCCAGAGCGGCCTGTGGGTGACCTGGGGCGGGAACACGTTGTACGCCTGGCGCCCGAGCATGGGGGCGTGGGTCCCCTTTCTCAAGTTCGGCGTTGCCGCGGGGACGAGCTGGCGCGTGACGCTCGACTACCCCTTTTGGGACAACGCCGAGCTCCAGCTCAAGGTGAAGGGGTTCGACGCGTATGACCCGTATCTCGACCGCACCTTTGCGAACAGCTTCCACTTCTCCGTTCTGAGCGAAGTCGCGAACGGCGGGCCGAAGGAGATGGTCTTCGCGCCGAATGTCGGGATGATCCAGTACAGCAACTGGGTCGACCAGGCGTACGACCCCTACTTCCTGACGCAGGGCAGGCTGGGCGGCCGCAAGTACGGCCTCGTCAAGCAGCAGACCCTGGAGAGCGGCAGCTACAGCCGGTACCCGAATACCGCACGCAACCAGGTCTACCTGATCAACAGCCTGAGCGCCTGGACGCGGTTCTACGCGCAGCACAACCCGGGCGCGCCGCCGCCGCGCGTCGACTTCAACCGCCAGACGGTCGTCGCCGTTCTTGCCGGCGAGAGGGCGACGGGAGGGTACACGATCGAGGTCCCGCGCGTGACGTGGATGCACCCCTACAGCACGGCGAGGGTCAGCGTCGTGGAGACGACCCCCGCCGGGCCGGTCATCCAGATGACGACGAAGCCGTTCACGATCGTGATGCTGGAGGAGAAGGTCTACCGCGCCACGGTCGACTGGCAGGTGATCTACAACCGGTAACCAGGATCGACGCTTGATGTCGCCGCCCCCTCCCCGATAGGATCGCGCCCACAGCCGCCCCGTCGGGAGGGGGTGAATCGACATGCGCCGCAAGCTCGCACTCCTCGTCATCGCCGTCCTGGCGGGCCTCGCGGCCTGGAGGCTCCTCTCCGCTCCCCCGAGCGACCCGCCGGTCCGGCACCGCTCGACCGTCGTGGACGCCCCCGGCGGCGCCTCCGTGACGACGGTCCCCTCCCCCACTCCGAACGAGGCCCCTCCGTCCCCACCCTCCGAGCCGAGCCCCACCGCCCCGGCCGAGGACAAACGGCTCGCGAGGGTCCACGGCACGGTCTCCACCGCGGACGGCGTCCCCTGCGAGGCCGAGGTCCAGATCGGGGCCGAGCAGGCCCGCGACGCCATCGCCTCCATACGGACCGCCCGGGACGGGACATATTCCCTCGATGTCCCCGCGGGCGACTGGTCCGTCTGCGCCTGCACGCCCAACGCGGTCGCCTGGCCCGAGTCCGTGACGCTCGCTGCCGGCGAGGAGTACGAGCTCGACCTCTCCCTCGAGCGCGGCGCGACCGTGTGGGGCTGGGTCATGGGTCCCAACGCCGCACCCCTCCCTGGCGCCTCGGTCCTGAGCGCTGACCAGTCGGGTCTGGTCCTCGGCCGCGGGAAATCCGACGCGAGTGGGCAGTACCGACTCGGGGTCCTGGCCGAGTGGTGCACGGTGACCGGCGAGAGCGACGGGCTGGCCGCCGCCGTGGAGGCGGTCGAGCCGGAGGCGGGGAAGGAGGTCCGCCTCGACCTGCGGCTGGGCGAGCCGAGGCGGCTCTCCGGGCGGGTCGTCGACGAGGAGGAGAGGCCGGTCCCCGGCGCGGCGATCGAACTCTCGCGCGAGCTCGCCGACGGCCAGCTCGGGGTCCACCCATCCTGGCGGACGGAGGCGGATGCGCAGGGCGCCTTCCATCTCGACAGGCTGCCGGAGGGGGTCTACGCGCTCTCCGCCACCGCTCCCTCCTTCCTGCCGCAGTGGATCGAGGGCATTTCGCCCGGGGGAGAGGACGTCCTCCTCGTCCTGGCGCGGGGGGCGCGGGTGGAGGGCCAGGTGGTCCGCAAGTCGGACGGCAAGCCGGTGGAGAGTCCCCAGGTGCAGGCCGTCGGGTTGGAAGGCCGCGCCATCGCCGAGGTCAAGGTCGGCGCGGAGGGCCGCTTCGCGCTGACCGCGATGCGCCCTGGAACCTACATCGTCGCAGCGTCCGCGAAGGGCTTCGCGCCGGGGGAAAGTGCCCCGTTCGTGGTCGGCGCGGCCGGGGTCGTCGAGGGCATCCGCGTGGAGCTCTCCACGGGCGGGACGCTCCGCGGGGTCGTTCTGGAGGAGTCCTCCCGCGCGCCCGTCGCTCAGGCCTTTGTCACGACTGTGGGACACTTCTACCGGAAGCGAGGGTCGTGGCCTCCCCTGGACACGACGAGATCGGCCTCGTGCGATGCGGACGGGAGGTTTGAACTGCCGCTCCTCGTGCCGGGAAAAACGACCTTCCAGGTGACGTGCGAGGGGTTCGTGCAACTGAGAAGGGAAGTGGAGATCCTCGACGGAACGGCGACGGACGTTACGTTCCTCATGACGGCCGGCGGCACGGTCGTGGGGCTCCTGCGGGCAGGCGCCCACGGTCCAGCGCTGGTCACGGGCGGGCGGATCTGTCTGCGGGGCGAGAGGACGACCATCGAGACCTCTTCCGATAAGAATGGGCAGGTCACCCTTGAGCGGCTCACCCCCGGGAAGTACCGCCTGTTCGCCTTCCACGATTCGCCCGGGCGCCTGGCCGTGGGGTATCAGGAGCTGGAGGTTCGGTCCGGGGAGACGGCGCGATTCGAGATCGTCCCCGGGGGGGTGGGGAGGCTGTCGGGACACGTCATTCCTCCCTCCGAGGTTGGCATCACTCTATGCCGCCGAGGGGAGGATTCCATGGTCGAGATCGTCGTCGAGGCGGACGCGAGCGGGGGGTACGAGGTTCTCGGCGCCCCCCCGGGCGAGTACGACGTGCGTGTGAGCGGGATGGCGGAGACGATCACGCTGCCGGAGGGGGCCTACGACGTCAGACGCGACTTCGAGCTGCCCTTGGACCCAGGGCGATAGGCTGAAGGCCCTGGTGGGAGTCGTAGGCGTGCTCGCAATCGTACTCGTACTCGTGCTCGTACTCGTACTCGTACTCGATCGTGCTCGACGCTCGATCGAGTACGAGCACGAGTACGAGTACGATGACGGGTGCGCCACCGCCACCGATGGGGCGGACAGCGTCTCTCTCACCGCTTCGCCGCCTCGTACGCCTTTCGCGCGGTCTCGCAGACGTCTTTGTACATCTCGACGTACTCGGGCAGGAGCTCGAGCCCGTGCGCGTACCCCTTCCCCTCCGCATCCACCGTCACGAACGTCGTGCCGCACGTCACGACCGAGGCCGGGTCGCCGTTGATCGTCGCACGGCCGATGACCGTGAGGCTCTTCCCCCCGAGGTGCCCGATCTGCGCCACGATCTCGACGAGGTCTCCCATCCTCGCGGGCTTCTTGAACGTCATCCCCTGGATCTGGACGCAGACGACATCCTCCGGCCTCCCGATGCACCGGGCTGCTGCGATGAAGGAGGCCTCGATCAGCCACTCCGCGCCGCGACCCGCGAAGAGGGTGCGGTGGTGGTTGAGGTCCTCGTACTTCACGAGGTGGGTGTTGTACGTCGGCTGGAAGCTGCGGGCGACGGTGTTGAGCGGGGTGCGGACGGTGTCGTTCTTCATGGGCGTTCCCCCAGGGGCGGCGGGGAGGGGATCGGGAGGGCGGGGGTGTCCCCGCCCTCCCTGGATTGTCCTACTTGCACTCGCAGGCGTTCATATCGCACTCGCCGACGTTCGTCCCGAACATCCAGTTGTAGCCATCCGGATCGGTCAACCAGACGGTCCGATCGCCCCAGAACTGGTTCGTCGGCTCCTGCTTGACCTGCGCGCCGGCGGCCTTCGCCTTCTTCGCGAGGGCGTCGACGTTCTCGTGGTAAAGGTAGAGCGTGACGCCCAGGCCCCTCGTCCCGGCGACGTACTGGGGGCACTCGGGGGAGTCGGGACCGAGCATGATGACCTGGTCCTTGTAGGTCAGCTCGACGTGCATGAGCTTCCCGTCCGGGCCGGGGATCTGCTCGCGACAGGTGAAGCCGAAGGCCTTCGTGTAGAACTTGATCGAGGCCGCCGGGTCCTTCACGCTGATGCACGGGGTCAGCCACGTGAAGCTCGCGGGCTTCGGGGGCCGCTGCGCCGACTTCTTCGCCACCAGCTTCTTCGCCTTGGGGGGAGTCGCGACCGCCGCGCCGCCGCCCTTCTTCATCGCCATCTCTCTTCTCCTATCAAATGAAGCGGATCCCTGTACCCGCCCGGGGGTGGGGTGTCAAGCGAACTCCGGCGGACGGGCTTGACACGCCGGGCCGGCGGCGGTAGAACCGGCATCCCGCCAGACAATCTCCCCGCCGCGGAGCCTCACGATGATCTACGGCCCGACCTTCGAGGAGATGTTGCACCCGGAGCGGATCGCGCCCGAGGTGAGAACGAGGGCCCTCGAGGCGCTCGAGAAGGCCCCCCTCGATCCCGTCAACCTCCACAACATCACGTGGAAGGACTCCGCGGGCGGCGTCCGGCACCTCCTCGTCCCGAGGGAGCTGACGGGGACCGAGGCGCAGATCGTCCTCATGAGCGGGCGCTGGTTCCCGACGGGGAGCCACAAGGTCGGCGCCGTCTACTCCATCCTCCTCGAGAAGCAGCTCACCGGCGAGTGCCTCCCGGGCCGCGACACCCTCGTCTGCCCGTCCACGGGGAACTACGGGATCGGCGGGGCCTGGGTCGGCCCCAGGATGGGGTACCGCTCCCTCGTCGTCCTCCCCGAGGAGATGTCCAAGGAGCGCTTCGAGAAGATCCGCGCGTACGGCGCCGACGTCGTCGCGACGCCCGGGTGCGAGAGCAACGTGAAGGAGATCTTCGACAAGGTCAGGGAGCTCCGCCGCGACCCGAAGAACCGCGTGCTCGAGCAGTTCTCCGAGTTCGGGAACTACCGCTTCCACTGGCATGTGACCGGGAATAGCGCCGTCGACCTCGCCGCCGACCTCGGCCGCCGCGGGATTGGGAACGGCCGGATCGCCGCGTTCGTCTCGGCCATGGGCTCCGCCGGGACGATCGCCGCCGGCGACCGCATCAAGCAGGTCTTCCCCGAGTCCGCCACGGTCGGCGTCGAGCCCGTCCAGTGCCCCACGCTCTACGACGCGGGGTTCGGAGGGCACCGGATCGAGGGGATCGGAGACAAGCACGTCACCTGGATCCACAACGTGCTCGAGATGGACCTGCTCTGCTGCGTCGACGACCTGGAGTGCCTGAAGGGGCTCCAGCTCCTCCAGGAGGGGGCGGAGACGGCCGCGGAGGCCGTGAAGGCGCCTCCCGCGGCCTTCCGCGCGCTCGTGGGGATGCTCGGGGTCTCGGGCGTCTGCAACATCCTCGGCGCGATCAAGACGGCCCGACATCTGGGGCTCAGGAAGGGCGACGTCGTGGTCACGGTGGCGACCGACCACTTCGACCGGTATCCGTCGGTGCTCGCGAAGCTGAACCAGGAGTGCGGGCCGATGGACCGCGAGGAGGCGAGGCGCCGCGTGGAGCTCTTCCGCGGCCAGAAGACCGACTGGGTCCTCGAGGGCTCCCGCGAGACTCGCCGCCGGTGGCACAACCAGAAGTACTACACCTGGGTGGAGCAGCAGGGGAAGAGCGTCGAGGACCTCCGCGCCCAGGAGGACCCCGGGTTCTGGAGCGCCCAGCAGGCGCGCGTCGCCGAGGTCGACGAGATGCTGGTCCGGGCCCGGAAGGCCTAAACGCCGGGCCCCTGCATTTCTCGCCAATCGCTTTGACACCGCCGGGGCCGCGTGGTAGCCTCTCCCGTTGTCAGGGGCTGTTTCCCAGCCAGAGAGGTCACGCCGTGAACAGCCTCACGAGGGGGTTCGTCGTCCTCGCCATCGCGCTCGGCGCGCTGGCTGCCCACGCCAAGGACTCCGACCGAGAGAAGCTCGACGACGCCAAGAAGAAATCGGGCGCTGCGGCCAAGCTCCGCCGGCTCGTCCCGCTCCTCGAGTCCAAGGACGCGGAAGTCCAGAAGGACGCCGCGGAGGCGATCCTCGCCATCCCGGGCAAGGACCGCGTAGAGCCGCTGACGGACATGCTCCGCAACCGGCCCTACACCGAGCGCCAGAACGCGGCGCAGTACCTCGACGGGATCAAGGACCAGGAGGTCATCAAGGCCCTGGTCCGCGTGGTCCTCAAGGACAACATCGATACCGTCCGCGCCGCCGCGCTCGAGACGCTCAAGAAGAACGTCGAGCAGCCGGCGCTCGTCCAGGCATTCTGGTCCGCCTTCGGCCTCAAGGACATGGCCTCCCGCGTCCGCGCCGCCGAGGCGATCGGCGTCATCGGGGGCGGCTACGTCGGCGCCGTCGAGGTCCTCATCCAGGAGCTCTTCATCACCTGGGGCGCCACGCAGCGCGTGAACATGTTCTTCGCCACCCAGACCGCCTACGTCCGCGACTTCGACATCGAGATCGCCCAGGCGGCCGTCATCGCCGACCCGATCCCCGGCACCGTCGCCTCGGGCGTCGTCCTAGACACCACCGTGCTCCGCATCCAGGAGAAGATGATCGTCATCCAGCGGCGCGTGATCGGCGACGCGCTCAAGAAGCTCACCGGCGAGGACTTCGGCGACGACGCGAAGGCCTGGGCGCGCTGGTGGGACCAGCACAAGGACGACTTCGCGAGCAAGTAGATGGCCAGACCGACACTCGAGGTGCCCGTCGTCGGGAAGGTGCAGGGCGCCGTCGACATCCCCGGTTCGAAGAGCTACACGAACCGGGCCATCATGTGCGCCTGTCTCGCCGACGGGAGGTCGGTCCTCAGGAACGCCTCGAGCTGCGAGGATACGCGACTCCTGACCGACGCCCTCGGCGAGATCGCCTTCACCATCTCGGAGGCGCGCGAACGCAAGGAGCTGATCGTCGAGGGGCTGAACGGCGAGATCCCCGCGCGGCGCGCCAACCTCGACCTCGGCAACGCGGGGACCTCGATCCGCTTCCTGATGAGCTTCCTGGCGCTGTCGCACGGCGACTTCGTCCTCGACGGGGACGAGCGGATGAGGCAGCGCCCCGTGGACGACCTGATCGTCGCCCTCAATCACCTGGGCTGTCGCGCACTGTCGGTGCAGAACAACGGCTGCCCGCCCGTGGTGATCGTCGCGAGCGGCCTTAGAGGCGGCCGCGTCGAGGTGAGCGGGGACCGGTCGAGCCAGTTCGTCTCCAGCCTCCTCCTGGCAGCCCCGTATGCCTCCGCGCCGCTGGACATCGCGGTCCGCGGGAAGATGGTCTCGCGGCCGTACATCCAGATGACGCTCCAGACGATGGCGGCCTTCGGCGTGGAGGTCGAGGAGGCGGTGGGGAAGGACGAGGTCGTCTACCGCGTGCGGAGCGGCCAGGGATACCGCGCGGCGACGTACAAGGTGGAGCCCGACGCGAGCGGGGCGACGTACTTCTGGGCGCTGGCGGCGATCACGGGAGGGACGGTCTCTACGCCGGGGTTTCAGAAGGAGAGCCTGCAGGCGGACATCCGCTTCCTGGAGCTCCTCGCGCAGATGGGGGCGCAGGTGAAGTGGCGCGACGGGGGCGTCGTGGTGACGGGGGGCGAGCTGAAGGGGATCGACGCCGACCTCGGCGACCTGCCCGACGCGGTCCCGACGCTCGCGGTGACGGCGCTCTTCGCGAAGGGGCCGACGACGATCCGCGGCGTGCCGCACTTGCGGATTAAGGAGAGCGATCGCATCGCATCGCTGCGTAAGGAGTTGGAGAAACTCGGCGCGTCGGTCGAGGAGCGCGAGGACGGCCTGGAGGTGCGCCCTGGGACGTTCAGGGGCGCGACGATCGAGACCTACAACGATCACCGCATTGCGATGAGCTTCGCGATTGCGGGGGCGGCTCGTGGCGGGGTCAGGGTCGAGGGGCCGAGCTGCGTCGAGAAGTCCTTCCCCGACTTCTTCGACCGCCTCATGGCGCTCCGCAGCTAACTCGTCTGCGGGCTCGGGTCGTTGCAGTCGCCGCCCTGGGCGGGGGTCTTCGCGCAGTCGCCGATGAGGTGGAGCTCCAGGATCTTCTCGCTGCGGACCGTCGGCCGGCGGTAGGGGCGCCTGCGGCGGGGGCCGTCGGGGGGGCGGTTGGGCTCGCGGCTCATTCCTTGTCTCGTCAGGGTACGGCCCCATCTTACCCCGCATGGCCCTTCACGCAAGCTTCATCCCAACCAGGATCCCCCGGCCGGTTTTGCCTTGACGCCCCCCACGGGGCGGGCTATAGGGCTGGATTCTCTTGCCTCGATCGGTGCCAGGGTGAGGGCCCAAGGGCATGAGGAAGGGTGTCTTCGGAGGGACGTTCGACCCGATCCACGTCGGCCACCTCGTCATCGCCGAGGCGGCCGCGGAGACCTTCTCCCTGGACCGGGTCCTGTTCGTCCCCTGCGCACACCCCCCCCACAAGCCCGTGGAGGGCCTGGCGCCCGTCGCCGATCGACTCGAGATGGTCCGCCTGGCCGTGGAGGGGAACCCCAGGTTCTCCGTCTGCGACCTGGAGGCGATACGCGGAGGCGTCTCGTACACGGTGGATACGCTGGAGGCGCTGCGCCGCGAAGACCCCGACGCGGAGCTGTTCCTGATCCTCGGGGCGGACATGGCGGCCACGATGCCGACCTGGAGGTCAATCGAGCAGGTCCGCCAGCTCGCAAGGCCGTGCGTGGCCTCCCGGGAGGGGTACGAGGGGGCCTCGGAGGGGTATTTCCGGATCCCGACCATCGGGGTGTCGTCGAGCGACCTGAGGGCGAGGATCGGCGCGGGGCGCTCGATCCGCTACCTGGTCCCCGACCCGGTGAGACGATATATGGAAGACCGGGGACTCTATCGGACGTAGACCATGTTCGCACGCGGCAACGAAGACATCGTGATCGAATTCCAGGACGTCCACAAGCGCCTGGGACGCACCCCGGTGCTCACCGGGATGTCGATCCAGATCCGCCGCGGCGAGACGATGGTCATCATCGGGCGGTCCGGCATCGGCAAGACCATCACGCTCAAGCACATGGTGGGCCTCATGCAGCCCGATCGCGGGCAGATCCTCGTCGACGGCGAGGACATCACCGACTTGGAGCCTCACGAGCTGGATCGCGTCCGCCGCAAGTTCGGCGTGCTCTTCCAGTCCGGGGGCCTGCTCAACTCCCTGACGGTCGGCGAGAACGTCGCCCTCCCGCTCACCGAGTTCGGCGTCTTCACGCCCGAGGACATCGCGCGCGTCCTGGGCCCGGAGGCGGCCGTCGGCGAGAAGCGGTCCCGGAGGCTCACGGAGGACGAGATCGCCCGCCTGGTCCGCGAGAAGCTCGCAATGGTCGACCTCCACTACATCGAGGAAAAGACGCCCGACCAGCTCTCGGGGGGCATGCGGAAGCGGGTCGGCCTCGCGCGGGCCCTCATCCTGCACCCCGAAATCCTCCTCTACGACGAGCCGACGGCGGGCCTGGACCCCATCTCCACGGGCCAGATCAACGACACGATCCTCGCCATGAAGGAGAAAGTCCAGAACCTGACGTCCATAGTAGTGACGCACGACATGCCCAGCGCGTTCACGGTCGCGGACCGGATCGCGATGCTGGACGAGGGGCGGATCGTCAAGATCGGCCGCTCGGAGGACTTCCTCGTCACGGAAGACGAGCAGGTGAGGAAGTTCGTCCTGGGCCCGTACAAGGAAGAAACGACGACCGAGGAGATGTTCGGCGAGCCCTACGACTTCGACTTCGGCGAGTTCGCACACGGCGGGTAGATGAGCGCGAAGACCATCCTGGGCCAGGTCGGCCAGGAAATCACGAACTGGGCCAAGCGGTGGATCCTCGCCCCGTTGAACGAGGCGGGGCAGACGGTATTTCTCTGCATTGAGACCCTCCTCCACGGCCGCTCGCTCTGGGAAAAGAGGGAAGAGTTCCTCACGCAGCTCCGGATCTGCGCAATCGGGGGCCTGCCCGTGACCTCGCTCGTCGCGGGGTTCTCCGGGATGATCCTGGCGTACCAGACGGGCCTTCAACTCCGCGAGCTGGGGCAGGAGTCGACGGTCGGGATCCTGGTCATGGTCGGGATGTGCCGCGAGATGGGGCCCGTGATGACGGGGCTCGCCCTCTCCGGGCTGATTTCGAGCAAGATGGCCGCGGAGATCGGCGCCATGCGGGTCTCCGAGGAATTGGACGCCCTGGAGGTGATGTCGATCAGCCCCGTGAAGTACCTCTTCATGCCGCGCGTCTTCGCTATGATCCTCGCGGCGCCGGCGCTCACCCTCCTGGCGGACGTGGGGGGGATTTGGGCGGGGGGCGTGATCACCCAGTTGAAATTCGACGTGGACCCGACGATCTACTACGGCAAGGGGCGCGACTGGCTCCAGAACAAGGACATCTGGGGCGGGCTCGTGAAGAGCGTCGTGTTCGGCGTGCTCGTCTCCGTGGTCGGCTGCCGCCAGGGGATGCGGGCCACCGGCGGGGCCTCCGGCGTCGGGATCTCGACCATGCGCGCGGTCGTGATCAGCTCAGTCTTCGTCGTGGTGCTCGACCTGGTCCTGAACATGCGCATCTGGCCAGACTAGGGAGGAACCCCCGTGGTCGACGTATTCGACGGCCCCGAGCCGCGGAAGAACCGCCGCCCGAAGTGGTGGCTGACCGCGAGCAAAGGCGTCGTCGCCGGCGTGGTCCTGGTCCTCGCCCTGCTCTGGCTCTCGGCGGGCACGGCCGTCTCGTTGTTCCCTCAGAAGTCCCAACGCGTCTACGTGGTGTTCAAGTCGGTCGGCGGTCTCAAGAAGGGGGAGAAGGTCCAGGTCGCGGGGCTGCCCAAGGGGAAGGTGACCGACCTCGGAATCACGGACGTGGTCGTCGAGGCCGAGGGGCGCGTGAAGCTCGACGGCGACACGATGCGGGAGCTCCTGCGGCACGCCCAGCTCGAGGACGCCGGGGAGCCGGTCGAGATCATGCAGATGGAGCTCGCGACGCAGCCGCGCGAGGAGGCGAAGCAGAAGGACTGGGTCTGGTCGCTCTCCGTGCTGGTCCAGAAGGGCGGGCAGCCGACCCCCGAGCCGACGAACGGGACGATCCGCCTGAACAACGACACCGATGTGCCGCCGGAGCTGCGTCAGCGCCTCGTGGCGTCGTTCGAGGACATGAAGTTCACCCGCGCGGTCAACATCGCCGTGACGGATGCCAGCGGCGACTTCGACACGGTCTTCAACGGCTTCGCGCGCGACAAGGCCGAGCAGAAGCTGGACGAGGTCGCTGACGACAAGAGCCTGGAGGAGAAGAGCCTTTTCGTATTCAGCGTCCGCGTCCGGATGCCGCAGCAGATGGTCCTCTGCACGGTGGAGATGGACGAGGACGTCCCGCTCGGGGCGAACGAGAAGGACGTCACGAAGCGGCCGCCGTACCTGATCACGGTGCAGCAGACCACGCCGCTCATCGGCACGCCGTTCGTCGCGATGGAGCGTACCCCGGTCGGAAAGCCGATCCTCATGCCCCAGTCCGACGACGAGCGCCGCAACGTGCGCAAGCGGCCCCTCAACCTCGGGACGCAGGAGGCGACCGACTTCGGCCAGCTCGCCAAGGGCATCCAGGAGCTGGGCCCCAAGTTCGAGAAGACCTTTGGGGACCTCCAGGAGGCCGTCTCGAGCCTCTCCAGCCTGGCGAAGAAATTCGACCAGGGCGACGGGGCCCTGGCGATGATCGTCAACGACCCCAAGTTTCGCGAGGACTTCAAGCGGGCCGTGTCCGACCTGAGCAGCGTGGTTCACAAGATCGACAGCGGCGATGGGAGCGCCGGGAAGTTCCTCAACAGCCCGGAGCTCCACGACGAGCTGGTGGCCTCTACGAAGCGCCTCGACGACGTCCTCGCCAAGGTCCAGAGCGGCGGCGGGACGGCGCAGAAGTTCCTGGACGACCCGAAGCTGTACGACGAGGCCGTCGCCGCCTCCACCCAGGCGAAGGAGCTGCTCGCGAAGGCCAACCAGGGGAACAGCCTCGTCGCCCGCGCCTTCAACGACGAGAAGCTCGGCGACGACTTCAGCACCGCCATCAAGGAGATCAGCTCCGTGGCGACCAAGATCCAGTCGGGCGATGGGCTCCTCGCGGCGCTCATCAACGACCAGGGCCTGAAGCAGGACTTCCAGGTGGTCTTCAGCGACACCAAGAACGTCATGGGCGACATGAAGGGCATGGTGGGCGACCTCAAGAAGGGGGACAGCGCCCTTGGGAAGCTCATGGTCGACCCGAAGCTTGGCAAGAAGGTCGAGGAGGCGATTGGCGGGGCCGCGGAGACCTTCGGCGGCATCGCGCGGACCAAGACGTTCCTGGGCGTGACGTCGAAGTACTGGGGGACCACGGAGCAGTGGGTGACCAAGGGGTACATCAAGGTCGCCCCGCGCGAGAACATGTTCGTCAGCCTGGGCGGAGTCGTCATCTCGACCTCGAAGGACAGCCCGATCGACAGCGACCTGGACGACGAGGGGGAGACGATCTTCAAGCCCGACGTCCAGCTCGGGTACAAGTTCTTCGACAACCACCTGACGCTGCGCGCGGGGCTGATCGAGGGGGAGCCGGGCGGCGGCGTGGACTACGAGTTCACGGTCCCCGGCTGGGAGCACGAGATCACCCTTAGCGGGGAGGCCCGCGGCGGGCACGACGAGGAGGACGACGGGATCGACGAGGGCGAGGACGTGATCCTCCGGGGCGAGATCTCGACGAACATCTGGAAGTACATCCGCGTCTATGCGGGCGCTGGGAACTCGGTGGACGGCATGGACTTCATGGGCGGCATCACGTTCGAGTGGAACGACGACGACCTGAAGTCGTTCATCGGGCTGCTGGGCTCGGCGAAATAGGCCTACCTTCCGTGCGGTCGAAGGGCGTCGATGGCCCCTGCGACGACCAGCAGCGCCCCGGACGCGGCGAACGCCAGCAACCCGATCTCCGGGCGGATGACCGCCGGCGAGATCTCCACGTCGAAGTACGGCCCATGCCCCAGCTTCGCCTCGCCGTACACCTCCCAGGCCCACGCGAGGGCGAGCAGCCCCAGCGCGATGTGGGAGCCCGACGCCAGGCGGCGGATCCCGCGGGACTTCCCGACGATCGTCGCGACCGCGGCCGCGACCGCGACGAACGTGGGGACGAGCGGGTTCACCTCGAGCCCCATCTCCCCGCGCGCGACGTTCTCGATGTAGACCCACGGCAGGAAGAGCGACGTCAGCGCCAGCACGAGCGCCGGCACGTAGCACAGGAAGGCGATCAGCTTGAGCCTGACTGGGACCGTCACCGCATCCCCTCGAACCCTGATCCCGGTTCATCGGCCGTCCGCCCTCGGGACCTTCTGTCCGCGCCGCGACGGTTGAAGGCCCCCAGGGGCGCTGTTATGATACCACCCCTCGTCCAGGACCGCCGCCCATGCCCCGTTCCGTCGCGTTCTGCACCCTCGGGAGGACGGGGCCCTGGTGGGTGGCCGGAGAGCTGATGAGGGCCGAGTGACATGGAACCGTACCGACTGTTGCAGCTCCTCCGGACCGGCCTCCTCCTGGAGGACGTGAGGTCCGCCTACCACCGGACGACGCTGTCCGGCGAGCGCCTCGATCGCCTGCACCAGGCGCTCTCGGTGCGCATCGACCCGCCCTCGAACACGACGTATGCGACGCTCTCGGGGTCGCTGCGCCCGGCCTATCCCGAGGAGCGCCATTGCGGGCCGCGGAGCCTCGTGCGCGACAAATTCCTCGTGAAGATCCGGATGACGGCCGGCGAGGGGACGCTCCCGGCGGTGGCCTGGGGCGACGTGACCTACGTCGCGAAGAAGGAGTCGTGGGACGTGGAGTCGGTCCAGGTGAGCCTGGAGGCGAGCACGGTTCCCTGGGAGGGGCGGGCGTTCGAGTCGCTCGCGGAGAAGGTCTGGGAGACGCCCGCGCCCTCGGTCCTGACGCTCGGCTGCCCGCTCTGCGGCGGGGCGCTCCAGTTCTCCTGGGAGATCTACCCTCCCGGCTCGAAGGGGTGCTTCCGCGTGGCCTGCCTGGCCTGCGGCGAGCGGATCTCGGCGCTGAGGGGCGCGGAGCGGACGCCGGCGTGGAAGGCGGCGCTCGGCGACGGCGGAACTACGAGACCATAGGGCCCGCATTCCCTCTTGAACCCACAGGACCCCCCGGCTACCATGCTCCGCTTGATCCGGAGGGGAAAGTGATCCGCCACGGAGACGGCGAGAACCACATCGCCACGATCCGACAGGTCCTGCGCGAGATCCGCAAGGGTCGCCGCTTCCTCATCACGACGCACGTCCGCTGCGACGGCGACGCGATCGGGAGCGAACTCGCCCTCATGCACCTCCTCGCCCGCCTCGGCAGGGAAGGGCACCCCGTCAACGACGGCCGCATCCCCCCCGAATACCAGTTCCTCCCCGGCGCCCACCGAATCGGCAAGGGCCCCGAGGACCTCCGCGGCCACTATGACGGGATGATCGTCGTCGACTCCGGCAATATCCAGCGCCTCGAGCGGATCCAGACCGCCCTCACGCCGGGCCTCACCATCATCAACATCGACCACCACAAGTCGAACGAGCGGTTCGGGCACGTGAACTGGGTGGAGCCCCACTCGTCGAGCGTCGGCGAGATGCTCTGCCGCCTCGTGAAAGAGGCGGGCGTCCCGATGGAGCGGAACATCGCGCTGCCGCTCTACGTCAGCATCCTGACCGACACCGGGCGGTTCTCGCACTCGAATACGAAGCCCTCCACGCTCCTCGCGGCCGCGGAGCTCCTGAGGCACGGGATCGACCCCGGGATGGTGACGCGGAACCTCTTCGGGAACCGGACGATCGCCGAGTTGCGCCTGCAGGCCGACTTCCTCGCGCAAATCCAGGTCTCGCGCGACGGGCGGGTCGGGTGGGCCGCCTTGACGGTGGACATGTGCCGCCACTGGAACGTCCAGCCGATGCTCGCGCAGGACTACGTCGACATGATCAAGTCGCTCCGCGGCGTCGACGTGGCGGTCCTGTTCATGGAGCTGGAGTCGTCGCGGCCCCTGGTGAAGGTGAGCTTCCGCGGGGAGAGCAACGTGGATGTCTCCGCCCTCGCGAAGGTCTTCGCGGGCGGCGGCCACAGCCGGGCCGCAGGGTGCGTCGTGCCCGGCGGGATCGAGCAGGTCGAGAGGCGCGTCCTCGCGGAGACGCGAAGGCATTTGGAGCCCGGGACAAACCCCCGGAAGAAGACGCGGGTCCGCGTCACGGTGTGATCGGCGGGATGGCGGAAGACCACGGCAGACTCCTGGCAGCCCTGCGCGAACGCCTCGAGCTCGAGCTCTCAGGCGGGCTGGACGTCCTTCCTCGCGCCCAGCGCCCTTCCGGCCCGACGTCCGTCGCCCCGCCGGCCGCGGCGCCCCGGATCGCCTCCCCGTCCACCCCTGCCTCGGCACCTCGCAAGCTCCCCATCCATCCCGCCGCGGACACACCCCTTGGCCAGGTCTGCGCGGAGGCCCTCGGCTGCACCCGCTGCAAGCTCGCCAAGACCCGCACCCAGGTCGTCTTCGGCGTCGGCAACCCGAAGAGCCCCCTCATGTTCGTCGGGGAGGCCCCCGGCGCGGACGAGGACGAACAGGGAGAGCCGTTCGTGGGGCGCGCAGGGCAGCTCCTCACGAAGCTCCTCGCGGAGGCCGGCCTGACGCGCGGCGAGGTCTACATCGCCAACGTCCTCAAGTGCCGCCCGCCGGGGAACCGCCCACCGGAGGCCGATGAGGTCGCCCAGTGCACCTCCTGGCTCAGGAAGCAGCTTGAGCTGATCCGCCCTAAACTCCTGTGCACGCTGGGGAATCCGTCCCTCAAGATCTTCCTGGGGGACGACAAGCGGATCATGCAGGCCAGGGGGAGGTTCTATCCGAAGGACGAGTTCCTCGTCTTCCCGACGCTGCATCCATCCTATCTCCTGCGGACGCCTGGGGATATGCATCTGGTCCAGACGGACTTCCGGAATCTCGCCGAAAAATACCGGGAAATCATGAAGGAATCGGGAGCAGGGGGCCGTCCATCCCAATGAGGGACTGAACCTCCCGGGACTGGATGGCCGATAGACGATGAGTGGGGCAGGGGGCCACCAGCAAGCTGGCTTTGCCAGTGTTTGCGGCCCTTCCTAGGCTTCCGGGGCAGTCGGCCATCGAGAAGTTTCCGGTGAGCGGCACTGGCAGGGCCAGCTTGCGGGTCGCTCGCCGATCGCCGTAAGCGGGGGTCAACATGGCGAAGGCGGTCTGGGGCATCGACGTCAGCAAGTTCTCCATCAAGGCCGTTCGGGCCGAGGGGGGAAAGGGCGGCGTCACTCTCACGGGTCTCGAGGTCATCGAGTACCCGGTGCCCACGGGCAACGAAGAGATCGACGTCAACGAGCGGATCCGCGAAGGCTTGCGCACCTTCATGGCGAAGGCGCACGCGCAGAAGGACCTGCTCTGCTGCTCCATCCCGGGGCACGCGACGTTCAACCGCTTCATCAAGCTCCCGCAGGTCGAGCCGAAGCGCATCGCCGAGATCGTGCGCTACGAGGCGCAGCAGCACATCCCGTTCCCGATCGACGAGGTCATCTGGGACTTCCAGAAGATCGAGCGGAACTACGAGGTCGGCGAGGAGATGGAAGTCGTCCTCTTCGCCATCAAGAAGGACATCGTCAGCTCCTTCCTCGGCGACCTGGCGGCGGTGGACATTGAGATCGACCAGCTCCAGTTCGCGCCGGTCGCCCTCTACAACTTCATGATGTACGACCAGGACGTCTCCCGCGCGAGCGTGGTCCTGGACATGGGGGCGGACAACACCGACCTCATCATCATCGACGGCGACAAGTTCTGGATCCGCAACCTGCCGATCGCCGGCAACGACATCACGAAGACGATCGCCAAGAAGTTCAACTGCGCGTTCAACGAGGCCGAGAAGCTGAAGGTGACCGCCGCGCAGTCGCCGCAGGCGGCGAAGATCTTCAACGTGATCCAGCCGGTCCTCAAGGACCTGGTCGGCGAGATCCACCGTTCCATCGGGTACTACAAGTCGCTCTCGAAGACGGCCCGCCTGGAGCGCCTGGTCATCGCGGGGAACAGCTCGAAGACGCTGAACTTCCAGAAGTTCCTTTCGCAGCAGCTCCAGATGGAGGCGGTGAAGATCACGAAGCTCGGGAAGCTCGCGGTCGGCAGCCGCGTCTCCGAGCCCCAGCTCCAGAAGTACCTGCCGTCGCTCGGCGTCGCCATCGGCCTCGCGCTGCAGGGGCTCGGCGAGTCGTCGAACCACGTGAACCTCCTTCCGCCCGAGCTCGTCGCGAAGAAGAAGGTGGCGGCGAAGCGTCCGTTCGTCATCGCGGCCGCGGCGTGCCTCCTCGCGACGGCGGGCGCCTCGTTCTTCGGCGGGACGCAGGAGAAGGACCAGCTCGGCGAACTCAAGCTGACGGCGGAGCAGGTCGTCGCGGACTTCCAGACCCTGCAGTCGAACGTCCAGACGGCCAAGCGGGAGGTCGCGGACGTCATGCCGACGCTGGAGGAGATTGCGAAGATCGCCCCGGAGCGCGACCTCTCGATCAAGGTCTACAACGCCGTCTGCGCGGAGCTGGAGAAGCACGCGAAGGTCGGCGACGTCAAGGAGGGCGAGTCGAACCTCAAGGACCGCGTGTGGCTCCTGGAATACCGGACGGAGCACACCGAGCTGAGGAAGAAGGAGCCGATCCCGCCGGAGCTGCAGCAGGCCGATCCGATCACGCTGCAGGTCAAGACAGAAAACGAGGTGATCGTGCCCGTGCTCCGCGCCACGCTGACCTGCGCGGTGATGAAGTCGGACACGATCCCCACCGGCACGGACGCCATCACGAAGGTCACCGAGTGGATCAAGGTCCCTGTGGCCGCGAAGCTCGGCATCCCGACGGACGTCGAGGACTACGCGAAGGTCAACATGCCCGACTCCGAGGCCGTCCCGTTCCTCCTGACGAGGGACGGGGAGGCGGAGCGCACCCGGGGATCGATCGGGATGCCCGGGTCGAAACCCGAGGGAAAGTACTTCCGCCTGACCGTGGAATGGACCGTCCCGATCGGAGAGGCGGCCCGGAAGCTGCTGGCAACCACGCAGACGCAGCCCGAGGGGAACTAGCGCTGGGAGATCCCGAGCCATGGATCAGTTGAAGAAGAACGGTTTCAAGATCGTCGTCGGCGTCCTGGTCGCTTTCGCGGCGGTGCTGACGGGGTACCGCCTCTTCGGCATCGGCGGCGACATCGACGCTGCGAAGACGGCGCTCGAGACGGCCCGCGGGACGATGGACCTCGAGATCATCGCCAAGGGCGAGTCCGCCCCGAACCGGACGTGGCCGGACATGTACACCGGCCGCGCGCGCGAGGTGAAGCGGGTCCTCGCGCAGTGCTACAAGGAGTACGGCGACACCGACGACAAGCTCGAGATGTGGTGGGACGAGACCGGCAAGCCGAAGGCCGCGGACAAGCCGCCCGGCGGCGAGGGGCCGTGGAAGGCGCGGTACAAGGACCGCGGCGACTCACTCAAGAAGGCGCTCGAGGAGAAGAACATCAAGGTCGGCGTCGAGGCCAGGGCGGCCGCGGGCCCCCTCGGCGGCGGCCCCGCCAGACCCACGGTAGAAGGCGGCCTCGGGTTCGTCGACCCGGGGGAGATGAAGCAGGAGCCCAAGGTCTACCAGAAGCAGTGGTGGATCCAGGAGCGGTTCGTGCAGGCCGTCCTCACGACGCCCAACGTCGTTCGCGTGGAGAGGGTCGAGTTCGCGGTCGACGCCGGTCCGTCCGAGTCTGCGCCCGCGCCCGCTGCCGAGGGACAGGCCGCGCCGACCACCTACCACAAGCCTGCCGTCATCAAGGTGAAGTTCACGGTGCAGCTCATGTGCGGCGACGTCGCGAAGTTCGTGACCAACCTGATCAGGGTCGACCCGGCGTCCGACCTCCCCATCCGCTTCCGCAACGTCGACCTCGTCGTCGTGAAGCTCGCCATGCTCGACCAGAAGCCGACGGACTCCGAAGACATCAAGGAGGAAGTCCCGAAGGACGGCTACGACCCGGAGAAGTGGAAGCCGTCGAAGGACGTCTCGCCGATGCCCGTGCGCGTCGAGGTCTCCGCCGAGGTCCTCGACTTCGACATCCCGAAGGGCGTCCGTCAGTAGGCCCCAAGCCGATCCCACGAGGTGAACGATGGACTCGAAAACGCTGATGCAGGAGCACGGTGAGAAGCTGGCCCTCGCGGGCGCGGGCCTCATCCTCGCCGTCTACGTGGTGATGGGCTGGGTCCTCTGGACCCCGTCAGATGTCTACACGAACACCGAGAAGCTGAAGGCGGACGCCAACGTCCTTCTCGGCATGGACAAGAAGCCGGACCTGCCGGTCCTCCCGACCGAGGACCAGGTGCGGGCCCAATGGAAGATCGACGAGTCGCTCGGCAACGCCCAGAAGGGGCTCGAGTGGGTCGCCTACTGGCGCCCGAAGGTCACGGCGGAGCTGAAGGAAGGCGCGCCGGTGGACGTGATCTCCCTCTATCCGCCCGCCATGGACGAGCCGAGCGTCGACATCGGCAAAGTCAACCTGACCTGGGGAAACCACAAGGACACCAACGCCGTCGTGAAGACCTGGGTCCTCTTCCGGAAGACGGGCGACGCGGGGACCTGGGAGGAGTTGGCGCGGGTGGAGGGCGAGACCAAGAGCTACGCGGACGAGAAGACCTCGCCCAAGACGACGTACAGCTACAAGGTGAAGGCCATCCCCGACGAGCTGCCCCCGGTGAACAACCTGAAAAAGGACGAATCGGAGATGGTCTCCATCTCGACGCCCGACACGACGAGCATCCGATTCGTCGGCGGCACCGAGCAGATGGCGCAGATCGAGGTGCAGAAGTTCATCAACGGCAAGTGGGAGGTCCAGAAGGCGAACGTCCGGCCGGGGGACAAGATCGGGAAGAAGGAGAGCCGCCTGGTCGACCGGAAGATGGTCACGTTTGACTTCGAGACCGGATACGAGCTCCTGGCGATCACGAAGGAGCCGCGCGTCACGAAGGTGAAGAAGGTTCGGAACGCCTGGAAGAACGACCCCAACGACCCCGCGAAGAAGATCCAGGTCGAGGAGGAATACGAGGAGACGACCACGGTCACGACGCTGAAGATCAAGTACAAGGACGACGGGGGAGCGGAGAAGGACATGTGGATGGAGCCTCCGAAGGAGAGGGAGGAGCCGCCCAAGAAGCCCGCGCCGCCCAAGGAAGGGGAGCCGAAATAGCCCCCTTCGCCCTCGCAGGGAGCGAGGGCTCGGGCCCGCCGCCCGCGTCGGACGGCGGCCTCGAGCTGTCCTTCCCCAGGTCCGTGGCCCCGGACCCACCGTCGCGCGGCTGCGCATCGCCGGATGCGGCAGCGAAGGCACACTTCGTACATCACGTCAGGGGCGTTTCGTAGGGAGGTATCACCATGACCACAAGGACACTCTGCCTCGAGCACGGGGAAAAGGTCCTGTTCGGCGCGTCCGCGTTCGTCCTGGCCACCTACGTCCTCTTCGGGTGGGTGATCCGCACCGAGGACCCCCTCATCTCGGCCGCTCGCGAGGACATCCGGAAGGCCGAGGCGAGGCTGGCGAGCAACGACAGGCCGCCGTCGGCGGGCCTCGTGGACCCCGCCGTCGACAGGGGATGGGCGAGGATCGCGGACGCGGGGTCGACGTGGTCCTGCTGGATCCCGTATTGGAAGCCGAAGGTCGTTGCCGTCCTGATCGACTACGGAACAGGGCCGGCGGCGATCGTCCTCAAGCCCCCCGTTCTCGATCCCCCGACGACCGACGTCGGTCGCGTCGACCTGGCATGGGCCCCCGAGGAAGGATCCACCGCGCCGCTCAAGGGCTGGCGGGTGTTCCGCCGCGATGCAGGCGGCGGGGACTGGTCCGAGGTCGCCTCGCCTGACGAGGAGGCTCGGTCATTCTCAGATACCAAGGTCGCCGCGGACGCGCCGTACGAGTATCGCGTCGACGTGGTGCCGGACCCGTCGGTCGTCTTCGAGGACAAGGGCCGTTCCTCCGCGGTCCGCGCGGTGCGGACCCCGGATGGGACGCGCCTCAAGCTTCTCACCGGATCGCCGGACCTCGCCCTGATCCAGGTCGAGAAGTACCTGGAAGGGGAGTGGAAGACGCAGAAGTTCAGCGTCCGCCCCGGCGAGGCGATCGGCCAGAACCTCCGGAACCCGATCGGCGGGACGCTCGCACCGATGGCGACCGGATGCGTCCTGATCTCGATCGAGGAGGTCACGCGGATCCGGAAGGTGACGCGGAAGGGCCACCACCTCGTCCCCGACCCCGACAACCCCAACCGGCAGATTCTCGTCCCGTATGAGTACGTCGAGGAGGTCCCGGAGCGCATCACGAGGGCGACCTACCGCGACCGCGGCGGAGAGGTTCGCGAGTTGTGGCAGGAAACGGGGCGGCCGTAGCGCCTCCCGCTGATCGAGACCGACGACCTCGATGGATGGGCGCGGTCGGGCGAACGCCGGGGAACAGCCTGATATCTGATATCTGACATCTGATATCTGACATCTGATATGGCCAGATACGTCGCGCAACCTGGAAGGGCGGCTTGCGTTGTCCACGCCGATCCGGCGGGCCATATCTGATATCAGCTCTCAGATGTCAGATATCAGATATCGAGCCCCGGCGTGCCTGGTCCGACCGCTTCTTCCGTCAAATGCCCCTGCCTCCGATTTCGCCTCCTCCTCCGCTGAAGTTCTGCCCCTCGGGTTCCGATACATACAAGGTGAATGGCCCGGGAAGCTCCCGGGCCCACCTTGCACAGACCCGATCCGGACATCGGGTCGGTAGGAATCGGAGGACCTCCGAATGAAGCGGACCCTGGTGACGGCCGCTGGCAGGGCCAGCTTGCTGGTTGCGGGACTGGGCCTGGGCAGCTTCCTCGTGCTCGGGACGGGGTGCTCGTCTGCGCCTCCTCCCCGCGCCCACGGCGGACACGGCGGCGGACACGTCGTACACGCGCCAGCGCCTCCTCACGACGAGGCGGAGGCTCTCCGGGACGACCTCGCGTCGCTCGAGCACGAGCTCGAGGCGGCGCGGAACAGGCCTGCGGGCCCCGGCGCCGGACCCGTCCAGGCCGGCCCTGCCGACGAGAAGGCCGTCGCCGGCCAGCTCTACGACGCGGGTCGCGCGGCCTTCCAGGCCAACGACTACGAGCGCGCCAAGGACGTCCTTGCCAAGGCCGTCGCGGCCGACCCGGCGAACGCGGAGGCGGTGCGCCTCCTCGCCGACGCGCGGCTGATGACCGGCGAATACACCGACGCCGACAAGGGCGCCCGCGCGAATCGCGAGGTCCAGGCGAGCGAGGCGAAGGTCCGCGCGCAGATCGCCGAGATCGAGACCCGCTACAACCGCGGCGTCCGCGCCATGAACCAGAAGGACTTCGGCAAGGCGGTCGAGGAATTCACATTCGTCACCGAGGCCGTGAAGTGGTTCCCGTACAACGTGGACCTCTCCACGATCAAGAAGCAGTCCGCGAAGCTCCTCGAAGAGGCGAAGGCGATGCACGAGATCGCCCAGGCCGAGCTGGAGCGCGACCAGGAGCGGATGACCCAGCGCAACGCCGAGATGGAGGAGCGCGCCCGCTTCGAGCAGCGCGCGAAGAAGATCCTCCAGCTCTTCCAACAGGCCCAGGACGCCCTGGAGAACGGCCACTACGAGCTGGCCGAGCGCCTCTGCGACGACATCCTGACCATCGACCCGAACAGCTTCAAGTCCGAGGACCTGAAGTCGATCGTCCGCAGCGCGAAGCACGACGAGTGGTCCCGCTGGAACGCCCAGAAGCAGCTTGACGAGTTCCGCCGCCAGATGCAGAGCATCAACGAGAAGATGCTCCCGCAGGCGGAGGCGATGCAGTTTGCGGATCCCGAGGAGTGGGCGAAGATCAGCCGGCGCGAGCCCCGCGGCTTCGGCGCCGAGAAGGACGCCCTGTCCGACGCGGATCGCGAGGTGAAAGGGAAGATGCGGGACACGAAGATCTCGCTCAACTTCACGGATGCGCCGTTGCCGGACGTCGTTACGTTCCTCCGCGAGTACACCCGCCTCAACATCCTGATCGACGAGTCGTCGATCGAGGCGCCGGCGGACAAGAAGATCACGTTCCGCGTCGATGAGCTGCCGTTCGAGCAGGCGTTCGACCTCATCTTGAAGATGCTCGACCTGGCCTACAAGATCGAGCAGGGCACGATCATCATCACGACGCGCGAGAAGATCGCGATGGACACGCGGCTGGAGCTGTACGACGTGCAGGACCTCGTCGTCAGCCTCATCGACTTCCCCGGGCCGAACATCTCCCTCGCGCCTCCGTCCGAGGGCGAGGAGGGCGGCGGCGGGGCGACGATCGAGGAGCAGGCGTCCTCGAAGCCGTTCACGGGCGAGGACCTGAAGGAGCTGATCAAGAACAACGTCGCGAAGGGGACCTGGGACACGGCCCCGAACTCGATCGAGTTTTCGAACGGCCTCCTGATCACCCGCCACACGCCGGACACGCACAGGGCGATCCAGAAGCTCCTGAACGACGTCCGGCAGTCGACGGGGATGGTCGTGACGATCGAGAGCCGCTTCCTGACGGTGTCGACGCACTTCCTGGAGAACGTCGGCGTCGACTGGCGCGGCCTGGACGTCTTCCCGAGCGAGGACCTGTTCACGACGACGCCCGAGCGGCAGTTCTCGCGCGACCGCGACATCAACAACGACGGGACCGCGGACGTGGTCTCCAGCGGCTTCGCGGGGGCGTTCGGCTCCGACCAGGAGCTCGACGTCCGCGGGCGTATCGAGCACTCCCTGGGGCAGGACCGCCTCATCAACAACTTCTGGCAGACGGTCCTGTCGAACGCGGGCGGCGCCTCGATGACCTACGCGATCGTGGACGACATCACGGCGGAGGCGATCATCCGCGCGGTGCACAAGGACGAGCGCTCGAAGGTGCTCACGGCGCCGAAGGTGACCGTGTACAACACCCAGCGCGCGAACGTCTTCGTGGCGCGCCAGATCGCCTACGTGAAGGACTACGACATCGAAATCGCGCAGCAGGCGGTCATCGCCGACCCGATCCCGGCGACGCTCCAGGACGGCATCACGCTGGACGTGCGGCCGACCGTGAGCGCGGATCGCCGCTACGTGACCATCGAGCTGCGCCCGACAGTGGCACGCCTGCAGCGTGACATCGAGGACAGCTTCATCGACGTCGACGTGACCGGCGGGAACGGCGCCGGCATCCTGGTGCGCATCGAAACGCCCGACATGAAGATCGAGCGCGCCCGGACGACCGTGACAATCCCCGACGGCGGGACGATCCTCGTGGGCGGCCTGACGGACATCTTCGACGACATGTCGGAGTCGAACGTGCCGTTCCTCAAGGACATCCCGATCCTGAACTTCTTCTTCAGCACCAAGCAGGAAGCGCAGCAGCGCCGCAGCCTGCTCGTGCTGGTCCGCGCGAAGATCACGATCGCGGAGGAAGTGGAGCGGCAGAATCGGTAGCTCGGAACCGGAACACGCAACAGGGGCGGCTCCGCGGGAGCCGCCCCTTGTCCGTTTAAGGGGCGGGGGCATCGGTTGCAGGACGGGTTCGCACTTTGCGGGGCCCACTCGCCGCTCCGGGCGACGATATCTGATTTCTGAGAGCTGATATCTGATATCAGATATGGCCGGGATCCCCATGCGGAGAGCGGAACATATCTGATATCAGCTATCAGATGTCAGATATCAGATATCGTCGCCCCTTCCTCCGAACCGGCCCGTCCCCGCTCCGTTCATCCCTCCGTGGAATCCGTTGACCTCCTTCCGCCCCCGGTGCATCATCTGCTTCGTCAGGGCTTTTCCGCCGAAGCACGCGCGCGAAGGCGGGCCACCGGAGACCTCTGCCCCATGCGGCGTACCGCCGCTTTTCTCCCCGCCCTGCTGCTCTGCCTCCCCCTCCACGGCGAGGACGATCTGTCCTACGCGGAGGCCCTGGCCGCGCAGGGGTACTTCGACCTGGCGCGCGAGGTCTGCGAGCGGATCCGCACCGACCCCACGGCCCCCCCGGAGCAGAAGGAGGCACTGGACCTGGCGATCGCGACGATTTTCCGCCGCGAGGCCGGCGCCTCCCGTGACGCAGTCGAGGCCCGCGACGCGGCCCTTGAGTCGGCCTCCCAGGTCGCCCAGCGCTTCCTCTCCGGGCATGCCGGGCATGCCCGCGTCCCTGACGCCCGCCTCCTCCTCGGCGAGATCGAGCGCGATCGCGGCCTCCTGTGGGCCGAGGTCGCGCGCGCCCAGGCCGACCCGGCGCGGCGCCTCGAGCAGGCCGCGAACGCCGACACCCACTTCCAGGCCGCCGAGGGGCGCTTCCAGGCCCTCGCCAGCGACTTGAAGACCGCCGGCGCCCCCAAGGAGAATGCCGCGTACCTGAGGGCCTCCTATCACCTCCCCCTCGCCCGCCACGAGCGTGCGATGGCGATGGCCCCCGGAAAGGCCCGCGACGACCTCCTCGCCTCCGCCGTGCAGGGGATGGACGAGTTCCGCTGGGCGTTCGACGGCTTCGCTGCCGCCTACGACCTCGCCATCGTCGAGGGCCTCGCCGCCGCGGAGCTCGGGCGGCTCGACAAGGCCGTCGAGGTCCTCGACGCCGCCATCGCCCTCCAGGACGCCGAGGCGATCGACGAGACGACCCGCCCGATCATCTTCCGCGCCTTGTGGGTCAAGGCGCGCGTCCTGGCCGCCGTCGCCGACGCCGAGGCCGGGAAGAAGTGGTGGCCCCTCGCGAGGGACGCCTCCGACCGGGCCGAGGCCCTGGCCGCTTCCGCGAAGGGCCTGGCCCGCGACAAGGTGATTCCCGACGAGGCCTTCTTCGAGGACGGCGAGTCGCGCGGCTTCCGAATGAGGGCGCTGGTCGAAAAGGCCCGCGCCCTCTCCAAGATGGGGGAGCAGGCCTCCGCTCTGGCCGCCGCCCAGCGGGCCGCCGCCGCAGAGGGGCCGTGGCAGGAGGAGGCGCGCGAGCTGCTCGCGGAGTTTGCCGGGGCCGGCGGCGGCGACGTGCCTCTCCCGTCCCGCATCGTGCTCCTCGATGGGTGCCTCCGCCGCGACGACTGGACCGGCGCGATCGAGCAGGCCCGCCTTGCGCTCGCTGCCTGCAAGGAGCCGCAGGACGTGCGGCGGCACGGCGTCATCGCGCGCCTGAAGATGGGCATCGCCCTCCAGCAGCTCGAGCGTTTCAAGGAGGCCGCGCAGGCCTTCGAGGAGGCCGGCCGGACCCTCGAGGTGCTCGGGGACCCCTCCGCCGAGGAGAAGGAGCGCGCCGCGGAGTGCGCCTACCGCGCCGCAAGCTGCTGGGGGAAGCAGAGCGCAACCAGCGGCGACCCGCTCGATGACGGGGCGTACCAGCGCGCCGTGAAGCTGCTCGTCGACCGCTTCGGCGGCACCCCGTACGCGGCCAAGGCGACGTACATCGTCGCCGAGCGCCTCGACCGCCAGGGAAAGTGGATTGAAGCCGCCGCGCAGTATGCGAAGGTCCAGGAGGGCGCCGAGGAGTACGAGCAGGCGCTGCTGCGGATCGGCTATTGCCGCTACCAGGTCGCCCGGCAGCTCTGGGCCGATGCTGCGAAGGACCCTGCCCGGAAGGCTGCCCTCGAAACGCAGGCCCGGGAGGCCTTCACGCTGGCCGAGGAGGGGCTGCGGGCGTGCCTGGAGCGTTCGCGGCAGGGCGCGGCCGACGCCGAGACGGCCTCCAGGCGCCGTCGGACGGCGAACGATGCCGCGTTCGTCTACGCCTCCATGCTCATGCACGACGCCGTGAAGAGGCACGCCGAGGCCCTGCCGGTCCTCGAAGAGGTCGAACGCGCCAATGCCGATCGCCCGGACGTCCTTGGAAAGGCGAAGGGGTTCCGCGTCGATGCCCTCGTCCGGATCGCGGGGAACGACCCGGCGGGCCTCGCGAAGGCCGAGGAGGCCCTCGACGACCTGATCGCCGCGATCCCCGACTCCCCCCGCATCGGGACCTCGCTCCAGCTCGTCGGGGCGGCGTTGGATCGTGCGGCGGCGGAGGCCTCAGCGGCGCCCGCGCTGGCCCGCAGGGCCGCCAACAGGCTGCGCGCCTGGGTCGAGCACGCCATGTCGCGAGGCGAGCCCGTGAAAGCGGACGACGCCCTCCTCGTCGTGGAGCGCCTGCTCGCGCAGGGGGATGAGGCGGACCTGAACGCGGCGCTCCGAATCGCCGAGGCCGTCGCGGCGGGGCGGTTCGGTGCCGCAGCGAAGGGGGACGACGCCGTTGCGGCCCTCTTGGCGCGCGTCCAGGTCAGGCTCGGGAGACACGCCGAGGCGAAGAAGGCCCTGGAGCGCCTCCACGAGGCCCGGCCCAAGGACATCGAGGTCCTCCTCGACCTGGCCGAGACCTATCTGGGGCTAGGCCGGGGCGGGGAAACCGCGTATATTGACCGCGCCCTTGCGCTCCTGACCGAGCTGGTCTCCAAGTCGGAGGTCGGGTCGGAGCCGTACTGGCGCGGCTGGTGGAGGCTCCTCGAAACCCTCTTCGGGACGGGCCAGTACGCCGCGGCGGACGCCCAGATGCTGTCCCTCGAGATGCGCCACCCGCAGTTCGACGGCGGGCGGTTCGGGCTCGCGGAGAAGTTCAGGGAGCTGAAGGGCAAGATTGGCGAGAAGGTGAAGAAGTAGCGGAGGCCAACCCATGAGAAACCTCATCGTTGTGTCGCTGGCGCTCGCGTGCGCGGGGATCGCCCTCGCCGAGGAGGACCTGAAGGAGGACCGGATCCCCGTGGGGAACGGTGAGAAGGTGGTCGAGGTCACCGGCGAGACCTTCTCCGAGATCGAGTGCAAGATCGGCCCTGGCGCGACGAGCTCCATCAAGCGCGAGGACGTCACCGGGGAGATCGAGTACGTGGGGGGGGAAGAGCTGAAGAAGGTCCGCCGGGCCCTGAATGGCGATCCGGCGGAGTGCGCGAAGGCGGCCAAGGCCCTCGCCGAGAAGGCCGCGCAGGGGCGGACAAGGAAGATCTTCGAGCAACACGCCCTGTGGTACTGGGCCGTGTCCCTTCACAACGCCGGGGACCTCAAGGCGGCCGCGGCGAAGTACGCCGAGCTGATGCAGAAGTACCCCAAGACGCTGTACCTCTACGGCGCCGCGGAGAAGGCCGTGGAGTGCTACCTGCTGAGCGGGGACGGCGCCGGCGCGAAGACGTTCGTCGGGGCCCTCCAGAAGGTGAATGTCGACGACGGAGGGAAGTTCGGCGTGATGCGCGACTACCTCTCCGCCACGGTGGACGAGAAGGCCAACCCCTCCGGGGCGAAGGGGACGTACGCGAAGGTCGAGGGCGCGTCCGCGCGGTTCCCCGACGTGCAGACGAAGGCCAAGGTCGGCGGCGGGCGGTGCATGCTGGCCGGCAAGGACTACGCGGGCGCCGAGAAGAAGTTCCGCGAGGTCACCGACAGCGGTGTGAAGGGGCTCGTCCTCATCACCGCATGGAACGGCGTGGGCGACGTCAACCTGGCGAAGGCGGACGAGGAGAAGAACCCGGCGAACAAGGCGCCGCTCGTCAAGTTGGCGCTCATGGCCTTTCTCCGCTCCGCGATCCAGTACACCCCGGATGAGGGGGAGTCCTGGGAGGAGAAGGCCAAGGGGATGGCCAAGGCCGGACACTGCTTCGAGATGTACGCGGACAGCCTGACCGACGCGACCTTGAAGTCCGAGTACAAGAACCGCGCCCGGGGGCTCTACAACGACTGCATCGCCCAGTTCGGCTCCGGCGGCGGCTGGGGTCAGTGGGCCTCCAAGCGCCTGCGCTAACCCGGAGACGGCCGAATGAACTCGACACGAGCGAGGAGCCTCCTCCTCCCGCTCCTGGTGCTCCTCGCCGTCGCCTCCTTCGCGTGGGCGGCGGACGCCAGGTCGCTGCCCAAGGAGAAGACCCTCTGGGACATGCTCCTCGCGGGGGGCTTCGTCGGGTGGATCATCATGGGGTGCTCCGTCGCGGGGCTCGCCCTGATCATCGAGCACGTCCTCTCGATCCGCCGCGAGGTCCTGTGCCCGCCGGGACTCGTGAAGGACCTCCGGAACCTCCTGCAGGAGGACAATGTCGAGGCGGCCCTCGCCCTCTGCAAGGCGGACAAGGGGTTCCTCGGCGCCGTCATGGCGGCCGCCCTCGAGAAGGCCTCCGGCGGCCCCGAGGAGATGAAGGCCGCGATGGCGGAGGTGGGCGAGGAAGAGGCCTTCAAGCTCAACATGAAGATCTCCTATCTCTCGCTCCTCGGGAACATCGCGCCGATGCTCGGCCTCCTGGGGACAGTGACGGGGATGATCAAGAGCTTCGGGGAGATTGAGCGGAACCCGAATCCGACGCCGGCCGACCTGGCGAAGGGGGTCTACGAGGCGCTCGTGACGACGGCCCAGGGGCTCTTCGTGGCGATTCCGATCCTGGCGGTTTACTTCTTCTACAAGAACCGCGTGACGAAGCTGATCATCGAGATCGGCATCGTCGCCGGCGCCCTCCTGGAGCGGTTCAAGACCCCCCCTAAGAAGAAGTAGCGATGCGAATCCGCCGTCGCCCCGTGACGGAGAACGTCGGGTTCAACATGACCCCGATGATCGACATCGTCTTCCAGCTCATCACGTTCTTCATGCTCGCGACCGACATGTCGCAACGCGAGCTGGAGCAGGTCGTTCTGCCGATCGCGAGACAGGCGGAGATCGAGGCCGGGGGCCAGCCCGACCGGATCTTCATCAACATCCACCACGACCGGTCCATTGCCTGCCCCGACTACGAGGCAGCGGAGGAGGGCGGGGCCGTCCCCGTCTGCCACGCCCCCGGGCACTGGAAGCTCTCGGTGAAGGGGAAGGAGATGAGCCACGACGACCTCTACAAATACCTGGAGTATGAAGCGCAGCAGGAGACGGACCCGAACGACCCGGGTGTCTCCCTGAGGACTGTGCAGATTCGGGGGGACCGGAGCGCACCCTACGAGGAGGTCCAGCGCGTCCTCAAAACCCTCGCGCGCGTCCATATCTTCCGGATCGAATTCGGCGCGACCGTCCCTTTGGGGCGCTGAGAGGGGCCTGCCCGGGCCCTCCGAGCGACTCCCCCTGATCTCGCAACTCCCTTCCGCACCGACACTCACGTCCATTGAGCCACCGGTCGCGCGGCCCTCTCCGCACCGGCATTTTGATTCAAGAGCGACAGACCGATTGCCGAAATGTCTAGGGTGGAATTGGCCCCCCTGGGCCGATTACGCCCGAGCTATCGGCGCTGCAAGGAATAGCGGCGAGATGGCAGACGAAGAAAGAAGGAGGAAGGTTCATGGTCGTGGAACGGAGGACGCCCCACGGGCGACTGCTGGGCCTCCTGACGGCGATGCTCGCCGCATGCGCGTTTGCGCCCCTTGCCTGGGCGACCTCGGATGGCGCGCACGACAACCAGTATTTCTTCGTCGACAGCGAGTCGGCGCTGGGACCATCGTCCGGGCAGTGGGAAGACATCACTGCGAACGGCACGGGGCAGAACATCGCGGATCAGGACGACGGGCTCATGGCGACGCCGCTCGACATCGGCTTCGATTTCGTATACTTCGGGCAGATCGTCCGCTTCTGCCAGATCTGCGCGAACGGCTACATCGTCTTCGGCATCCCGTCGCAGTCGTTCGACAACCAGCCGATCCCGACGGTGGGGCTGCCCGAGCTCGCGATCTATGGGTTCTGGGACGACCTGTTCCTGCCGACAGCGAACGCCACGGTCTTTACGGGCACCTTCGGGAACCCCCCTGTGGCCGCCGCGCCGTTGGGCTCTCGGCGATTCATCGTGCAGTTCAACAACGTGACGTTCTTCGCAGACCAGACGGGTCAGTTCAACAGCCTCAGCTTCCAGATCATCCTCTTCGAAGGGACGAACGACATCGAGTTCCGCTACCAGAGCGTGCGCGGCCCGCTGGGACGCGGCGACTCGGCGACGATCGGCCTCGAGGACGAGACAGGGACGTTCGGGAACGAATACGAGCACGACGGGATCCCGGACACGAACCACGTGTTCGACGGGCTGGTCATCCGCTGGACGGCGTACTCCGCGAGCATCCCGAACCTGCGCACCCCGTACCAGGCGGGCCTCTACTCGGCGGTGGAGACCGACAAGCGCCGCCGCCACGGTGAGGGCTCCAGCCTCTGTTTCGTGACAAACGCGTCGTACGGGTCGCCTCTGGCGCCCGAGGTGAGGCTCCTGTCCCGCTTCCGCGACACCTACCTGATGCCGACCCGGCCCGGTCGGGACTTCGTCGACTTCTACTATCGCTCGAGTCCCGGCTTGTCGACAATGATCTCCGAAAACGACGGTGTCAAGTTGCCTGTCCAGATGGCGCTGCGGCCGCCCATCTGGTTCGCGAGCTTCATGCTCTTCTCCACGGCGGCCGAAAAAGCGGCCGTGGCGGCGCTGGTGCTCGTGCTGGGAATGGTCTTGGGCCGGGCGATGTGCCGCCGCCTGGCCGAACCGGAGCGGTAGCGGGCCCCTGTCGGGGGTCCGACGGACCCCCGGGAAGGAGCGCGCGATGCTGATCCGGAGGAGGGAAGAAGAAGAACAGCCGATGGAGCTGAACATGACGCCGATGATCGACGTCATCTTCCAGTTGCTGATCTTCTTCATGTGCTCGCTGCACTTCAAGTCCCTCGAGGGGAAGCTGGTCAGCTACCTCCCGAAGGACCGGGGGTTGCAGGAGTCGCCGGTGGACCTCCCGCCTGTGGAGATCCGGATCCGGTTGACGTACGACGCGGGAACGAGGAAGTCGACCTGCCGCGTCGGGGATCGGGTGATGAGAGACCGGGACGAGACCGCTGCGACGGTGAAGAAGTGGCTCGAGGAGTTCCGCGCGCGGCTCGGTCCGGAGACGAAGGTTCCCGTGAAGATTCAGGCGGACAAGCTGGTCCCGTTCCAGGAGGTCGTGACCGCGTCCGACGCCTGCCAGGAGGCGGGGGTCGTGCCGGAGTACGAGCTGCCGTCGGGGGACTAGTCCCGCGGAGTCGCGCCCGTTAGGGCTGTGGACATTCGCCGCCCCGCTGGGGCGGTCCGGTTCTCGGAAGGAGATCGGGATGAAGCGGTCGAGGACGAGGAGGTGGGTTCGGGCCCTGCCGGGGCTGGGGGGTGTCTCCGCCTTCCTGATCGGTTCGGTGGTCGGCTGCTCCTCCGCGCCGCCCCCGCACGCGCACGGGGTCGCGCACGAGCCCGTGCACCACGCCGAGCCGGCGCACGCGCCGAACGACGAGGTGTCCGCGATGCGGGCGGAGCTGGCGGCGCTGCAGGCCGTCCTGGCACGTCCGGGCGCGCCCGGCGACGCGGCCGCCCCCGGGGGCGGGGCCGCGCCGGCCGATGCCGACAACGAGGGCGCCCGGCTCGCCTCGAAGCAGTACTACGAGCAGGCCCTCCAGGCCTGGGAAGGCGCCAACTTCGGCGCCGCGCTCGACAACGCCGACCGCGCCCTCGCGGCGTGGCCCGGCAACGCGCAGGCGGCCGAGCTGCGCAACCGGATCGCCCTTGCCCTCGGCGAGGAGGGCGACGTCCAGGGCGTGAAGGACTGGTACGAGAACACCGGCAAGGTGATGATCCAGCAGGCGCAGGCCGAGGTGCAGGTCAACTTCGAGAAGGGCGTCAACGCCTACAACGCCCGCGACATGAAGGCCGCCGTCGAAGCCTTCGAGAAGTGCGACCAGCGCTTCCGGACGATTCCGTACGAGATCGGACTCACCGAGATCCGCGACGAGCTCCCGCAGCGCCTTGCGCTGGCGAGGAAGGGACTCGCCCGGCAGATGGAGGAGATCGCCGGCATGCAGCGCATGGCCGCCGAGCGGCTCGCGCAGCAGGAGGCCGATCGTGAGGTCGGCTCCCGTCGGCTGAAGATCCGCCAGATGTTCGAGCAGGCGCTCGTCCACTTCGAGGAGCGCCGCTACAAGCACGCGGAAGAGCTCTGCAACAACTGCCTGGCGATGGACCCGGACTTCCGCCTCGCGAAGGACCTGAAGGTCGACGCGATGCGCGCCTACCACAACAAGGAGTACGCCAACTTCCTGAAGACGAAGATCGAGCGCTGGAAGCAGACCATGGAGGACATCGACGAGTCGACGACGCCCTACGCCGACGACGACCTCGTCCGCTGGCCCACCATGGACTACTGGGACCAGGTCCGCCAGCGGCAGCCGCTCTCGACGATCCAGGAGGAAACGGCGGCCGACGAGGACGTCCTCGCGATCCAGCGCGTCCTCGACAACACGAAGATCGACCTCGACTTCACGGACGCGTCGCTCGAGGACATCATCGGGTTCATCCGCGAGTACGCGAAGATCAACATCGAAATCGACCAGAAGGTCCGCGAGGAGGGCCTGGCGGAGAAGAAGATCACGTTCCAGATGCGTGAGGCGGTCCTTCGCAACGTGCTGAACCTGCTGCTCCGGCAGTACAGCCTCGGCTACACCTTCGACCACAAGGTGCTGCTCATCGTGAAGCAGGACCAGGCCGAGGGGTCGCCGGTGGTGGTCGTGCATGACGTGCGCGACCTGCTCCGCCCGATCAGCGACTTCATCGGGCCGACCATCTCCCTCACGACGGGCGAGGGCGAGGAGTCGAGCCCCACGGCGGCGTTCGAGCTGGCGGAGGAGCCCCGGGCCCCGCTGACGGGCGACCAGCTCACGAAGCTGATCCAGGACAACATCGACCCGGCGAGCTGGCAGGAGCGCTCCGACACGGTGAGCATCACGCTCTCCGCGCAGGGGCAGCTCATCGTCGTCCACACGCCGCGGGTGCAGCAGGAGGTCCAGCAGTTCCTGCAGAACCTGCGGAGCTTCACGGGCTCGATGGTGTCGATCGAGACGCGGTTCCTGACGGTGTCCGACAACTTCCTGGAAGACGTCGGGGTCGATTGGCGCGGCTTCAACGGCGTGCCGACCACGCCGGGGATGGCGCGGGCGGATGGCCTGACGGCCCCGGACCAGAGCGGCCTCTTCGCGCACGGCCAGAACTCCAGCGGCGCGGGGTACGACTTCCGCTTCCAGCAGTTGCTGACGTATGCGAACCCGGCGAAGGGCGGCCGGCAGGACTTCGCGCTGGGCGCGGACCTGGCCAACTTCGGCGGGCTTGGCCTGCAGTACGCGTTCCTCGGCGACCCCGCGAGGAAGCTCATCCTGCGCGCCCTCTCGAAGCAGGAGAAGGCGACCCAGGTGAGCGCGCCGCGCGTGACGGCGTTCAACGCCCAGCGCGCGCACATCCTCGTGGCCGAGCAGCAGGCCTACATCCAGGACTACGACGTCGAGATCGCGACGGCCGCCGCGGCATACGACCCGATCATCGGGATCGTGCAGGACGGCCTCGTCCTCGACGTGCGCCCGATCATCTCGAACGACCGGAAGTACATCACGCTCGAGATGCGGCCGACGCTCGCGAACCTGACCGAGCTCCGGCTCTTCGACATCACGCCTGATGCGCGTGCCGACGACCCGTCGAACCCCGATACGTACCTCCAGCTCCCGAAGCTCGAGCTCCAGCGGGCCCAGACGACCGTCCGGATGCCCGACAAGGGGTCGATCCTGATTGCGGGGCTGAAGAACGTGCTGGACCGCGACATGAGCGTGAGCACGCCGTTCCTGAGCAACATCCCGCTCCTCGGCTTCCTGTTCAAGCGCGAGGGGAAGAGCCTGGAGCGGAGCACGCTGCTCATCCTCGTGACGGCCGAGATCATCGACCTCGGGGAGCGCGAGGCCGACAAGGCGGGGTTCACCCCGCCGAGCCAGGTGCCGCTGCCCGAGGACAGGCCGGTGATCCACAGGCATGACATCGAGCAGGGCGAGTACCGCGGCCGGTAGCCGCTGAAGCGGAGAGTACGAAGGCGCGGGGGTCCGAACGGGCCTCCGCGCCTTGTTCCATTCCGGTCTGGTGGTCCGAGCCAGATATCTGATATCTGACATCTGAGGTCTGATAACAGATATGGCTCGGCATCGAAGTGGATTCCCCTAACGCCCCGCTCCGGAGGCCCGGCGTGTGCCCGGGACGATATCTGAAATCAGACCTCAGATATCAGATGTCAGATATCGGTTCGCCTCACCCCGCAGGTTCCCATCTTCCGCATCCCGGGACGCTCTGGTTGACGGCTCCTCCCCGCATCCGTACCATGTCGCCGGAGGATCAGGCCATGCCCCGCACTATCTCGGCCATCTTCTTCGACATCGACGACACCCTCTTCTCCACCTCGGAGTTCGCCGCCGCCGCAAGACGCAACGCGGTCGACGCCATGATGCGGTACGGCCTCCGGATGCCCCGAGAGGCCCTGCTGCGCGAGCTGGAGGAGGTGATCAACGAGTTCTCCAGCAACTACGAGCACCACTTCGACAAGCTGCTCGTCCGGTTGCCACGCCGCGCCTACGAGGGCGTGAACCCCGCCATCCTGTCCGCCGCCGCCATCGTCGCGTACCACGACACCAAGTTCCGCCAGCTCGCCCCCTACGACGACGTGATCGAGGCGCTCCAGGTCCTAGCGAAGACCGACCTCATCCGCGGGATCATCACCTCGGGGCTCCAGATCAAGCAATCCGAGAAGCTGATCCGCCTGGGCGTCTATCCGTACCTCACCCCCGGCGCGATCTTCATTTCCGACCAGATCGGGATCGGGAAGCCGAACCCGAAGATCTATCAGAAGTCGTGCGAGGCCCTGAACATCCCGCCCGCCGAAGCCGTCTACGTCGGCGACAACCCTCTCACCGACATCGACCCCGCGAACAAGATCGGGATGATCACCGTGCGGAACCGCAGGTGCGGGAAGCACGCGAGCGTTCAGGGCGCGACCGCGGCGACGCACGAGATTCAGAGCTTCAAGGAGCTCGTCACCATCCTGCGAGACGAGTACGGCGTGCCGCTTCCGACCGAGGCCAAGGCGTCCTAGTGTTCCGTCGGGTTGAATCCTGTGGGCCGTATGGGTCCAGCGCCCGCACCCGCGCCGAAATCCCAGATCCAAAAACCCAGATCCCAGCGCGGGCTCCGCCCACAACCCAAGACATCCTGCCTGGAGCGAGACCTCCGCCATCGCTTCACGCCGGCGGACGGTGCGCATGGACCATATCCCTGGCGCGCTCAGAGTCTCCTGGCGTTCATTTCACCACGGAGGCACGGAGCCCACGGAGGACGCACGGAGGTCTCCGTGGACCGAACGATGGCGATGGTCAACTCTGCGGCCGCTGCGCCAGAGGAGAAGGGGCCGCCCGAAGGGCGGC
>Ga0080064_1001281_pt1 | contig 52773 bp, 47 predicted proteins | sample Subgrocontami54m_FD_69260 | JGI IMG/M metagenome (GOLD analysis project Ga0080064, IMG submission 69260) | Subsurface groundwater microbial communities from S. Glens Falls, New York, USA - GMW46 contaminated, 5.4 m (SPADES assembly) (version 2) ...
ATGCTCTCCAGCGGCCTTCGTGACCTGAGGGCGGTCGGCCTGACGCACCCCGCACCGAACTGTCGCCGCCACGACTTTACGCGATTTCTGAGATACAAGGGGTGGCCGAAAGGCCGGGGTGAGGTACCCGTGCGGAGAGCTGGACAGGTCTAAAGACCTGTCCCTACGAACTGCGAGCCCAGCGCCAGTCGATGAAGTCGGCGCGAGCGAAGAAATTCCGCCCTCGCTCACCCAGTCTGCGAAATCGGCGCAATCTGCGGTTCCCGTCCCCCCCGCCCACCCATTCCGTGATATCCGCGCAATCCATGTTCCCGTGTCCCGTCCCCTGCCCACCCCATCTGTGAAATCGGTGAAATCTGTGGTTCCCGTCCGCCCCGTCCGCGCGCGCGACCATTCCGTGAAATCCGCGCAATCCGTGGTTCCCGTTCCCCGTCCCCGTCAACCCCATCTGTGCGCATCTGTGGAATCCCTACGGGTTGTAGACTGTGGATAACCTCCGCGCGCCGCATGCTCTACACTCCGTACCGATGCCCATGCGCCCCCACGAGACCGTCCGCCGCCGCCTCGAAGAGCGAGAGCAGTTGCTCGCGCCCGCCGCGATGCGCGTCGTCGAGACGCGCGGCCGCGCTCGCCCGGAGCCGCCGTCCGACATGCGTACCGAGTACCAGCGCGACCGCGACCGCATCATTCACTGCAAGGCCTTCCGCCGCCTGAAGCACAAGACGCAAGTCTTCATCGCGCCCCCCGGCGACCACTACGTCACGCGCCTGACGCACACGCTCGAGGTCGCGCAGGTCGCGCGCACGATCGCCCGCGCCCTCAACCTCAACGAGGACCTCACCGAGGCCATCGCCCTTGGACACGATCTCGGCCACACGCCGTTCGGCCACGCCGGCGAGCAAGCGCTGGGCAACCTGCTGCCCGAAGGTTTCCGCCACAACGAGCAGTCGGTGCGGATCGTTGACATGCTCGAATCCTCCTCCTCCGCCTCGCTGCCAGCGGAGGGAGTGCCGGGCGGTGAGGTTGCGGGCCTGAACCTCACGTGGGAGGTGCGCGAAGGCATCCTCAAGCACTCGAAGCCGCGCGAAGGCATCTTCTCCGAACTGGAGGAGCGCTACTGGGCGGCGGACGAGTGGGGCGAGCCGCTGGCATCGACGCTGGAGGGCCAGATCGTGCGGCTCTCCGACTCCGTCGCCTACCTGAACCACGACATCGCCGACGCCGTGCGCGCCGGACTGCTGCGCACCGAAGATCTCCCGCGCGAAGCCCGGCGCGTGCTCGGCGACACCCACTCGCAGCGCATCGATGCGCTGGTCAGCGACATCGTCGATGCGTCGTGGGACGCAGCGGCCGCGCCACGCACGCCATCGGGCGCAACGCTTCCGATCGCCATGAGCGCGGAGGTTGCGGCCGCCACGGATGAACTGCGCGACTACCTCTTCGAGAATGTCTACCTGTGGGAAGAACGCCTCGCCGAAGCCGACCGCGCCCGGCGGCTCATCGAGTTCCTATGGCAGCACTTCCTCGCCCATCCCGCCGAGGTTGCGGCATCGGAGTACACGCGCCCCGGCGACCCGCTCGCGCGCCGCATCGCCGACTACATCGCCGGCATGACGGATCAGTTCGCCATGAACGCGGCGGAGCGTCTCGGGTTCAGGGGTTAGATGAACCCGACGCTCGGCGCGACTCGTAGGCCGTCGCTACCGCCCGCCGGTACCCTCATGGATCCGCCAGTCGGTCCGCCGTAGCAGCCACGCCCACGCGCGAAGCGATCACCCGAGCTATGTGTTGCTTCACGGTGGTCGCCGGCCGCCCGATGAGATCTTCCAGGACGCCGGGAGCACCACTGTAGTCAAGTTCGTTGACCGAGCGGACGAGCGAATACAGCACCGGCAGGTACGGCGCGATAGGCGATCCGGCCGCCGATGCAAGCCGGAACGCGGCGAGCGGCACTCTCCGGATCTTCACCGGCTTGCCCGTGACCGCCACCCAATCTTCGATGAACTCGTCATAGCTCATCTTCTGCGGCCCGAACAGAGGATACGTCGCGCCGCTGGCGTCCTGGCGGCCGAAGCACCTCACGGCTGCGCGGCCCACGTCGTGGGCCGCGACTGGGCTGGTCGGATTCGCGAGGCGTCCTGGCAGCGTGGCCACGCCGTTGCGCACGAACTCCATCAGCGCCTCCATGAACGTGGATGGACGAAGAATCGTGTATGGCAGACCGCTGCCGGAGAGTGCCGCCTCGGTCTTCATCTTCGCGAAGAAGAACGGCACGTACTGCGCCTTCTCCAGGTTGAAGGCGGACACGTAGACGATATGCGGGCGCAGGCTGGATGCGCGAGCGGCGTCGATCAGATGCCTGTTTCCATCGATCTCAATTCTGAGGATCGTGGAACGGCCTGTCCTCCGCCGCCGAGGCGCGCCAATACAGTTCACAACACCGCTGATGCCGGCGAGCGCAGCGTCCAGCGACGATCTGTCGAGGACATCGCCGATGGCCACGTCACAGCCTTTGGCCATGAACGGTGTCGCTTGTACGGCGGATCGTACGAGGACGCGGACTGGTTCGCCATCAGCCAACAACGTGTCGACTGCGGCTGTGCCGACGCGGCCGGTGGAGCCAATAACGAGGTACATCCGTACTCCTTTCGCTTTCGGGGACTGGAAGACGACGTCGCGGTGGGCAGCACGCTTCGCGCCGCAGCGCGGCCGTCATCGCTTGAGAATATGCTTGAGTTGCTCACCAACCGTCTCCAACGGTGTGGTGTCGCGTTCGACCCGGCTGAACAGGAGGGCTCCCTCTATGGACGCGAGCACGAACATAGCGAGGCCCGCGGCGCGCGCCGGATCGTAGCCACTTGCCGCCAGCCGCCGTTCTATGAGGGCCCGCCACTCGACGAAGATGTCGCGGCAGGCGACGCGCAGCCGCTCGCTGCTACTTGCGACATCAAGCGCGACCGTCGCGACTGGGCACCCGCTGCTGAATTCGGAAGCGCGCAGACTGGCCGCGAGCCATCCGATGACCGTGCACACGGCGTCGCTGACGTCACCGCCCGAATCCATCGCCGACTCAATGAGGCGGCTGTACGCGTCACCGGCCGACTGGAGCGCCTCCTCCGCGAGTTCCTCTTTGCCGCCCGGGAAATGAAAATAGAGAGAGCCCTTCGGCGCTGAACTCGTCCGCACGATCTCGTTCAGACCAGTCCCGTGATACCCCTGCGCCTGAAGCAGGTTGGCTGTTGCAGCGATGATGCGTGCCTTGGTCGTTCGCTCTTGCATAGTGCCGAGTATATGACGACCGGTCTACTGAGTCAATCGCCCCGCAGCCAAAGTAGAGCTCTGGACAGCGCTCGTCGAGGTCACGAAGAAGGGCACGCCCGATTGGCGCGCCCTTTCTAAGGAGGACCGGAGGTTGAGGCGGGGGTTAGTTCGCCATCGAAGGCTGGCGCGGGCGCTGCCGCTCTTCGTTCACGATCTGATGCACGCGCTGGCGCGACACCTTGAAGTGCTCCGCCAGCCGCGACTGGTTTCCCTTCGCCAGGCAGTCGCGTTCGAGCAGATAGCGGACGGCGATGCGAAGTCGTTGGGTGCGTTCTGGGTCCCGCTTGGCCATGGTGACTGTGTCTCCGTTTCGCATAGTGCAGCTTCCGATACTACGATGCGCGCGCTGGCTGCGGAGCGGGATCCGCTGCCAGTCGCTTCGACTCCATGAGGCGGCGCTCGTCGACGACGAGCTGGTGCACGCGCTGGCGAGAAATGTTGAAGTGCTCGGCCAGGCGCGTCTGGCTTCCGGCCACGAGCGTGCCGTGTTCGAGCATGTACCGGATCGCCGTCCGGAGCTTCTCGGTGCGCTGGGGGTCGCGTTTGGCCATGGCGTCATCTCCGATACGCTTGACACAGATAGGAACGGCGCCCGCGGGAGGTTGTTACGCCGCCGGCCGCCGATCGGGCGAGGCGGGCGCCGGTTCGCGGGCTCGCCGAAGCTACGCCGAAGCTACGGGATTGCCACGGCGGCAGCCCGTGGCAGCGATGTGGCGGGTCCTCCGGCAGTCGAATGGAGGCGAGCGATGGCGACGCCAGAGGCAATTCGCGAGCTGATGGACAAGATGGCGAGCGAGCGGGAGGCGCTTCTCGCCCAGGCCGAATCACTCTCAGACGAGGCAGCATCCCATGCTCCGGCTGATGGGGTGGGTGAGGCGCAGTGGTCGCCGAAGCAGCAGCTCGCGCATCTGGCCGAGATGGAGACCACGTACCGCGCCTGGGTCCGGAAGGCACTCGCCGAGGACCATCCCGACGTCACAGACGTGTCCGGCGAGCGCCCCGCGATTCGCCTCACGCGTGCGCACGATCACAGCGTAGCAGAGTTGACCTCGCAGCTTCGGTCCGAGCGGGCGACCACGCTCGAACTGGTCGCGTCGATGGCGCCGGAGCAGTTCGAGCGCACGGCGTCGCAACCCATGTTCGGCAGCCTGACCGTCATGCAGTGGTTGCGCTCGTACTACCGTCACGACCGCATGCACCGCGACCAGATGGCCGGACGCGATCCCTCGTACAAGCCGAAGTTCGTCGGCGGCAGCGAGCCCGACCAGCGGCGCGGCCCGCGCATCTAGTGCGCGTTTCTAACACTTCGCTGCTCGCTGGAACACGGGGACCCGCGGTTGGCTCGCCGCACCCCGCCCCGACCTAACCCCCAGCCCCTTCCCGGCGCGGGAAGGGGAGCCCGACAGTTGACCGTCGTGCGCGCATCTACAACAGTTGCGTTGCGGATCGTGTCACGAAAGCAGCGGTATGAGGCCAACAATGAAGAAGCTCGAAGGCAAGGTCGCCATCATCACGGGCGCCAGCCGCGGCGTCGGCGAGTACATGGCGCGGGAGTTCGCGCGGGAGGGCTGCAACATCGTCGTCGCCGCCCGCACCGAGGCGGAAGGGCAGTCGAAGCTCGAAGGCACGATCGCCGAGACCGCCGCCGAACTGGCGGCGATGGGCGTCCGTGCCGTCCCCGTACGCTGCGACGTCAGCGACGAAGAGAGCGTCAACGCCATGGTGCGGCGCGCCATCGACGAGTTCGGCCGCATCGATATTCTCGTCAACAACGCCGGCATCATGGCGCCGGCGAAGCTCGTGGATATGCCGCTGAAGCGCTGGGACATCATGTGGCGCGTCAATGTGCGCGGCGCCATCGCCTGCTCGAAGGCGGTGCTGCCGCGGATGATCGCCCAGCGCGACGGCGTCATCATCAACATCTCGTCCATCGCCGCCGATCAGGACGGCGCCGGCAATATCGCCTACATGCTCACGAAGCACGCGCTCCGCGAACTGAGCAAGGGCCTCGCCGCCGAAGAGAAGGCGCACAACATCCGCGCCTTCGCGCTCTCTCCCTACGGCTGGGTGCCTACACCCGGCACGCTGTTCTACCGGCTCGACGAGACGATGCCCACCGTCGGCCCGATGCTCGAACGGCCGGAGGCGATGGGGCTGGCCGCCATCTATCTCTGCGGCGAGGAGGGGAAGGAGCTGAGCGGCCAGCACTTCTACAGCCGGCACCTCCTGCGCGATCGGGTCAACAACGGCGTCGATCTGTACCAGGGCGACGAGGCGTTCCTCGCCCGCTACAAATGAGCGACGACGCCCCGCGCGACGAGCGTGCCGAGCGCCGCGAACGCCGCCGCAAGGCGCGGCGCGACGCCATGCGCAAGCACGGCGCCACCACCGGCGAGGCGTATCGCAACGCCGTGCTCAAGCGGCTGAAGAAGGACGCGCGTCGCCGGCCGTAGGCGTCCGCCCGTTCCGCTCATGCCCGGTTGTTCGGATGCCCCGTCCGACGAACGAATTCAGACCGCCGCGCACCGGCCGATAGTACCTACCAGAGGGTTTGCCCGCTGAGGGTTATTCCTCGGCTCCCGCTCGCGTACCCCTAAAGCCGCCCGTGATCCCGTCGATAAGAACGGTGTGAGGCCCGCGACGGGCGTTACTACGGGCTTGCTGACGGAGGGGTATCCCATGCTGAAGAAACTCAACAGTGAACAGGGTTTTACGCTCACGGAGCTCTTGATCGTGGTGGCGATCCTGGGCATCCTCGTCGCCGTTGTGCTGCCGAACTTCGTCGGCCTGCTCGGCGGTGCGAAGACGAACGCCGGCTCGGCCGAGCTGAACATCGTCCAGACGGCGGTCGACGCCAAGCTGGCGAACACGAGCTCCGCAACGACGGTGGCGATCACGGTCCCGACGACCAACATGACCACGACGGCTGGTGGCTTCGGTCTGTCGCCGACGTACATGCGCAGCACGGCCACGCACGGCACGTACACGGTGGACACGACGGGCAAGGTCGCCCAGGCCGCCTACCCGTAAGCGCTTGATGCGCGATCGATTTCGCCCGGCGGCGGCGAAAGGCAACTGCAATGGACGCAACAGCAACACTACGCAAGCGCCTCGGCCACATGCTGGTCGAGGCGGGCTTGCTTTCCGAGGCCGACGCGCAACAGGCGGCGAGCGACGCCGCCGCGGCCGGCCGCCGTCTCGGCGAATACGTCGTGGAGCGTGGGCTTGTTACCGCTGACGGGCTTGCGCTGACGCTGAGCCAGCAGCTCGGCGTCCCGTTCCTGGACCTGTTGCGGCTGGACATCCGTCCCGACGCGACGCGCCTCATCCCGTCGGACTTCTGCCGCGAACACATCCTGATCCCGGTCGAGACGGACGGGCGAACGCTGGTCGTCGTCATGGCCGATCCGGGCAACATGCAGACGGTCGAAGTGTTGCGGTCGATGACCGGGCAGGAGATCAGCCCCGCCGTCGGCATCCCCGAGGAGATCCGCCGCGCGATCAACCTGCACTACAGGGTCAGCTCCGAGATCGAGCGCGAGATCGGGCTGGCGATGCCGGTCCAGCAGCAGAAGCAGGAGCCGGAGAAGCAGGACCTCGACCTCCAGCTCGGTCAGGCGCCGATCGTGCGCACCGCCGACCTGCTGTTGGCGCAGGCCGTACGCGATCGCGCCTCCGATATCCACCTGGAGCCAGAGGCCGACTCGCTGCGCGTCCGGCTGCGCATCGATGGCGTCCTGCACGAGACGATGCGGCTGCCAAAAGACATCCACGCGGCGCTCGTCTCGCGCTTCAAGGTGATGGCGGGCATGAACATCGCCGAGCGAAGGCGGCCGCAGGACGGCCAGATCAGCACCGAGGTGGAGGGCAAGCGCATCGACCTGCGCGCCGCCACGTCCGACTCCGCGCACGGCGAGATGATGGTGCTGCGAGTGCTGGACAAGAGCGTATCGCTGATGTCGCTCCGCGAACTGGGCTTCTCGCCCGTGGCGCTGGACCGGCACATTCGCCTGCTCAAGTCGCCGTTCGGCATGGTGCTGGTCAGCGGGCCCACGGGTTCGGGCAAGACGACGACGCTCTACGCCTCGGTCAATCAGCTCAACGATTCGGAGCGAAAGATCATCACAATCGAGGACCCGGTTGAGTACCAGTTCGAAGGTATCAACCAGATCCAGGTCAACGAGAAGGCGGACATCACCTTCGCGACCGGCCTCCGGTCGCTCATGCGGCTGGACCCCGACGTCATCCTCGTCGGCGAGGTGCGCGATGGTGAGACGGCGCGCATCGCCTGCCAGGCGGCGCTCACGGGCCACCTCGTGCTCTCATCGATCCACGCCAACGACGCCGTCGGCGTGCTGCTGCGGCTGACGGACCTCGGCATCGAGCCGTTTCTCGCCGCGTCGTCGCTGATCGGTGTCGTGGCGCAGCGCATGGTACGGCGCGTCTGCTCGTACTGCGCCATGGACGCGCAACCCACCGCGGAAGAGCAAGCGATGTACGAGTCCGACCTGGGCGAGCAGCTCGAGACGATGAAGCGCGGCACCGGCTGCAACCTCTGCGCCGGCACAGGGTTCCTTGGCCGCGTCGGCGTGTACGAGATCCTCTCGCTCAACGACGATATCCGCCGGCTCTTGCTGGGGAACGCGTCTGCCGCCGCTATTCGCGAGCAAGCGATCGCGGATGGCATGGTGCCGATGCGGCGCGACGGCATGCTCAAGGCGAAGCATGGTCTCGTTACACCCGCCGAGATCCTGCGCAGCGTCTACTCGATCAACTAGGAGCGCGACGCATGGCTTTCCGCTACGTGGCTATTGCGCCGGACGGCGAGCAGATTCGCGGGGCGCTCGACGTCCCTAGCGAGTCCCACGCCGAGCGCGCGCTCTGGGACGCGGACTATCGCGTCATCAGTATTCGCCAGGAGCGCAAGCTCCCCGGCCTGGAGCAGGTGTTCCCGAGCCTGTACTCCGTCAAGAAGCGCGCACTGATCACGTTCTCTCGCCAGCTCGCCACGCTGCTCGAGTCCGGTGTGCCGGTCATGCGCAGCCTTGAGCTGCTCGAAGAGCAGACGACCTCGAAGCCGCTCGCCGTCGCCATCGCCGGCATCTCGAAGTCGATCCGTGGCGGATCAACATTCGCGACATCCATCGAACAGTATCCCGCCGTGTTCCCCACGCTCTACGCGCGCATGGTCGAACTGGGCGAACGCACCGGCCACATCGAGGAGATGCTGCGCCAGCTCGCCACCTACATGGAGCGCGAGGAGGCGGTGGCCAAGCGTGTGAAGGGCGCGCTGGCGTACCCGGCGTTCATGTGCGTGCTGGCCGTCATCGTCGTGGCCATTCTCGTGACGACGGCGCTCCCCGCGCTCGTCGATCTGTTCAAGGAGTTCAACGGCAACCTGCCGATCACGACGCGCATCCTCATCGGTGTCACCGAGGTGAGCCGGGTGTATCGCATGCAGATCCTCGCCGGTGGCGCCGCCATCGCCATCGGCGGCGCCTGGCTGTACAGCCAACCGATCGGCAAACGCATGCTGGACCGCTTCTTGCTGACGGTGCCGGTCTTCAAGGCGATCACGATCAACGCAAATGCGGCCCGATTCAGCCGCACGCTGGCGATCCTGCTCCGCGCCGGTCTGCCGCTGACCGAGATCATGGACATGGTCGTGAAGACCACCGAAAACGGCATCCTGCGGCGGCACGTCGAGGATGTCCGGCGGCACCTGATGGATGGCGAAGGCCTTTCGGCGCCGATGGCCAGTGCCGGCTGCTACCCGCCGCTCCTCATCCAGATGGTCGCCGTTGGCGAAGAGACGGGAACGCTCGACTCCAACCTGGAGATCACGGCCGAGTTCTACACCAAGGAAGTCGACGAGAAGGTCGATGCGCTAACGGCGATGATGACGCCGGCGCTGACGATCGTCATGGGCGCGCTCGTCGGCTTCATCGCGCTCTCGCTGATCATGCCGATGTACCAGCTGATCGGAAACGTGAATGCCGCGGGCGGGGCGGCGCCCCCGAAATGAGTGCGCGGATCCAATCGGAGCGCGGCTTCGCGCTTGTGGAAGCGCTGGTCGCTGTCGCCATCCTCGGAATGACGCTCGTCGTGTTCATCGCCGGCCTTTCGACCGGGCTGCTCGCCACCGGCCAGGCCGACCGCCTCTCGACGGCGCACGAACTGGCGCGTTCGCAGCTCGAGTACACCAAGAACGACACGTATACCGCCGCGCCCTACACCTACCCGACGGTGACGCCGCCCACCAGCTACGGCGTTACGTCGGTCGCCAGCTCCCTGGGCGGCGGCGACGCGCGCATCGAGTTGATCACCGTCACGGTGAGCAAAGACGGCCTCGCCGTCTACGCGCTCGAAGGCTACAAGGTGAATCGATGAAGGCGCGGCGCGGCGAGCGGGGTCTGGGCCTCATCGAGCTGCTGATCAGCCTCGCCATCACGGGCTCGATCCTCAGCGTGCTCGGCTTGACGCTCGTCTCCGTGATCAAGAACTCCGCGACCGGGCGCGACCAGCAGAGCGCGACGCATCAGCTCCGCAATGGCTTCTTCTGGGTCAACCAGGACACCCAGAGCGGCGTCGCCAGCCGGGCGATCATCGCGCCCGGCGATGTGACGATGCAGTGGACGGACTACAGCACCGGGACGGCGTACAGCAGCCGCCTTCTCCAGGTCGGGTCGGAGCTGCAGCGCACGATCACCGTCAACGGCGTGCCCGCGACGCGCGTCATCGCCCGCAACCTGCTGGCCGGCGGCTTTACGGCAACGCAGTCGGGTAACGCTGTCACGTACAACCTCACGGTGCAGAACGGCAGCACCACGCAGTCGCGCACCGAGACGACCACCATGCGCGTTGCCGCGGCGCCCATCACGCCCTTCCCGACCGTCACCTATTCGCCGACGCCAACGCCCACCAATACGAGCCTGGCTACGAGCACAAGCTCGGCGACCAGTACCCCAACGAGCACGCCGACCATGACGCCGACGCCGACGCCGACGAACACGCGTACGAATACTCCGACGAACACAGCGACGAGCACCGCGACGCCGACGTCGACGAGCACTCCGACGGCAACGCCCACAGCCACGCCATCGGGGTCGTGGTTCCAGACCGGGACGTACACAGGTAACGGCTCGGCGGGACGGACGATCAGCGGCGTCAACTTCCAGCCAGACATCGTGATCATCCGATCGAGCACGACCGACGACGCCGTGATTCGCACGTCCTCCATGCCCGTGGACATGGCGAAGGACATATCGTCGGGGAACAACCTGGGCGTGAACTTGGTCACGTCGTTTGGTGCGAACAGGTTCGTGATTGGCAACGACACGCTGGTCAATAGCAACGGCGCGACGTACTACTGGACTGCGATGAAGGCGGGCATCAACGTCGCGGTCGGCACCTACACCGGCGATGGCACCGGCAATCGCAATATCACGGGCGTGGCGTTCCAGCCCGCGTGGGTGATGACGATCGGTGACGGCGAAGAGGACTATTTCCGGCCCGCACTCGTCGCGGGTGACGCATCGTTCAGCATCGCGGGATCGGGCGCCAGAACGAACCGCATCCAGTCGATACTCGCGAACGGCTTCCAGATCGGTAGCGACGCCAACGTGAATGGCAGTGGCTTAGCGTACTACTGGATTGCGTTCAACGCGACGCCACAGGTCGTAGCTGGCAGCTACACCGGGAACGGCGCTGATAACCGGAACATCACCGGCCTGGGGATCACGCCCGGCTTCGTCTGGACCAAGCGCTCCTCCAGCAGCATGGGTGTGTGGCGCACGGACGCCGTGCCGGGCGACTCAACGTTGTTCTGGGACAATACGAACCCCGCAACGAACCGCATTCAGTCGATCATCAGCGACGGATTCCAGGTGGGCACAAACGCGCAGGCCAACAGCAACGGGTCGACGTACTACTATCTCGCCCTGAGCGACACCGCCGCGCCGGCGACTCCTACGAGCACGCCCACGCCAACGCCGACGGGCACGCCGACATCTGTGAACACATCGACCAGCACGCCGACCAGCACGCCCGTGTCCGCAACGATTGCGTTGCGGTCCGCCTCCTCGAACGCCGCGGCTTCAGGCTCGTTGACAATCAACAAGCCGGCGGGGACGGTCGCGAACGACGTGTTGATCGCGGGCGTTGCCGTCCGTCCTCAGAACGGCACGATCACGGCGCCCGCCGGTTGGACATTGATCCGCCGCCTGGATAATCCGAACCCCAACCAGAGTTCGCTCGTCACGTACTACAAGGTGGCGGGAGCTTCCGAGCCGGCGAGCTACACGTGGTCGTTCTCGACATCCACCGGCGCCGCCGGCGGCATCCAGGCGTTCTCCGGGGTGAAAACCAGCAATCCGATCGATGTCGAGGGCGGCCAGAACACCCCGAACGGCGTGGCGCACTCCACGCCGAGCATCACGACGACGGTCGCGAACGACATGCTCGTGACCGTGCACGCCTTCACGAGTTCGGCTTCGTGGACGCCGCCCGCCGGCATGACCGAGGCATACCAGGGCGCCAGCCTGGCCATCCCGAACTGTTGCGGCATCTCGCTCGAAGGCAACTACGTGGTCCAGGCCGCCATCGGCGCCACGGGCGCCAAGACGGCCACCGCGTCGAACGACGCTGACGCCGGCAACGCCCAGATCATCGCGTTGAGGCCGGGCCCATGATGCGCATGCGGCGGACGCTTCGAAGATGCGGGGCATCCCTTACGGGCGCGCGCGCACAGTCGCTGCCGATCGCGATGGGCGCGCTGGCGCTCGGCGCGATCCTGATCACGCCGCTGCTGGCCGGGGCGGGCACGGATTCGCAGGCGACGAACCTCGTCGGCGCCCGCGCGAGGGAGCGCTACAGCATGGATGCGGGGGTCGAATGGTCAGGGTGGCGCCTACTATCGAATCCCCGGCTCACGGCCGTCACTTCATTTACGAGTGCGCCGCTGTTGCCGTTCCCGGCGACGGTGAACGGATCGCCGTTCCCGGCGACGGATATCAGGTTCATCGCGGGCGCCGGCGCGGTCGAAACGCAGAGCCCTGCGTGGCAGGGCGGTGGAGTGCAATGCTACACGTTCTCGGCATCGGAGGCGGGCACACTCTCGGCGCGCATCACTGTGCCATCGGGCACGGTGCAGGTTGCCCTGCTCGCCGGCGCCGCATCGTGCGCGCTGCCCGGCGGCACGCCCGTGCTGGGGGGCGGACCGCCGTTCGGGGCCGACTTCACGCTGGCGGCGGCGGGCACGTACACGCTCGTGCTCTCGACCACCGCAGTGTCCGGAACACTCCAGCTCAGCGTGCCGGCCGCGACGTACGAGGTGCGTTCCGTCGTCGGCAGCCGCAATGTCATCGCCCGCCTGGTGGCGGGGTATAGCGGCGTGAAGGTGGCTTCGTGGCAACTCAACTAGCGCGCAAGAGCCGGCTCGCGACCGTACAGGAGCACATGCCCCTGTTCCTCTCGCCACGCGCGATGATCGGCGGCTTCGCCTTCGTCGTAGCATTGGGGCTGCTCGGGTCGTTCGCCGCCATCTACAACGCCCACCGCGCCGAAGACGCGGCCCGCACGCGGTTCGCCGATGCGCAGACGCTCGCGGCCGTGCCGCCGGCGTCGACGGACTCGATCCAGGAAGACTTGAACATCGTGCGCAGCCAGCTCGCGACGGCCGAAGCGGTCGCATCGCCCGTCGCGATCGATGTCTCCGGCGACGCGACGACGGCGCTGCTGGTCAAGGGAGCGCAGGCCGCCGGTCTGGCCGTGAAGGCGATCAGCGGCGTGCCGCCGGCGCAGGTGAAGGCCGGCGACGCCTCGTACGACGCAAACGGTGTTCGCATCACCGTCGATGGCACCACCGGCCAGATCACCTCGTTCCTCGATGCACTCAGCCGCTCGCAGACGGCGCTGGTGCCGTCACTCGCCACCCTGACGATGAATGACGCCGGTGTTGCCCGGGCGGAGCTGGTCTTCAGCACGTTCAAAAAGGTCATCCCGCCCACGCCCATGCCGGCCGCGACGCCAAAGGGGAAGCCGTAGTGAACGTGCGAAAGCTCCTGAGGCAGCCGCTGCTGACCGTCGCGTTCCACGAGCGCGAAGTGCGCTGGACGATCGGCCGCGGCCGCACCATCGCCTCGTCTGGCCGCGTGCCGTTACCGCCCGGCATGGTAAACGACGGCCTTGTGGCGGACTCCGCCGCGGCAGGCGCCGTGTTGCGCGAAGCGCCAGGCTTCGCCGGTAGCGGCCGCATGCAGGTCGCGATCGCGCTGCCGGCTCAGCGCTCGGTCTTCCGCCAGCTCGAACTACCACCGCTCTCCGGCAAGCAGTTCAACGAGCTGGTGGAACGCGAGATTCGCCGTGAGATGCCCATGCTGGCCGACAACGCATACGTCTCGTGGAAGCGCACCGGGGAGCGCGACGGCAAGGCGCTGGTGTTCGTCGTTGGCGTTGCGCGCGATGTGCTCGATTCGCATGCCGCCGCGGCCTGGGCCGCCGGACTGCATCCGCAGTCAGCGGACCTGCGGGTCATCGCCGCCGCGCGCGCCATCGGCTCGCCCGATTGCATCATCGCGCACGTTGAAGATCTCGAGGTTGAACTCGGCATCTTCCGTGACGGTGTGCCGTGGATCATTCGCAACATCGCCATGACGTCGCCGTGCGGCGAGCCCGCGTGGACCGAACAGCTCGTCGCCGAACTCGGGCGCACGCTGAAGTACTTCCGCGATTCGCATCGCGACGACACGGTCATCGACACGGTGCCCGTCTCCTTCGTTGGCGGCTCGGCGCGCTTCGCCGTCACGGCGGGTGAGATCGGAGCATCGACCGGACATGAAGTGGCGCTGCCGCCCCTCCGGCTGAGCATCACGCCGGAGCAGGAGACCGCCGCGTTCGCATCGAACATCGGCATGGCGCTGAAGGACATGGCAGCATGACCGCGATGAAGCTGACCCGTCCGTTCACATGGAAGATGCGCGCGAAGACGCCCGTCGCGCTCTCGGCGCAGATCATCGACATCAATCTGCTGCCGGCCGGCCGGCGGCCGCTCGATGTGGCGCCGGCCGCCGCGGTGGTGCTGACGGTCCTGCTGCTGTGCGTCGTCGCCATGGTGCCGCTGGCGTTCCGCGTACATGGCGCGCGCTCGGCGGCGGCGGCGATGGAGCAGCAGGCCGCCGACGCCGAGCGTGGCGTGAAGGCGCTCCAGCTCAATCTCGCGCGTCAGCGCGGTCTCCGCGGCGAACTGGAGGCCGCGAAAGCGGATCTCGCCCGGCTCGATGCGGAGCAGCAGGCGTTTCAGGGCGGCAAGCGGCCGATCAAGGACGACCTGACGATGCTCTTCGGATACGGCGCATTCCTTCCGAAGGGCGTTCGCGTCACGGCTATCAACGGCGCCGATCACGTGCTGAAGGTCGACGGCACCGCGCCCGGGCCGCTCGACGCGATCGCGTACGCCGATACGCTCGTCAAGTCGGGCGGCTTCTCCAACGCGCACATGACGTCGTTCGCTCCGGGCACCAAGGACGGGGGCCAGTTCACGATCGAGGTGGCGCGGTGACGGTGGCGTACGCCGCGCTGTTCGGACTCGCGTTTGGCAGTTTCGTGAATGCCGCGATCGAGCGCATCCCGCGCGGCGAGTCCCTGATGGGCCGTTCGCACTGCGATGGCTGCTCGCGCGTGTTGCACGCGTGGGAACTGATCCCGGTGCTGAGCTATGCCGCCCTTCGCGGCCGATGCGCATCCTGCAGTCGTTCGATCGGCATGCGCACACCCGTTGTCGAACTCGGCTGCGCGCTGATGTTCGCGGCAGCGTTCTCGCTGCTGCCCGTGCTCGCCGCGGCCGCGGCGTCGGCGGCGTCCGTGGCGATCGCCGTCGCCGCTGGAGTGACGCTTGAGAAGAGGAGCCTGAGGTCATGAGCCAAGCCGTCGACGGGGCGCCGCACCTGAACGAGTTATTGCAGTGGATGGTCGAATCGAACGCATCCGACTTGCATCTCTCGCACGCGACACCGCCGGTCTTCCGCCGCAACGGCGCCCTCGCGCCGGCGCCCGGGCTGCCCCCGATGACGTCGCACGATCTCTGGGGCGCGCTCGAAACGATGACGAACGAAGTCGACCGCGCGCGGTTCGAGCAGGAGCGCGAGCTGGACAAGGCGCTCGATTTGCCGGGCATCGGACGGTTCCGCGTAAATGTCGGATTTGAACGGGGGCACATCTACTTCTCGTTCCGGCTCGTGAACGAGTCGGTGCTGTCGATCGAAGACCTGGGCCTGCCTGCCGTCTGCAATCGGCTGACGCTGGCGCCGCGCGGCCTCGTCATCGTCACCGGGCCGACGGGGAGCGGGAAGTCCACCACGCTGGCGTCGATGGTCGATCGGATCAACGAGCGCGACGCGCGGCACATCGTGACGGTAGAGGATCCGATCGAGTTCATTCACCACAACAAGCGCAGCATCATCGAGCAGCGCGAGGTCGGCGTCGACACGCGCTCGTTCGCCGATGCGCTCCGGCACGTGCTGCGGCAAGACCCCGACGTCATCCTCGTCGGCGAGATGCGCGACCTCGAGACGATCTCGTCCGCGATCACGGCGGCGGAGACAGGGCACCTGGTGTTCGCCACGCTGCATACGCCCGATGCGCCACAGACCATCGACCGCATCGTCGATGCGTTCCCGAGCCACCAGCAGCAACAGGTGCGCCTGCAACTTTCGATGGCCGTCGAAGGCATCGTTTCGCAGATCCTGCTTCCTGACGAGGACGGCGAGGGCCGTGTCGTCGCCTGCGAGGTGATGTTGGGCACGCCCGCGATCCGCAATCTGATCCGCGAGTCGAAAACCCACCAGGTGCCGACGATGATGGCGACCGGCGCCGCGCTTGGCATGCGTACCCTCGACCAGGAGCTCGCTGACCTCGTGAAGCGCCGCGCCATCTCGCGCGAGACCGCAGTGGCACACGCGCGCTCGGCCGAGGAACTGGGGCGCCTGCTGGCCGGCAGTACCGCATATGCAGCTTGATGCGCCGCGCGCGCGAGGCATCGCAGGCGTAGCGCACTGGCCGCGGCTGGCCGTCAGCTCCCGCGCGATCTCCACGCTAGCGATGTGCGGCGTCGGCGCCGTGGCATTCGCGGTCTACCTGGCGACGCTCGCCCCCACCGTCATGTGGTACGACATGGGCGAGTTCGCCGCGACGTCCGCTACGCTCGGCATCGCCCACAACACGGGCTACCCGCTGCTGATGCTCGCCGGTAAGGCGTTCACGTTCTTGCCCGTGGGCGACACCGCGTATCGCGTCAATCTCCTGTCCGCCGTGTTCACCGCGCTGGCGATCGCCGTCGTCTTCGGCATCATCCATGACCTCACCGGCGATATCGCCGGCGCGGCGTTCGGCGCCCTCACGCTCGCATTCGCCTCGACGGTCTGGGCGAACGCTACGTGGGCGACATCCTACGGCGTCAACCTGTTCTTCACGGCGCTCGTGACGCGCCTGATGCTCGCATGGTGGCGCGAGCGGCAGCCGCGCACGCTGGCGTTCGCCGCGCTCGCGTTCGGGCTCGGCTTGTGCAATCACCGCCTGATCGTGCTCGTTGCGCCGCCCTCGCTGCTGCTGCTCGTGCTGGGCTGGCGCAGCCTGACGCCACGGTCCGTCGCCGTCGCGGCTGCCGCCTTCATCATCGGCCTCAGCGTCTACCTGTACCTGCCGATCCGCGGCGAGATGGAGCCGGCGCTCTCGTGGGCGCGCCCCGCCAACTGGCACACCTACTGGTCCATGTTCCTCAACGGCCAGACGCCGGCCGGGTACTGGCGGATCGACCTCGCCGACCGGATCGCTGTCCTGTGGGCATACCCGTCGTACGACCTCACCTGGGCCGGGCTCGCGCTGGCGGGTGTTGGCGCCGTCGTCGCCGCGCGACGGTACGGTGCGGTAGCCGCCTACTTCGCCGTCCTCATCGCGCTGGATGCCGTCGTTGTCGAGACCTACTCCATCCACAACATCTACAACTACCTGACGCCCGGCTACATGGCGCTGTGTGTCCTGATCGGCGTCGCCGCCGCGTGGATGGCCGAGGTCACGCGCCGCGCGGCGGCCGCACGCACCGACGTACGGCCCTGGCTGCAGGCGGCGACCGTCGCAGCGTGCCTGTCGCTGCTGCCGGCATTCCTCGTGGCGAAGAACTTCAACCGCGTCAACCGCAGCGGCGACTACGCGGCATACGACTTCGCGCAGACGACGCTCGACCGGCTGCCTCCGCGCGCGGTCGTGCTCACTGACAGTTGGTCGGCGTCGCCGCTGTGGTACCTCCAGTTCGTGCAGGGGCAGCGGCTCGACGTCGTCGTCTCGCCGATCTTCTCGGTGCAGGGCGAAGACATCGTCGGGTTCGCGCGGCGGCAGATGGCGGATGGGCGCCCCGTCTATATGGCGGAGGGGCTGCGGACGCCGCGTAGCGTGCTGACCGGAGACTTCACCGTGCAGCCGGTGATGCTCAACGGCATCGAGGAGATGCTCGTGAACACGCTGCCGAAGCCGCAGTATCGCGACGATCTGGTCGCCACCGGCTCGCTCTTCGCGGTGCTCGACAAGGCGCCGGAGAGCGTGGTGGCGTCCGTGCCGGCGCCGGCCGCGCGAGCGGATGTCTTCGCGCCGGGCGTGACGTTAGCGGGATTCGAGACGGCCGACGCTGCAGTGGCGCGCGGCGACGTCGTGCAGCTCACCTACTACTGGCGCGCCGACCGGCCGCTCACGTCGGATCTGAGCGCCGTGACGCTGTTCTTCGACGCGCTCGGCAAGGCGCAAAGCGTGCGCGGCATCCCCGTATGGTCGCAGTCGCGAGAGCTCGGTCAGGGCGTACTGCAGACGTCGAAATGGCAGCCCGGCGCGATCATCCGCGAGTCGTACTTCGCGCTCGCCCCGCGCACGCTGGCGCCGGGCGACTACACCATCCGCATCGCGGTGTTCGACGGGACGGCGAGCGCCGCGCGCGCGCACGAAGACGCGCAGCACCTCGTGACGATCGGCCACATCACCGTTCGCTGAGCCCGGCCGGCAGGGCAGCCCGCGAGCGCGACTGCGGTGCGACGCGGAGTGCCGCGCGCGCACAGCCGGCCAGACCCCGGCCCATGGCGGCCGCCGCGAGCGAGACCACGAGCACGTACGCGAGCGCCAGGCTCACGAGCAACATCGGCGCCAGGACGACGAGATTGAACTCGAACGCGCCGATCCGCACGAGCGTGGCAGCGAAGCGCCCTCCGCCCGGCAATTGGCCGACGAGGCCGTTGATCGCCAGTCCGGCCAATACCCAGGAGACCAGCGCCAGCGCGCACAGGATCGCGACGTTGGCCGCGCGCCGGGCGCCGGCGCGCAGCACATGTGCGACCGGCGCGCCCGCAAGCATCGCACCGGCCACGAGGGCCAGTTCACACAGCGTGCTGATGACGATGATCGTGCGCATCGGCACTCCCACTCGAAGTGCGTGAATCGAAAGCCGGGGCGGTGCGTGCCCTCATCGTACGGTGCCGCGCGCGGCCTGTCAGCACGGCGTGTCAAGGAGCGCGTCCGTCTGGCGCCTCGGCGGGTGCGGCGCTATACAGGCCGCATGACCTACGCGGCGACGCTGGACTCCCTGCGGCAGCACCCCGTCCCCGATTGGTTCCGCGACGCGAAACTCGGCATCTTCGTGCACTGGGGCGCCTACTCCGTGCCCGGATGGGCGGCGCGCAGCGAGGGCTCGCAGTTCGAGCAGGCCGCCGCGAAGGGCTGGGAGTACGCGTTCGCCCACAACCCATACGCGGAGTGGTACCTGAACAGCCTCTCGATTGAAGGAAGCCCGACGCGCGAGCACCACGTCGCGACGTACGGCAAGGGCTTCTCGTACGACGAGTTCGGGCCGATGTTCAATGCTGCCATGCGCGGCTGGGATCCGTGTGCATGGGCATCGCTCTTCGCCGCATCCGGCGCGCGCTACGTCGTCCCCGGCGCCAAGCACCACGACGGCTTTCTGATGTGGCCCAGCAACCATCCGAATCCGTTCAAGCCGGCATGGCACGCCGAGCGGGATCTCATCGGCGAACTCGCGACCGCCGTCCGCGGGCAGGGGATGCGCTACGGTCTCTACTATTCCGGCGGGCTCGACTGGACGTTCCAGGGTCTGCCGATCCGCAGCATCCCGGAGATGCTCGCCGCGATCCCGCAGGGCGAAGACTACGCGCGCTACGCCGACGCGCACTGGCGCGAGCTCATCGAGCGCTACGAGCCGGCGATCCTCTGGAACGACATCGGCTATCCCGTCGCGGCCGGCGCCGAACGCCTCTTTGCGGACTACTACAATCGCATGCCCGATGGTCTCATCAACAATCGCTTCGACTTCCGCGGCGCCATGAGCGGCACGGCGCACTGCGACTTCATTACGCCCGAGTACTCCACGCTGGCGGAGATCTCGGAGCGCAAATGGGAGTCCTGCCGCGGCATCGGTCATTCGTTCGGCTACAACCGCAACGAGACCGCCGGCGACTACCTGACGGGCGCGGCGATCATCCGCCTGCTCGTCGATATTGTCAGCAAGAACGGCAATCTGCTCCTCAATGTCGGCCCGACGGCGTCGGGCGAGATCCCCTGGGCGCAGCGCATGTGCCTGGTCGAGCTGGGGGAGTGGCTGCGTACGAACGGCGACGCCGTGTACGGCACCCGTCCGTGGCGCGTGCCGGCCGCCACCACCGCGGACGGCATCGACGTCCGGTTCACACAAAAGGACGGCGCGCTCTTCGCCATCGTGCTGGGTTCACCACCCGGCGCCGGCGTGACCATCCCGGGCGTGGCCCTTCAGGACGGCGCCACGGCCGAACTGCTCGGCTACGGCGCCCCGCTCGTCTGGCGCCGTGAAGGCGACGGTGTCGCCATCGATCTGCCGGCGGCACTGACGCCGTCGCCCGCATGCTCGCTGCGGCTCTCGCCGGCGCCCGCCTAGGCGTCAGCCGATGCGTGGCGGACGCTCCTGTCCGATCGGGCTGGAGCGCGTGCGGCATCGCGACGCCATGCTGCGCCGAGGGCGACGTGTAGGGCGAACGGGGCAGCCACCCGCAGAGTGGAGGAGCATGTACTGTGGCCAAGCTGATCTACTCGGCGATCGCGTCCCTTGACGGTTGTATCGCAGACCAGAACGGCACCTTCGACTGGGCAGCCCCGGACGAGGAGGTGCACGCCTTCGCCAACGACCTTGAGCGCCCGATCGGCACCTATCTCTACGGACGGAGGATGTACGAAGTGATGGTCGCATGGGAGACCATGGGCTCGTTGGACGAGCCGGCCGTCGTGCGAGACTTCGCCACCATCTGGCGCGCGGCCGACAAGATCGTGTACTCGCGGACGCTGAAGGTGGCGTCAAGCGCGCGGACACGGATCGAGCGGGACTTCGACGCCGAGGTGGTCCGAGGGATGAAAGCCACTGCTGAGCGCGACATGACCGTCGGCGGCTCCGAACTCGCCGCCCGCGCAATCGAAGCCGGGTTGGTCGACGAATTCCAGTTCTTCCTCGTCCCCTTCGTGGCAGGAGGGGGCCAACGGATACTGCCGTCCCACGTCCCCATGAACCTCGAACTCCTCGACGAACGCCGCTTTGGCGGCGGCACCGTGTACGTCCACTATCGCATTCGGACGTGATGGCCGCTCTGTCCACCGGGGTTTGTGAGGCCGGCACTCGTGCCGCGGGTACGGCCCTGCTGCTACACTCCGACCATGATGATTCACCCGCCACGATCCGCGCGCCGCACGGGTGACCGCCCGTGACGCGCTTTGACGGCGACCGCGGACCGCTCGGCCCGCCTCCCATCGCCTTTCGCTTCCCGGATCGCCGGGACGGCTTCCGTACCTTCCGTCGCGCGCTGCCGTTCATCGTCATCGCCGTCACGCTGATCGTCCTGTACGTGCTCGCGAACATCGGCAAGAACCTGTACGCCGATCTGCTCTGGTTCGATAGCGTCGGCTACCGATCCGTCTACGTGACGCGAATCACGACGCGCATCTGGCTGTTCTTCGCCGGCGCGGGCGTCTTCCTCGCGCTCGCGGTGCCCAGCATCCTTGTCGCGCGGCGTCTAGCCCCATCGGCGGATGATCCTGACTTCGAAGTGAGCTACGAACTGCGCGAACTGCTGGCGGATCTCCAGTCGCCGGGCGTGCAGCGCTTCGCGCTCGTCGCCATGCTGCTGCTCGTGGCCTTCGTGGCGGTGATCTTCGGCGCGAATGCGGCGGGGCACTGGGATAATGTCCTCTTGTTCCGCCACGCGCAGGACTTCGGTACCAAGGATCCGCAGTTCCACCGCGACCTGGGGTTCTACGTCTTCAAGCTGCCGATCTACCAATTCGCGCTCGATTGGCTGCTCGCGGCGCTCGTCGTCACCATCGTCGGCACGCTTGCCGTGTACGCCTTCCGTGCCGTGCTGTACGGCTTCCGCGTGGATGCGCCGCGGCCCATCGCACGCCACGTCTTCAGCGTCGATGTCCCGCGCGGCATCAAGATCCATATCTCGATCCTGCTCGTCGCGCTGCTCCTCATCTTCGTCGCGCGCTACTACATCAGCACGTTCAACCTCGTGTACTCGACGCAGGGCGCCGACCTCGGTGCGTTCTACACCGATATCCACGCCAACCTGCCCATCATCTACGTCAAGATGGCGGTCGCGTCGCTCGTGGCGCTGCTGGTCGTCGCCGGCATTTTCCGTGCCGGGCTGCTGCTGCCGCTCGGCGGCATCGCCGCGTGGATCGTGGTCTCGATCGCGGGCGCCGTATATCCGGCGGTCGTGCAGAGCTTTGTCGTGCAACCGAACGAGATCTCGAAGGAAGCCCAGTACCTCTCGCGGAACATCGACGCGACGCGCTACGCCTACGGTCTCGATCAGATCGACGAGCGCCAGTTTCCCGCCAGCGCGGCGGCCACCGCGCAAGAGGTTGCCGCGAATCAGGACACGATCGACAACGTGCGCCTCTGGGACCCGGAGCCACTCCGTGCCGCGCTTCGTCAGCTCCAGACGATCCGCCCGCTTTTTGACTTCCTTGACGTTGATGTAGACCGGTACGTGATCGGCGGGAAGACGAAGCAGGTGATGCTGAGCGCGCGGGAGCTCGACTCGAAGAAGCTGCCGCTCGACGCGCAGACGTGGGTCAACAGCCGGCTGCAGTTCACGCACGGCTACGGCTACGCCGTGGCCGCCGTCAACGAGTCCCTACCCGATGGCAGCCCGAAGCTCATCGTTAGCGACATTCCGCTGCAAGGTCCGATCAAGACCGACCGGCCGGAAGTGTACTTCGGCGAGCAGGCGGACCACTACATCATCGTCGATGGCAACGAGCCGGAGTTCACGCCGGCGGCGAGCGGTGATCAGAACGTCCGCACCAAGTTCACGGGGAGCGGCGGCGTCAAGATCAACAGCCTGTTGCGCAAGGTTGTCTACGCATGGAAGTTCGGTGACCGCAACATCCTGATCTCGGGCGCGCTCAACAGCAACAGCCGGCTCATCTATCGCCGGAATATCCAGCAACGCATCAACGAGATGGCGCCGTTCCTCAGGCTCGACGCCGACCCGTACATCGTCGTCGATCAGGGCAACATGTACTGGATGCAGGATGCCTACACGACGACGGACCTCATCCCGTACTCCCACCGCACCGGCGGCGTCAACTACATCCGTAACAGCGTGAAAGTCGTCGTCAATGCGTACTCCGGCGAGACCACGTTCTACGCGACGCAGCCGGACGACCCGCTGTTGAAGGCGTACACGGCGATCTTTCCGAAGCTCTTCACACCGTTCGACCAGATGCCCGCCACGCTCCGCCAGCACATTCGGTATCCAGAAGATCTGTTCCGGCTGCAGTCGCAGGTGTACCTGCGCTACCACATCCGCGACGCGCGCGCCTTCTACCAGAAGGAAGACCAGTGGGACATCCCGACCGAGATCTTCGGCAGCACCGAACAGCCGGTGCGCCCGTACTACGTGATCGCGCGGATCCCCGGCGAAAAGAGCGAAGAATTCATGCTCATCCGGCCGTTCGTGCCGCTCAACCGCACGAACGCGATCTCCTGGCTCGCCGCGCGCTCCGATGGCGACAACTACGGCAAGCTCGTTGCGTTTCGCTTCCCATCGACGGTAAGCGTGCCCGGCCCCACACAGGTCGAACGCCGCATCGACTCCGATGGCCGCGTGTCACAGCAGCTCACGTTGTGGAATCAATCAGGCTCGAAAGTGATCCGCGGCAACCTGCTGATGATCCCCATCGGCAACGCAAACGTCTTCTTCGAGCCGCTCTACCTTGCCGCCACGGCCCCGGGCGGCAACGAACTGCCGCAGCTCAAGCGCGTCGTTGTCGTCAACGGCGACAGCATCGCCATGGAGCCCACGCTTTCGCGCGCGCTCGATGTCATCTTCGGCCGCGCCGCGCCGTCCGGCCTCGACAGCAGCGGCGCCAGTCCCGGGTCACCGGTGGCCACGCCCCAGCCGGGCGCGACGCCGTCGCCGACCTCCGCGAATGCCACACCACTGGGTACACCGCCGTCGTCCGCCACCGCCGCGCCGGCCGCTGGTGACGTCGCGTCGCTCGTCGCGCAGCTTGGCGATTCGTACACACGGGCGCAGACGCTGCTTCGCAATGGAGACTTCGCGGGCTACGGCGCCGAGCTCGATCGGCAGAAGCAGCTCCTGGGCCGCCTGCAACAGCTCGTGGGCACGCCGACCGCGCGGCCATAGCAGAAGCCCGGCGCCGCCACGACGCCCCCACTATCTCGATGCCGTCAGCGGCGTGCACCCGGCGCGTACGACAAGACCCCTGCGACAGCGGCATCAATTGGCTACAATCGATCTCGAGGCTGAAGCGAGCGGGAGTAGCTCAGTTGGTAGAGCATTTGCTTCCCAACTATCCCAGCCTAAACGCTGTGCGCTCGTAGCTACGAATCACGCCAAAATGCGTCCAGTTATCGTCTGTTGTTGTGCCGCCTTCCGCCGTCTACCCAGTTGCGTTTATCGACGAGCTTCCATCATTCGGACGCAGTATCCTACAGGCGACCGCTACCGACTGCGTCTCAATCATTGGAAGGATCACAACACCGATGCGACTGCTCATGTTCATCGCAGCTGTGGCGCTCGGTGTCTCCTTTGCGGCGTGTCAGGGCAATTCGAAACGAACGCAAACGCCGACGATCTCGCCCGATTGTGGATCGCATCCGCCGTCGACGGATCTCACGGTCACGGGTCGCGACGAGCGCACACCAGTGGTCGCATCCACCACCGCGTATGCCGACTTCGAGAGAGTGCTGACGGCATACTACGGCGCGCGATTCGACGCGACCTACACGCTATGTCCGGCTACGGCCAACGATGGAACGATCGCCGGCGGCCATTTGCGAATGGTCAAGGACGGATCTTCCCGTGCCAGGGTAGATACCGACTTTACTTTGGGCACCAGCAACGCGACTGTGATTAGCATCGCATTGAAGGGTGATCGTGAAATCAGAGCGGCCGAATGCTCTGACAATCTCGGCGCCTACTATCGCCTCATCCTTGGAGATAAGGCATCCGCGGCTAGCGCACCTGGTTCCCCATACACCGAGTTCCTTAACTACGGCAAAGCATGCATCGATAACCCGGTGGACGTATCGATAAAGGACGTTCTCACGCACGGTGACCCATTCAGCTATTTCCCGCTTCGGTTGACTGACCTCAAGACCGGCTCGGGCGTCTATGCCTACGACCTGTCCGAGAACCATCGGCAAGTCGCTGGGGCTGACGCCATTTGCTTCACGTATGGCCGTACAACGGAGACGGTACATGAGCAATGCTTCAACGGCGATAACGTGCTAGTTTCGGGCTCGTGGGAGTACGCGACCCACGCGACGACGATGGTTGTAACCAGCATCGCCAACGCGATTAAGGACGAAGACTTCGTTCCCCCTTATGATGTCATGCACACGTCGGACGAGTGTCCCGGCACAACGGCATGGGATCGCTCCAAATCCAACAATCCGGAGAGCGCGCCCGTGGTCGCAAGCACGGGCGCCGAATATCACGACGCGCTGACGAGATATTTCCTCAGCCGTTACAAAGTCACTTACGCGCTCTGCTCGCATCCTCCCGAAGGAGACGGTTCACCAATCGATGGCACGTTGTCCTGGATCAAGGACGGCACGACGCGCGCCCGTTTTGATCTGGCTCCCGCCGGATCGCCGGCACGCGGATCGGTAAACGATAATGAGATATTCGATCGCCTCGGCCTGGGGGTGCCGAACTCGACGAAAATCAACCTAGAAGACTGGAAGAGCATAGTAGAGCCGTCGGGCGGGTTGAAGCAGACTCGAACGGAAGCAGGATTAACCGGCACCTGTTTTCTTGATACTCGAAATTCAACCGAGGAGTGCTTCAGCGACGACGGTGTTCTCCTCTACGCGCGCGAAGGCACGCAGATGACGCTGCGCGCGTTGTCTGTGTCCACCGCCATATCTCCATCGGACTTCGACGCTCCAGCCGGGCAATGACCCCGCCGCCGCGAACCGCCAACGATCTACGGTCGCTCGCCGCTAGGCAAGAAGGTCAGCGATCATCTTCGACTCCACTGACCTTCGGCCATCCAGCTTCGTTGGCAACATCCGCGCTATGGGTCGGCACGTTCCCAAGAGGTTGATTAGCGTGACGAGGCGCCCTTCGGGATCGGCAACGAACAAGCATCCCCAATCCTCGCATCGCGGACACAACAAAACATCGACGAGATGCTCCGTGGCCCCTGCCGAGCGCGAGTACGCTAGAATCACACAACTCCAGCGAGCGGGAGTAGCTCAGTTGGTAGAGCATTTGCTTCCCAAGCAAAGGGTCGCGAGTTCGAGTCTCGTCTCCCGCTCCACTTCATAGTTAGGCGCACGCTGCCGAATCTACAGGTAGGAAGATTCGGAGGTGTGCCGTGCCCAATCCCAGTAGCAGCTCGCATCCTAGTGCGCCTAATTATTCTCATCCGGAGGTCGCGGCGCCGCCCGTCGAGACGCTCCTCCGGAGCTTCCGGCTGGCGCTCCGGGCCGAGAACCTCAAGGACAAGACGCTCGTTATCTACGCCGACGCGGTGATGCGGCTGGAGCGATTTCGGGTCGAGCAAGGGATGCCGCCGATCACCGCCATGACGGCCGAGCACCTCCGCGAGTACTTCGGCTCGATGCAGGGCGTCAACGCTCCGGCGACGATGAACCAGCGGTACCGCTCGCTCAAGCGGTTCTTCCGGTGGTTGCTCGAAGAGGGGGAGATCCGCGAGAACGCGATGCTCCGCTTGCGGCCGCCGCGGGTACCCGACCAGATCCATGAGCACTACGGCAAAGAGGCCCTTGAGCGCGTGCTCAAGGCATGCGGCGACAGGTCATGGACATCACTGCGTGACCGAGCCGCCGTGCTCGTTCTCTACGACACGGGTGTCCGCGCGTCTGAGCTCGTCGGCATGCGGATCGATGATGTGAACATGGATGAACAAAGCATCAAGGTGACCGGGAAGGGAGGAAAGGAGCGGCTGGTCCCGATCGGAAATGCGGCGGCCGTCGCGCTCGACAAGTACCTGCGGAAGCGGCCGGCGACCGTGGCGGACTACGTGTGGATCTCGACCCGCGGCCAGACGATGACATTCAACGCGCTGCGCATGTGCCTGCGGCGGCGGTTTCTGGACGCCGGCGTGCCCTTCAAGGGGATCCACGCTTTCCGCCGCGCGTTCGCGATCGCCTTCCTCGACGCCGGCGGCTACGCCGAGGATCTCCAGCAGATCGCCGGCTGGAACTCGCTGCAGATGGTCCAGCGTTACACGAAGGCCACAGCCAGCAACCGCGCCCGCCGCGCCCACCGCAAGCTGTCGCCGGCGGATCGGCTGGGAGTTCGGTAGCGAGCCGCGGAGCGGTTGCTATCGTCTGCGTGGTTCCGTCGGTAAGATCGGCTACTCGCACCCTCCTGATGGGTGCGAAAATAACGACGACGCCATACGGACCGAGCACGTGGTTAAGCCGATCCCGATCATCGACTTGTTCGCCGGCCCCGGCGGTCTCAGCGAGGGCTTTACTAGCGTGCGCGCAAAAACCGGAGCGCGAGCGTTCCGCATAGCACTTTCTATTGAGCGCGAAGAGGCAGCCCACACTACGCTCCGGTTGCGCGCTTTCTTCCGGCAGTTCTCGCCGGGCAAGGTGCCTAAAGCCTACTATCAGTACCTCCGCGGTGAGATTACTCGGGACGCTCTCTATCGCGCGCACCCGACTGCGGCGTGTGCTGCCAAGCAGGAAGCATGGCTCGCCGAACTGGGCGTTGAGCCTCACGACAATGTGAAGCAACGAATCTGCGAAGCGCTCGATGGCGCATCTGTTTGGGCACTGATCGGCGGCCCTCCCTGCCAGGCCTATTCTCTCGTTGGACGCGCGCGAAGAACACACGTACCGCGGGAAGAGTTCGAAGCCGACAAACGACATCGGCTCTATAAGGAGTATCTCCGGATCCTCGCCGATCATCGTCCACCGGTCTTCGTGATGGAGAACGTCAAAGGACTGCTCTCGTCAACGCTGAAAGGCGAACGCATCTTCGAAAGGATCCTTGAAGACTTGGCGGCTCCCAGCGATGCCGTTGGGAACGCCGACGGACTGCGCTATCGACTGTTCCCCTTTAACGCCGCCGGCCAGACACAACTATGGTCCGACGCCAAGGATTTCATCATCCGAAGCGAGGAGCACGGCATTCCGCAGGCACGGCATCGGATCATCGTTCTTGGTGTGCGGGAAGATCTGCTCACAACAGATGCGCCGGCGATGAAGCTTGATCGGATTGGTACGGTGTCGGTCGCGGCAGTGATTGACGATCTTCCCCGTCTCCGTAGCGGCCTTTCCAAGGGCGTGGACTCTGGCGTCGCTTGGCGTAACGCAATTCGGAGCGCAGTTGAGCGATGGTCGAGCCATCCGCAGTTTCGGACGGCGGAAATGGCAAGAGTGCTCCGGCATGCGGAAGGGATTGTGAAACGCCTCCGTGTACCTAGATCGGGCCGCGGGGCGCCGTTCCGCCGAGTCGAAAGCGCACCGGCGTACAAGCCTGACTGGTATACCGATGTCCATCTTGAGGGCGTCTGCAACCATGAGACGAGGGGTCACATAACATCCGACTTAGAGCGGTATCTGTTCGCGAGCTGTTTCGCGGTGCTGCACGGGCGCTCACCGACCTTGAAAGACTTCCCGGACTTTCTACTTCCAGACCATCGAAACGCGCGCAACGCGCTCAACGGCAACTTGTTCTCTGATCGCTTCCGTGTTCAAGTCAAGAGCCGCCCGTCAACCACGATCACTTCCCACATCTCCAAAGATGGTCACTACTTCATTCACTACGATCCCAGTCAGTGCCGCAGCCTGACTGTCCGCGAGGCCGCGCGGCTGCAGACCTTTCCCGACAACTACTTGTTCGAGGGTTCTCGCACGGAGCAGTACGTGCAGGTGGGCAACGCGGTGCCGCCGATACTCGCGCATCAAATTGCGGGAGTGGTCCTCGACGTTCTGCGTCCTCTCACTGGCGAATCGCCGGAGCCGACGCGACGACCGTCATCGCACAAGCCTACTTCCGGTCACACAAAGTTGCTGGAGCGGGCACTGATCGCAAAGGGGTTCGCGGTGCCGACAGATTTGCATCGAGAGATCTAGGAGCGCGTAGTTGTACCGCCGAAACTCACTGGGAGGAGTGAGGCGTTCGGCCAGTTCTCTTAGCCATTCTTTCCGCCTCGTCTCGCCGTCATACGGCGCTCCGACAAGACGACAGAGAACGCGAACAACATTCGCATCAATGATCACCGCACGCACGCCGGCGTGGAGACTGAGTGCAGCAGCGGCCGCGTAAGGGCCCACTCCCGGCAAGCGTTCAAGCTCCGCTTGGTCTCGAGGAAGTCGACCATCGCTTTCGCCTACGCTGCGTGCGAGGTCGTGCAGAAGCGGTGCTCTCCATCGGAGCCCGAGTGGAGCGATGAGATCAGCGATCTCTTTCGGGCTTGCGGCGGCGAAACGCACTGCCGTGGGGTAGCGCCTTCGCATCTCCAAGAACACTGCAACGACCTGACGAGCGCGTGTTCGTTGAAGAAAGATTTCTGTGGCCAGAGCCTGCCACAACGTTAGATCGCCGCGCCATGGGTAGCTCTGGAAATGTGCATCGCCCCAGCGTGTCAGGGCTCGTCTAATCTGGCGGACGCGGCGCGCCTCGAGCGAACGGCCACGTGCAAACCCCTGCGTCGCCACTTTCGCTTAACCCTCTTCGAGAGGCGATTTGAAGCCAAGACGGGCGGCCTCGTCGAAGATAAGCACGCCCTGCTTGGCCTGTTTTGGAGAAGGCTCTTGCTGAGCCTTGGCAATACGACCGAGGCTAAAGCTGAGAGAACGCTGCCACGACGCCAGATTGTTTGTGTCTTTGGCCCACTTAGATATCTCATACCAGGTCTCGGATGGGATTGCTTTAACGCGCTCAATATCGGCTTTCGCGTCCGGAGCGAGGCTCACCGGCGCGCGCTGAACCCCAATGGCTTCGTCGCGTGACATGAGTTCGGCTGAAAGGCCCGATGACAGGTCGAGCTCCAACTGAGTAACTGAGCCCCAGCACCGATCCGCCTTACACCACTCAGTGACGTTCTTGCCGGACGCACCTTCAACTAGATGCCGGTATATCGCAGGCGCTATGGTGGTCAATGTCTCCTGCAACGAAAGGGATATGCCTTGATCGCGCCAGATGCGATCAAGATCGATGCGCTGAGATGTCTTGTGGGCGATATATCCAATCGAGTAAGCCACGACATTCGCCCGATAACCTCCAAGGTTGAGTGACTGAACGATCCGCTCAGCACGGCGGAAGAGGATCGCCTTCGCGGCAAGCCGATGAAAGTACGCCGCATCCACATTGATCGCTCCCCGCTTCCTGAGACGAACCGTGTACTCGGCGAAATTCTTCTGGGCACCTCGGCTCACGATATGGGGCAGTTGATCCCAGGTACTCTCGAATTTCGCGAGGTCGGTCTTGGTGAACATCTGCGATCGCGGGTTTTCCGCGTCAAAGGTCTTCCTCTGTGCGACCGTTCGCGCGCGACTGCGTGCATCGAGAAACTGACCGCGGGCCCGTTCGTAAAACCAACGGGTTTGGCGTTGCCCCGAACCGACTGCTGGAGCCCAGATGGAGCGAGACAGTTCTTCGAGCTTCACGTGGAACGGGTCATTAGCGGAGAAGTCGGCCTCGTTGACGGAGTTCTGGCTATTGGCATATCGGGAAATGAGTGGGATGACATCCTTGACCAGAACTGGGTCGACTACGGACAGCTTGGCTTGCACTGAAATCCGGCTGATGTCGGCGCGATCCTTCTTGGCAGCCTGATAGATCGAAGCGGTGGTCTGGCCACCATTCACAATCTGTAGTCCCCGCGCCCAGCTGATTGCTGTTCCGCCGTCGGGCGCGGCGACGAGGTGTATCTCATCGGCAGTTGCTGAGATCCCATTGTTGTACGCGAGGAAGCGCTCTGGCTCATTGAGGATTGTGTCGCGGATGCCACGATTCACCTTTCCTCTCGCTTGAAGAAAGGAGCGGACGTTCAGCTCCAGCAGCCTTGGGCCATACTCACCGTATAAGCTGGCGAGAATTGTGCCGGGAATGATCGCCAGATAGGCCTGATATTCCGAGTCAGCGCGCGGAGCCGGCAGGCACGGTATGGGATGTTCGTACCTAGCCACGAAATCTATCTCAATCGGTTCGTGGCCCTGTCCGGAAGTTACGCATCGGTACAGACGCCTTAAGTCCCAGATGTGGGTGGAAATGTCCAGTCCGTCTGATGATTCCGGTTTCACCGAACTGAGGGTCGTGAGGCCATCTGTGAGCACGAACAATCTGACCCGGTACAGGTCAGTGCGCATCTCGAATATCGACCGCGCCATGTCTGATTCCGGAGATGCATCTGGAAGCGACGAGGCATAACCCGCGCGAGACTTCGTCAGGAAAGCGTGCAGTCGTCGCATCGCCGTTTCGATCTGGTCCTTCGTCACGGTGACCGGGGGTACAGACCCGGTGTGAATGGTGATGAAGAGATCAAGCCGCCCTTCTTCGAGGTCTGCGTGATAGCCGGAGACCTCGACGCCAGTAGCGCGATGGCGACAGACCTCACCGTCGTCTATTTCGCCAGCTGTCACCAGTTGGGAGATCATTAGGGAAGCGAATGCATCCTCGATCGCGTCCGGAGAATCGCCGTCCGCGCATAGCTGAGTCTCCTCGTGAATCTCCGCGGCGAATTGCGCCAGGTCAGTATCTTGATTGGTCATGCTTACTCGCTTCTAGCTGGAATGATCTGTGAGAGACCGCTCAGGGAAGAACCCCAACGACCGATTGCTAACATCGCCGATCACGAGAGCGCGATCGAGGAAGCGATTGAACTCCTCGCACGCCGTCTCCGGGACGAGTGCGCAGTTGTGACAAGCGGCAAGATTGCATGAGTCGGGACCTTGTCCGTGAGCGCCCAGTTCCATGCAGACAGGATCGGCGGAGCACCACTGCGCCTCTTCGATCGCGCGGATGACGATCGGATCGAGGTACCCGGGTTTCCCCATACGCACAAGCCCGCCCATCGTTCCTTCGGAATCTCCGGCGGCGGTGTAGATGAGGATGCCTGCCATCGGGTGTTCACTATCGTCGGAAACGTACAGACGCTCGCGGAGGGCAGCTGAGCTGTATCCACACTCGAACGTGAGCCGATTGATCAAGAGGTGAGAGAACGTGTGGAGAAGCACCAGCCTGGCATTGATCGCGCGTATCCTTAGTCGACGGTCTTGCTGAGCTGTTCCGTATCTCTGCACGAGCCCCGCGATGCGTTGGGCTACGTCTTCCCGGCGCTCCCACTGCTCAATGCGGCGCTGGTCGAACTCAAGGAAGATACCCTCGCCGTGGACCACATAGCCGGGAAGCCAATTGTCCCGTCCTTCGGGCACCTTTCTCCTCAGCAATGATTTGCGGTCGTCGAGCGTGAGCTCGTTTTCAGAGAACGTTCTACTGAATCCGGTGAGTACGCGAGTCTCGCGAAGACGATGCACCAGCATCACCCGCGTGAACACTGAAGAGATAACCTCGTCATAGGATCGAGGATCCACCTCTTGAATCTTCAGGTCGTCGTCGTTTCGAACAGCCTGAAGCGCTCGGTATTCGTCACGCCGGACGGCTGACTCGTCCTCTCCATCCTCCTGTTGTGACTCGGCCTCTCGATCGTCTTTCTCACCGGACACAACGACCGTGAAAGCGGCCCGGATCTGTTCGTCGCTGAACGGATGCAGGAGTTCTCCGTGCGATCCACGTAGCTCCTCTGGCCCTACCTGCAGGTCCGATCGAATTGCCAGTCGCACCCAGACCGATAAAGGTGGAGCCTCCAGCAGCGCCACCAACTCCGACGGCGCCGCAGGGGTGCTGCGGGGCAGGTAAATGGCGCTTCTCACATGGGCAAAATGGAGGTTCGTTGCCGACCGAAGAGAGCCTCGGAGCGGCATCGCACACAGCTGACTGTCCTCCGTCCCAAGCCACGGTGTCTTGCCCTGACAGAGAAACCTTGCGCCGTCCGTTAGGTTGTCCGTGACGTATGTGGAGGCGTGATCGCCTTCCCCGCTCGCCTCCATGATCGACGCCAATGTGCGTGTCCTGCTGCATCCGTCGCAACTGACTCGTTCGCTCGAAAGCGAAGCACCGCCAGTCGCGGACAATCGCACTTGGCCGGTGCATGCCGGATCAGCCGCGTGATGAACCCATTCCCTCCAGGGGAAGTCTTGCAGGTGGCCGTGCTCACACATAGCAACGAACCTGACCTGCGACATCACGCTGCGCCTGTGGCCGCGCCCGCATTCCTCGCATGTGACTCGTCCTCGTTCTGTTAGCGGACGCTTGGCCAACAGGTGGCACCATTGGCACAAGTGCCACTGCGGGAATCGAAGAAACGGGACCGTTAGTAGCGCGTTGGGAATGGCTTGTCCCATCCGTGGCTCTCTGTAATCAGGAGGGAGCCGGAAATGGTCGACGCGCAGTTGGCGCTCGAGGCGCCACTCTTCGATGCGGAAGTCGTTTAGATCGGTAAGGGCGTTGGCGTTCCCGTTTTCGTACCAGTGATCGAGCCCGGCAGCAATTAGAGACGTTCCGTCGCGAATGACTATCATCGCGCCAACTCCGAACGGAGCAATGAGTTGACCGCGTCGAATCGGACCGTTCGGCATGGCCTAGCCCCCTGCCGTAGTGCTGGGTGTACCCGGCTCAGGGACGTTTGTTGCGCCAAGAATCGGAGCGACTGGAGCGTCCAGATAGAGACGCGTGATCTCAACTTGACATTCGGCGTCGACATTCCGCATCGACTGTGGCGTGGACCAGGAAAGCCGGGTACGTTCGGCTGTCGCGTACGACCCGGCCTGCCTTAGAAGGGGAATATCGGCGTCACTCCACTTTGCTTGCCAGTTCGTTCGTTCCCACCGGCGCCACTGATCCACACGGTGATCAAACACGCGCTCGAAGTTCGCATCCTCCTCGGGATCCACTTTGCGGACGCGGTTCAACATGACGCGACGCACATCTTCGACGAGAGTCGTTGGAAACGGAAAGGGGGGGAGATGATCGTCACCTGCCTGCCGGACGTACGCGACCATGACGGCGTGCAGAGCTCGATCCAGCGCAGGCGGCGAAAACGGGGTGACGCTCGTCGGCTCGACCTGCGCATAGAGCCGCTCGTGGTAGCTCCTGAACTGCTCGAAGTGCGATCGATCACGGGGCTTCGACGGGCTGTAAATTGTGGCCACGAGCCCAGGCCGCTCCTGCCAAAGCCGGCCCACTCGCCCGGTCACCTGGATGTACTGCGAAGTCGTCTTAGGTTGGCCTACAACCGCCATGAGCGAGAGGCGGGGGACATCGATACCGACCTCGATGATGCTTGAGGCAAGGCATACGTCCACCGGATAGGCACCAGTTGCCGTACAGGGAACTTCGAGTGAGGCGATGGCGGCCGGGACGTCTTCGCTCCTCAGACGCGATGTGAGCTCCTGTACATTATTGAGGGAGCGCACCTTTTCATCGGTCCGATTCCAAACCACTTTGAGGTAATCAACAACGTCCGACTGAAGAAGGGACAGGGCTACTCCCAGCTCTCGCAAGCTGTTGAAGAAGAGCATAAGCGTCCACCATGGATCGCGTTCTTCGGGCGAAAGAGCGAAAGACGCCTGAAGAAGTGCACTGAATGTACGCACTTCGGCCGTCTGCTGTGATCCAAGGCTGGATCCGTTCACGCCAACGTACATGCGTCCGGGTTGGAGGCTGTCGTCGCTATTGCGCGCGTATCGCGCAAAGTAGGAATCTTCAGCGGACAGCCCGGGCGATGGAAACAGCACAACGTGATCTCGAGCGTAGAGGGCGAGAACCTGCTCTTCATACCGTCGAATAGTCGCTGTTGAAGCAACGATCTTCGGCCGCACTACACTCGCTGGGTCCCGATGATCAGTACACAATTCTTCGATGATCGCTTCGTAAAGGCCCACCATTGATCCCAGCGGACCAGAGATGAGGTGGAGCTCGTCTTGGATGATGAGACCCGGCGGTGAAGCGAATCGAGATCCGTCTTGGCCAAGGCCAAACAGCGCCCTCGCCTCGGGCCGCCATGCCAGCATGGCGAACTTGTCAACGGTCCCGATGATGAGGGAGGGCGGTTCATCGTACATATCCGCATCGATGACCATGACCGGCAGCTCGTCTGCAAAATCACAGAGCGGATCGGAACATGTAAAGGCGACCGTGGTGCCCCGTTGCTCATAGCCGAGGACTTTCGGCGCCTGTGTCGGCGTTCCGCGAGGATGATTCAACGGCCCGAGCTGTGCGCGACACCAGGGACATCGGACTAAGAGAAACGGATTCTCGGCATTCTGCTCCTGCCTGACGAGAGCGCGAAACTGCCGGAGCGCCTCTTCCTTACTATTTGGCGTGCTGCTACCACCAACCCAGATTCCAATCGAGAACTGCGTCTCGCCGAGGTCGCTGATCCTCTTTCGCCGCATCTGTTCCATCGCGCAGATCAGGCCCGATGCACGCTGGAACTGCTGTGCTGTGAGGAGCCGCAGCGTGTATCGCATCAAGACGCTTACGCCCCGGTCCTTCGGGTCGCCCAGCCGTCGCATGAACATCGCGAATGCTGCGAGGCCAAGGTACGCCTCGGTCTTTCCTCCACCGGTGGGAAACCAGAGGAGCTCAACCGTCTCACGGGTGTCCGATCTGCCGTCTCCCGTCGAGCGAATACACATGAGAAAGAAAGCAATCTGGAACGGTCGCCACCAGCCGCGACCCGTTCCGAAGTCAAGCGGATCGGGCTCCATATAGGGCTCGGAGAACTTGATGCGCCTCGCCTTCGAATCGTATTGTGCGATTCGCACGCCAGGCGCCGAGCGGATCTGTTGCAGCAACACAGCTTCATTCGCGAGCTGAAAGGCCCTGGCGGCGTTAGGATCCTCCTTGAGGTATTTCAGGCCGTCACGCATCCGCTCAGCACTGCGGTCGCACACTTCAAGGTGCCGAAGTGCAACCTCGCGGTGTTTCACCAGCAACTCCGCACTTTTCCGTCGCTCACCGATCCACTGCTCGTAGCGCGATACGACCTCTTCGACTTCCGCCATTCCATCCGTGCCGGATACAAGACCTCCAAGGCGGGCCATGGAGACCCGTACCGGCGTGCCATCATCCCGGAAGATGTCAGGCGTCGTGCTAGGAGTCTCGAATTGCGGAAGGCACTCGGCGCTGACCGAGATGGCATGATCCCGATCACCCGAGAACTTCCAGTCCGCTGCACATCCGTGCCCGACCGCGAAGGTCTGCATCTCGCGGTACAAGAGAGCGAGCGACTCCTCTTCGTCGTCCGAGGCACTACGACTCCCATCCTTTCGGCGTTCCGCACTCGGAGTCGGATACGGCTGAATGCATGCGCGTGTGTCGGATGAGGTGACGGTGGCGCGAAAGTGAGACTGGAAGAGACTCGTCTCGGAAGCCGACGCACCAGCACTTGGCGTGCGATTTACGAGGCAAACGGTCAGCAGTGCTGACGCGCCGGCTCTTGGGCGAGAGAACACTTCGAGTCTGAGGTCGAGGCCGTCAAGTTCGTCTCCAACGAGCGGCTTTCGAATCATCCCCTGCTTGGCAAGTAGCTCGCTGGCGGTGAACCGAGCACTTCCGGTTATTTGCGAACGCCGCCACCAGAACCGTTCCTGCGTGCCGATCGTGACAGAGAATCGGCGATATCCCCCACCGCTTACCTCGACGACCAACTCGGAGGCGTCTGGAAGAAGACTCAAGAAGCTGACGCCTATGCTGCTCGGACGGAAGGAGGTGGCCGGCGACAGGTCGAGGTCATCGGAGTCAACCTCCGTCTTTGCCGCTCGCGCCACGCGGCCGGCGACCTTGTCTATGTTCTTGATGCCTTCCTCAGTGAGCGCACTGGAAGGTTCATCGTCGCGATCGGTAGCAGGGCCATCGGTGGGCGGTTCCTTAGTGTCGTCATCATCGGTGGCAAGCGTATTGATGGGATACAGGACTGCGACGCCATATCTCTTTGCCGGCGAGTCCCGCTGAAGGATCTCCTCACCCGTGCCTTTGACGCGCCAGGGGCCATACGATTCCTTCTGCTCCGAGAATCTGACGCTTCCGGTGCAGTCGAGTTCGGCACCTTGCGGAGACGGCCCGACGAGCTCCTCCCTGAGGGCAGCGACTATGGCGTCCCGATTCTGGTGATGGTCTGGCATGCTCGGCTCCTACTGTGGGCGCGTTGGCCGAACGAGAGCTTCACGCACGTCTTTCTTGACGCTCTCGTTGGCGAGGATTACAAGGCGATGGAGTGCGCGAGTCGTGGCAATATAGAAAAGCGCGACCGACGCGTCGTCGCGGATTCGATCGATATCGGTAACGATGACCGCTCCGGCCTCCAACCCTTTGAAGGCGTGGATGGAGGTGAAGCCAATCTCCCCCTCGCGGGCTGCCTCGAACGGCTTGATCCTATCCGCCCACGGTTTGACCGAAAGGGACGCGGCTGAACCGTCCACCCGCGGCGAAAGGATTACCACGTCGCGACCGCGAAAGCCCTGCCCATAGAGCGACTCCAGCGTCTGGACGAGAAGTTCGTGTTGCTGTTCGGCTGTCCTAAAGAAAAGGAGCTCCGGTTCGATACCATCATCTGGCCGCAGCACATGGGCGTAGTCTGGATCGAGTTGTCCGAGGATCCGAGCATACGCGGCGATTCGAGGAGTGTTACGACAGTTATCGCGCAGGACGTAGGAGTATACGGGTCCGCACCGTTCGTTCAGCGTGCTCTCGGCGTCAAGATGATCGGAGTCGAAGATGGCTTGCTTCTCAAAGTCGCCGAACATCCTCCACCTCCCGGCAGCCAAGCCGCCCCTGAGACTCACATCTAGGAAGTCAAGGAAGGAATCACGGAGAACGTCTTGCGCTTCATCAACGATGAGTTCATCGAACGTGAACTCGTCGCCGGAGGCGGCAAGGATCCTTTCCGTGGCGAGGTTCGGAAGTGCAGTCTCCCAGAAGTCCCGGTCGCGAGCTCCATCACTGCCCTTTCCTCCGACAACGGCAAGCATCCGCGCGTGCAGCGTCGAGGCCTGAACCATCGGACGTAGCGATGCCACCTGATCCTGGAGCCACCGAGCAAGGAGATGATTGAAGCAGATCAGTAGGACGCGACGGCCGACAGCACGCGAACGTCTCGCTGCTTCGATCGCGAGGAGCGTCTTCCCTGATCCTGCGGGACCACTGAAGAGCACTCGCGGGTTGGCTGCCATCGAATCGAGAGCTCCAAACTGCGCCACTGTATAGAGCTTGACTTCATCGGATCGACGTTCGGCTTGCGACTTGGGACTCTCGTAGAATTCGAAGTGCGGCCTGAGTATCTCCGCGATCGCCTGACATTGCTGAGGATCGGGCTCATTCGATCCCGGATCAAACCACGCCGCAGTGTTGCGTCCCGCAAGAAACTCCCGCGCTTTGTCGATGACTCGTTCGATTGCCGTCGCGATCGATTGTCGTCGGTAGACGTTCGTATCGATCACCTGCCACGAGTGCCATTCAGGCGACGCCGTTTCAAATGGAACGTATGGAAAGACGACGCCAGACCAGACGACCACCCGCGATAGATCGGCGCGTTGCTTAACAAGCTGCCTGTGAACGCTGTGCATCGATTCAGACGCCTGCTTGAACGGCCCTCTTGGATCGGGTTTTGGATCTGAACCGTAGTACCAGCGGCCTTGCGGGTCCCGTTCTAAGCGCGAACACGCCTTCACTTCGAGAAACAGCACGCCCTTAGATGGGATAATGACGACGAAGTCGACTTCCCCCGAGATTTGTCTGCGGTGCTCAGCAACATCCAGCGAATGCAGTACGATCCACTCGGCTGCGCCGGGGTCGTCTCGGAGTCGCTGGAAGATCTCTCGCTCCCCGGGGCTCTGACACGACGGATCCATGACCGATGGGATCATCCGCGCCATGTGATTCCCTCCAGCTCAAATGGATGACCGATTCGAGAGGAGGGAACGGCCGTTGACTCGGGAGCGATATCGACGATTCGAAACGCCGTCAGTGTGCCCCCATCTTCGCCGGGCAATTCGAAGTCCATACGCCCCATACGCTCAAGTTCCTCTACGTCGCAAGTGCGAACTCGCTCGATAAGCAGCCGGCGCACGCGCTGGCCGGCGGTCTGATGAGCACGTCTCACTTCGCCCATCTTGTCCCAAATCTCCTGAGATTCGCCGTCGAGCCCAACTAGTCGCATCATCGCGCGGAAGTCCTCCTGGCTCTGAGGGCGTATGCTGCGATTGTTCGTCCATGAACGGAGGTTCGCTTCGTTGGCGCGAAGTGCTCCGCGCTCCACCAACGCGCGGCAAGTCGCTTCTGGTCCGTCATCTCTTACCGCGAGTCGCATTCGCCGCTTCCAGTCGTTCTGGCACGCGCGAATCGCGATCGCTTTGGGTCCCATGAGGCGGTCCGCGACCTCCAATATGTAGTCGCCGCCGCCTTCGGTTCGCAGCAGGATGAAATTGCCGCGTTCGATCTCACCGCGTCGGATCCGCTGTACCGCGAGCGCTTGGTCCTGTTCGAGGTCGATGACCGTTAGCAACGCATCATCATCGTCCTCAAGGAACACGCCGGAGTTGTCTTCGAGCACGAACAGCGTCGCGTCTACGTCGTCATCGTCAGCCTCATGGCCCGAGTTCGGATCGCCGAAGCTAGCCTTGGCCCAATCCACTCGGGGCGCGATTTCGCCGGGGTCAATGGTCGGAAAATCCGACGGGCGCTCGGGTTCTTCGTCGAGCTGCGGCAGTCTCCGCCATCCATTCCTGTGCCCCTCGGCGTCCGCTGACCCCGCAAAGGCGGGCGCATCTCGACGCTGGTCCCACAGCCACTTGTAGCGCACCAAGTGTAACTCCGTCGCTCTCGGTGCCGAGAAGACGAACTCAGGAAACCACGTTGTTGGTCCCACGACGATCAGGCGCTCATAGCACCGCCCTCCTCGTAATTGCGGCGGGGTCACAACATCCAGACTCCGTGTTGGCGACAATACATCCAGCACCTGTCGCACCTTCGGCACAAGGCGTGACGAATTGAGGAGCAAGGCGCAATCCGTGCCGGCGGCCGCAAGTTCAGAGCAAATCGATTGCATTGGCGCATCATCATCCAGCGCCAGTACCGCGAGGCGATCGATCATGGCTCTTGCTGCGGCGGCCACGTTCGGATAGACAACGCCGCAATCGGCGAGATGATCCCGCAAGAACTCACAGATGGCCTGCGCATCGATTGCAGGATCGGAAAAGGACAACGGGGCTGCGGAGGCCTCGAATCTGTACCTTCCGAGCTTTCTCAGGACGGAGAGCCAATATTCATCCTGCGCGTCATCGCCGAGCTGTTGTACAAGTTCGCGGAACGACAACGAGTACTCTCGAAAACGTTGGTGCTCAATGCGATGGAGCTTTAGGACAGCCTTGGCGCCGCACCCGTAAACCCGATCAGTGTCGAGAAACGATACTTCCCTCATCGTCGCGCCTCACGGTATGCCACGACCTCGATCCCTGCAGGGGGCTCCGGCGCGCCTTGCATCGCACCGAAACCATCATCGCTCAGTCGCTTGCCGTACGCCGAGTTAAGCTGGTCGGCTCCCTCAGCGAAACGGGTCTCGGTCCGGTCGAGAAGCACAACAGAGTCGTATGATTTGAAGACGTGTCGCAGTTTGAGAAACGCCGCCGAACCGTCGAACACGACTACACTCGTTTTCGCGAGCGATTCCGGCGGCATCGGGTTACGAGCATCGACCGGCTGAACACTGGACCGAAATCCGTGGCCAGGGGGCACCAACTGTCGAATGCCGAGAATATCCTGCAGGGTGCCAGTCCGCAGCTGCCCTTTGTACTTGGTGACGAACGCCGCCTGGGTCTCCTGACGCATCGAACTGAGGTGGCCGACGATTATGGCGTCGAACCGCGGCCTCATGACGAATAAGAATGGATCGATCTCAGGCATCAGACCACGAAGAAATGGTTCATTCGCTCTGATATTGGTACGCCGTGCGGCGTTGTCCTTCGAAGACACGAGGCTGAGCTGGAACCTTCCACACTGTGCGAGCGGCAGGTAGCTCGTGAGGTCCTTTACCTTCATCCCGACTCTCGGCTCGCCCTCGAAGTCTTTGGTCCCGACGTACTTCCCTCTCAACAAACGGGTTCCAGTGCGTTCGATCAAAGGTGTTCCGATTGGCAATGCGCACAACTCGGCAAAGTGACGGGCGAGATTACTCGATGCCGCTAGTTGAAACGCGCGCGAACAGACTATGCCGAGCGTGATCAGAACCGCCGCGTACGAGCGCGTAGGTGTTGCGATGCCGAGTACGAGTCGACTTGCCTCATCGCGCGACGCGGCAATCGTCGCGCCAAGATCGGCGTAGTACTGAGCCCAGAGCGGCAACTGGTCGCCGCCGGGCGCATCGGTGCGAAACAGCCGCTCCCTTACATGCACCGTGGCCACCTCGGGCGAGCTACCTACAACTAGGACGCATCGTGACATACATCGCGTGTGATTGAAAGCGTCGCCCGTCAATCAGGAGTCATGACGGATGCCGGGAGCACCTCGGATCCGACCGGCGTCGAACGGAACGGCATGTGCTTTCAGGAGGGAAATGGAGTGCTCCGAGCGGCGCGCTACACGCCGACGATGAGCGCGATCTGGTCTGAGTCCGCATATGCGATAGCGTAGTCAGTCCATCGTCCCTCTCGGTACGCGCGCCATGGGACATCGAGCTCGATCTCGTACGGTTTGTTCTTCTCGCCGGCGTCGCAGCCAATGATCGTGCCTGTCCCCGTCGGCTGATTGGGGTAGAGGAACCGCACGCGGTCGCCGACCGAAAACACCAGGGTGACCAGAGAATCACGCATACTCACCGTCCATGCTCCAAGCGATTAACGCCGCTCAGTTGTACCGTATCCCAACGCTGGCTGACCTCTCGCACAACGGGCTCTCGCGCCATTTCGTCAGTTCGCATCCCCGCGTTCGTGCGCCATGAGTTCGTGCCGAGGTGGAGGCGGCGTCAAGGGCGCTACGCGCAGGACCGGAGCGCGGCCGTGCGGAAGCGACACGACGGGGCAGCAAAATAGAACGAGACGACGCCCCGAACCACTCGCGGACGATCGCCACGCTAGCGTCGCTCCACGGATCGCGATCAGGATCGACGAGTCCGCGCTTTCGACTTTGATCGCCAACTCTCAGGCTACAGACTCGGCATCCGGCGGCTGCCCTGACCGGTGTCGATGTTCGAGGCTCGAACGGCTCCTACCCTTGCGCTACAATCGACGGCGATTAGAAGCGAGGCCGAAGCCTGCCGGAGCCAAGAGAGCTTCTCTCCATGGCGGAGGCGGCGGCCTACAGCGGTCTGAGTGCATCTCATCTCAGGCTGCTGGCGCGGACGGGAACCCTTCAGGCCTGGAAGCTGGGCCAAGATTGGTTCACGACGCGCAAGGCCGTCGATACGTACCTCCGTGACGAGGCGCGAAGGAAGAAGGGACCGCGCAAACAGGGGTAAGGATAGTAGTAATCGACGCCGACTATTACTGTGAGGCTTCCGGAAGGAGGACACAGTATGGCGTCTCAGGATCTCGCCGCACCCGCACTGCGGCGTGCCGATCTCGATAGTAGAGGTCGCCACGTCAGCTGGCTCGGCATAACACTGGCATCGCTCGTCGTGCCCTTGTACGTCGCTTACGGCGTGCACGCATGGGTGACCCGTTTCAGCTGGAAACGACGGGTCCAGTCCGTGATCGTATCGACGGTAGCCATCACATTGGTCGCCGGGGCGAGCGCTTCGCTGACTAACGACACCGCGGACTCTCACGACAATCAGACGGCAACGCGCCAGTATTCACCATCCGGAGTTGTGTCAGGATCAGGCGAGGCGGCACCGGGGCCGACTACCGTCGAAGATCCTGGGCAGGCCCTCGCTCGGCAGGCCCTCGCCGTCTATCGCGGAAACTCTGCGCTTGCTTGGCAGGCGTTGCATCCCGCACAGCAAGTGCAGGTTCCTGAGGACTGGTTCGCAAAGTGCGCGAGCAACGCTGGCAGAGGTGCGCCCGTAACGTCGATCACCCCCGTCGGAGAGGCGTCGCCAGCGCCGATCACCGTCGATGGAGCGACGTACCAGACCATCGCCGTGACGCTGCGATACGCCTACTACAATGGAGAGCAACGTGAGTTCGTCCGTCACGCTGTCTTCGTAGATGGCACGTGGCGCTGGCTGATGATCGGCACGGCGCTGCGTGAGTCGCGAAAGGGAATCTGCGGCGTGTACTTCGGCGAGATGGCCTGACCGCGACTTACCTTAAGAGAGGGCTAGTATAGTAGGGTGAAACGACACCACGAACCCCTCTCAGACGATCGCGACCATGTGAGGCTGATGTCGGCAGGAACAAGCACCCTTCGCTAGATCGGCGGCTCGATCTCCTTCTAGGGTGATGCGGAGCTGGTCCGAACATCCACCGCCGCCGTCAGGAGCCGCTTTGCGTACGGATACGTCATTACCCGAATGTCGTACAGATATCGCCGATCTCAGGCCGGCCCACCTAGTCACCGCGAGCCTGCGCCATCCGATGTCGTGCGACGGCATTGAACCACTGCTCAGCCGATGGATACGGACCCAGCTTGCGTGCGACCGTCCGCGGCAAGTGCCAGCCCCGGACTTCATCAGCCAGCCGCTGGGCGAAGTCCTGTAGCGAACGTTGCTCGCGCTCGAACTCGTCCCGCGCCTCGTCGCTCTTCATCTGATGCAGATAGCGAACCTGAGCCGCCGGGTCGAGCGCCTCTCGAAATGTGCCGCGCCACAAGCCGGCCCGCGGCTGATAATGCTCGTCGAAGTACCGGTCGGATGCCCGGAGCGCGGCCTCGCATCGGCGGAACACCTTGACGAGATCTTCCGGTACGCCGAAGGCGACCAGTTCGTCATCGCTCCAGAGCCGCGGTTCCGACTTCGTTTCCTCAGAATATCCGCTCACTGTCATCACACCTTTCTGTCTGGGCGCGCTCCGCAGACCAGGAACATTGCGTCATTCTCACCGTTGTTCATCACGTCTTACTCCTCGATCTCTTGGCCGCGTCACGGATAGCGCGGTTCTTGCGCCTCGTAGTCCCCAGTCCTGTCGGGTTAGATGTGCAGGTCGCAGCCGACGGCGAGCGCCTCCCGGTGATCCAACAGAAGAGCGGCTGCCTCGCGGCGCCACGCATCCTCTGGCTTCTCGTCGCGTACCATCCCCCACCAGCCCATGCGTCCCTGCTCATGCCAGGCGCCGTCCGGGGTCACGATCGCGTGGATGTACTCGGGGATGTTCTCCTTGAGATCGCTGACCGGCGCCGCGTTGTCGGAAAGCGACTCCTGCGTGCCCTCGTCGGAAAACGCGCCGTGGCGGACGATGCCGTGCCAGCGACCGCCGACGACCCACCAGTCCCACTTGCTCTTCGGGTTGTAGGTGGACGTGTGGACGCCGGCGCCATGGCACTCGTCGCAGTCCGGTCTCGGCCTTTCGAAGAGCGGATGTGCCTGCACGGACGAGTGCTCTGCCGTGTCGTACGCAGCGCGAAACTCTGCGGTGAATGTTTGCCACGCAGCCTCCAGTTGCCGCTGCGTGGCGGCGGGCTCGCCCGGCTCGGGCGTGAGGGCCGGCGCTATCTCCGCGTGGAACAGGCGGCGCTGCTCGTCGTAGGTGCCGACGGCCTGATCGGCGTGGATACGGCCCGCCCGCTCTGCCTCCAACCCGACGCAATGGCAGCGGTCCTGGTACGGAGCGACTTCGGTGTTCTCGTCGTAGGGTGCAAGCAGTCGGTCGATCTGTTCGCGGACGGTGCGCGGCCTGCGGCGCAGTTCTTCGGGCCGCAGCCCCGGAACTTCGATCAAGACGAGCGTAAGAAAGTGCGACATCGTGTGTTACCTCCGAAACTCCAGATCTTCTCAGGTTTGCGGCCGCAAGCCGAACGGCCTCAGGCCGCGGCCTCGTACGCGGTCTCCGGTTCCAGACGGCGGATGATCTCGTGCGCGACGGCTTGCACTTTTGCGAGCGCGCGCTTCAGCGTGTGGGCGTCGCGTGACCACCCGGCGATGTAGGGAATGCTGCGTTCGGACGCGTCGAGGCCGTAGCGCTCGCAGACGACGTAGGCGACGGCTTCCGCGAGCGTCTCGCGCTCGCCACGGCACTCCGCGTACGCACCGGTCTCAGGGTCGAAGGCGTGTGCGATCTCATGCGCGAGCGTCTTCGCCGCCTGGTCGGAGGACAGACCAGGCGACACCCAGATGGTTCTCGTCGAGGGCTGCCAGAAGCCCGCAGCGTTTTCGCCCGGCCGCTCGTTGCGATCGATGCTGAACCGTTCCCTCGCGGCGAGCGCGGCGAGCGCGTCGTAGAGGCCAGCGCCGCCGTGCCCCGTCAGAAGTGGCACCTCGATCTCCGGAAGGTCAGCGCCTTCGGTTTGTGAAACGTCGAAGACGTAGCCGGTCCCGAAGCGCACGCGTTCCTCGACCTCGCCTTCGTCGTTGTCGCGCAGCGAGCGGAACGGCACGACGATGGCGATCCCCTTCTCGCCCCGGCGGACGTAGCGGCCGAGTGCGTGCCAGGTGCGGAACCCGGCGCATCGCGTCGCGTCCGGGCGCTGCGATGCGATGAGGAGGATGTTGCCGAACGAGTACTTGTGGAACTTCGCCGCCATGCGCAGGTACGCCGTGAACGTGTCGGAGTCCTGCACGTCCAGCACGGCGAGTTCCAACTTCGCCAGCAGCGTCAGCGTCTTGTCGGTCGTCATTCGGGTGCTCCCTTCTAACCGAAGAGCGGCCCCTTACAGGCCGCCCTCATCGTTTCGTGTGCGCGTTTTCTGTCGTCAGCTCTCGCGCTCAGACGCGCGAGAACCGCCGTAGGTCAGGAGGGCGTACGAATCGACGCCCTCGCCAGCGGCGGCGCGCCCGCGCGTCCTCAGCGCCTCGACTTCTCGCGATCTGAACCTGCCTGGCTGGCCGTTCAGTCGCCGTGCATTCGCGGGTCGTCATGGCGCACGTCCTGTTTGCAGCTCCAGTGTCAGTTGGACCTCACGCGGTCTCTCGTCACTCGAGGGGATCGCCTTCTGCCATTGACAGACAGCGTCCTCAACCACCGTCAGGTCGATGCCACAGACGCTTGCCAGCTCGCGCAGGCCCTCCTCCAGGCCGGCGACCTCGTTGTCGCGGGCCCAGCTGCGGCCGAGGAACAACAGAGCGGCCGCTCGCCGCGGACCGGACGCCCCGCGAAGGTAGCAGCTGCCGGCCCGCAAGCGTCGATCGACGTTGGCGACAAGCCGAACGAAGTCGTAGCGGGCGGTGCGGCCGAAGCGGAACACGTCGAACGCGTTGTAGAGGCGATCGAAGGCGTGCTCCGGGCTTCGCGCGTCGCTGACGATGCTGTCGACACGCGCGGCAGGGCTTGACCCTGCCCAGCTGAGGAAGCTCTTGACGACCCGGCTACTGCCACGCTCGCCGCGATAAGTCTCATACTTACGGTGATTGCCGAACGGTGCCTCTCGCATCAGCATGGTGGCCTGTGCTTGGGTCCGCACCAACGCACCGAGAGCATGCTCGGCCATGTAGCGCCAGGTCGCCCGCTCCCCATCACCGAGCACGCGAAGGAACCGATCGACGGAGTCCGGGCGATCCCACCCGATCAGCGTTGCCACGAAGTGCAGCCAGATCGCTTCATCGTGATCGCCAGCGAGAGACCGCTCGCGCGCTTCACCGAGCGGGTTGAAGCCGGTCGAGCTATGCGGCTTGGCCTCTGGCAGCATCTCGCCGGTGAGGAGGCGCCGTCGAGTCTGAGCGGACCAGTCGAGCTTGTCGATTAGGCGGTCAAGAGCCGTCGGCCTGTTGAGCCCTGGAAGATGCATCCGGGTGAGGGCCGATCGAAGATCCACAGGCGTCCCTTTCGTCGTTTCGTTCGAATATAGGAACGCTTCACTAACGAGCTAATTACACAGCTACAGCATGGGTCGTGGAATGCCGAGGATCCTAGAGAGGTCTTGCGGTGAGATACGGCTTGAAGATCGTCTATCCGGGCTGGAGGGTCGATTCGCTGCGCGGCGAGAGGATTGCATTCCCCGCGCGTGCCCCGGTCGTGAATGCCATTCTCACCGGCACGCAGTTCCTTGTGTATGTGACCGGCGAGGGAATCGTCGGCGCAGGCGAGATCACGGGCACCGTCCCGGACGCCGTATCGAGGTACGGGGTCGGTTCGGGTCCGTTCCCGGTGTGCCTTCCAATGCGACTCATCCTCGAGCTTCCCGTCGGCGACGCCGTTCCATTGACCTCCGTTGGGCTACGCCCATTCCAACTGGCCCGGCAAACGTGGATACCACTGACGAAGAAGCACTTCGAGCATGGGCTCGAAGAGGCACGCGAACGCGTCGATGCACTCACTCCCACGTTGCGGACCTGAGTCCGCCCAGCCCCGAACATGTCCGCGATTTAGAGACAAGCCACGCCGCTCTTGCTCCCGCCGGTCGTAGTGCACGTCCCGTCACAGTTGGCATTCCGAGCCGTCGGTAAGCCTCACCCCATTCTTGACAAACTCGCCGCGGCCTCCGTTCCTCGCGACAACGCTTTCGTCGTCTTGCGTATCTTCTCCCGTCGCCCCCTAAGCCCAATGTGAGGGCTGGGCGATAGAGGTGAACAATGACGACAAACGCCCGACGAGTCCCGAGGCGGCCCACCCCCTCGCGGAAGCACCTGCGAAGGGTCAAGGCCACGTATCACGTGGTCGAGCGCCACAATCGCTTAGTCCGGCGCTGGCACACCCAGCAACCTGGCCTAGTACCGGCGCGCGCGCACGCACGGTACGCCACTACGCGGGACGGCCGGTCTCGACTGCTGGGGTTCGAAGAGCTGATGTGCCAGCACTCGGGCGACTTCGATAAGTGCATAGCCAACGCGTCTTCGGACTGACGGCGCTGGCACGACCGTGCGGTCAGGATCGGCGCTCCGTCGATCTTGACCGACAGGAGTCGCCGGCTCTCGCCGGCGGCACCTTGTATAGCCTCGAAGGAGGACCCAATGTCCGTAGAGATGGTGTTCACAGAAGCCACAGCAACCGATGGTGCCCGGCGAAACGCCGATGCCTTCGGAACCGCGATCCAGCGATGGAACGACCAACTCGGCATCAATCATGAAGTCCAACTCGCCCTGGTCGATACCCCTGATCCAGACGAGAACTTGGAGGGCGTCCAACTCAAGGACGACGACGGCTACTACTCGGGGATATACATCTCGGCAACCGCAGCCGAAGCGATGAGCGAGCCCGAGATCGAAGCCGCCGCAGCGCGCGTCGCCGTCAGCGCCATGCTGCTGAGCCTCACGGCGGAACGTGATCCGGCACTGGGCATCGAGACCGGCGACCTCATCGACCGCGTCTCAGACCTAATCGTTCAGGCATTCATCGGCAGCTGAGAAGGCTGGGCGGCAGGGATGCCGCCGATCACACGGATCAGGATCGCGTTCATTGGTTTCTGATTTTGATCGCGATCGAACTCGTCAATTCTGGCGGGGGACACGAAGCGAAAACCTGCCCACATGCGCCACCCCCCGGCTAACCAGCCTCTCTGACTGGCTCTAGCGGGCGCACACTTTACAGGGGGTGTAATGCTTACCCACATCGACGAGGAGAAGGTCAAGCGGTTCGCTTCGATCTTCGACGGGCGCAAGGACGCGCGCGGACTAGCGCATGGAGAATGTGCGCGAGGGGAGGTGACGCTAGACCACTACCGGCGCCACCTCCAAGGCGAGGAGAGCCTCGGCGTCTATCCGCTGATGCCCGACAGCACTTGCAGGTTCGGCGCGGTGGACATCGACCGGAAGGATCCGACTCTCGCAAAGGCCGTGTACGACGCCCTAACGGCACTGGAACTGCCGTTCGGCGTCTACATGGAACAGTCACGAGGGAAGGGGTACCACGTGTGGCTCTTCGCGGATGAGGCGATCACCGCACGTGAGATGCGGCGGATCCTGCGTCGCGCGGTCCTGGACGCCGGCCTTCCTGAGACGACGGAGATCTTCCCGAAGCAGGCTGACGCCGAAACTGTGGAGTTCGGCAACTACATCAACTTGCCGTACTTCGGCGAGACGGACGGTCCCCGCATGGTGCTCAGCCGCGGCTCATTGCAGCCGATGCCGCTTCCTCGGTTCTTGACGGTATGCCGGCCGGCGCCAGCGTCCATCGTGCGCTCTATCGCGTCGAGGATCGCCGACCGAAGCCCCGCCGGGCCGGCGCCTGGTCCGAAGGAGAACTGGCTGGTGGACGCCTGGGGCGGCGCGGACGCCGGGCGACGAAACGACACGGCTGCCCGCCTCGCCGGGTACCTCAAGAGTCGCCGCGTCCCGGAGGATCTCGCACTCGCGATGCTGGAGGACTGGCGACTGAAGTGCGAGCACGACAGCGGCCAGCCGTTCGACGACAAAGAGCTGCGCGGCGTGGTGACCGGCATCTACCGGCGCCACGGCGGTATCGATCCGGGGGAGCAGGCGCTCCCCGGCGCAAGGCGGTTCGACGTGGAGCCGCTCTCGTTCTTCCTGCAGCGTGCGCCGGAGAAGGTGGAGTGGCTCATCGAGCCGTTCATCCCGAAGGGCGGGATGGCGCTCATCAGCGGTGATCCCGGCGCCGGGAAGACCTGGCTCGCGCTGGATGCAGCGATAAGCGTCGCCTCCGGTCGCGACTGGCTCGGTCGCTACCGGACGGCGCAGGGGCCGGTCATCCTGATCGACGAGGAGACAACGCACGCCGGCCTAAGTAGTCGCATGAACATGCTGCTCGTCGGCACCGGCGACAAGCCGGACGATCTCCCGATCTTTATCGCGCTGCGTCAGGGGCTGAACCTCTCTGACAGTCGGCAGGCGGAGCGCTTGGCCGGCGTCATCGATCGGGTGAGGCCGGCTCTGGTGGTCTTCGACCCGTTCGCGGAGATGCACGACGGGAGCGAGAACTCGGCAGACGAAGTCGCGAGGGTGTTCCGCACCATGCGCGAGGCCGGGCGTCCGCATGACCCCGCATTCCTCGTGATCCACCACAACCGCAAGAACGATGAGATGTACCGAGGTTCGAGCCACATCGAGGCCACCCTCGACACGCGGCTCTCGGTCTCGGCGCTCGAAGGCGGGATCACCAAGGTCAAACACACGAAGGCTCGCTACTCCGACAAGCTCTCCGCGTTCGCGGTGAAGCGCGAGATCACGGACGAAATGGCGCACCTGACGCTGATCGAGCTACCGAGCGACGCCACGGAAAGCGAAAGGGGTCGGACGGGCCCGGCGGTGGACCGCGCGGTGCACGAGATCGAAGAGTTCCTCACGTGGAAGCGCGGCCAACTCGTCCCCAAGGCGGACCTGCTCGCGGCGCTCGAACCCGAAGGCATCAAGCCGGCGTCCGTCGATGCTGCGCTGCGTCGCCTAGAGGGACAGGGCAAGGTGATCCGGAAGCCGGATCCGGACAATGGGAGGCATCGTCTCGTCGGGTGGGTCGAGCCCGCCGGCGACGAACTCGTCGAGGTCTCGCCGATCAGCTCCAACGGTGGCGAGCCGAAGCCGGCGGGGGTGTAGCGATGACACGCCACCACCGGCACGACGGCCAGCGCCCGAGGCTCAGTCCGAGCCAGCGCGGGCGTCTCGCAGCACTCACGATGCACGCCCGGTACCCCGACGCAGCGAAGCGGAACGGGCGCAAGGGCGGGCGCACGACGGCAAGTAACTACAAGGACGGGTCGAAGGTGTGGGCTACCCGCATGGCGTTCGCGCGTTGGCATAAGGTCCCGTTCGACTACGACAAGTCGTAAGGGCGGGAGGGGGGTCAGTCTGGGTGCTGGCCCTTCTTCTCGTTACTCGACTCGATGCCGATTCTCAGCTGAGTGAGGTGGGGCTTATGACGTGGACGAAGCTGAACTTCGGCAAGCACAAAGGTCGGACTTTGCCCGAGGTGATGTTCCGCGACCCAGATTGGTTCTACTGGGCTTACGATGAGGGCGCATTTGCCAAACGAGGACTCGGGACCGAAGCCGATCGCATTCACGCGCGCGCGTCCCTGATTCTCCCGAGGGCCAACGCCCAAACGCACAAGGAAGATCCGGAGAGCGAGTTAGAGGTGGAGTATTACGTCCATCGCCCCACTGGCCGGTTTGGCAAGTTCAGCGTCGTGCCGCGCTCGCGTCCGATTCACCAGGGAAGCAGCCCTGCGTTCCGCGGGCGTCACATAGACTTCCGGGTGCCTCGCGAGATGGCTGACTACGACAAGCTGGGGAGCTTCTTGTTCATCTCACTGCTGAAGCACTACGTCTTTGGCGACGCGTCCTATCGCATGACACGCAAGCGCGCCGAAGCCTTCTTTGCCGACGACTCGAACTTCGATCTTGTTCGCGAGGCCTAGCGTAGCCAACGGCGCCGCTGCCGGCATAGCGCGCTTTTTGCAAGGAGTAAGAGTCGCCTCGCGCCGGCCCTTACCGTTTCCGTACGGTTACGCCCATGAAGATCGCGTTCACCATCGAAGGCGTGCCGCCGAGGAAGGATGGCGCCGACTTCATGTGGCGCAAGCCGACAGAGGCTCCGCGCATCGCGGCGTGCGAAGCGCTGGGTGGGCGCGTCCCGGACTCCGGCTCCCTCGCGGTGGCGGGGCGCAAGCTGGTAAATGTGAGAGGATGGCAAGTGGCGCGTCGAACTGGAAACATACGCCAGCTTGCGGGGCCAAGTCTGCAAGGGTCGACGTGTCCGGGGCGACGAGGCGAATCACCTCCGGCACGCAAGGCGAATCGAGCGTCTCACAACCGACCTTTTCTCCAATTCGAAGCACACGCTCTCGTAAAGCCGGCGAACGGGCGCCACATAGGCCTGCACGCACGCCGCCCGGCATCGCATGCGCGGCGAACGTCGGTGGTGCGACACGCCATCCCTCTTCGCAATCTCGGGCGAAGAACTCCACATGAGCCAGGCGTTCAAGGTCGAGCCGGAGCTGCTGCTACAATGGCAATTCGTCGTTGTCTTCGGCGTCTGTATCTCCATCACCCGAATGAAGTTCCTCCACGGCCGTACGAAACTGCTGCCACGAGCCTTCGCGGCGCGCGGACAGCCATAGCAACAATTCGTTTGCCTTCATCGGATTCTTTTCCGAACCCGCTTGGCCACGTCGTCGTAACGCCGCCAGAGGGCTTTGGCTTCCTCGTCATCCACCGCAAGCCCCTTGCACCCGGCGTCGCGAATGGCTGAACTCCACGCGGCGAGCGCGCGGCTGGCGGCCCGATTTCCCGTGGTCATTCGCATATCAGCCACCGGCTCCACGGAATGGAACAACAGGATGCGTGCTGACCGTTTGTCCGCATGGGCCGAATCAAACGGCAACGCCCAAACAGGGACGAATGGAACCATTGCCAGAATGGTCTCGGAACGCACGTCGTGGCGTACATCGCAGCAGAAGACTTCACCTGGTCGAGCACCGACGAGCAGAGGGTTTGTAGCCGGGACGCGAACTTGGTGCCAGCGTGCGCCGTCAGTTCGGTTAAGGCCCGCGCCGCAAATCGCCGCTCCAATGCCGAAGTCATGCGCGCGCTGCCAGCCTTCGTCAAAGGACTGGTAATCCCCGAGTGGCCCATGCCGCGTCCCTGGGACTCGGCCGATGCGACCAAATTATTGACCGCCATCACCTTCGCCGGTCTGGGCGGTTTCTGGACGCTTTTTTATTCCTATTGGCTGCGCGACAAGGGCTCCGGCATGGCCCACTATGCCGGCCGGCTCACCGGACCGATCACCGGCAAACCGGAAGCGCTACCGGAATCGGGCTCGCTGCCGGGCAACGATGAAGGGCTGGATCATGTCAAGGGCTGGCACCGCTTCATGTTTTTGGACAGC